>Ga0302164_10000039_pt1 | contig 71651 bp, 66 predicted proteins | sample I_Fen_E3_1_FD_193500 | JGI IMG/M metagenome (GOLD analysis project Ga0302164, IMG submission 193500) | Peat permafrost microbial communities from Stordalen Mire near Abisko, Sweden - I_Fen_E3_1 | ecosystem: Environmental > Terrestrial > Soil > Wetlands > Permafrost | place: Sweden: Abisko...
TTAACGGTAAATATTTTTGTGTAAAGTGTGAGTGCTGTTGCGCGCTGATTGGTGATTTGCAATCTATATCTTCCGCTATCTGCAGCGCTGATGTTTGTTTTTTGAAGTGTTGATGCTGTTGCTCCTGTTACGTTCTGCCAGCTTCCCGAAACAAGTTTTTGCCATTGATACTGGTTATACGAGCCTGGCGTTGTTACGCTTAAGGAATTTGAAGTAGTAACATCCCAGGTCACCGTTTGTGCTGTACCGATATCGGCTTGAGGGGAGTAGGCAAATACTTTGTAAGGAGCAATGCCATTGCTTGTGAAAAGAGGTTCAAGATCCGAAAAATCAAGCCTGTTCTTCTGAATATACAATTCAAGGTTGGCTTTATTCAAATGAGTGCTGAAATTGGGAATATCAACCAGCGAGTTATTGCTCGCTTTTAAATAATATAGCTTAGAGAGATTTAGAATCCACGAAGGTACCTGGGTACCTAACGAATCCAGGCCTAGCCATTGTAAATTCACTGCCGTTGAAAGGTTAGGTAGTTGACCAGTTATTGGGCTCTTGCTCATATCTAAAGCAGCTAGCTGGTTACACCCGAGGAAAGATGGCATTTGGCCCCCTACATTCGAATTGAAATTATATACATAAAGAAATTTGGTAGAACCTATTAATGAATTTAGATCTCCAGAAAGCGAGGTGTTGAATAGAGATAAGGCAGTCAGATTTGTCAGATTGTGCAATGTGTTAGGCACAGTTCCCGAAAGTTCACTATTGTCCAGATATAACGATTTCAATTGTGTGCAATTACCTATGGTTGAAGGAATCGTGCCATGGAGCTTTTGATGTTGATATATCCTATCACCAAGAAACCCACCTCCAACGAAATCGGTGAGTTGCGTAAGATTTCCAATTGTAGTTGGAATAGTACAATCTAAATTTGGGTTCCCATAGAAATAAAATTGGACTAATCCCGGCATATTACCCAACCAGTCGAAATTTCCTGTTAGATTATTAACATGAAATCCTAAGTGAGAAAGTTTGGTGAGGTTACCTATAGAAGATGGGATATCACCGGTTAATTGACACCTATAGAAATATAGAAAAGTCAAGTTAACCAAATTTCCGATAGAGGTTGGGACCGTTCCTCCAAGATTTGGATTGGAGTGAAGAAACAATATGGTCAACGCAGTAAGATTTCCAATTGAATTGGGAATGCTACCAGACAAATTATTACTATTAAGTTGCAACGAGGAGACCCTGCCGTTAGATACACTCACACCATACCAAGTGTTCACTTTGCCTATTAACCAATTAGTGTGATTTGTCCAATGGGATCCATTTGTTGAATTGTACAAATCAACCAATGCTAACGAATCGGAATAAAGGTTGAAGCTGCCTGCTGGTGGTGGGGTGAGTGCAAAAGTTGTGATCGATGCACTTTGTTTTGTATTGTCCTTCTTTTGAATTGATGTGATGACATGGACAGGCTGTGCAAGAAGATCAGGCGAAGTGGGATCAGGTAAACTTCCCAAAGCACTAGGGCTTTGAAAAGTAAATTGCGCATTACACACAAGAGTCAGTGTACAAAGCACAACAACTAAGATTGAAGAATTTGTCTTCATAGCGAGTTTGATATTATTTATTAGATTTTTTTTAAATTAATTGGTGCGATAGTGATAATCGTATTTCTTCACTATCCTTCCTTTATGATCCCGAACAGCTTGAATCCTGTATTGACTATCATATTCATAATGAGTCTGGATCAAATTTGCATCTGTCGTTGATGCTAGCTGTCCAAAGGCATTGAAACAGCTGGTGACCATCGTGGCACCCTGTGGCAATATTCTCAGATCATCAAGCGACATTGAGACCGGCACTTGCAACTGGAGGGATCCCGCTTGATCCACACGAATAATATATTTGAGTAATGACCAGGCATTGCGTGTCTCAAGAGTCTGTGAAGACAAAACGGCGCCAGCGTCGAAGGGAAAATGAACAGTAAGAGTCCCGCTCTTGCTCCAAAAACTTAACTCATAGCTTCCTACTGGCAACTCCCATCTAGTATACAAGTATGTTGTTGTAGGATCGGTTGGACTGAACTGTTGCGAATAATAACTATGAGTTCCGGTAACCGCGTCCGTATTTGTAATCATCGAAGGATCATACTGCCAATTTCCTTGGGATGCATCTTCAAAACTTGAATAAGCAATTTGATGATATGATGCATAATTTGCCTTTGCAATAACTTTAGAATGTGTTGCATCGTAAATCGTTGATGCAATAGTTTGATCAGCGTTCTGTACTTCTAGTGCAACACCAGTCTCAAAATCAAACAAATTAACAAGACCTGTTTGTTTCCAATCATTGGAAGGCGTTTGTGGAGCATCCCATGCCGTAAATGTCACATCTCCAGTTTTGAGCCAAGTATAATTTCTTTCCGGATAAAAAATTCCTATAAACCTCCATGTAGTTACCGAACTTGCCATCGGGACATCATTTCTATAAGAAATGGTTTGAATAACTGGCGAGAGAATTTGAGTGAGTGAGCTGTATTTCTCATACCAATAAGTGTAGGTTGTTTTTATTTGCTCCTGGTCCTGTCCTGACCTGGAATTGTTTTGAACAGTGACCGAAGGGAACCCCCTATCATTGTAGGTAGTAGTAGCAAGAGACGTAATACCATCAAGGTTTTGGGAAGTCTTAGTACTCCTTACATAACGGCAGATATTCAATTGTTGACCGGCTGTATTTTGAACCGGTACATCATACGAGGTGTAATCAAAAGTGGAGGTGACAATCACTTGACTCGATGAATTGTATGTCAAAGTCTGATATGGCATACCCGTGAAAAGAAGTTCTTTCGCATTGTCGCAGGAAGCAGTTAGAGAGAGTAACTTTTCACAAGGCAATCCGTTGTGAAAGTACTGTTCTCTGTAACCATTGGGTCTGGTACCATCATCTGCGGGTCCTGGAATAACTGTGACCCTATTGAACAAGGCACTTTGTCCATCGGGAGAAGCTTTTCCATTTGAGTAGGTATAACTTGTTTGAAAAACATGGTTGCCGTCAGTCCATGTAGTGGCATTGGCTACCATAGTCGTTAAATTTCCTGACGAAGCGCCATCCACTACTCTAAGAAGTCGCAGAAATGTTTGAACCGTATTCGTGTCGTGAAGAACAACCGTGTTCAAGTCTACTTCAAGGCTATAACCTGGGTATTTACTGAAGCCAATAATTTTATTGTTGTTTAGATAGGCCACATAGACTCCTGTAGTAGCACCGGTGTTGGTAGCATTATATTCATAGGCAATGAAGTTGGGAGCCATCAGGAAAATTCCCTGCCCCACCAGTTTTTCTATCACACTGCTAGGTGGTGATTGCAAATAAATCTTATCAAGATAGACCCAGTTCCCCTGTTCATCTCGCTGGTAAAGAAGGCCATCCTTATAACTGAACATGCTTATCCCTGCCTGGATGTCAATTCCATTATTGGGGTCGAGACTGCCACTGCGATCATCCACATATTTTACATCAGAATTCCAATCACGTATGTTAGGGTCATAAACCGATAGATAAACTTGCCGTGGTGAAAGTCTAGCATCCAAATCCCTCAGAAAAAAATCTTCGCCAAAAGAAATATTCTTATACCAATAGTTGGTATAAGGACCTTTGAGTGCCCAATTCTCCCCATCAAAGCGTGCTGTGATACCCCTGCCCCCTATTTCTGAGATTGAAAACTGGCTGTTGCCAACTATGGGTACAGGCGAGTCATCCGTCCAACGACCTAAGATATCCAGTTTCGAAAAGTTCTGGTAGTCCTCGTCCCATTGATAAATAAATTCAGAGTTCACAACCGGCAGGGTTACCGCAAATGAATTGGCCGCATGCCAGTAGGAGTCATGGCCAGATCCATCACCATCGGTTGTAAAAGACACCGATGAGGGCAATGTGGTTTCATTCCATTTCTTTTCTTCATCCAAATAGTAAAAATGAATGACGTCGGCTGCACCCATTCTATCGTTGTGTACAATGATGTAATTATTTCCTGCGGTTGCAAAATTTTCATATGGTGATTCATCTACCGTCAAGCCAACATGATCCCAATGCTCTCCTCGCCAGATGTGGGTCTTAATGTCTCCAGTAGTATGGGGCACCGTTGCCACAAATTCATCACCGGCCAATAAAGCTAGGGACACGTTAGGATCAGAACCATTGTCATGTTCAAACGTGGGATAAACACTCCAATCATCAGAATCCGGAGCAGTCCCCTTTCTACCGGCCATAATGACCACGTCATCTCCAGAGTTTGTTCTTGAACGATAAGCGAACAGCTTATCCTTCAAAATCATCGTTGACTTGTAGTAGTCATCGTTACTGATTGCCGAAACTGCTTGAATTAGCCTTTCTATCCATCTCCCGTCCCACGTGTAGACGTATACGAGTACTGGTTCCGCATTGACATCAGCGGTTCCGTCACTTTTAAGTTGCCTCCAGGTAACTACTACATAATCTCCCCCTACATACGTTCTGGGTTGCCCATAGCCCGGCAATGAAAGGTTTAAATCACGCGCCGAATTAGCAATAGTTATATTTTGATAGTAGTAATCAATATGAACACCAAGGGAATTGGACACTCTTTTTAAAAAGCCATTCGATAGACCATCTGTAAAATATTCAAACTGTGTTGGTGGTTGACTCTCGCCTGAGGGAAATGTTTTTGTTATTGAACTTAAATATCGTTTGGTCAATTGATCTGCTCCTGTATTTGCAAAGCTTAAACCAACGGTATATATAGTATTATTTTGCGCCGTCCTCACAGTCATTGAATTGAGGTACCAGCTTTCGAATTTCTCCTGATAGGCATCCGGTTCTTGTTGTTCCTGATGTGGGTCAAAGTACTCCAATGGATCTTTTGCCTGATAAGTAAGTTCAACAGATTGCCCGATGGGATCGATAATCTTTTTCAGGTAAGAGGCTTTCGTGTGCTTCTGCTCGGATGTTATTCCAACATTTCCGTTAGCCACAAACTCATCAACATTGTAATACTCATAAGTCATTTTATCGCCGGATAGATTTTGAATCTGGGATAGGTTCCATATATACCCGGTCTGCTGCTGGCCATAGGGTTGTGTGCTATTTCCTATCCAATTTCCCCACTTCACCATCCATTGCACCGTATTTCTACCTGAGTTCTTATCACCGTATACATATTGAAAACCATTCTCTCTTGTGATCAACCATCTTTCCTCAAGGGGAAAATATTCTATCGTCCAGAAATTGTAGTTCTTGGTTGCATAGGTGCTGTAAGTTGTCCAATGACCAGTACATATCAGCGGATTGGAGACTCCTCCTTCAACTAAATAAAAGTTATCGTCATGCCTGGTTCCTGTTTCCTTATTATCCACCACGATCCTGGGTATATCTAAATTCCAACCCAAACCCAGAATGCCCGTTGGTGAATACTGATTATAAGTACTCACATTCTTTTTAACTCCTACGGAATTATATTGAATAGTGATGCTCAAATTCAATCCGCCTTTCCCCGGCAATGAAACCAGGTTCATCGGAAAAGTAACTTGTCCAGTCAGTAGGTTTACACTGTTTTGAAGTGCTTGTATTCCATCCGCATTCAAATTGAAAGATTTTTGCTCAGGGGCTTTGCTCCCCTGATCAGTTTGTCCATTGACAGTTTCAAAAGCAATAAAGACAATAAAGACGGAAAATAGAGTTCTTAACATAGGGTTGGTGTGATTAGGATTTTGTATTATGTTGTGAATAAAATAGGTTTCTTCTTAGGAACAAATTATCAACTTTGATGATGGTAGCAGCCAAGCATTAACAAACAATTTCCATTGTAAATCTCTCTAATAAATATTTTATTATCCACTTGGTTTTGTAAGGATATCCTTACAAAAAATCAGGATATCCTGATTGCGCAGCTCAAGAAAAATACAGGTTCGTTTTTTTTGACAACCCATAATCACCGATGCTTACTCGCGAAAGATTGTAGGCCATTGTTTGCATCCTTCCTTGAGCAGTGAAGGAGTGATCACCAGTTTACGAATGGCACTAAAGCAAGCCCCCACGAGAGGCTCACTCATTCATCATTCGGATCGGGAATTCAATACTGTTGTTCAGATTATGTACAGTTGCTTGAGCATCATCACATCCCAATCTCCATGAACTGAAAAAGGTGATCCTTATGAGAATGCCATAGCCGAAAGGGTAAAAGGAATACTAAAGGCTGAATTTGATCTGCACAGAACTTTCAACTCTTTCACTGAAGCACAACTAGCTATTGAGCAAGCTGTACAAAAATACAATCATGTACGTCCGCATGCCAGTTGTAATTACCTCACTCCCGTGATGGCTCATGAACAAAGTGGATGGTTACGTAAAAGATGGAAGGCTGCGCCTGTCGATGTGGACATGTTGATAACGCACCATGATCAACAGGCTGTGACTTGAAGGAAATGTTATCAACATGACCACATCAGATTATGATGATTGCGATGAATTTAAAAAAAATAAGAGAACCCTGTCAAGCTCGATCCGGATTAAGCAACAGAACAGTCAACCGGTTTTAGGAATACCTACTTAACTGACAACCCGATTTAGGATTACACCTTTAGTGTGTCAACTTCAACTAGGTTTAACCTCCCGAGGTGACAAGTAAAATCAGGACTAAGAAATAAACAGGTCAACCGCTGTCAGTACAATAAAAAATACTTCTAAACTTGATCCAAGGATACAACAAAATCCTGTCAAGTTAAATCAGTTATTAACCCAAAACCTGTCAAGTTTTTTTTAGGACGAGTCAATCTGTTCTCACATTGACCCGATGTGAAACCATATCGCCCTGATATGTAAGCATATTGCCCAGATCTGTTTACATACCTCCTCTATCTGAAACCAGACAGGCCCAATCTGTAAGCACATTGACCCGATGTGAAACCATATCGCCCTGATATGTACGCATATTGCCCAGGTCTGTTTACATACAGCCTCTATCTGAAACCTGACTGGCCTGATCTGTAAGCACATTGACCCGATGTGAAACGATACCGCCCTGATATGTAAGCATATCGCCCAGGTCTGTTTACATACAGCCCCTATCTGAAACCAGACAGGCCCAATTTGTAAACACATTGACCGTGTGATGCGATTGCGTTGTGAAAAATGATATCAAGCGCTGTAAGCTGATTTTAAGCTGGAATTCAATTTCCAATTTTAATGTGCAAGACAAAGAAAAAAATAAAAAATAAAAATAATTTTCCGCACAACCGCTGCAAGTCATGCTTCGTAAAAAAGAACAGATGTCACAATAACGCATCTAAAATTTATGAAAGTAAATGTTGTTTTAAATCTTGGCAGCAGGAGCAATGCACAGGTGTTGATTGACGCTGCCCACTTCACCACCAACATGACCGGCAACACGCTGTTTACCGCTGCCGACATTGTAGCACAAGTAACGGCAACTGCAACGGCCACAACCAACTTGCGTGCAGCGATGACCGCACCCACCTCCGACACGAAGATGGATAACATCAACGCGGCGCGCGAAACGCTCGACAGGAACTTAACGATTTTGGCGGGCAAGGTGGAAGGCGTGGCCAACAATCCAGCGCTGGTAGATGATCAGCGTGTGGGTGTGGTGCACAGTGCAGGGATGGAAGTGAAAACCGTTACCCCTGGCAAGAAGCGGGTGTTCTCGGTAACCAACGGAAATATAGAAGGCAGTGTACACCTGACTGCAACGGGTGGCGCGAATGCGCACGAGTGGCAATACACGAACGATGTGGTGAATTTCACCGGCCGCATTCCAGCCAGTACCACCACTGCCGCAGCGATAGACATAACGGGGCTACAGAGTGGAACGAAATATGCCTTCTTTCATAAGCCTATCATGCCTGGCATCTCCACCGATTGGGAAGGGCCGTTGTATATTAAGGTGATCTAGTATTTGAAAATTGTTTTATTGAACCGGAAAAAGGAGCACGTGCTCCTTTTTTATTACGTGTCAGCTTGTGATTGCTCACTACCAATCAACAATGGTATCAATCTCAATTACAGCCAGTATTGAGGTTTTGTTTCGTAGCTGACAATTCTTCATCATCCGGGTGAACGATTTTTACGTAAACTGCTGTTAAGAAACAAGTATGAAATGGCTATTCACTTCGGTCATTCAAATATGACACTGAACCTGCCATTCCATGTGACTTTAAAAAATGGATATATTGACACATGAAAATGAAATCAACAATTGCTGCGGCGATTCTTGCACTAACTGCAATAGCCGGTCATGCTCAAAAAGACAAAAAAATGGAATCAGGCGACTTAAAAAAAGTAACTTTTGGTGCCGGTTGCTTCTGGTGCACCGAAGCAGTTTTTCTCAATGTGAAAGGGGTTTCCAAAGTAGTTTCAGGCTACTCCGGGGGCAACGTAAAAAACCCTTCGTATCGTGAAGTTTGTACGGGCACGACGGGCCATGCGGAGGTAACACAGATTACGTATGATCCTAAGGTTGTCTCCTTTGAAGATTTGCTCGAAGTATTTTGGAATACACACGACCCAACAACACTCAACCGGCAAGGTGCAGATGAAGGCACTCAATACCGTTCGGCAGTTTTCTATAACGATGAAGAGCAAAAGAAAATTGCAGAGCAATACAAAAAACAATTAGAGGCTTCTCACGTTTATAAAAACCCAATAGTTACAGAGATCAGTCCATTGGTTAATTTCTATCCTGCTGAAGATTATCATCAGAACTATTTTGAGCTAAATCCCAATCAAGGCTATTGCCAATACGTGATTCGGCCAAAGGTTGATAAATTTAAAAAGCAATTTGCCTCCAAGCTAAAAAAGTAATCCTTTTGACCACTGGTCAGCAAATAAAACCACTCTGTCCAATTTCTTGTAACCTCTAAACCTCTTCTTCGTTGATATCTTTAAGTAGAGTAATTCTCTCATAGGTTTAGGTTTAGGTAACAAAAAACCCCTCAGGCGGAGGGGTTTTTTGCTTTGATTGGGATTGTTTACTATTTCTTAAGATGACTAATATCAATAATTATTTCTGTGACTTTTACAACATTACCTTCCTTATTTAAGATGGGGTTGTATTGGCCATATACCCAAATTTCTTTTCCAAACTTGGTGAGGCGTTTGAATTCACCTTTCTGAGTGCGCCCGGCTGAAAGGTCTTTCCAGAATTTACGGTAAGCCTCACTGTTACGGTCATCACGAAGTGCAAAAATCTTGTGGTTCTCTCCTTTCACTTCATCCAGCGAATACCCAAAAAGCTTAAGGTAATTAGAATTAGTACTTAATATATTTCCTTCAGCATCATAGTCTGCCATACAGGTGCTGTTGTTCATCACCTCCATAGCTGCCGATGACTCCAATTGACCACGCTGCATCTCCTCTTGTGTGGCCTGAAGTTCTTCCATGTTTTGGCGCATCTCCTCTTCCTGAGCACGCATCTCTTCCGTCATCTGCTGTGATTCGCTCAATAGGCGCTGTGTGCGCGCATTGACTTTCACTGAGGAAATGGTGGATGCAATGCTTTCAGCTATCCGTTTTACAAATTCAATTTCAAAATCCTTAACCGAACCAAATGAAGCAATCTCCACCACACCAAAAATCTGATCATTTACTTTCAACGGAACAATTAAAACGGCATTTGGATTAGCATCGCCCAAGCCTGATGTGATCTTAATATAGGTCTGCGGTACATCGGTAATGTATATGATATCCCCTTCCTGCCAAGCCTGGCCGGCCAGTCCTTCGCCGATATGCACTTTTTGATCTACGAATTTCTTCTTGTTCCATGCATAACAGGAAGCCATCGACATGGTCTTATCTTCACCTTCGGTTGTATCATCAATAATGTAAAGTGCACCTTGATTGGCTTTCAGGTATTTGACTAAATTTCCAATGATCTCATCCGTTAACTTTTGTACATCGCTGTTATTATCGCGAAGGATTTCTCCAAATTTCGCCAACCCTTCCGTAGTCCAGTTCCTTTTCTTATCGTCTTCGGCTACACGGGCCAGATTGTCGCGCATGTTTAGCAAGGCGTTACCCAACACATCATGATTACTCAACGGAGAGAAATTTGAATCGTATTTTCCATTTCCAATATTCTCCGCAAAAACCGTTGTTGCTTTCAAGCCGCTAACAAGGCTATCGGTAGCCGTTGCCATTTCACCAATTTCATCGTTACTGAACTTAGTCTTTTTATCTTCAACTAATTCACCTCGGCCTAATTTCACTACTACATCTTTGATATAGTTGATAGGCCTTGTGATTGTTCTTACCAAAAGGGTGGCGCTTAAAAATCCAATACCAATTATCGCCAAGCCTAGCACGATGGTAATTGTTCTCAGGCTTCTAGTCGACTCAACCAATGTGTCGGAAGTACTCGTTGCAAGAACTTCCTGTTTCTTTTTAATAGCCGAAAGAATATCGATAATCTTGTTCGATTCAGGAATCACTACTTGGTCGATATAATCCCCTGCTAATAATTTGGTGGAAGGGTCTTCATAATCTTCAAACTTGCGAAGGGTGTTAATAATATTATCGGTCGATCCTTTAAGAAGTGAATCGTATTTTCCAAAAGCCTTTTTCATCATTACACGCTGCGAGCTGTCTTTCTTAAAAGTGGATGATGTACTATCGGCATCCCAGCTCTTCATCAGCAACTGAAGCCGCTCTTTCACTCCATTGTATTCATGAGATATAATGTATTGCAAGGCCTTTTTATCATCATCGTTTGTTTGTAAGAATACCCAGTTGGTAATGAGCATTCTCGAACGGTGGACCAGCGTGACAAGCTCATTGATTGCATCCTTGGAAGGATTAACAACCTGCGAAGAAAGCGCTACTTTATTGTCAATCGTATTGACAGTAAAGAAAATGATGATTGCGTTGATGGCGAATAAAACAATGAGGATAGTGAAACCCCCAAAAATTTTGTTACCAATCGATAACCGCAGTTTAAATTTTGATTTTATATCGTTTTCCATAAATATTAATTCACAGTTGTAATAGCTAACCGAGTCAGCTCAGCAGATACTTTTAGTCGATGTTTCTCGATAGCTGGCTTATTCAATTCAAAAGCCAATTTACCGTCTTTATTATTGACGAAGTTAACAAACCCTTTGTTTGGTGATGCTGCTTGCTCAGTTACAAGCAAGACCGGATTATCACCGATTTTTGCAGATACCTCTTGATATTTTGACGACAAATCCGGGCTTACATATAGCACATGGCCTTTTTTGAATTCAGCTATAGAGCCAATTTTGCTTACATGGATTACCCGGTTGCCAGCCCTCTTTCTTTCGGACATCACTTTCAGTTCAGAAAAAATCGGAGAGTCGCCCAAGACCACAATTTCAAAATCACCCTCGTTTTCTTCTGGTGGCCATTGGACAAACCGGGTAAAGCTATACATAAATAATGTATGCGTCTGGTAGTTTTGTTGCTGGCCGGATGCTGCCACAGTGAACAAAGCAAAAGCATACAGAAGTACAATTCTCTTCATGAGGTCAAAGGAAAATAAATCCAAATTTAGAAAGGTCGATTGGTCAAAAATATTAAAAAATGGGCATTTTCCCACATCAAAAAGTTTTACCCAATTTCGGTATCCTGCTCTGGATTAGTTAAACCCAAGATTTACCTTCATTACCCATCACATTCAACTCTAAACTCGAAGCAACACCAACGAAAATATAGAGCTTCAAGACATCTTACGGTTTCCTTTTTAGTATATTTTCAAAAAACTAAGCCATATGTGCAGATTAATGGCCTACAAAGGCACACCCATAATTATTGACAAATTGCTCTATCAGCCAAAAAACTCCCTGATCAACCAAAGCTTTCATGCCAGAGAGATAGAAGAGCCTCTTAACGGCGATGGATTTGGGGTTGGCTGGTATGTGCCGGAGTTAAACTATGAGCCAATTACGTTTGTATCAGTAAATCCTGCTTGGAACAACAGAAACCTAAGGAATCTTGCACCTAAGATCAAGACCGATTGCATGATTGCCCATGTGCGTGCAGCCAGCGTGGGCGATGTGAGCGAAAGCAATTGTCACCCCTTTCAGTACAAAAACATATTGATGGCACATAATGGCGGCGTTGAGGATTTCGGCAAGATTAAGCGTCATCTTCGCCACCCCTTATCTGATGAACTTTACAATTGGATTAAAGGCCAAACTGACTCAGAGCATCTTTTCGCGTTTTTGCTTAACGACCTTTTTGCAAAACATAAAACTATTAGTCCCGATGCAGTGGTAGATTCATTTGAGCACACATTCAGCGAGGTCAAAAAGTTGATGGCCGAACACGGTGTCACTGAGCCTGCTTACTTAAATATGGTATTTACTAATGGGCTCTTTTTTGTTGGCACACGCTATTGCACTGATCCCAAAGAAGAGCCTCTCACCTTGTATCATTCCGAGGGCAGCCGTTATGTGGTTGAAGATGGGGTAACCCGGATGGAAGCACCCGATGACGATGATCACGCTGTGCTGGTAGTATCTGAAAAACTTACCGATGATGGGTATTGGACGATGATCCCGGCCAATCATTTTGTAATTGTTGAGCCTACTTTGAATGTTCGCATCCGCCCGATCCATGCATGATTTTGAATCTTTGCGCTTAAGGTGTTAATTTTGCTACTATGACTTTGATTATCAAAAACAAAAAGGTTAGACTTAAACCCATAAAAGACAAAGATGGAAATGCTGGCTTTTTTATTCCTCGCGAAGAGTGGAAACTTATAAAAAAATATATTCCCACATCAAAAGACAAAAAGAGATCAAAACCTTCGGTCTATCCTGATGTGAAAGAAGCCATCGAGGAAATGGGCTTAATGCTACGGGGAAAAATACCTGCAGTTGACGCTAAAAAATGGATTAAATCATTGTAAGCCTCACACCATTTTGAAATACCAAGTTATCCCTACTCCGCGTTTCCAGAAAGAATCAAAAAAAATAGTTAGAAAGTATTCCGACTTCCGAGAAGATCTCTCAAATCTGATTGATTCACTTGCAATACAACCTGAACAAGGAAACTATCTTGGAGAAGGAATATACAAATTGAGGGTTTCTATTTCTGGAAAGTCCTCAGGAAAAAGCTATAGCGCAAGAGTATTGCTCGCTATCATAACAATTCGAAAACAAGTTTATTTGCTTTCTGTGTACGACAAGAGTGATAAGAAAGATATCACTGTCACGGAGATCAAAGCTATGATCGAGCAAGTCAAAGCAATAAAGACTCAAAAATGAATTCAGATGTAATTGTCATCGGCGGAGGCATTGTTGGTTTAGCCACGGCCTTACAAATCCAAAAGTCAAATCCGGCACTACGGATTTTATTAATCGAAAAAGAAAAAGAACTGGCCCGCCACCAAACCGGCAACAATAGCGGAGTCATTCACTCAGGCTTATATTATAAGCCTGGAAGTTTAAAGGCACTCAATTGCATACGAGGTTATCATCTGCTCATCGACTTCTGTAAAGAAAATGGAATTCCTTATGACCTCTGCGGAAAAATTGTTATAGCAACTGAAGAAAAAGAGCTGCCTTTACTTCAAAATCTTTTTGTGCGCGGACAACAAAATGGATTAGAGAATTTAAAAAAACTTTCGAAAGGGGAGCTGAAAGAATACGAACCGCACGTGACTGGGCTAGAAGGAATTTTTGTTCCACAAACCGGCATTGTCGATTACACTAAAGTATCGTTGAAATATGGAGAGCTTCTTCAAAAAAATGGAGCTACTATAAAACTTGGTGAGCGGGTGACAGGAATTCAAAATAAATCCGGACAGCAGGAAGTAATCACTAATCAATCAACATACGCAACAAAACTTGTGATTAACTGTGCAGGACTGTACTCAGATAAAATTGCAAGGCTAACGGTGCCCCATGTAAATGTAAAAATCATTCCCTTTCGCGGAGAATATTATAAGCTCAAAAAAGAGAAAGAGTACCTGGTTAAGAATTTAATCTATCCGGTGCCCGATCCAAACTTTCCTTTCCTTGGTGTTCACTTCACACGCATGGCGAAAGGAGGAGTAGAAGCAGGACCGAATGCTGTGCTTGCTTTTAAAAGAGAGGGCTACAAAAAATCGGATATCAATTTAGCCGAACTGGCCGAGTCATTGGCGTGGCCGGGTTTTCAGAAAGTAGCTGCCAAATATTGGCGTACTGGTTTTGGTGAGATGTACCGATCCTTTTCAAAAGCCGCATTTACCAAAGCGTTGCAAAAATTAATTCCTGAAATTCAGGAAAATGATTTGACTACAGGTGGAGCGGGTGTGCGAGCCCAAGCCTGCAGCCGCGATGGCGGGTTGGTGGATGACTTTTTGATTCTGGAAGAGAAGAATGTGGTTAATGTTTGCAATGCCCCCTCGCCTGCTGCTACTTCTTCATTGGCAATTGGGGAAACCGTTGCCGCACTAGCATTGAAGAAAATCTGAAGATTTACCACACTGTGCGGTATGGAGAAATTCACCAGTGATTAATACGTTCGCGTCATCAGTGTAAATATGGTTGAGGTTGCGAATACAGAAATGAATGATGCCCAGCAAATCTTTGGGCTATTCGAACATTCCATAAAGTATCAAGAAAAGAAAGGGTATCCGGTTTGGAGAAACTATGATAAGAATGCAATAGTCAAGGACATTACCGATAAGAACCAATACAAAGTGATGGTTGATTCCAAGATGGCAATCGTATTTAGTGTTTGCTATTCCGACAAAATAATTTGGAGAGACTTAGATAAAGGGAACTCCATTTACCTTCATCGAATTGTGGTGAACCCAGAATTTAAAGGACAGAAATTATTTGGAACTATTTTGGATTGGGTAATCAAACATTCAAGACAAAAAGGAATTAGTAGTGTTCGCATGGACACGTGGGCGGCGAATCCTACAATTATTGATTATTATAAAAGTTTTGGATTTGCTTTTATTGAAAACTATACGACCCCCAATAGCGAAGAACTACCCGTTCACAACAGGAATTTAGCATTAACACTTTTGGAATATCAGCTTCTCAATTAAAAAAAAACTTGAATGAATGTGTGAATCTCACACTGTCAACTCAATTGTGTCAATAACTTTATTTTTTCTTATGATATTTTATTCCTGCGGGTATTCTCATATCAATACGATTTTCCTTTGGCACAATCGGGCATGAGAATCCAGACACATAAGCACAATAAGGATTGTACGCTTTATTAAAATCAAGTGTGATCTCCTCCCCTTCGGGAATACGCAAGTCGATGTAGCGCCCGCCGTGGTAGGATTCGAAACCATTAGTCAAGTCAGTGAAAGGAAAGAAGAGATAGTCTTTGTATTCCTGTGTCTTCATCAAGCTGGAAGACTGGTAAACTGGCAATTGAAATTGTTTTCCTTCCAATGAAAATTCCAAAATTCCGTAGACGCGTTCTTCATTCAAATGAACGGAGGTAGTTTTTATCATAAAAAAGGGGCTGTTGTTTGTTACTTTCAGTTTAGCTACAACTCTGAATTTTAAATTGACCGGAAAAAATTCATGACCATGAAATTGACTTACGTTTTTTCGAAGGGGAGACTTAGCCGGATCTCGATACTCTTTATCTAATTCCTGTTGAAATATTTTTATGTCACTGACGGCAGCGAGAGAGTCTGATTGAGCATTTACATTGCCGACGAGAAAAAGCGAGAGAATAAAAATTATTTGTAGCAGAACTAATTTCTTCATGGCTGATTTGTTACATTATAATTAGGGGAGACAAAGTAACGAAAGATTTGAAATCGAAAATCATTTACTAGAACGAGTCCCCATTTTCAATATATCCGTTGGCAAACGATTATAATCGTAAGTAATCGGTTAACATACGGCTCTTATTTTCATTGCCGTTTACTATTGCCCAATGAATTTATCCACACTTATCCTAGAGCCTGTTTGGCATGAAGATCATCTGTACATCGCAATTCGCGGAAAGCTTCAAAAAGAATCATTCAGGATTGTAAACAACTGGGCGGGTAGAAAATACTCCGCTACGCATCATTGCTATTTAATATTATACGAGGCTTCGCAATTAGCAATGCTTAAAACCAATCTCTCTGTTTTTGCCGAAGTTGTAACAACGGGCTGGGGCAAAGAGGAAAACGAAGCGCTGCCCGATGCATTGACCCGAGCGTGGATAACCGTGCCTGCTTGCTACAGCGAGGCACTGACTGTAATGCGATACAGTGACGCTACCATCAAAAATTACGAATCGCAGTTTAAAATTTTTCTGTCTTTTATTTATCCGAAAACCTGCGAAGCTATTGAAGAAAGGGACATCCACCGGTTTCTTCATTATTTGGTGAAAAATAAACGCGTTAGTATTTCTACCCAGAACCAAGCAGTTAATTCGATAAAATTCTTTCTGGAACGTGTGCAGGGCAGTGAGAGAAAGACTTATTATATAGATCGGCCGCGTAAAGACAGCAAACTACCAATGGTGCTGAGTGAAGAAGAAACGATGGCGCTATTTAAACAGACACTGAACATAAAGCATAAATGCATTCTCTTCTTTTTGTATTCTGCAGGGCTTCGCATGAGCGAGTTGCTTAATCTTACACTAGCCGACCTTGATGCCGATCGCGGATTGATTTATGTGCGCAATGGCAAAGGAGCCAAAGACCGTGTGACATTACTTTCGAAAGTGGCCTTTCAGTTTGCCGATTCGTATTGCCAACAATATAAACCAAAACATTGGTTGTTTGAAGGGCCAGGGCAACGGCCATACAGTGCACGTAGTGTAAATAGTATCATCAAGCGAAGTGCCGAGCGGGCAGGTATACGCAAAAACATAAGCGCCCACACACTGCGGCACAGTTTTGCTACACATCTGCTTGAGCGCGGAACTGATTTACGTTATATACAAATTTTACTGGGTCATGAGAGCTCACGCACTACTGAGCGCTACACGCACGTAACTAAAAAAGGTTTTGAACAATTGGTGAGCCCCTTGGATAATTTAAGTGGCCGCTTTACCTTCGGGGACAATAAAGGGATATAAGCAATGCTTATATCGAAACGTTGTGGGTAATTCAGAACAACTAATATGTCAAAACTAAATTGTTATTGTGGACATGTAATTGCGGACCAAGCGAATAATTTGTCGTATAGGGCAGACTATCTTCCTGATGAAAGCAGCGAGGACTTCTCTCAGGACATTGTAGAGATCATTAGAACTTTCAATGAAGCAAAAGACAGCGGACAAAAAGAAAACTGGATTAACAATAACTTTACTGTGCCTCCATATCCAACAGATTTGCCTGATCATGAAATGATTTGGGACTTAATTCATAATTCCTTTGTGGATAAACGGGGAGCAATATTTCAATGTGAAAGTTGTGGACGAATATGGATTCAACGGGGACATAGCGACAATTTTATTTCATTCAAACCAGAAAGTGATGACTGGAAGGGAATACTGAAAAAGATTCAATAAGAACTACCCACAACAATGGCTATAAAACATATGCTATATCGTAAGTTCTTAAAGTGCGTGCTATTAAATTTCGTCTGCAACGTGGGACAAGGATGTAGATATTTACACGCATACGTTTCATAGCTAAACGTTGGCGGCAATTTTTTTTGGACAGAGAGGACACTGAAGACAAAAATCACAAGAGTAAGACGACATAAATGTGCTCTGAACTAAATATGAATGAATCTCAAGCTTTACGGGACGTTGAAAATTCTTTGAGAGATTTTATATCTACTTTGCTCTGGAATAAATACAAAGAGAATTGGATAGAGAACTGTGGAGTTACTGAGAAAAGAGTAGAACAATGGAAAGGAAAAAGAGACGAGGAGATAAAGAAATTGCAATCTGGAATCACAGAGGAAAGACTAATTTACTATTCTGACTTCTATGATTTAGAGACTATTATTGAGAAGAAATGGGAGACAGATTTTAAAGTTGTTTTCGGTGACCATTCTACATTTAGAGTGTTTTTTAAACAACTTGAGTACTTCAGAAATCCTGACGCACACCAGAGAGAACTCTTGACTCATCAAAAGCATTTAGTAATAGGAATTGCTGGAGAAATTAGAAATAGAATTGTAGCATACAGGAGTAAGATGGAAACTGACGATGATGTTTTTCCAAGGATAGAGAGCATAAGGGACAATTACGGAAATATTTGGATTCCTGGTAAAGGACATATCCCAACAGAGACAGTTTTATACCCAGACGACATTTTGGAGTTTATTATTACAGCGACTGACCCTCTTGGCGGAAAACTATTTTATGGCTTGCATCCCTCTTCAAATTGGCAGGAGAGTAATGTCATCACAATAAGGATTGGAGAAGAACATATTGGGCGACCAAAAACATTCTTGCCAATGATTAAAAGCGAAAGAAACTATCACGCTGAAGGACACCTTGACGCTGTTGCATCATTTGCATACCCAATTAGACCGAAGAAAATAGTTAAATAATTGTGGAGTAAAAAAACAGCCGCCAACAGAGTGTATAAAACATAGCGCTGGTTCGGTGTTGCATTGTAGTTTTAGTTTTTTAATTTCGTTCGGTGTCGTGGGACGGAACGCAGCAGGTCGCTAAAGCCATTCCTTCGTCATTTGGCTTTAGCTCCTAAACCGCGCTACGTTTTATACACCAACGTTACAAGCAACCGTAGGACGACTCTACAAATAATAAACAGACAATGAAAATGACATACATTATTATCGGAATAATTTTAGCAGGCGGACTTGTTTTCTACCTGACAAGTTGTGGAAATAAAACGACCGCAAATGACAAGCAATCAACCGCAGACCAAGACACGACTAAAACAAAAGTTCATCAGACAAAAGAAAACGCATTTGAAGGACTTCGGAATATGGCGTTTACAGCGACACCTGAACAACTTGGACTTTCATTGCCTACTGACAAAACTATTGTTTACGGAGTTATTATGGACTGGGAAATGGGCGGTGCGACAGCGACAACAGTTTCTTATCAGACAGGTGACGCAAGTTTGTATTTAAGTTCAGGCGGTGGCGTTATCGGTGGCGGACAACATCAAAACGTAAATAGTGCAGCGAAACAATTTATAAGTTTAGCACAGACATTTCTCGACAAGACAACCAAAACAGAAACGACACCTTTGCCATCAACAGACGAGGTGAAATTTTACCTTTTGACAAACAAAGGTGTTTACGTGGGACACGAACAAATGAAAAACTTTGAAAACAATTCCTCTACTTGGCTAAAATTATTTGAAGAGGGAAATATTGTATTAACAGAACTACGCAAGACGAGTGAGAAATAATTTAGACATAGCGAACAGAAGAACGGCAGCTTGTAACAGCACCTACCCAAAAGGCGGGGTTTCGTGTTTCAAAGACACTTTTGTGGTTAATCAAACATTAGTTTTCAAATCAAGTTTTGTGGTAAAAGTCCCGCCCTTCGGGTAGCTGCAAAACGTTAGTGGCCATTTTACAAGACAATGACGGATTATCTTTCAAAGACATTTGGAATTACTAATGATACCTCGGCCACGCTGATCATTACGCTCTTAGTTTTTATTCTTGGCTACCTCTTAAGCGGAATTTTTAAACTTGTCTCAAACTTTAGGGACAGGCGCAATTACAGAAAGACATTTAATTCAATGATTGGTGCAATTGTTAGTTCGGTAGACCGGCAGGTTATTCATTTTCAAGAAGTAGAGACAATTTTTAGAATTGAAAATTATTCAGACTTCATTTTAAAGAGAGCTACGTTGACTCACTTGGACAATGTTGACAAAATCGATTTTAAGACGCTGTTTGAATCGTATAATTATGGCATTGAAAACCTCTTAACGAACCGGATGTCTTAGCCCCCTAATAGACTGCTCAGAATCTGCAAAACAGATTTTGAATATTAAATTAGGGAAATATGACCAGAACCAAAAGATCATTCACGCCTGAAGACCGACTGAGCATCGTTCAAGAAGGCGAGCGGGAAGGATTTATGGAAACCTGCCGCAAGTACAATTTATCACCTGCGTTAATCTACAAATGGAAGCAACGCTACTTGGCCAAAGGTGCCGAAGGATTAAAGCCTGCTTACAAGCGAGTAGATCCAGAAGTACGCGCTTTAGAAGAAGAGAATGAACGACTCAAACGGATCATTGCCAAGCAAGCTTTAGAGTTGGAAGTTAAAAGCGAGCTACTAAAAAAAACTCCTATTCAACCCAGGAAAAAATAACTGTGATAAAGCCTTATACAAATCGTTGTTGCACTTCGCAATTAGTTCAATGGGTTGGACTTCCCCGAAGGAGCTATTATTATAAAGCACATCCTGGACCAAGAGGAATGATCCCCAGCACTCATACTTGGCAACATGATCAACTCATTCCCAATGAAAAAGTGGTAGAGACCATCAAGGAAATACTGATGGAGCCTTACTGTGCCTATGGGTATGAGATGATCACTGATGAACTACGGTTACTCGGTTTTCTGATCAACAAAAAGAAAACCTACCGTTTGATGGACCAGCAGAAATTACTGTTGGGGAAAGTCATTCGTTGTAAAGGCAAGCGCCAATGGGTGAAGTATCGAAAGATTCAAGCGACTAAGCCTCTGGAGTATTTATGCCTGGATATCAAATATGTGTGGGTGCGTGGTGATGGCCGTTGGTATTACTTGCTCTCCATCATGGATGTCTACAGCCGAAAAATACTAGTGTGGATTTACCAAAAGAGCATTCGCAAAATAGATGTTATCAATTTGTTCCGATGGCTACATCAGTGTTATAACTTAAAAGGTGTGATTATAAGAAATGACAATGGCTCACAGTTTTTGGCTAATCAGGTGCGTCAGTTCCTAACTCAATTAGAGGCGCAACAAGAATTTACTCACGTAGCTACTCCAGAAGAAAACTCGTACATCGAAGCCTTTCACAGTATTGTGCAGCGGGAGTTAATTGAGCGTTTTGAGTTCAGCAGTTTCTATGATGCCAAGCAGCATATCGAAAAATATATGGAGTGGTATAATTATCAACGCAAACACCGGGCGATTGGGAAAATTACACCACACCAAAAATGGAAAGCAGCGCTATCCGGTTCAGTTGATAAGCAGCGCGGCCAGGTGGATGTAGAGGGACTGTCAAGGCCGACTGATTCCTTTAAAAATAATTTAAACAATCAGTCGCTCGGCCCGAGCCTTGACAGTACCGGAACAGACACCTATTTTTGCTTATCGGCTGAACCGGATAAGCTCACCGATAAATTACACATTTTGAAAAAGGATTTTGTGCAAACTATTGGGGGCTAAGACAAGGTGTCACAATTCCAATCCCAGTATTTACATTTTGTTTATTCGGACTGTCTTCTAGTACAGAATCAATTTTACCACTATCAATGTCAAAATGTCCATAAATCATTCCAATGAGTCGTAGCTGAACACCTTCGTCTTTATATTTTAGACTATTGTCTCTAAATCTCAGAGCTCCATTGTTTATAAATACCGGAGATCCGCTTAGTCCACCAATAGATCTTGCTTCTATTAAATAAGCATCCATCGGGCCATATTCTGTTTGTATTTTTTCTTCTATAGTCGATGCTATGTTTCCAATTCTTACTATCGGTATGTTTCGATTTTTTCCAGCATGAAAAGTAAAGAGTCCTACGATATATATTTCATCTCCAGTTCCCCAGTCTTCCTTTTCTAGGTCTTCATTTGAAAAAATTGCTGAAACAGGGTACAGTATTAAATCATCTTCATCATTTAGTTGATAAGGAGAGAAGGCTATATCAATTGTCGAATTGTCAGTATCAATCCAATTTTCTGTTTTAGTTTCAACCCACTTTGAACTGTTATCAAATGTATTTATCCTAAGAAAAACCTTCTCAAGTCCAAGTCCTTTAATTCCTTCAATTACATGTTTTGCGGTCACTACGTATGGGATTTTATTTTTTGTTTGATCGTTTAAAATAAAAAAAGCTGTACCAACAATTCTATAGCCGCCATTGGGCATTTGAAGTCCCACGAATGCAACACATTTTCTTATGGTTTCAGGTACTTTCATTTTTTCATAATTACCCACAACATTTAGTCACGCGCAACTCCATAGCGCCTATTTCCTATTTAGCTTAAAATAAACTTTTCGATTTCTTGACGCTAACTCCGCTTGGCCCATTTTAAAACGCTAAATTCATTTTCCCTCGCGCAGTGCCTTGTAAATTTTGATTGCACTCATCAACAGAATCACAAATAGAATCAACCCAATCAATCCCCACACAAAACTCATGTTGCTTTTTACAGACACCAACATGACAATAGCTACTAAGAAGACTGTAGCTACTTCGTTCCAAATCCTCAGCTGAGTCGAAGTAAATCTGAAAATACCTTTCTGCTGGTCGCTGTAAATTCGCTGCAAAGAAAAATGGTAGAGATAGAGCCCGATTACAAAACCAAGTTTAATCCACATCCAGGTGTCAATGCTTCCATAGATATAGAGTACAGTAGGCCCCAAGATCAGCGTCAAAATTGCCGAGGGCCAGGTGATCCCCAACCAAAGCTTTTTGATCATCGGATTAAACTGCTGTTGAAGTATATTTTTTTCTGTTTCGGATTTGTCGTTCGCCTCGGTGTTGTAAATGAACAATCGCACGATATAAAATAAACCGCTAAACCAAGTAACGATAAAAATGATATGGAGGGCTTTGAAGTAAGAATACATGGTGCCCAAATGTAATAGCCATTCCCCTTTAAAACCAACGCGTTCCAAAAAAATCATGACAAAAGTCAAGTTGAGAAATGAGGAACCATATCTTTTAGGACAAAGCCTCACATTACTTTTAAGACGCTTTAAATCGATGATATGCAATTTGAAGAACTCCTCAAAAAATATGACGTACCGGTTCCCCGTTACACGAGCTATCCCACCATGCCCTTCTGGAATACGGAGGCATTTACTATCGAACGATGGCTCCATTCGGTGAGGACGATCTTTAAAGAAACTAATAACAAAAAAGGAATAAGCCTATATATTCATCTTCCTTTCTGCGAAAGCCTTTGCACCTACTGTGCCTGCAACACGCGAATCACGAAGAATCATAAGGTGGAAGAAAACTACTTGCAGGCAGTAATCCAGGAATGGCATCACTACTTGGAGTTATTCCATGAACCTCCAATCATTCGCGAGCTCCATATTGGAGGAGGCACACCAACTTTTTTTTCTCCTGAGAACCTTGAAAAGTTAATTACCAATATTTTGAAAGTTGGAAAGATTCATCCTCAAGCTGAGTTTAGTTTTGAAGGACATCCGAACAATACCACCCAGGCCCATCTTCAACAACTTTTTGAATTAGGATTTAAACGGGTAAGCTTCGGGGTACAAGATCTTGATTACAAAGTGCAAAAAACCATCAACCGAATTCAGCCTTTCGAAAATGTGGAGAGGGTTACCAATGAAAGTCGTGAAATAGGTTATCAATCCATCAGCTACGATTTGGTTTACGGATTGCCGTTTCAAACTAAAGAAAGCGTAGAAAATACCGTAAAACAAATTATTACCCTTAAGCCGGATCGGATTTCTTTCTACAGTTACGCTTATGTTCCATGGTTGAAGCCAGGCCAACGCGGATACGAAGACTCTGATTTGCCTAGTGATGTAGTAAAACGATCGCTCTATGAAACAGGTCGCAAGCTGTTCCTGGAGGCAGGTTACGTTGATATTGGCATGGATCATTTTGCATTGCCAGCCGATGCCCTCGCGCTTGCCCAGCACGGTGGAACCTTGCATCGGAATTTTATGGGCTATACAACAACGGCGACTAATCTATTAATTGGCCTTGGAGCATCGTCCATCAGTGATGCGCACTATGGCTATGCACAAAACTTAAAAAAAGTAGAAGAGTACGAGGAAAAAATTTTCAATGGGGAATGGGCTGTCTTCAAGGGTCATCACCAGTCCGACGAAGATCTGTTTATCAAACATTGCATTCTGGAAATTGCATGCAAAGGCGAATTGCAAGTTACTCTTTTGGACCGGGCAATGAACGAAACTTTATTTGAAGAACTAAGTGTGATGCAAGGGGAAGGGATCATCATCTTGTCTGACTCTGGATTGAAAGTAACTGGACTAGGCAGAGCGTTCATCCGAAATGTTTGCAGCTTATTTGATAAGCGAATGAAGAGTTTACCAGAAAAAAAATTATTCAGCAAAGCAATCTAAGCTTTGTTCAGAAAGACTGCCATCTGTTCCTGAAAGAGCTCTTCCGCCAGCTTGGCGTCAGTTAAAAGATGCCTACCCCCAACATAGCGAACAATTTCACCTCGATGAAAAACCGGCATGATGGTAGCATTTACCCAGTAATGATTTCCATCTTTGGCCCGGTTCTTTATTACCGCCCGGAATACATCACCCTTCTGTATAGTCAACCAGAGTCGACGAAACAATTCTTTCGGCATGCTAGGATGTCGGATAATGTTATGCGAGCTGCCAATCAATTCATCCTTGCTATATCCTGAAATGGTGCAAAACGGATCGTTGGCAGATAGGATTATGCCCTGTAAGTCCGTTTCAGAAATGATAACAAGATTTCTGTCATCTCCATGATTAAGCCCAACTAATAGGTTCTCCATTATCCCTCAAACCAGCAGAGATTGCAAACAGTATTCAATGACTAATGTCATCTATCATTCGAAAGGGTATATGATAAAAATCATGTTTTGCTAAATTCACAAGAACTTGCCTTATACAAATCGTTCAACTTACTTATTAGAAGTGTAATTAGAATGAGCAAACATGAAGAGATCGTTGGAGTTACTCCCAAGAAACATGAGTTCCCATTTTTTCTTTTAAGGCTTGTTCATACATCGCCTTAGCAACAAACAGATCAAACAACGCCATGCCTGCCGATTTGTAGACGGTAGTTCCATGGACATTGACCTTTCTCTCTCCAAGGATAATTTTCCCTATGGAGAAGACATTCTCTTCATTCAATAACTTTTTTTCAATTGGATTGATAATATCTCCTACTTCATGTCGGGCAAACTCGGAATCAATTGCCAACGAACCGGCCAATTCATAAACGGCATCGGGCAATTCTTGCATGGAAGGTTTGTAGGAACCAATGCTTATAAAATGTTTCCCTCTAAATAAGTTGTGATCATTGGGCAACACAGGGGTGGTCGACGTTGTTGCAGCAACGATGATGCTTGTTTTTTTCAATAACTCGCCTGCAGAATAACAAGCTTCTGTTTCAACTTGAGGGTGATGTGCTTTTAAAAACGAAATTAATGACTCCGATTTTTCCTTTGATCGATCCAGAAAATAAACTTTCGAGATTTTACGAACAGCACAAATAAAAATAGCTTGATGCAATCCTTGCACTCCAGAGCCAATGAGCCCAAACGTTGTTTCATCGGATGGCGTTAAGTACTTAACTCCAATTGCGCCGATAGCTCCTGTACGCAGAGCTGTAAGTTTTGACGCATTGATTAAGGCCAGCGGCAAGCCTGTGCTCGTCTCATTCAGCACCATGGCACCATTGGTTACGGGTAGGTTTCTCTTTTTATTTTCTGGCACGACGGAAACCAGTTTCGTTCCAAAATATTTTTGCTCTGCTGAGGGCATGCAGAGAAAGGTGTTATCGCCTTGGTCAATATGCATTCGTTGCTGCACTGAGGCAAGGCCTTTTTCATAAGCTACCATGGCTGACTCTACGGCAACAATGATTTGCTGTAAAGAAAGAAGATTGGCTATATCATCATTGGATAGGATGAGCATAACAATGGCGACTATTTTAAAAGTAACTAGAAATGTCTTGTGTGCCTCCTTATATAAAGCGTATTGAAACCTTAATCGTGAAAGTTAAAGGATCAAAGTTCAACCCTTAGTCCTTAGGCTCCCACAATTCTATTTTATTTCCCTCGGGATCCATGATCCAACCAAATTTTCCATAAGGGGTGTCCTGCATCTCACCTACAATTTGAATTCCCTCTTCTTTCAATACTTTGAGAAGCTCACCAAGATTCTCTACTCTGTAGTTGAACATAAATTGTTTTTCACTCGGGTCGAAATACTTTGTATCTTCCTTGAATGGGTTCCACTGTGTCTGTGCTGGCCCTTTTGCTTCTTTGTTATTTGGATCAATCCACTCGAAAGTGCAGCCGTAATCATTTATTGGCAAACCCAAATGCTTGCCATACCATTCTTTAATTTTTTTGGGGTCTTTCGTCTTGAAAAAGACACCACCTAGTCCGGTTACGCGTTTCATTTAGGTTGCTTTAATTTAAATTGTTTGTTGAGTTTTTAGAGACCCCTTCTTTCTAAGAAGCGCGGCACTGATGAGCGATATTACTATTCCAACGGGAGAAATTTCAGCGATAGTAAAACCAAATCGAACTATTGGATTTTTATACATCTCATCAAATCCAGCCATTTCTTTTTGCTTAGCCGCTAATTCTGCCATGCTGGCACCAGCATCTTTCATTTTCTGAAGCGAATAGGCATTCCACTTTTGCAAATAATCAGAGGCCAGAGTGTTGAACATAATTTCCCATGTCAATGCATAAATAACACTGGCAACAAGAGTAATTAACAAGCCGAGCCCAAAAGCCTTCCCGAAATTGATCGCGCCATTTAATTGATTATCTCGATAAGATTTTACTCCGAAGAAGATAAGCGAGAGAGCAATAATCATGGTGGTGTAACCCACCAACATACCGTACTCGGGCGTTAGCGTTCCATTCTCATGCAATGGATAAGTAGCGAAAAACATTCCGCCGACAATAACTCCGGCTATTGAGCCATAAACAAGAAAGATTTTTTTCATAGTGATTTTTGTTTTGATAAGGCGAAATACTATCAGAATCAGCCTTAATCCATCACCCGAAAGAATGATTGTTGGGAAAAGTTAAGAAAATACTACTAAAGGATGGTCTGTTATTTTATGAATTGACGACCTCGCAATGAATCAAGGTATGATCATCAATTCTTTTGAACGTTGGATCGCTTGTGTTCTTCGCTTCACTTCCAGCTTTAAAAATAAATTGGAAATGTGCGTCTTTACCGTATTGAGTGACACAAAAAGCTTTTCAGCGATTTCTTGATTCGAGAATCCCTCGGACATTAATTGAAGAACTTCGAGTTCGCGTTTGCTAATACCCAGTCGATTGCATTCGGATTCATTAAAACTGAAGTCGGTCTGAAGAATGACTTTTGTTTTTGACCGGGTTAATCGCTGGCCTGCCCAAATACCTATGGTAACAAAGACAATCGCGACTACACCAAGGTAAAACTCAAGAGACAGATCGCGAACAATGAAACCATATTGAAGCCATTGCATTAGAAATAGCAACGCAGCTAATGCCAACCCGTAGAGAATGATTGTCTTTTTCACTGAGAACTAAATTATATAATTCTCAATTACCGGATTACTTTTTTCAGAGATTAAGAGGCGTTATTCCGACCTTAAGCTATTCACTGGATTGGCAAGAGCCGCTTTAATGGATTGATAACTTACCGTACACAACGTGATCAGTAAAGCGCCCGCTCCTGAGGCAACAAAAATCCACCAGGCGATACCGGTGCGATAATCATATTTTTGAAGCCAGCCATGCATAAAATAATAAGCCATCGGCATGGCAATGAAAAGGGAAATGATCACCAACACAACAAAATCTTTTGAAAGCATTCCCCAGAGATTCACAACCGAAGCGCCCATCACTTTGCGCACTCCAATTTCTTTGGTGCGTTGCTCAGCTACAAAACTGGCTAACCCAAAGATTCCCAAGCAACTGATGAAGACCGCAAGGATGGCGAAGAAGCTGGCGAGCTTGCCTACGCGCACCTCACTTTGAAACTTACGTTCATACTCTTCATCCACGAATTTGTATTCGAAAGGCACAGCTGGATCATATTTAGTAAATACAACCTTTATCTTTTCTATCGACTCTTGTGTACTCGCGGAAGGGTTTAATTTCAGAATGAACAAGCTGCCCTGGTCTTTATCGATGTGAAACAACGATGGCCTCACGGGCTCATAAGGTGACTCAATGATCATGTCTTTGATCACTCCAATAATCGTATACGGTTTATTATTCCAGTTAAGAACTTCTCCCACAGGGCTTTTGAAACCTAAAAATTTCACGGCCGATTCGTTAATTACAAAGGTCGATGAGTCGGCGGCGTGTTCACGGGAAAAATCACGGCCATCTTTAAAAATCCAACCCACCGTTTTACCGTATTCGTGGCTAACGGAGTTGTTAGGGAAGTCGACAGCAAGCCCGGGATCCTTTCCTTTCCAGGTGAATCCACCGCTGGAATTCCACACTTGGGTGGTAGGACTACCTGACTCCGTCATCTCTAAGATTGCACCCGAATTTTTCAACTCATCGCGCACCGCATCAAGGTGTTTATGTATGTCTTGTGATGAGCTTTGATAAATGTTAATCAAGCCATTGCGATCATAACCGATCGGTCTGTTTTTGGCAAACTCGATCTGGCGAAATACTACAATCGTTCCTATGATAAGAGTTACCGACACCGTGAACTGTAGAACCACAAGTACCTTGCGAGGAACGGAAGCAAATCTTCCGGCGCGGAATGTACCTTTCAAAACTTTCACGGGCTGAAAGGATGATAAATAGAGAGCGGGGTAGCTACCGGCAATGATCCCTGTGAGCGCGCTAAAACTAATGCCAGCGATCCAAAAAAGTGGATTGTTCCAAAGAAGAACCAATTTTTTATCAGCTACTTGGTTGAACATCGGTAATGCCAGTTGCACAAAAAGAAGTGATATAACAAATGCGAGTAGCGCCACCACAAGCGACTCACTAAAAAACTGGCTGATCAATTGTGTCCTCACCGATCCGATCGATTTACGAATGCCCACTTCTTTCGCCCGCTTCTCTGAACGAGCGGTACTCAAATTCATAAAATTGATGCAGGCCAGCAGCAATACAAACACACCGATGATGCCAAATAGCCAGACAAACTCTATCCGACCACCAATGTTCTTTCCATTTTTAAACTCCGAATGCAAGTGCCACTTGCTCATTGGGTGAAGGAAAACTTCTGGCTTGTATTTTTTATCGTCTTCATCCTTCAGTTTATTGAATTTCACATTCAGGATTTTGGCCGAAACTTTTTCCATGTCGGCATTGTCAGCGATTTGAGCAAAAGTTTGTGTGAAGTTGCTTCCCCATGGGTCATTCATCTTTTTGATCCATTTGTTAGTGATCAGGTAAAGTTCCCATGGCACAATGTAACTCATGTTGCGAAAGGTGGAGTTGTAAGGCAAGTCTTCATAAACGCCTGTTACCTTTACGTCTACTTCATTGTCGAGTCGCAAGGTTTGGCCCATTGGATCTGTGTCTCCAAAATAAGTTTTGGCAACTGAAGCCGATAGTGCAATTGAATAAGGATCTTTGAGGCAGTCGCGAGTGCCTTTCAGCATTTTCAGCGACAGCATTTCGGTCACTGCCGGTTCAAAATAAAATCCCTGCTTGGTGAATTTCTTTTCTCCATGAGTAAGAACACGGGTGAAGTTCCACGATGCTTGCAACACATATTTAAAGTCACTGCCAAAGTTGTTACGAATCTCCTCTGCCATCAGGTATGGATTAGATACCTGCGATTCTTTCGTGCCGTTGTAAACATTGTGTTGCCAGACCTGGGCTATGCGGTCATAATTTTCATGATACTTATCGTAGGCAAGTTCATCCCAAATCCAAAGCCCAATGAGCAAGGCCACTGCCATACCCGTGGCGAGCCCGGCAATGTTGATAAAGGAATAGCCTGGGTTTTTAAGCAAATTTCTGAGGGCGATCGTGAAGTAGCTTTTAATCATGGCAGCTAAATTATGGATAAATGACTAACAAACAGATACTCCTTGGGGCACAAAAAGTTTCACCTCGCTGAAATTATTTTATCAATGCTGCCGACTGTAGCCAACTATTTTTAACCAATAGTCTGTGCCGCGTGCAACCTTTTTCAATTTTAAGAGTATATAGGCAAAGGTGAAACAAATAACCTTATTATGAAGGGAACTTATCTCGGTGAATTTGAAGAATTAGTATTGTTAACAGTAGGAATCTTGTTTGACGACGCTTATGGTCTGGCCATTGCCGATGAACTTGAGAAGCAAACGGAGCGCAACGTAATGATCAGTTCTGTTCATAAAGCTCTAGTGAGGCTCGAAGAAAAGGGTTATCTGAAATCACACATGGGCGGTGCCACCCAAACTCGGGGAGGAAGAGACAAGCGTCTCTACACTCTCACTCAAGCTGGGATCAAAGTCCTCAATCAATCAAAAGAACTTCGAAACTCTATGTACAAACAAGTCCCAAAAATAGTTTGGGGAGGATAACAGCTATGGAAGATCTCAAGCAAAAGGAAAACCCGCCAAAATGGGCCATACGTTTTTTCCGTTGTTATTGCAACGATCATTTGTCGGATGCAGTGCTTGGAGATATGGAGGAACTTTACTTAAGGCGAAAGAAGAAACTTGGAAAAAGAAATGCGGACTTATTATTTGTATGGAACGTACTGTGCTTCCTTCAACCATTCGCCATCAAAAGAAAATCATCACCACAAAATAGTATCGCCATGTTTGAAAATTATTTGAAGATCGCCTGGAGAACAATGACCCGGCAAAAAATGTACACCGGAATAAAAGTCGGTGGTTTTGCCATTGGCCTTGCAACTTGCATTCTGATTTTTCTTTTCATCCGAAATGAAATCAGTTACGACAGGCAATATGCCAACCAACATATTTACCGGTTGTATAACGTTTGGCGCGGGCCCGATGGTGACAAATGGACATCCTTTCCGGCCAACATCCATACGATTTTAAAAAATGATTATGCCGAAGTAGAAAAGGCAGGTCGTTTAATTCCTTACAAATGGTTTAATGCCGGTAGCAATCTAATCAGAAGAGACGACCGGGTTGACAACACTTATGAAGAAGGTTTTGCTTATGCCGATAACGAACTCTTGGAGATTCTCGGTATTGAAATGGTTTATGGAAATCAATCGGACGCACTATCAAAACCGGGTTCCATTGTTCTTTCAAAAAAAATGGCTGACAAGTATTTTCCCAATGAAGACCCTGTCGGCAAAATAATTATCCTCAACGAAGAAAAAACAAAACCCTTTGTGGTGGGTGGTGTGATGAAAGATTTTTCAACCAACTCGCATATACACTATGAGTTTCTTATTACTCTCACCAATGTAGAGTTCTGGCCGGGTGAACAAACCAGTTGGTGCTGCTGGAATTACAATGCTTATGTAAAACTCCGGCCTGACACCAACATTCCTGCTTTCGAAAAGAAATTGACATCCATACGCGAGACGTATCTGGTCACTTATCTTGACAAGCAAGGTGACCAATCTGTAACTGACGTAAAAAAATATCACTTTTTCGGTGCTCAGCCCGTGGAAGATATTTATCTCAAGTCAGACAGAATCGCGGATGAACTTCAGCACGGTGATGTGCGGTATGTTTGGCTCTTTGGTGGTATTGCCGTTTTTATTTTGTTACTGGCTTGTATCAATTTTATAAATCTATCAACCGCTAAATCAGCCAACCGCGCAAAAGAAGTTGGGCTGCGAAAAGTGGTAGGCTCCGTGCGCAGTTATTTGGTGAAGCAATTCCTGACAGAGTCGCTGGTATACAGTTTTGTCTCATTCGCACTCGCGATTGTAATGGTGATTCTAGCGATGCCTTTTTTTAATTCGCTTTCTGGAAAACAATTGTCGATGCCGTGGGCAACCTGGTGGCTTTTGCCTTCGCTTTGTTTGGGGGCTGTCATCGCAGGAGTGATCGCAGGTATTTATCCCGCCTTTTATCTTTCCGCTTTCAAACCTGTGGATGTTCTCAAAGGAAGTGTAAGTCGTGGAAGCAAAAGTTCAGGCATACGCAGTGCGATGGTGGTTTTTCAATTCACCACCTCTATCATTTTAATCATCGGCACCTTCATCATTTACAAACAGATGAATTTCATTCTCAACTCCAAAATTGGATTTGATAAAGAGCAGGTGATCATGATACAGGGAGCTAATACACTTGAGAAACAACACGATGCTTTCAAAAATGAATTGAAGCAACTCGCTGAAGTCGAAAACGCGACGAGCAACAACTACCTGCCGGTTTATGGTACCAACCGCGATAACAACGGCTTTTGGAAAGAAGGAAAACAAAAAATCGACAAGCCGGTGTACGGACAATATTGGTATGTGGATGAAGACTACCTCTCTACACTTGGAATGAAACTAATTGAGGGAAGAAACTTCAACGAAAAACTCAAGTCCGATTCAGGTTCCATCATTATCAACCAGGCAATGGCCAAGGCGATGGGCTATAAGAAATCTGTAGGAGAGCGAATGGGCAATGGACGTATCTACTATAGTGTGATCGGCGTAGTGGAAAATTTTCATTTTGAAACCATGAAGGGTGAGATAAGGCCACTGTGTATGGTTATGGGAAAAGGAGGAAATATTGTTTCGGTGAAAGTGAAATCTAAAAATGTAGCAGGCGCCTTGCAATCGATCAACCAAGTGTGGAACAAGTTTATGCCACACCAACCGTTTCGGTACACCTTCCTCGATGAAAGTTATGCGCGCATGTATGATGATGTTGACCGCATGGGAAAAATATTTGCCACCTTCGCAGGATTGGCAATCATTGTGGCATGTCTTGGTTTGTTTGCCCTTTCTGCATTTATGGTAGAGCAGCGGAGCAAAGAAATCAGCATCCGTTTGGTGATGGGTGCTTCAGTCAAAAACATTTTCAGGCTACTCACGCAAAATTTTGTGAAGCTCGTACTGGTTTCCTTTGTAATTGCTGCACCTGTTTCATGGTATATGATGGACAAATGGCTACAAGATTATAAATATAAGATCGCCATTACGTGGGATGTATTTGCGATCGCAGGTGTGATGTCTGTTTTAATTGCCCTGTTCACCATCAGTTATCAGTCGATCAGCGCCGCGTTGGCAAATCCAGCAAACCGGCTGAGATCAGAATAAGTGATACCTCCAATCAATTGGTGGTGCTTACGCCTTCAATCTTGTTGATCTCGAAGTTTCGGATGGCAAAACCAGCGGAAGAAACGGAGCGGAAGTTGAGGAGGTAGTTTTTTCATTCCGACTTCAAACTCTTCACAGGATTCATTTGCGCCGCCTTCACCGTTTGAATGCCTACCGTTAGCCATGCAACGATCAATGCTGTAAGTGCGGCTCCAATGAAATACCACCACTCCAGATTAATGCGATACACAAACCCATGCAGCCAATTACTTGTCATGAAATAACTAATTGGCAAAGCAATAACGATCGATAGCACAACCATTTTGGTAAAATCGAGGGAAAGCAAATAGATAATATTCCAGTGGCTGGAACCTAACACTTTGCGTATCCCAATCTCCTTTTGTCTTCGTTCTGCAGTAAAAGCGGTAAGTCCGAATAGGCCGAGGCAAGAGATTAAAATTGCAATGCCTGCAAAGTATTGAGATAATATTCCTACTCTTGCTTCAGACGCATACATTTTTTGATAGGCATCGTCCATGTACTGATATTCAAGCGTGAATCCTGGATTATATTCTCTATAAAGTTTCTCCAATCGGGCGATCGTTTCTTTCTCTTCTCCTTCTGCTAACTTGACGATGATGCGATGCCAGGAATTAGGACTTTCTGTTTCGATTTGATAAAACACCGGTTGCATCGCCGTGTGCATCGATTGAAAGAAGAAATCTTTCATCACTCCAATGATACGCACTTCTTTTCCTTGAAGGATCATGGTCTTGCCGACCGGATCTCCCATACCCATGGTCTTCGCTGCAGTCTCGTTAATGATAATATCTACATCGGCTGGTTGACCGGGGATGTAGTTTCTACCGGCTACAATTTGCATTCCCATCGTTTGAAGCAAATCATAACCCCCACGCACACCCTCAAAGAAGATGACTTCATTTTCATTCTTACCAGGCCACGACAAATCGGGTATGGCAAAAATACGGCCCACTATATTATGTAGTGCACCCGAAGCATTCACTACACCAGGAACACGTTTTACTTCATCGATAAAAGTTTGTTGCGCGTTCAAAACTTTCCCTTCCGAATCAAACAGGATTACATTGTCACGATCATAACCCAGGTTTTTGTTTTGGATATATTGAATTTGCTGGTACACAACCGTCACCGAGACGATTAATACAATCGAAATTGCAAATTGAAAAATGACTAGTCCCTTACGTGCCCACACTTCGCCCAAGGATGTGTTCAACTTTCCTTTCAGCACCGTGGCAGGATCAAAGCCGGACAAATAAAGTGCGGGATAGCTACCCGCTATCAAACCAGTAATGGTTATAATTCCTAAAATGGAAAGTATGACTACGTAATCAAACTCTAATTGAATCTGTTTGCCTGTGAGTACATTGAACCATGGCAATAAGAGAAATACCATTAACAACGCGAGTGCAGAAGATAAAATAGTCAACAGCATGGATTCGGTCAGGTATTGCACAATCAATTGTTTGCGCAATACACCAATGGCTTTCTTAATTCCAATCTCTTTAATCCTTCGTGTAGCTCTTGCCGTTGAAAGATTCATGAAGTTGATACACGCAATCAACAAAATAAACACTGCGATTACAGAGAAAAGCCGCACGTATTCAATACGGCCACCGGTGCGAGCACCATGGTCGAAGGAATTGTTCAGGTAGTTGTCTGAAAATGGAAACACATAAGCCGTTCGGTATTTGTGTTCACAATTATCGGTGATCATATTAGCAATCTTAGCATTGAATTGTTCAATATTGGTGCCCTCTTTTAAAATAAGAAAGTTATGCGGACCCGAACTGGTGCATACTTTCACCCATGGCTGCAAATCCTTAAACAATTCGAACGACAACAAAAACTCAAACTGCTCGGAAGAATGAAAAGGAACATCTTCTAAAATACCGGAGATAATAAACTGGCGCTCATGCTGAAACTCAACAATTTTGCCAATCACATTTTCAACCGTACCAAATAAACGAATAGCAAGGGCGCGTGTGATCACTATCGAGCTTTTGTCAGCAAGCACTTTACCTTTGTCTCCTTCGATGAGTGGAAAAGAAAAAATATTGAGATACTCGGGACCCACATATTGGCCAACTGCTTTTACGTTGTGCTCGCCAATAGAAAGTGTAAATTTCTGAAACCAGGACGAGGGCGCTAAGGAAGCCGCGTATTCTACTTCCGGCATCTGCGCCTTAATCTCTTCTGCAATCAGCCCGGTGGATTCATCGGAGATGAAAGTATTTCCTCCTACTACTCTTCGTTCCATCACCTGATAGAGTTGCTGATCCTTTTCATGAAATTTATCGAAACGCAACTCGTCATTCACCCAAAGGTAAATTAACAATGAGGCTGTCAATCCAGAACTCAACCCGATGAGATTAATCAGGAATGAAATTTTGTAGCGCATAAAGCCGCGAAAAGACAAGAGCATGTTGTGCATGAACATATCAAATGGATTTAAAGAGTGTGAAAATCTATTTTTTCCAATAATACCAGGCCTGAACAGTAATAGTACGTCTCCAATAAATTTTCTATCTGCATTTCGTTTTCCAAATTCTTTCACTCGTTCCTCATACAACTCCATCAAATCACCTTCAATGTGATCTCTCAACTTAGGATGGCAGAACCATCGGAAGAAGCAAAGGGGGAGACGAGGAGGGTTTGTATTTTCTTTTTTCAAGTCAAGTATCTTTAACGGTTTGCTACCCATTTCCAGTTACCGGTAACTATTCAGACCTCAAACTCTTCACTGGATTTGCCAACGCAGCTTTTACGGCCTGATAGCTCACCGTTAATAGCGTAATCAGCAATGCGCCTGATCCTGCAATCATGAAAACCCACCAACCGATATCAGTTCGATACTCATACTTCAATAACCATTGGTGCAGGAAGTAATATGAAATAGGAATAGCAAGGAGACAAGAAAGCAGAACCAACACGATAAAATCCTTCGATAACATTTGCCAGAGTTTGGTTACCGAAGCTCCTAACACTTTTCGAATACCAATTTCTTTAGTGCGTTGTTCGGCTGTGAATGACGCAAGACCAAATATGCCGAGGCAGCAAATTAACACTGCCAGCATGGCGAAGAAGCCAGCGAGTTTGCCAATGCGTTCTTCGTTACCAAATTTCTTAGCATATTCATCATCGACAAATTGAAATTCGAAAGGGTGATCAGGGTTCAATTTTTTAAATATCGGTTCAATTTTGGCGATGGCCTCGTTCGCACTCACCGAAGATTTTAATTTAATCAGCGATAAGTTACCCGGTTCATTTGTCAGGAAATAAATCACAGGTCGTAGCTCATCGTAAGGTGATTCCATTACCATGTTGTCAATGATTCCGATAATGGTGTAAGGTTGTCCCCACCAGGTCACCACTTCTCCTACAGGATTTTTCAAACCCATATAATTGATGGCGGCCTCATTTAAAATTACGGCTGATGAATCGGTTGCAAACTCACGAGAAAAATCTCGCCCCTCCTTTATTTTCCAATCAATCGTTTTACCATAATCGTGTGAAGAAAATATAGTACCAAAGTCAATCGAAAGGTTTGGATCTTTACCGCTCCAACTAAAGCCACTAGTGCTACCCCATATACCAGTAAGCGCACTCTGCGACTCTGCCATCGAGGATATCATTCCGGTCTGCATCAATTCTTCTTTCACCACATCAAAATGATCATGAATAGAAGAATTCATGGTGGGTATACTTACCAGGTTGGCACGGGAGTAACCAACAGGTCGGTTCTTTGCAAATTGAATTTGTTGATAGACGATGATCGTTCCAATGATGAGCGTAATGGAAACAGTGAACTGCGAAACAACTAGTATTTTTCGCGGAAGAGCAGCATAGCGCCCTGCTTTAAATGTCCCTTTCAAAACCTGGATAGGTTTAAAAGAGGATAAGTAGAAAGCGGGATAACTACCGGCGATAAGGGATGTGATGATAATGAAAGCAAAACTCATCAACCAAAAAAATGGAAGACTCCAGAGTATTGTTATTTGTTTATCGGCAACTTCATTGAAGAATGGAAGTACGAGCTGAGCCAGGAGCAATGAGATCGCAAATGAAAAGAAAACAATTAAAAATGATTCGCTGAAAAATTGCAAGACAAGTTGCTTTCTCAATGAGCCAACTGTTTTACGAATGCCAACCTCCTTAGCCCTGATCTCGTTGCGTGCTGTGCTCAGGTTCATGAAATTGATGCACGCCAGTAATAAAACAAACACACCAATAATTCCAAACATCCATACATACTGAATAGCACCACCAGCATTCACACCATTTTTAAATTCTGAATGCAAATGCCAGTCATTCATCGGATGCAAAAAAAGTTCGGGCTTCTTCTGGGCGAGCTGAGAATTTATCTTCTTCAGTTTGGCATCTTTGATCTTGGCAGACACGGCGGCGAATTCAGCATGATCGTTCAATTCAACAAAGAGCGTGGCGAAATTAGGCCTCCATGGATCTTCTGCTTTTTTAAACCAGGAGTCAGCATTGTAAAGAAATTCCCAAGTGGAAATAAAATTCAGTCCTGCAAAAGTTGAGTTGCGTCGAAAATCCTGGTAAATGCCAATTACCTTCACCACTGGTTGTTCATCAATCTTCATCACTTGATTAATAGGATCCTCATCGCCAAAATAAGTTTGGGCAGCAGAAGCGGAAAGCAATATGGATGCAGGATCAATCATATTGGATGATCCTTGTATCATTTTAAGATCCAGGATTTCAGGCCCATCCTTTTCGATATAAACACCAATTTGTTTTAATGTTTTCTCTTTCAGCGTAAGCATATGATCACCCCAGTTAACGGCCATGGCAATATGCTTAAAGTCGCTACCGTAATTCGTCCTCAATTCCTCTGCTAAAGGAAAGGGAACACTCTTCCAGGTTTGTATTACTCCATTGTTTGTAACATTCTGGATTACCCTGGCCAGTCGATCACTGTGTTTATTGTCGCTGTCGAAAGATAGTTCATCATAAATCCACAAGCCGATCAGCAACGTAACGGTAATACCAAAAGCAAGACCACCCATGTTGATGACTGAATAGCCTTTATTTCTTAACAAATTTCTCCAGCCGATTTTAAAATAATTTTTGAGCATTGCTTGAGTATTTAAATTTTGATGTTGTTCAATAGGCTTTATAATTCCGGGTCTGAAGAGCAACAGTACGTCTCCTATAAATTTTAAATCTGCTTTTCGTTTACCACGCCCTTTAACCCTTTCATCATACAACTCCATCAAATCACCTTCAATGTGATCTCTCAACTTCGGATGGCAGAACCATCGGAAGAAGCGGAGGGGGAGTTTAGGAGCTGTTTTTATCATTTTTTTATTCAGCTTTCAATCCCTCAACCGGATTTGATTTTGATACTTTAACAATCTGTGTAAGAACCACAACCGACAAAACTGCAACCAAAATGAGTACTGCGATTGCTACTCCGGAATAGCCCATTGGCATGGAATATGAAAAAAGCGCATCTAAGTAGGCCTTTGAAATATAATAACTAATAGGCGCACCGATCATGAGCGCTAAAGTGGTGAGCACTGCATATTGCTTTATAATAATTGACGTCATATTAGTAAATCCTGCACCCAATACTTTTCGGATGCTAAATTCTTTGACACGCCCTAACACATTGAGCGTTACCAACCCATAGAGCCCCAAGCTTGCCAGTAATACAGCAATGGAAGCAATTACTTTACTGAACGTTTCCGATCTATCAACCCTCACAAAATAGTTGCCCCACACATCCTCCTGATGGCCTCCTTGAAACGGAATTTCCGGATACAGTTTTGCCCACTGCTGTTGCAATGCCTGATTGGTTTTAATTTCTGAACCACTTTTTACGCGTAAAGTCAAAAAGCGATAATCTTGCTCTTCGGCTACTTTAAAAACGGTCGGCTTTATTTTGTTAAAGAAGTTATCCATATGAAACTCCTTGAGAACGCCAATCACTTCGTACTTAATGCTGTCGATTTCGATTTGCTGGCCGATCGGCTCAGTTAAATTTAAGTTCTTGACGAACAGCTCGTTTACTACGATCGCTTGTTTGTCACTTTTAGAATGTTCTCTGAATATGCGACCCTCTTTCAGTTGTAGTTCCATTGTTTCGAAATAATTTTCACTAACAGCTAATTGGTTTACGTGATACTTAAGATTAGGAGGCATGTGTACAACGACAGTAGAAAAATTTTTTCCTAGATGATCCGTGGATCCTGAAATCATTTGAACATTTGGATTTTGAACCATTGCCGCATTTAATTTATTGAAAGCAGCGTAATCAGGCAAACGTACATAGAGCGCACCTCTTTGGTGATATCCCCAGCTACGGTTATTCTGATAAGTATTGTTTTGGGTAAACACCACGCCCACTGTAATGGTAATACAAGCCAACACCAATTGGATACCAAGGAGTATTTTTGTGAGCGGGTTTTTCCTTCCAAATTGCAACGAGCCTTTGAATATCCTTACTGCTTCAAATCTCGAGATATAAAAAGCCGGGTACAAGCCTGACGCTATGCCTGTAAAAAGCAAGAGTAAAAAAAGGAAGACCCAAAGAGCTCTATCGAGTACTTTAAGCTCAAGAGGCCACCCTGTAAATTGAACAAGCCATGGAAGGAAAACTGTGGTGAATAAGAAAAATCCAACGATCAAGGCAAAGAACGTTGTTACCATGTTCTCGCTTAAGAACTGAATAATTACTCGGGTACTATTCGCCCCAATCACTTTACGTACACCGATTTCCTTGGCCCGTTTGGCTGCCGATACAATCGCAATGTTAATGTAATTGAAGCAAGCAAGCGCCAGCATAAAAATCGATATAATGGACAGTCCCATTTGCCTTTCGGGACTGGGATTAAGTGAGATGTCGTCATTGATATTTCCTGATTTTTCATGCAGGGTGGCCAGTGACTCAAATGAAAAGGAAGAAATTGGCCAATCCTTTTGCGCCTCGTTTTGCAGGATTTTATACTTGCCCATTCCTTGCTCGATAGTCTTTAGGTCAGATGCATTTTCAATCTGTATGAGTGTAGCGACTAAGAACTGACTCCAATCATGTAGGCTATAGTTCGGGTTGGCTATCCGAGTGTTTTCAAAATTGATTAGGAAATTAAATTCAATAGCATGAGCTTTTGGAAATGCTGAGGCTACACCTGTGACCTTAAATGCTTTTTTAATACTGTCACCAAAAATCATGAGAATATCCCTGCCGACTGGGTTTTCCTCACCAAAATATTTGGTAGACATTTCTTCACTAAGGATAATGCTGTTGAGGTCTGACAAAGAGTTTGCTGAGCCCCATTTCAAGGGAAAGGTAAACACCTCTAAAAATTCCGCGTCAGCGCACCTTACCCGTTCCTGAAATGTATTGTCTTGATATTTCATAACCGCATTCCGATCCTCTACACGGCATACTCTTTTGATTTGAGCGAAATCATTACGCAACATTTCCCCGAGTGGTCTTGGCGTTGTTCCATATTGTTGAGTAGAACCTTCTCTATCTGCAAAAAAAGTGGCGAGATAAACCTCATTCTTATTTTTGTGGAATTGATCTATGTTACGTTCATACGCAAGATAGGAGTAAGTGCACAGGCAGATGCCAATGGCAACGGATAAGCCAAATATATTGATGAACGAGTTCAATGGGTTTTTCATCAAACCTCGCATGGAGACTTTTAAGTAGTTTCTGATCATACCATAGGTATTTAATTTTTTATATCCTTCCGTTGGCCCGATGATGCCTGGTCTGAAGAGCAATAGAACATCGATAATAAATTTTAAATCTGCTTTTTGTTTTTCTTTTACTCGCTCTTCGTACAACTCCATCAAGTCTCCTTCAATGTGATTTCTCAACTTCGGATGGCAAAACCAGCGGAAGAAGCGGAGGAAAAACTTTGGAGGATATGACTTTTTCATTCCGATCTCAAACTCTTTACTGGATTTGCCAAAGCTGCCCTTATTGCCTGAAAGCTTACCGTCAAAAAGGTGATCAGCAGTGCTCCCATTCCAGTGAACACAAAAACATGCCACGGTATATCCGTACGATATTGATAGTGCTGCAACCAATCCGACATAAATGAATAGGTAAGTGGTGCGGCTATGAAGCACGCGATTATCACCAGCGCCACAAAATCTTTTGATAACATTCTCCACAGCGATATCACCGAGGCGCCCATAACTTTTCGGATGCCGATTTCCTTGGTGCGCTGCTCCGCTACAAAGGAAGCGAGACCAAACAAACCAAGGCAGCTGATTAATATCGCCAGCGAACTGAAAACAGTAACCAGCGTGCCGATTCGCTCTTCAGCTTTGAACTTTGCTTGATAGTCGTCGTCGGCAAAGGTGAAGTCAAAAGGAGCAGAAGGAACAATTTGCTTGAAAACTTTTTCAATTTTGGGAAGTGCTTCACGGGCAGTATTTGTGCTGTTCATGCGAATATGTAGCCAACCTTCATCACCATTGGCAAGAAAATAAAGACAGGGATCTGTTTTTTCGAAGGGCGAACCTTTTACCACATCTTTAATGACCCCGAGGATTTTAAACTCAACACGCTTCCCCTCACTATTGCGCACCAATATTTCATCCACAGGATTTTCAAATCCCAGAATTCCTGCGGTTGACTCATTAATAACTACTCCATTGACATCCGTAGGAAATGCGCGTGAAAAATCGCGCCCTTTTATAAACTCCCAGCCGATAGTTTCTCCATATTCCGCAGTGACCCTGTTGATATTAAACGATAGATCTTGCAGCCCCTGATCTTTGTCTCTCCAGTCGAAACCGCCATTCCAACCCAGCGTGCTCACGATCGCGTAATTGGATTCGGCCGCCTCTTCTACTACACCCGTTTTCTTTAGCTCATTGCGCAGTATTTCGTACTTACCCTTGAACTCGGGTGATCTTGGATGCAGTGAAATCAGACCTTCACGTGAGTAGCCGATCGGCCTGTTCTTTCCATGTTGAATCTGCAGGTAAACGATGGCCGTGCCAATGATAAGACTGATGGATACTGTGAATTGAATAGTAACCAGTATTTTGCGAGGAAACGAAGCAAATCGCCCTGCCTTAAATGTTCCTTTCAATACTCGAACGGGATTGAAAGAAGACAAATAAAGTGCCGGATAACTTCCGGCCAGTAGGCCCGTAATAAATGTAAAAGCAACACACCCCACCCAAAGCCACGGCTGATTCCATGGGATAACCATATCCTTGCCAGCGATTTGGTTGTACGCAGGGAGAGCGAGTTGCGTGAGCAGCAGCGCAAAGGCAAGGGCAAGAATTACCACAAGAAATGCTTCACTATAAAATTGCCCAACCAGTTGACTGCGAATAGAACCAATAGATTTTCGGATGCCAACCTCTTTCGCTCGTTTTTCTGAGCGAGCAGTATTAAGATTCATAAAGTTGATGCAGGCAAGCACCAACACGAAGCACCCGATCATGCCATAGTACCACAATGAATTTACACGCGGTCCGGGAACGGCCATCCCATTTTCGAAGTTTGAGCCGAGATGCCAATCCTTCATGGGTAAAACAAACAGCTGAGGTTTTGTAGAAGCGGCCTGCGCATCAATGTGAGGCAACATAGCATCCTTGATCGCGGCCGATGCCCGATCGAAGCTGCCCGCTGGTGGCAGTTGCGCATAAATGTGCATGTTGTAATTGTCCCATACATTAAGGTGAGTCCAACCGTTCAGGAACAAGTCGAGAGGCGCGAAGTAGGTGGCATCACTAAATACGGAGTTCTTGGGTAAGTCTTCGAAGACACCGGTAATTTTCAAATCCCATTGGTTATCGAACCGAATTATTTTTCCGACAGGATTTTCGTTGTTAAAAAATTTAATTGCCATCGACTGTGAAAGCAGAATGGAATTCATATCGGTCAGACCATCTCGCGTGCCGTGGATCATCGTTAAGGTGAACATCTCCGGACCATCGGGTTGCATGAAATAGCCAATTTGAGTAAACTGGTTTTCACCGAAGCCCAATACATGTTCTTCGTTGCGGCCTCGAACCATCACCACTTTTTCAAAATGCAATCCATATTCATTGCGCAGCAAGGTGCCAGTACCAGTGGTAAGAATATTACCCGTTTGAATTTCTCCTTGCCTGGTATTATGGCGATACACCTGGCCAATCCGATCATAGTTTTTGTGGAATCGATTAAACATTAACTCATCATGGATCCACAGCCCGATGAGGATGGCAACCGCCATACCCAACGCTAGCCCGCCGATATTGATAAAAGAGTATCCTTTGTTTCTAACCAAATTTCTCCATCCAATTTTGAAATAACTTTTATACATGCCGTAACTATTTAAATTTTTATATCCTTCTGTTGGTCTGATAATTCCAGGTCTAAAAAGCAGCAAGACATCGCCAATAAATTTTCTATCTGCTTTTCTTTTTCCAAATTCTTTCACTCCTTCTTCATACAGTTCCCTCAAGTCTCCTTCAATGTGATCCCTCAACTTCGGATGGCAGAACCAGCGGAAGAATCTCAAAAAAAGTTTTGGTGGCATATCACCTGTCATATTTTCTTATCCATTGGATCGTTAATCGCTATCAGCTAATGGTTAATAGCAGAGTGTACACAATTAACTGTTAACCAGCCTCAATGCTACTTTAGGGATAGCACTCCACAATTCATCGCGTGTACTCTTGGTATACTCCAATGCTTTTTTCCCTAGAGCCGTAATTTGGAAATAGCGTTTCGGCCTGCCGGCCCGTTCTTCGGTTGCTTCACCATCATAAGAAGTCAGGTAGCCTTTGTCTTCCATCCTTCGCAGTGCAGTTTGCAATGCGCCAACGCTTACGTTACGGGAAAGACGTGTCTCAATATCCTTTTTGATTGAAACTCCGTACGCCTCTTTGTATAAAACTCCTACCGTAAGAAGCACCACTTCTTCAAATTCACCCAGTTGATATTTTTTCATGCGTTAATAATTTTTTTCATTTAAGGTCGCATGGAATGCCCATGATAATAATTCCCTTTGGAGCTGTTTGCCGATGGGCATTTCATATGCAAATAATAAATTCCTATTTGTAGTATTAACAATTGTGCCAAACTGAAAACACTAGAAATTATTCAGAAAAGGCAATGATCAAGGGAAAGCTTGTTCGAATCCGAACAATTGAGAAGTGAATTCGGTCAACGTCGGTTAACCGAAAGGGGACTGCAAAGAAACTTTTGGCGCTCTATTATTTATTTTATGATGCCTGTTTCGCCCAGCGTTACTAACAAAGCAAACTTAATTCCATTAGCGCCTTTACCATTCAACCACCACTCGTTAAGGGCATGGGCATGATCACTTTTCCCGCCTGCGCCAATGGTGATTGCAGAAATCCCTTTTGAAATTGCAATGTTCGCATTGGTGGACTCAGTAATAAGTTTTGGAGAGGCACTAAACAAAACGGCAGCTGCGCTTGCCCGATGTACTAATGGATCTGTTGGAGAAGTTTTTCCGGAAGGCCTGAACCCTATTGGAGTTAATGTCAACGTTAATGCTTGTCCTTTTGTAATTTGTTTATTGTATTCGTTGAGTCCTTTTGACATCGAGGATTTAAAAATCGAATCCATTTTTTTCAAATGCTCTTGACTCTCCGACCGCATGTCTACTTCCGCCCACGACTCAAATGGAATCGCGTTGACTGAAGTGCCTCCTCCAGTTCTTCCCACGTTAAAACTTGTCTTACCGACTGCACTCGTATAGCGGGATGCTTCATCGCTAAAATAATTAATGGCTTTGGCCATCGCATGATGTGGATTGCCAAGACCAAATGCTCCCCACGAATGACCACCCGGACCTTTGATTATAGCTTTGTACCGAACCGAACCCAAAGCACCGGTAGCGATTTCATCGATGTTTGTTCCATCTACCGAAATCCATGATTTTATTTTCAGCGTGCTCTTCGACAAAAAATATTTTACACCGCGTAAATCGCCTAGGCCTTCCTCCCCAACACTGGCTAGAAAAAGTAAATCCTCAGTAGTTTCTATTTTTGCTTTTTCGAGCGATCGAAAAACAGCAAGAACAACCGTGAGCCCTCTCGTGTCATCCGAAACGCCAGGAGCATACAACGTATCACCATGATATTTTACGGTGACGTCCGTTCCTTCGGGGAAAACGGTATCGAGATGCGCATCGAGCACTACAGTTTGTGTAGCTTTCTTTCCTTGTCGCAACGCAAGCACATTACCGATCGAGTCAATCCATACCTTGTCTGCACCTGCTGATTCGAATAACTTTTTTACTTTTTGTGCCCGAACACTTTCTTTGAAAGGCGGAGCAGGTATTTCGGTAAGCTCAATTAATTCCTTTATGGTTGACGGTTCAAGATCATCAATCACTTTAAAAGCTTCCGTTATCAATTTATTCTTTGCTAATGTCTGAACTTCAGTAGAGTACCCACTTTCCTTGGCTAACGTCTTGTTTTGCTGAGCGAAGACATAAGAAGCTATTATTGAAAGAGCAAAAGTTAGTTGGAGTAATTTAGAAATTTGGTTCATAATGTTGAAAATGAAATTTATTTATCTAAGGTACCGGTAAACACATTCGCTTTTTCATTGAACGGATTTCCTGAAGATCTTCTGAACGAAACAATTTGCCCCGCATGCCAGATACAATCCTCAATAGGTCCATTAAGAAGATTCCAAAATGGAAACTCAAGCGAGGCTTCATTGTCACCTTTGAAAATAACTCTAAAATCTTTCATCTGCTGATCCGTGCTAATCCTAAGACGATCACTTGCTGCTTTAAGATTTTTCAAGGTAACTTTTCGCATTTCAACAAATGGCAATTTTTTGTCTTGCCCTGAAACGTTGGGCATTTTTGCGGTGGCGTTCAGAATGAGAATTGACATCTCATAAATATGCTCCACGGTTTCCAAACTTGTACGCGCTTCAGTACTTGGTTTGAAAGACAGATCTTCTGATCGCAAGCCTTCGGTGGCCCAATAAAACCGGAATCCCAACCCATCGATCACACGAGCAGCAACAGCACCCGCGGTGAATGTTTCGGAATGAGCAGGTATTTCATGATAGGGCAATGTTTTGTCTTGTGCTGATAGTTGTACCATCAACAAAATTAGAAAAAAGGTAAGCGTTGATTTCATAATCATGGATTGAGGCATCAAATATAAAAGTGATTCAAGCCCCTTCATCTAAAAATCCTTTTTTTTAATTTCGCTCCATTCCTTTTACTTTAAACCATGTTGACACCCCATCGAATTTTAACAACGGATCTTATTGCGAATGAGCTGGAGTTTGCCACATCAAGAAGCAGTGGCCCCGGAGGGCAAAATGTAAACAAAGTAAACACAAAAGTTACGCTGCGTTGGAATATCAAAGATTCTTCACTCCTCACGGTTGAGGAAAAAGAATTGCTTCAACAAAAATTGACATCGCGGCTAACCGTTGATGGAACACTATTGATCACATCACAGGACAAGCGCTCGCAATTGCAAAATAAGGAAGAGGCTTTATTGAAGCTAGAGAACTTGCTTAAGCAAGCTTTCGCAAAAAAGAAAAAGCGAAAACCTTCCAAACCATCAAAGTCATCGGTGCAGAGCCGACTCGACAAAAAGAAAAAGCATTCAGACAAAAAGAAGTGGCGTCAAAACAGAAAATAAAAAAGGGACTTTAATGTCCCTTTTTTATTTTGAATATTCTTTAAAATTATTTTATCGCCACTGAGGCTTCCACATTTTCCCAACGAAGCACAAAACCTTTTTCGGAAACAGCATAGATCAGCTGCTCTGTCATGCTCGCTGCCTTTGCAGGTTTCACTTTAAATGTGATCGCATTCTTTGCTGGATCAAAGTTAGCATCGCCACCCTTTTTAATTCCCCACTGGCCTGTTTCTGAATTGAGAATAAATTCCCATTCTTTTTCACCGGGTACAACAAAGAGGCTATACTTGCCAGCCTTCAATGATTTTCCTTCTACTTTTATATCCTTGTCTGTTTCAAAAATGGTAGCCTCGTTCGCTCCGGCTCTCCAAGCCTTTCCATAAGGCACTAATTCTCCCCAAATTTTTCTTCCTTTTACAGAAGGACTACTGTAAGCAATTGAAATGGATGCAGCGCCTACTTTTCCCTCAGCCTTGGCCGGAGGACTTTTTTGAGCATAAACCATCGTGGAAGTCATGAAGCTTCCAAGCACAACGAACAACATAGATAACTGGATTTTTTTCATAGTTGATTTGTTTTGAGTTATGAAAGACCAGAACGTGTAGGAGGTTAATTTAGTTGACTTTATTCCTGCTCCGGAGAAGAATTTCGATAATCGGTAAGTAAGGATAGGTGGATGGCTATAATAACCATTTAATGACCGCGCCTTGTTAGCTATTCGTTAAATTTATTTCGGACATAAGAAACGAGACGCTTCATAATACATATGGCTTAAGATTTATCCAATTGTTTCAATGCATCGACCAACGTATCCAACTCCTTGGTTGTGGTGAATACATTGGGTGTGATGCGGCATCCATGAACATTTGCCCCATCGATCGCCACCGTATAGATCTTAAATTTTTTCAACAAGGTTTCAGCCAACGCTGAAGGCTTCATGTTCTTCACACCTACATTCGCAATAGCACAAGAGCGTGAAGGATCTTCTGGCGTATTCAAAATGACATGCGGCAAATTTCTCACTTGGTTTGTCCAATAGTTTTGCAAGAACCGAAGCCGAGCTTCTTTTCTTTCAATGCCAATTTTCAAATAAAAGTCGATGGCGTTGTTGATGGCCAAATCCGTATGCACAGGATGAGTGCCGGTGTGGTTAAGCCGCAGAATGTCGTCTTCCTTCGGGTTGCCATCACCGAAGATCGGCCAGATCTTCGAAATGTTTTCTTTCTTCACATATAAGATGCCTGCCCCCAACGGCACTGATAACCATTTGTGAAGACTTGATCCGTAGTAGTCGCAATTCAAATCAGTAATTGAAAATTTAATATGGGCAAAAGCATGCGCCCCATCCACCATTACTTCAACACCCTTACTGTGTGCCATGTCGCAAATTTTTCTAACAGGTAAAATCTGTCCGGTGATGTTCACCATGTGACACATCATCAACAACTTAGTTTTAGGCGTAATGACATTGCTGTAAAGATTTACGATCTCTTTGTCGGCGGCAGGATGGTTTGGAAGAGAAATTATTTTGTTCACAATGCCGTGTCTTTTGGCAACTTGCTTAAACATGTCGAGCATAGCTCCGTAATCTTGTTCGGCCATCACCGCTTCATCGCCCTCTTTCCAATGAAAACCGCCAATAACCATATCCAACGATTCAGTAGTATTGCGTGTAATAATAAGTTCTTCTGCTGAGCAACCTAATAAAGAAGCGAGCCGCGCTGCAGTTGCTTTTTTGTTATCGTACTGAACGGTGCGCATGTAGTACGAGCCCTGGTAATTTACTTCGCGAACATGGTTGATAAAATGTTCCAACGATTCTTGTGGCTGAATGCAATAGTATCCATTCTCTAGATTGATGTAATCCGATTTTAACCGATAGCCCTGGCGGATACTTTCCCAAAAAAATTCATCGCCTGCCAATTGTTCCGGGCTTAATTGGCTCGCTGAATCAACTATTTTTTCTATGGATGGATATGTTGAAAAAGGACTCAAGCCAAATAGCCCAAGGCTTTTCAAAAAGGTGCGTTTGTTCATAATCTTATTGACGTAGGGAAGTTAACAAAATTTAAAGTTGGGCTTCTATTATTTTCCTTAACTTGGATTTCGTCAGGTAGGAGCTTTTAATCAATTTAATTAAAATTAAATAATTTTATTTTTAAAGTCTCACAAGATTAATTGCCATGGATTCGCTAACAATTGAAGAGAGTGACGACACACCCAGGGTGGTGTTAGATAAAAAGAAAGCGATATTCGAAATATCGGGGCGTTCCCTCCCTGAAGATACCGTACATTTTTTCAAGCCTGTTTTGGACTGGCTGAAAGCCTATAAAAATGACCCCAATCCAAACACTGATTTTGTGTTTAAGCTTGACTATACCAATACTTCTTCTTCTAAGCTACTTCTTGATGTGATGCAGTTGCTGCAAAGTATAAAGAATACAAAAGTAATTTGGTACTTCAGGGATGATGATGAAGATATGGAAGAGGCAGGGCATGAATTTGCAGAACAAGTAGAAATTCCTTTTGAGTTTAAAGCCATGAAGTGATCTTCAATAGCATCCAATTTGAAAATAACCTTTAAAAAATCAGGAAATGAGAGTATCCTTGATAGTTGTAATTATGGTAGTGGTTGGCGGACTGTTTTTTAACGCCATGCCCTCAAAAAAAAATCAGCGGCCAGCAATCGCACCTGTGACCAATGAATATCCTAGCATGAACCTGATATTCCCTGATGGATCAATTCGTTCCTCACGCGACCTCCCTGCTAAAAGTATTCTCGTCATTTATTTTCCAGACTGCGATCATTGTCAACGGGAAGCAACAGAAATCAGTAAGCATCTAAAAGCTTTTAAAAATTATCATGTATGGTTTATTTCCGTTGTCCCTTTTGAAGAAATTAAGAGTTTCGCCATACAGTATAAGCTGGTAGGTTATGACTACGTTCACTTTGTTCGAACAGAGCCAAAAGATATTACAAGCAATTATGGAGGAATCCCGACACCATCGGTGTATATCTATTCACAAGAGAAAAGATTGGTGAAGGCTTTTAATGGAGAGACGAAGATTGAAGAGATCATTAAGCATTTATAGTTATTGATAAAGGCACAACGAATTTCAAGATTTATTTCTTAGCCGCAACTAGTTTTACCAATTTATAGTTTTTCAAGCCATAATCAGCTATTCCCACCTCCTCCGAGTAACGAAGTATTTTAAAAGCATCGGCTTTTTCAACAGTACTCTTCACTAAGTTGGTTTCACAGCCAAAGGTTGGTCTTTTCATTTCAATACCAGCCTCGCGATGAAAAAATTCAAACACCAATATTCCACCGGGTTTAAGTGCCTTCACTATTTTACCAACCCGCGAATCGTCAAAGCAACCTTCATACACATGAACAATTAAATCCCATTCATGGATTCCAAAATCAAAAGTCTCCATAGGAATATTATGAGTATGGATATTCACTTTGTTTTCCTTTGCCTGCTTCAGCGCAAATGCTATAGCTTCATCGGCAATATCAACACCGGTAACATCCCAACCATTCATGGCCAAATAAATTGAATTTCTTCCCTGCCCCATTCCCAAGTCGAGTGCCTTGCCCGGTTTTAGCCCTCTGACAGTTTCCATCAAAAGTGTGTTCGGATTTTTGTTGAATTTATACGCCGTATCGTGCGTCAAGGATTTGTTCCATCGAATTCTTTCCCCTCCTATTGGATCAGTTTTTTCAACTTGGCCAAAGGAGACAAGAGGGAATAAAAGAAAAAATAAATAGCAGAAGGTCTTGTGGTTTTTCAAGGATATTGTGATGCTGTTACAATTTAAGACAAAAAAAGAGCGCACCATCCACGTGCGCTCTAACTGATCAACCATTCTAAAACCGTAACAAAGCAAACCTAAAATTTATAGACTGACAACGGGGTTTTCCCCGGTACTCACCCCGTATTTTTCCCGCACCCCATACCGCAATTTTCCCATGTTCCGGCGTTGTGCTATTCCACATCTTTGTGGCTCACACAAACAACCATTTTTCATGAGCTCTCTTAAATTTCAAACCGGACACTGGTCTGATCTGTTAACACAAATTCAAAACAACGGCAGCGAGTCCATTGCAGCAGGGAAAAAATTTGTATTTCTATACGTCTGTGCGAATTGGTCAATGCCTTGTCGTAAAATGGAGACCGATACGCTGTCTGATCAATTGGTAGACGATTTTTTCAACGCCAATTTTCTCAACATACGGGTATTGATGGGGATTATACCAGAAGCTGATACTCGCAAAAAACTGAATGAAGCATTGAATATTACTGTTGATACTTATCCCTTGTGCTTGTTCCTTGACCACCAGGGAAAAGTTTTGCATCAGGTCGCGGGGGAGTTAGCCCCAAGTGATTTGATCAACGAGGCCAAAGCAGCATTAAGTAATAAAATAAATAATCTGTTGGGCGTCTTAAAGTAGGATTGGTTATAAATAAAATGGGGGACTGACTGTCCCCCATTTGGCTATTCTTTTTTCTTCTTCTCTTTCTTTTCGTCCTTCTCTTTCTTCTCTTTTTCCTTCTTCTCTTTCTTTTCATCCTTCTCTTTCTTCTCCTTTTTCGGTTTTTCTTGTTGTGCAAAACTGCCTACAGCCGTTCCGGCAATCAGGAAAGCCATCAATACGACGACGCGACTTATTGTTTTCATATTGTTTTTAGTTTAATTGTGATCTCTTAAACGATAAAATAAATACGATGGTATCGGTTATGCATAAAGTTTTTTCTGTCAATCCGTTAATAAACGTGCACCTAAATCATTGAAAAAATAGGCGCAGGCATAGTGAAATGACAATACCTGCCAAAATAATCGCGATGAGAATGATTTTGTTCTCATTCCATTCTGATGTTGATTTCATTATAGGTTGACATCCTAAACTTCAAATGGTTTAATTGATTAATTTGTTAATCAATCTATATTCGTTAAGATGACCTCACATAATATTTTTGATGACTTAAATGAAATGCATATTCAGCAAACCTGGGATGAATTGACCGATCGCTTTGGGTTTGACGAAAAAGGCTGGAAGAAAAAATTTAGTGACTATCTCGATAAGCAACCACCGCATACACAGCCGATCGAAGTCTTTACCCGTTTCGGAAATTTATTTATCAATCCGATTTTGAATTCAATCCTTTGTAGAGGCGAGAGTCACCCTACATTCAATAACCTGGTTGAATATGTAATTCTTGGAAAAAAGAAAAAGAAATAGGTCAATTAGTTTTGGTAATAGTCAGGTTTGCAAAATCACCACCTGAAGTATCGGCAACATAAAAACCAACAGCACCGCTGGAAATTTGATTTACTTTCTCAACTACCAGGCTTGGCTCGCTCTTGCCGTTGATATACGTTGACACTGTGGAGCCATCAATAACGATTCGCATGTGCACCCAGGAATTTGGATCAGGTGAAGGATCAATAGTGTGTTCAAATTTATTAGGAAATTTCTCACGAAGAACTCTCCAAGTAAAATTTGGCAATGCGATGTATTGAATGGAGTGACTTCTCATAGCTTCATCGGCTTCATTGAAACGAAAGGGACGAAGATAGATGGCATCAAACGTGTCATTGTCTTTGGCATGAAAGGCGATGCCCACAAAACTGTGCCCTTCCACATCTTCACCACGTGCATCAAACTCGATAATGCCGTTTGAAAATTCAACCCCCTTCAACCATGCAATGCCTTCGCCATAATCCTTGCTTAACCGGATACCTTTATGCGAGCCCTCATTGATGAGCGTCAGTTCCCTATTATACACATTGAAGCCTTTGTTCTTAACTAGTTTGTGAAGGTTAAAAACCTCCGGCTTGGGGCTAAAAGATAAAAAGGACAACAGGATCAAAAATCCCATTGCATTGAAATATAAGCTTTCCATGATTTTGGTATTGGGGGTTTATCACGAAAAGGTTTACGGAATTTATAAAGCAAATGGTTTGAAATGCATTTAAAATCCTCCAATTGGGTGGAGGATTATTTGGTTCATTTATTGCATTAAGTGAATGAATACAAGTTTCCATGAAGAATTGGATAGTAGTCATTTGTGTATTAATGCTATTAGCCGTTAGAGCTATTTTTAAAACAGAAAACGAAATTGAAAGCGAAATCCAATTCTATGTTCACAACCTTAATTACAACTTCACGGCAAAAGTCGACTCCGTTATTTTACTCAAGAAGGGTGGCGGTTACTTGATTTGCAAAATAACAAGCGGCCGATGCAATGAATCAACAGAAGATAGTTTGAACCATCACTTAATCAATTTTAAACGAATTCGATTTTTGCATTTTAAACCGAGTGGACAATTCCTAATTGTAACTGGACAGCCCGACAAACTAAGGCCAAGAGATAGTATTGTAATCAATTCTGAAGAAGATAAATTTCACATTTTCAGAAACGGGCTAAATATTCTGAAAACTAAAATCAGTCTCTGCACGCGTCACAAAGTATCTTTTGCTTTTTGGATTAAGGATTAAAATCTGTTCTTGTTGGATTTAAATTGTGTCAGGGCTAAAGACCCGACGGCACAATAAAAATTATAAGGGTTTTACAAAAATATTTCTGAAATGAACTGTGCTCTTCGGGTCGTGGCCTTGTAACGCAAACGTTCCGCTGGAGATCAAGCGACCTTCATTGCCCGGTTCGCGTTTTACATTTTCTGGTTCAGTATAATCCACAACAGTCTTGTCTTTGATTTTGATGATGACCCGCTTGCCCTCCACTTTAATGTATTCGGTGTACCATTCCCGGTCTTTCACATACACCTCTTTCACATCGTCAATGCCATACAAGCTACCGGTTCTGCGCCAATCGGTATGCGAGTTATTGACTTGAACCTCGTATCCTTTCTTCGGCCAGCCGCGCTCTTGATAGGCAGTATGAAAATAAATTCCTGAATTACTTCCCTTATTCGTCATCACCTCGGCTTTGAATTCAAAATTTTTGAAATTATGATTCATAACGTCGCCGTTGTAAAAGAGATGGGCAACATCACCGTGCGCAACGATGGCACCGCTGTCTACAGAAAAGGTACTTGCATTTTCGCCTACCCTCCAGTTGTTCAGAGTCTTTCCATCAAACAAGGAGATCCAACCATCATCTTTTTGCGGATGCTTAAAACTGAAAAGTACGATCAGGCCAACGGTGAAGGCAGACAAGTAAAGTAATTTTTTCATTGGATCTTGGAGAATTGAGTTACCTAAAAGTAATTCATTTTTTGTTTAAAAAAACTGATCCAAAAGACAATGTCGAATTGCCGGTTCGTTTTTTCAAAATAAAATCAGGAACTTGTTCATGAAAGGTAATGAACCAGATAGTAGATAGATCACATAGAATCCGCATAGGTTTTACTTTATCTATGTACATTCCTATGTACCTTATATACCTATGTGGTGAAAGTCCTTTTTTAACTTAATGACATTTTCTAACGGCATAAAAAAAATTCTCGTTCATGCTCCTGGCAATAGATATTGGCAACAGTGATATTACTATTGGCTTATGGAATGGCGAAGCGTGGGTGAGCCAATGGCGCATTCCTTCGCGCACTGAATTCCCCGAAGTTTCTTATGCAGTAAAACTTCGCGATCTCTTTTTAGAAGACTCGCAGGCGGTGGACAATGTAAAAACGATTGTCCTCAGCAGCGTAGTGCCGGGCCTCACCGAAAAAATTAAGAATGTAACTAAATCGTTGTTCGAAAAAGAACCAATCCTACTAGGGCCTGCCGTGTATGCTCAACTTCCTCTTACTATTTTAAGTCCTCACGAAATTGGCTCAGACTTGGTGGCCAATGCCGTGGGTGCTTATTTTAAATTGAAGCAAACGTGTATCGTTGTTGATTTTGGAACCGCGCTTACGTTCACTACGGTCTCGGGTGATGGCAAAATATTAGGTGTCTCTATTGTGCCGGGTTTGCGCACTGCATTAAAGTCGCTTTCTCAAAACACCGCTAAACTTTTTGATGTGCCGCTAGAGATGCCCAAGTCTGCGCTCGGCACTAATACGGTCACGGCTATTCAATCAGGCATTGTGATTGGTTACGAAGGCTTAGTGAAAAACATGGTGGGCTCCATTCGTAAAGAACTTGGCATTGATTGCCCTGCCATTGCCACGGGCGGACTTTCCTTTGTGATCACTTCACTGAAATCATTTTTTTATTTAGTCGATCCGATGCTTACGCTGAATGGCCTACGCCTTATTGGCGATATCATTGAAAAGAAGGATTGAAAAAGAATAAATAATATATTTATTTTTATATTTGTAAATCATAAATATAAAATGGCAACTTTTACCAGCACATTGCCCGATCGGCTGCTTCATCAACTCGCAGAAAAAGCAAAATCCCTGTCCATTCCGAAAAATAAATTGATCGAAAAAGCGCTGCGCGTTTATCTTGAGCACCTGGAAAAGGCTGAGTACATCAAATCCTACAAGCGAGCAGCTGGCGATAAAGATACCCTGCAAATGGCAGAAGAAGGCATGGCCGACTACCTGAAGCAAATCGAAAATGAAGCAAGGTGAAATATGGTATGCCGATTTGAACCCATCAAAAGGAAGAGAGCAAGCTGGTTTGCGGCCTGTCTTAATTATTAGCGGCAACCTCCTGAACGAGCATCTCTCGATTGTAATTGTGATGCCGCTTACAACAAAGATTAAAAACTATAAAGGCAATCCGATTCTCACGCCATCAAAAATAAATGGTCTAAAAGTGGAATCAGAGGTGTTGGTCTTTCACGTTCGTTCCGTTTCAAAAGAAAGACTCGTAAGACGTATAGGAAAAATTGCTGAAAACGAATTGGAGGCTGCAATCAAAACGCTTAACGATATTTTGAATTATTAGTTGAACTCGGCATCGATTGCCCCGCTGTTGCCACGAGCGGACTTCTTTCGTGATCACTTCGCTAAAATCATTTTTTTATTTAGTCGATCCGATGCTTACGCTGAACGGCTTGCGCCTTATTGGTGAACTTGTTGAAAAAAAATGATGAGTTGATTTCACTTAGAAAATTATGAAAAGGAATGGGGTTCAATTTCCTGATTTAAAATCATTGCGATAGACTACATTCCCAACCGAATCCGTTAGTTGAACATAGTCGACTTCACACAGACCATTCGAACCGAATCCCATTCCCTGAATAAATCCACCTGGCCGCTCATAGGTAGTGGTGAACACTTCTTTTTCCTCAACTGAAATCTTCACTACTTTGCGCCTCACGTCAATCCTGACATTTCTCCAGTTCCTTACATCAAATCCAAAGGAGGAGAGATCATTCTTTTTTCCATCCAGGTACTTGTCACTGAACATCGCCTTGGCCTCGCCAGTACAACCGGGAATTGTTCCTGTAAAAAAGAAAAGTGAATTCTGGCTGTAAACTTCTGAAATTATCCAGGGACACAAGGTAGGCTTCACCGGATCCATTCTGACTCTGGCCGTAAGGGTAAAATTGTCGCTGTTGATTTTCAGAGAATCCGGGAAACAGGCATAATAATAAATCTTGTCATTTCTGATTTCTATATCGTTGGCCTTCAGCCCGCTGAGATTGAGGCCCAACACACTGTCCCGCACAATTGTCTCATGCTGAAAATATTGTGGGTAAGGATCAGAGAAATTTACTTTGCTGTAACCAACCCAGCCCCTGGTGGTAATGTGCACAAGAACCTGTTTCAGTACTTTGTTATCGCAGATCAGTTTGGCGGTATGATACCCCGGCTCGTAATACGTCTCCGTCTGGGTATAGCTGTTTTTTCCGATCTTAATTCGCATTCTTTTGTTCCAGGAAGGTTGAATGAAGAAAGAGTCGCCCTCGATATGATCAATATTATAATTGAAAATTACGTTGGCGGGCACATCTTGAGATACAATTTTTTGTACAGAGAATGCGGCTTCTGAATTAGTATTCTTCCGCATTGTCATAAACAGAATCGCGGTAAGAATGATCATTCCTGACACCAGCACGGGATTCCGATAAGCTGACCATCCCTTTGTCTTACCTCCAACATTGAGATCTTCAATGGATAAGGTTGTATGTGCTCCGTCTGAATTTACTTTTCTTGATTTGAAATCCTGCCAGCTTGAATAGCCAAGAAATTTTGTGAGGGCGTCCAGGGTAGCTAACTGGGGAAGTCTTTCAAATTTTTCTATGAAAACCCTCTTGATCGTTGAGATGCTGATAACAATCTTCGTATTCTCCTCAATGAGATAACATAAATGTTCAAGGTCGCTTTGTGAAATTTTTGATCTGTCGACATACCCCATTTTGTTGCACAACTCATCCAGGCAAAGTCTCACCAGCTGTTTGTCACTCGTTGCACCCATTTTAAATCGATTTTGACTGTAACTTAAACGCATTCTGCTCTGGTGAAGGTCAGCATATTGATAATTTTTGCAAAACAAATTTTTAATTATGCTTGGGCACAAATTTCAAATCGTTATTTCGGTAATCATCTTGGGAATCGTTTTCATTTCATTTACAAAGGAGTGGAATCATGAAACAGATGAAAGTATTCCCTATCCGGAAGGATATAGGGAATGGACTCACGTCAAAACCTACATCGTTGGACCAAAGAGCCCGGCGTTTAAGTTTATCGGTGGATTCAACCACGTCTACGCTAACGAAACGGCTATGGTAGGTTATAAAACCGGTCGCTTCCCCAATGGTTCTGTTATCGTCTCTGATGTGATTGAAGCAAAGGAAGACTCGGTAGATATACGCGAAGGCCCGAGACATCATATTGATGTAATGGTAAGGGACAGTATAAAATTCTCAGATGCCGGTGGATGGAGATTCGAAGAGTTTCAAGGCGATAGCCCAACCATCAGATTACTAACTCCACAGATAAGGGCTATTTGCTCAAACTGCCACACCAAACAAAAGGAAATGGTCTTCAGTGTTTATAGGAAATAAATTAAGCCGAATGACATTGGGTTATACCGATGGTGAGAGTAAAAGACGATGGAGGTGGCTTCGTTCTTGTTGGTTTTCTTCTCCAACAAGAACAGTAGTTTGCAGGTGAAGAACACCTGCAAGGGCAAGATTGCCCTGCCATTGCCACGGGTGGACTTTCCTTTGTGATCACTTCACTGAAATCATTTTTTTTTTAGTCGATCCGAAGCTTACGCTGAATGGCTTGCTCCTTATTGGTGAACTTGTTGAAAAGAGTGATAGCTAGCTATCCCAGAATCAATTTTAAATTCCACTTTTCAATTTTAAGTTATCCCCCTGTAATTTTGTCGACACACTTTTTAACAATTTGAGTCACACGATTAAGCTCTTCAATCTGTTCTAAAAAGTGTTCACTTATAGGTTCTGAATTACCTCCACCGCTAATAAAAACAAGGTTCTCTTTTTCAACAATGTTTTTTATTTTTTCTTCAATGTGATTTCTCTTCGCTTTAATTTGCTCCAAAAAGTCCCACAACGAATTTTTTCCTTTGTCATCAATAATAACATCGCCAATATTTAAATATATCGTCAGATGTTTGATGATAGCGGGTATTGAAATATATAAGGAAGTTGAAGCAGTGAATTCCTCCAAATAAAATTTCATCACCTCTCCTTTCTTTGCAGAGCCACTAACTGCATTTACGACATTATGTGGCGTTGGGATTATTGTTGCAGCTTTATTTGCAAAATCTAAATCCTCAATCAATCCGTCTGTTAATTCTGTTACGTTCATAAATTTTTTTTACTAAAACAAGGTACAATAAAAAGTCCAGCAACCGTTTTGTGATCACTTCACTGAAATCATTTTTTTATTCGGTCGATCCAATGCTTACGCTGAATGGCTTGCGCCTTATTGGCGAGTTCATTGAAAAGAATGCGTAGAGAATTTCGTCAGGTCGGAAGACCTGACGGCACTGATACTTCTCCAACAAAAACTGTAGTTTGCAAGTGAAGAACACCTGCAAGGGCAAGAGCTTGACGGCTATGGTCATAAGACCTGACTGCACTGAGAAATAACGCGTACTCCCCTTTTTAGTACCTTTAGAACCAACTGAGCATAAAAGCTTATGCAGAAAATTAGTAGTCAATTTCTTTATGACATGTTCGCAGCAAATCAAGTAATAAAAGACTACGAAATACTTGAAGATGTAGTCCTTTCAAGTACGACAAATGCGGTCATTACGGATTGCAAGTTTCAAAGTATGGAGATTATCGACATAGTGAGCTCAATTCACATAGAAAATTGTACAGGTATTAATATCAAGGTAATTAATCAAGGAACAAGGGAAATAAATTTTGTTAACTGCAATATCAAAAATATCGAAATTGAGGATAATTCAGGACATATGGCAGACACTGGTAACGGTCCCGCTGAAGTAACGATCGAAGGTGAGCAAACCATAGTGGAAAAGATTACTTTTTTGGGAGATTACAGACTAATCACGATTAATAACACAAATCAAATAACACAGATAGATTTTTTCTTTACGAAGGTGGGCAACATAAAGATTGATTCCGTAAAGAATACTCTCCTAAAATTCACTAATGTAATTGTGCCTATGTCTGTTAATATTTTAAGCAATGAAAAAACTCATTTAGAGTTCTTTGAAACTAACATCAACAATATTGGAATATTAACACCAAAACATATTTCCTTAGATTTTTATAGTGCGAAATCTAACACGATAACTCTAACTAATGGGAGTTACGATTTTATTCACTTCCGAGGTACTGGAGAATTTGATTTTCAGCTAACCTATCCAACAATAGAGAGCAAATGGTCTACAGTTAATACTCTAAAACTTTCAAACTTCGTTCTCCTTGACAAGAGTCGGATCAAATTATTAGATATATCGTTTCAGGACGTCAGCATTTCAGATTTCGAAAACAATGGGACGTTTGGAATAAACAATTGCGTTATCAATTCAAACCTTAAAATTGATCAATCTAATCTTGGTAAAGCTACCTTCAGTAATGTGATCACTTTAAATTGCGACTTCTCTCTCGTCAATTCAAACATTACCGATACCATTTTTACAAATTTCATTCAGAAATCAGACTATAAACTTAATGAGACAGAACAATTTGCACTACCAGCTTTGCGGGAATCTTATCGACAACTAAAAGCTAATTTTTTGAAGAATGGAAATAAAATTGTTTCATTAGAATTCCAGAAGCATGAACTAAGGATGCATTATAAAATTTTATCAATTCGGAAATTTGCTGGATTAAGAGATTTCGGTGATTTTTTAATTGTTGCAACCAATAAATGGTCAAGCGACTTTGGGCAGAATATTTGGAGACCTTTGCTCTTTCTTTTTTTGCTTCATCTGGTGCTCTTCAATCTCCTTTTATTTTTTACACCTGAGTTAGGAGTAAGGATCGGAACGAGTCTTGATCCAGAACTAATATCGAAGGGTACGAGATTATTCTTTCAAACAATTCTCCCAATACATGGCGTTGACATAAGATACGGTGATGCACCTCCAATTTCGATTGCTGGATTTTGGGATTTCGTGATCAGAATTTCATCTGGATATTTCATATACTATTTCATTAGTGCTTCGAGGAAGTATCACCAATAGTTCCTGGTCTTCGTACCAACAAATTTCACCCTGCCATCCCTCTCTATCCAAACTCCTGTACTGAATTGCTTCAGCCAAATGTTCAATTTTAATTTCTTCGCAGCAGGTCAGCATGGTGCGCGAGACTTTAGAATCCAATCTCCTTCGTGGCTAGCTTAATTATTTTTCAGCAAACTTAAAAACCAATCAGCTCATGAAGGCTATAGATTTCATCTAAGGCTAAAAACGAAAGGTTTTCGCCATCAATAATTTCAAAGTCTTCTTTTTGCGATGGGGTCAATGTTTCTATGGCTTTAAACTTATCGAGCGGAACAATAAATGTTCTTTCGTTTGATAGAGACAAAAGCATTGCACTGTTGCCTACAAACTTTACATCGGTGATTTCTACTTCCTTTACAAGAGTTGTCATCTTCGTATGGCTTTCATGGGTTGTTCATTAAATATTTTTCTCGTTATTCTCCTCCAAAATTGCATTTTTTAATTTTCAAATCAATTCATTTACAAATTAACCCACCCATCTTCCCTATCCAAACTCCTGTACTGAATCGCTTCCGCCAAATGTTCAATCACGGTGCCAATGTTTTTATCAGAAAGATAAAAATTGAACCAACAATAATTTCCGTTGTCAGTATTTTTTTGACGTTGTCTTTATGAACTGTTTTCTTACTTTCTTTTTGAAGAGAACTTATTTTGGGTGAACAACTCACCGCGAGTAAGACAATCAATATCAAAACTATTTTTTTCATCACTACTTTTCTTTGAAATTCGAGCCTGGTCGAAAGAAGTCATGGTTTCATATTCAGTTATTAGGAGCTTTATCTTTTTTCTGATCTTTTGAGCCAAATACTTTTTCGAAAAATGTTTTCTTCTTTTGTTTGATAGGATCCACCGAGGCAATCGTGATGTCATTATCAATGGCAGGAATGATCGCCCGGATGAAAGCATTCTTAAGAACATGCGTCATTGCATACCAGACATTGGTATTGGGTTCCTTCAGGGTTCCTTCGAACGGGATTTTCGTCGCCAACTGGTCTTTGCCGTGGTTTGTAACAAGATCAGCCACGGTGCCAACAAAACCTTCCCAGATTTTTTTTAAAACAGAATCATGTCTGTTGGCATCGCCAATGACTTTTAGGTCCTTGATAACAGGCTTAACATACCCTTTGAAATTCCCCTTTTTAGCAGCCACTTCAGAATACAATCCAAATGTTCCCTTGCTCACTTTTACATTGGCATAGGCATCAAAAAATTCGTTTAAGTCCGGCAGGTTAGTGTGTTTTAATTCTGCGGTAAGATCAAAGGTTGGGTCATTCGCCAGCGGGTTCAGTTTCATGGCGAAGGTTAGTTTGCCGTGGTATAGATCGGCTTGTGCGTTCACCGTGGCAGGCAATAAAGTAGAATCGGAATAACTATTTCTAAGATTGAGCGCCAAAATATGGGCATCAGTCAAAGCGATGTCTACTTTGGGTTTTGAGGTTTCATCCAAATAGCGAACAGTTCCATGATTGACTTCAAATCGATTTACTTTCAATGGCATAAATCCATTTAGAAGGTTTTTAAAACTACTGGAATCTTTGCGAAGGCTCTTCGGCTCGACTTTGTCTTTGGTAAATCGCAGCTCGGGGTTTTCAAAGGTGAGTTCTCCGACAATAGAGCCATGAAAAATGGCGCGCCATTCTATCGAAAGGTCGATGAGTGAGGCCGAGAAGAACTTTGTTTGCTGATGGGTAACTGAGTCTGCTTTGTTGAGATAAATGTCTTCAATTTTATAAGCGCCCCGAATGAGTGCCAAGTCAATAGTTTTAATCTGACCGTAGTAGCCCTTCATGTTTGCCAGCGTCTTGTTGGCGTAGTGGAGTACCACGTAAGGCAAGATTAATCTTATAACTACCAGAATGCCTATTGTAACAAAGAGGATTACAATATATTTTTTTCTGGCTTTTGAATGGTGAGAAGCAGACATATTTAAGTGGGTTCAGTCCACAGTAAACTATTTGAGAATCAAAAATGCAGGAATATGAAAAGGCAAGCGTTACATAATTTTCGAAGAGATTTACAGGTATCGCGTATGGCAGATATCCAGTCGCCTTTGACCATCATTTTCATGCTAACCTGATAATTCAAATTTAATGCCCTGGTGAAAAAATGATTTGGCTGCGAATCTCTACTTTGCTTTTCTATTGACAGGGTGTGTAAATTCCTTGAGCACTACTTGTTGTTGTGTTATTGAATTGAAAAAAAATAAATGGGCGCATATTCAATATTTTGGCGCTGTTTGTTTGATGGCGTTTTTATCCGGTTGAATCTTTCCATCTCTTATTTCTGCATGGGCGTGTGTAAATTCAGCGCCAAAAAAAACTATCATTGATGAATAAGAAACCCATAGCAGAATTAATATAATTGAACCTGCCGCGCCGTATCCCGAACCCGGGTCTGCTTTTCCAAAATATAATCCTAGAGAGAATTTTCCTATTTCAAATAATATTGCAGTAACCAATGAGCCAATCCAAACATGTCGCCATTTAATTTTTGCATCAGGAATAAATTTAAACATGAGTGCAAACAATACCGCAAGAATACCAAGTGATAAAATGAAATTAAAAAGTTGCAATGCGACGAGAAACGTTTCTGAAAAATGACTAGTAACCCATATACCCAAAGCAGAAAGCGTGGCTGAAATAACGAGAGATGCAATTAATATAAATGCAACTCCGATAATAAGTCCGAATGAAAAGAGGCGTGCTTTGAGTACACTTACTATCCCTGACTTGGATTCATCTACCTTTACTTCCCAAATAACGTTTAAAGATTTTTGAAATTCCACAAACACTCCAGTTGCTCCTAACAAAATTGTAAAGAGGCCGATGGCAGTTGCCCAAACAGAATTTTTTGATTCGGTTCCTTTGGCAATGATGTCTTGAATTTGTTGTGCTGTATCAGTACCCATGGTAGCAGTGATTTGCGCTGCTATTTGTCCATTGACCGTTTTTTGCCCAAAGAAATATCCCGCAACAGTAATAACGACAACCAGCAATCCGGGCAGCGAAAAAATCGCGTAGTAAGCAATGACTGCGCTTTCTTTAAAAGGATCCTTTCCCCACCATTGTTTGAAAGCAGTTTTTAAGACAGTGAAAAATTTTGCTTTCATGTTTGACTAAGTGAATATTATTCATAAAGAAATCGCCATGAGAGAACGTTCCTTCCTCGAATCTTTTTTTGTGGGTTAGTAACCTCATTGCTTTCAATGAAGAAATTTTTTTTCATCAAAAGGACGTCACTGATATTCTCCTACTATAAGATCACCTTGAATATTAGGTAATCCGAAAAATTATTTTGTGGAGCCACTTCCCTGAATAACTCTAAACAAAACAGAGACAAGAGCCAAGACAAGTAAAATGTGAATTATTGCGCCTAAATCGTAAACGAAAAACCCGAGGGCCCAAAAGATGATGAGGATAACTGCGATAAAATAGAGGAGATTGCTCATGTTGTTTTGTTTAAGTGTTTCATAAAGTTGATACACCAAGAAGACTTGCGTGTTACACGATATCGCCCAATAGTTACATCATTCACTTATTGCAAAAATGAAAACGATCCAGCACTGATCACCTTTCGCACGATGTCAATAATTTCAACTGATTATTATCAGCCGTAAAATGTGAATTTTGACTAATGGAGTTTCCGCTTGGTGGCTTTCTAAATACCGATAAACGGATTACAGACTCGCCTACCCTTTCGTTGGTCATGGAAGGAAGATTGGAAAATATCCATGTTCCTGAATGCCGCTTTAGCCAACCTAACAAATCAGCAAATTGGCCACCAAACAGAACTTCATTTGTTTCTCACTGTCGACAAAACATTTTCAATAGCCTTTCTTTACTGCGCTATCGAGCCCATGCAACGTATTTTTATTTCTTTTCGGGATAGATTTGAAACAAGAAGGCGTCCTGCAAATTCACGATCTTCATTTACCAGGACAGCCTTCTATAAAAAATAAAATTATACGACTTCTACTAATTCATCACGCAAGGACTTTACTTTATCGTGGTCAGCTTTTATTAAAGCGAGTTGTTCTTTTACCAAGATTTGTTGGTGTTCTGTCAGAACGGAATCATGATCGGTCAGTGCTTTTTTGTAAGTGCCTACAGCCTTGTCTTCACCAAACTCACATGAATTGAGGATTGCTTTACGATCCTTGCCGGTGAGGGCGGCTTTTGCATCCATCCATACGCGAAAAAACTTTCCCGTTGTTTTTGTTCCTTCGGCAATGGTGCCATCCAGTTTCTTTACTTCCTTTACCAGCTCCACTTTACACTTCCGGCTGGTTTCTGAAAAGCGATCAAATAGGGCTTTTAAATCCTGTTCGTCAGTTTCCTTCGATGCTGTTTCGTAACCTTCAATGCGGTCGTTGTTGATGGTAATTAGTGTGTTCAGCACGTCAATTGATTTGTCTTTTTCCATTTTGTTTATTCTAAAATTGTTTTGATTCTCATTACTTAAACCGTTAAAGCCCCTGCTTTGCCGGTTACTAGATTTGTTCCGGTAGCAACTGATGCAAACATTTTTAAAAAGTTGATCATTTTATTGCCGTCAGTATCCCAGTAGTAAGCTGTAATTGGTTTTACTTTAACGATCGAAATATTGGGATCATCTTTCCCTTCCTTAAACCAAGTTTTAACTGAGGGCGTCCACAGCTCTTCAGTTTTCTGTTTGTCAATAATTATCTCGGCTTCGCCATTGACAACTAAGTAACTGCCTTTACCTGGGTGCGAAAAAAATAATTGAACATGTTTATCTTTTTTTATTTCTGCGTTCATGTCATTGTGCACATCACTAAAAAACCAGATGTTGCCTTGATCGCAGACTTTTTGAGCACTCATTGGACGGCAAGTAGCGCCATCATTTATTTTGAGATTCGTGCAGAACAAACAAATGTCTATTTCAGCAACTAAATGCTTTAGTTTATCAATGCCTTCGCTGTGGTGAAGATTTGTTGTTTGGCTCATTTTCGTAATGTTAATTGTAATAAAAACCCTAACTGATTACTGTGTTGTTTGATTCCTTTTCATTCCAAATAAACTTCAATCATTAATAGCACAGCTACCTTCATTTATTTTCAAAGATGGAGGCCTCAACTCCTTTATGCGTTGCATTTCTTTTGGAATAGCTTACATGATTCACATAATGAAAACAAGGATTGATTTAATGGGTGAATTATATAATTTTTTATAAAAATTATATAAGGCATCCGGCCTTTACTGTTTTCACCTTTACTCACCATTAATGTTTGTCGCTAGTATAACGCGAGCCTTGATCAAGAAAGGCAGACATCAACTTGACAACCGTGGCTGAAAATAATATCAACCTTGATAACTGAAAAAGCATTCATCGAAGAACGGTAATTCAAGAACCCAAGAACACGATTTAAAAATTAATAACATGAAAGGAATCATCAATTATATCATCTGCACATTCGCAGCAACCATGTTGGTGCATGCTGTTGAAGGGCAAACACTAACATCAAGTGGAAAACACGGAGAAAAAAGAGGAGCGCGAACAACTGACACTACAATATGCCAGCGAATGCAGAGGGATTTGAATACAAGGAATTCGGTGACGGGCGATCAGCAACTAGATTGGAGAAGTTCGAATTATGGCTATTACGGAACATATTCTACAGATAGTGTAGAATATATGGCACGTTATGACAAAGAAGGCAAGTATTTGGAAACACTTGCCAAGAAAGAATGGAATAATAATGCTCCAGCTAAACTGAGGTCTTCCTATGATCAAAGCTCTTATAAATTGCAAAAGGTAACAGGATACTGGGAGGTCACTAATCCTGACAGAAAAGGGTATTATCTTGAATTGAGCGATGGTGAAAATCAGTCCTCAGAAGTTTGGGCAAATGAAGATGGTGAATTTTCTGAAACACCAATGAATGTCAAATCTACTCTGAAAAATAATGACAAGATGCTTATGCAAGAAAGTCCTTTGAAAAAGAATCATTAATAAAGCTCTGAATCGCTTCGACCAAGTTCAATTTTAATTTCATCGCAGCAAAGTCGGCAATGGTGCGCGAGTATTTCAATCAATCCTTTCCCTAAAAGCTGTTAACTACAGGAATGTACAGGATACATAACTACAGGTAAATCATTACCTCGTATCCTTAACATGGCTCGTATGGAAAAAAAATGCTGCGGGGTTGTAACGATCCTGCTATTCATAGCTTGCTTACAGGTTCCTTTATTGGCGCAGTCCATTTTATCCACCGGCGGAAAAAAAATGCCTGATGCATGGATTGATTCTGCCACACATCATAAGATCATCCGATTATCCCGCAGCGAAGGAAGCAATATGAGTTTTTACTTTCACAACAATCCCTTCGTTGGCAACCACATGGTTTTTTACAACAGCAGCAGGCAAACAACGGCCGCTGAAGATGAGAACAAAAGGCCGGAAGTGTACAAACTGAATACAAGAAATAAACAATTATACCAGCTCGACTTAGCCACGCAAAGAGCCATACCGCTTACCCATCATCCTTTATCCATGAATGGAGAAATAGTTTCTGCAAAATTAAAAGAAGCTTTCTATCAAGTAAGGGACAGCGTTTTTGCCGTGAACCTGGAAACAAAAAAAGAAAGGCTGGTGTATGTCTTTCCCACAGATTTTAAAGGAGATGTAACTACGGTAAATGCGGATGGCTCCCTGCTTGGCGGTGCACGGGCAATCGATGAGGAAAAAAATCTTTTAAAAAATAATCCCGAGAAAAAAGATTTCTTCAATGCGATCTACGAAGCAAAATTGCCGCGCACATTATTTACGCTCCATATCAAAACAAAACAACTCCAAAAGATATTTACCGACAGCGCCTGGCTTAATCACGTACAGTTTTCTCCAACCGATCCGAACCTATTGATGTTTTGTCACGAAGGCCCCTGGCACAAAGTAGACAGGATATGGACGATACATATTGATACGAAAGAAGTAAAACTGATGCATAAAAGAACCATGGATATGGAAATTGCAGGACATGAGTGGATCGGTGCAAGTGGCAAGACCATCTGGTACGACCTGCAGCAACCCAAAGGCGAAACTTTTTTTGTGGCCGGAACCGATATAAAAACCGGCAAGGAAATTAAATACAGCTTACAGCGAAATGAATGGAGTGTACATTATACATCATCTCCTGATGAAAAATTATTTGCAGGCGATGGAGGTGATCCTGGTGCTGTAGCCAAAGCACCGGATGGACAATGGATCTATTTATTTACACCGGATGGAAATAAATTCAAATCGGAAAAATTAGTGAGTATGAAACAACATCATTATAAGCTTGAACCCAATGTTCATTTTAGTCCTGATAGTAAGTGGGTAATTTTTCGTGCAAATTTCGAAGGGATAGAAAATATTTATGCAGTAGAAATCAAAAGAAACGAATGAGTAGAGGTTAATCAGCGGGTAAGACATTATCGGATTATACCATTCCGCCTTCTAATGTCTGAAAAAATGAGAGTGCAATTATGGTTCGCGAATTCATTTTTGCAAATTTGGAGCTGTCATGAACCAGCTACCCGAAATCGCCCTAAATTTTTGGAACTTCTTGTTCATCGGGCTTTCGTTCATCGGATTATTTTTTTCGATCAAATTAATTATCGTACCTCGCCTGAATAACCGGGCATCCAAAGCCCTTGGCGTCTATCTTCTTTTACAATCGCTGGGTTTATTAGAGTCCTGCCTTTTCTGGACGAATTACATTTATCGCGTTCCTGAATTTTACTCGTCAACCCTTCTCTTCACTCTGCTCTATGGTCCATTGCTCGTTATTTATTTTGATGCCGTATTTGAGAATCCTAAACCTCTCGTCAGCTACAGTTTTCATTTTTTACCCTTCCTGATCATACTGGGTCTCAAGTTGCCTTATTATCTCAGTACACCAGAAATCAAGATTCTACATCCGGAGCAAGCGGCTCTCTCCTATTTGGTAATGGGCCACATGGATTATGCTGAAATCGTTAAGATCATTCACCTTTCAGTTTACGGTTACGTTTTATTCAGACAAATCCGTTCGCATCCACACATAGGATACACGCGCCCCTGGGCCAATTGGATACTGGTGTTCTTCCTCTCGTTCATCGCATTGACAATTCTTTATTGGTCAATCATTGTTACGCAGGGATACATTTTGCTCGCCGACTATTTCATTTCTCTCTCTGCTTGCGGCTCAATTATTCTTCTCGCCTGGTTTGGTGACAGCTATGAAAAACTCAAAGAGGGTGAGCCAATCATTGACTCACTATGGCCTCGTTTAAAGGATCAACCTCAGCAAAATAATCAGTCGTTATCACCTGGTCTGCACTCCGGTGAAATTCTTTCAGATGAAGGAGATACAAAATATAAAAACTCAGGTCTGCCGACCTCCCTGGCCAAAAAACTGGCAGAGGATCTTGGACTGCTAATGTTCAAGGAACAACTCTACAAAGAGAATAACTTAAAGCTTGAAACACTTGCCGAAAAATTAAAAAGCAACCGGCACTTTGTATCACAGGTCATCAATCAATATTACAAGACCAACTTTTTTGACTTCATCAATGCCAACAGAATTGATGAGGCCAGGCGGTTATTGGTTAGTGATCACGAACTGAATATAATAGAAATAGCGTATGCCGTGGGTTACAACAATAAAGTGACCTTCAATACAGTCTTTAAACGTTTTACTGGTGTAACTCCTTCGGAGTACCGAAAACAAAATCACCCTCAGGTTAAGACCAACCTGGCCTCGGGGGCAGACGATTAGGTTATACTTGATCGGGTTAAACGAGTTACTACTCGGCTTCTCTGAAATTTACTTGAAAATCAAGTCAAGAAAATTCATGAGAACGATGTTTAAATACCTGACAATTTTAAAGTTGGTGATAACAACCGTGGTTTGTTCTGTTGCCCAATCTACATCTGGGAAAATAGAAGGTAGCGTCAGCAATGAGAAAGGTGAACCACTGGAATATGTTACCGTATTGTTGCGACAGCCACAAGATTCCGTCCTGGTAGCCGGAGCCATTACGAATGCAGCAGGTAATTATTCATTTGAACCTGTAGCACCTGCAAATTACATCTTAACATTAACGTTTGTTGGTTATCGCAAGCAATCAATGCTTATCGAACTACGAGACGCAACTAGCATTTACAAAGCCCCAGCTATAATCCTAAAGGAAGATGCCAACATCCTTGGTGAGGTGGTTATCCGCGGGCAGAAACCTTTGGTAGAGCAAGACGGCGGTAAACTCATCCTTAATGTGCAGAACTCCATCATTGCAGCGGGTGGTTCTGCAGCCGAGCTTTTAGAGCGAGCGCCTGGTGTAAGCATAGACCAAAACGACCAGATATCAGTCAACGGCAAAACCGGGGTTAATGTCATGATTGATGGTAAACTCACCTACCTGCCGCCCGCTGAACTCGCTACACTGCTTCGCAGTATGAGCGTAAATAATATTGCAACCATAGAAGTTATCTCCAATCCATCTGCCCGCTATGACGCCACTGGTAACGCCGGGGTCATCAACATCAAGCTTAAAAAAAATACGCAGGAGGGAGTCAATGGTTCCATCACCGCGGGAGCAGGCTATGGCCGTTATGGTAAAGCGAATGGAAGCGTCAATCTGAATTACCGCACGAAAAAATGGAATCACTATCTTAACTATGGCTACACATTTAATAAACGATTCAACGATTTTCTTACTGACCGTGTTTCGCTTCGCAATAATGGTGACCCCATTTACTACACGCAGCAGCTCGACCGGATCCAAAGGTTGCCTTCCCATACCTGGCAAGCAGGATCAGAATGGCAATGGAATACTAAAAACTCAATTGCGATCACAACATCTGGTAGTTACAATGAACGGAACACGGACAATAATTCATTTACACAGTTAAAGTCAGCGTCAGGTAATGAGGCAGACTCAACTTTTATATTGACCAACGATCAGCGATATCGCTGGCACAACATTTCAAGCTCCATTGGGTACAAGCATCTTTTTGCACCTGCAGGGAGCGAATTTTCCTTTGATGTTGACTACTCCAACTATGAATTTAAACTCAACGACAACTTTACGATAAAACAATTCGAGCAGACAGACATCTTTAAAAAACAATACAATGTACTGAGCGACCAACCTTCTTCATTTAATATCTATACCACGCGCATGGATTATACGCATCGCCTGAATAAACAAACCTCCCTCGAGACTGGGGTTAAGTTCAGTTATGTAAACACCGTAAACGAAATAATTTTCACCAATAACCAAAACGGGCAATTTGAAACAGACTTGACAAGGTCAACTGATTTCGACTACACAGAAAAGGTTGGTGCTGGCTATGTTACGATGAAAACCAAATTGTTGGGGTTTGATGCCCAGTTAGGATTGCGGGCAGAGCAGACTCACTATGATGGCTTTTCGAAAAGAGCACAACTGTCCATCGAGCGAGACTATTTCAAGTTGTTTCCAAACATCACCCTTAATCACAGCCTGCAGGAGAATTATCAATTTGGTTTTTCATACAGTTATCGGATTGACCGGCCGGCCTACAACGATTTGTACCCCTATGTCTTCTACTTTGACCCGTTCAGCGCCCAGAAAGGAAACCCTGCGTTGCTACCACAGTTCACGCACAACTTCCAATTCTCGCAGACTATCGCAAAGGATTTCGGCATCAATCTCGGGTACAGTACTACGTCACAGTATATCGCGTTTGTCATACTGTTGAATGAAGACAAGGTATCTGAATATGCCATCAAGAAAAATTTTGATGCGTTCCAAAACTATTACCTCACGGTAAGCGCTCCCGTAAGAATCAACAAGAATTGGATGATCAATAGCAATATCAATTTATTTTACAATCAATATAACACACATTTCCTGGATCAAGTTTATGACGTTGGCCAATTTAGCGGCACCGCTACCATCACGCAAACCATAACACTACCGTGGAATCTGACCGGCGAAATTACAACGGTGTACAATGCGCCGAATGTGTCGGGGCTTATCAAGACTGAAGCATTAGGTTCACTGAATGTCGGATTGCAAAAAAAGGTGTTCGGCAAAAAAGGCTCAGTGCGTTTAAATGTTACGGATATCTTTTACACTAACCGGACAAGGAACAGTGTAGTATACCCGGGTTTTGGCATTCATTTCAATAACTATCCTGAAACGCGCATCATAAGACTTAATTTTACCTACAACATTGGCAAGACTGGAGAAGCTATGCGCAAGCGCAATGGACAAGACGAGGAGCGGAAAAGGGTTGGAGTAAACTAAGAAGGGTTACTATCAATGTTGTCAGGTCTCACTCCACTGAAATTATTTTTATTTGGTCGACCCGATGCTACGCTGGCTTACGCCTCATTGGCGAACTCATTTA
>Ga0302164_10000040_pt1 | contig 70770 bp, 66 predicted proteins | sample I_Fen_E3_1_FD_193500 | JGI IMG/M metagenome (GOLD analysis project Ga0302164, IMG submission 193500) | Peat permafrost microbial communities from Stordalen Mire near Abisko, Sweden - I_Fen_E3_1 | ecosystem: Environmental > Terrestrial > Soil > Wetlands > Permafrost | place: Sweden: Abisko...
CCTATGATTTTAAATGGACAAGCGATCCGGATGGATTATTGACTAATGTATTCAAAGTAAGTGATGCGCTGAACAAACCAAGTGCCCAGACATTTTTGTCGGATGCATTGGGCGGTGCGGCAGGCGAGCGGATTGGCCCAGGAACTTACACGATCACGGTGACGAACTTAGCGAACAGTTGCCCTGTCAATGGAACAGTCGATGTGCAGAACAACGCAGTTCCGTTTGTAGTAAGCAACACAGTGCTAACAGACAGGGATAATTGTGTGTCGTTGAACGGTAGTGCAGGGGTAACCCAGTTGACGTTGAACGGAAGTCCAATAAGTGGAGCAGCCTTGGGCAATTACAGTTATGTATGGAAGGACGGAGTCGGAACCGCGTTAGCGCCTACCACTCCGGCTACAGGAACGATATTGGATATTGGGGATTATACAGTAACAGCAACGAAGACGATAATCGTACCTATAACGGCGAGCACACCAGCCTCAGGTTGCAGCACTGCACCATTCCGGGTGACTATTAAAGACATTCGCGCTTATCCAGTTGTGGATGGTGTGTCTACTCCCGATATGTTCTGTACTAGTGCCCCTGTCGCTGGCGCTGGATCTATAACTCCTACCTTGCCAGTAACTCCTGCTAACTTTACATATGTGTGGCGCACAGGAGATGATTTCGCCACTGGTTCCACAATATCATCAGTTGGTGGAACAATAAGTGGAGCTAGTAACAAAGATGCCTCGACATTACAAGAAGGTGATTATACGGTGCGAGTAACTGAAATTACTACAAGTTGCCCTACCGATAAGAGTTTTACGGTGGTAAACGCCGCCACCATTGTTGATTTCGACCCTTTAGGATTTAGCGCACCGGCCGTTACCACTTGTAACATAGCAACGGGTGTGCCCTCTAATGGGACAGCTATCGTGACAACAATTCTTGAAAATGGTGTGAGCAAGCCTGTGGCGGGTTACAATTTCACGTGGACAGATGCGGCCAATACGATATTGCTGGGTACCACGCCACCTCCAACGTTGGCAGGTGTCTCTCCGGGAACTTATTTTGTTAAGGCATTTAACCCAGTTAGCCATTGCTTTGCCAATCATTCCTTCCAGATCGATGACAATACCAAAGGCACTACTATGGTAAGGCTGCTTGATTTTCATCAGCCAGAACAATGTGTTAATACAAAAATCGGATCTTTAATTGTATTGGGTGTTGGCACAGGTCCATTTAATTATGAATGGTTTGTTGGAGATCAACGACCATCGCCAGCAACCCCCAAGTTACCTTCATTTCCATTGGCTGCACCTTTTCCCCAAAGACAGTCACCCTTCACGGGCCTGCCAACGGTTGGAGTCACTTCAGATTCTTTGATAGTAGCTCCTGCACCTAATCAGATATTTACCGTGAAAGCAATCAACTCTAACGGTTGCTGGGCCGTTGATGCCTACTCAATCCCTCTGATTGTTAATCCGATTGTGCTTGTAGCTTCAGCTGAGCCGCTTACGTACTGTACTTCTGATAATGGAGAAGTAGTTGCTACTGTTGCGAACGATAGTCAGTTTGACTACAACTATTTTTGGGATAGAGGTAATTCAGTGAGCCCTCCGTATGATTATGCTCCTTCTCCTTTTCCGCCAAGTAATATTCCCGGACTTGGTAGTGATATTGCTGGTCTGCCTGCTGGAAATTACACGGTAATAGCGATTGATAATTTGGATGCAAATTGTTTTAGCCCATCAGTCACAATTACAGTACGCAATAATCAAGTCATGCCAGTAGTGACACCTACTCTTTTGGACAGCCTGACCATTTGCAATCTTGCATTTGCACCACCGGATGGGGCAGCAAAAGCAGATGTTGGGGGTGACTTCATAAGTTATACATTTGACTGGTTCACGGGTAATTCGGCAACAGGAACTTCCTTCTACTCTGGTCCGAGGGTCGGAAAGCTGTCGTCAACCAATTATACAGTTTTGGCTACCGATCGGATTACCGGTTGTACTGGTTCGGCTACTTTTAGTGTGCCCACTAATTTTGCTGTGGTTCCCGCTCCGACGGTAGCGGTCACTTCGAATGTTACGAGTTGTAAAACAAACAATGGAGAGCTATCAGCAACAGTGGGTGGCGTAACGAAAGATTATATTTTCGATTGGGCAAATGGAACAAGTGCACCGCCACCTATAGATTTTACGGGAGAGATCTATAAAGGACTAGATGTGGGTAATTACACAGTGATTGCGACCAGCCGCAACACCGGATGCGTTTCCAGCTTCACCACTACTCCTATATTAGACGAAAAGGTGTATCCTACATTCGAATTCCTGGTTCAGGATGCAACTTGTTTAACCGCCGATGGTCAAATTGTTATATTGATTACTAATAATGCAACCATTGATGAAGTAACTTGGTCCAAAAAAGACGGAACGCCTGTTTCTGCGGATGGTCTTAGCTTGCTAAATGCAATGTCAGGAGAGTATAAGATGACGTTGACCACGAATTTAGGATGCAAATCAGATGGAGATGTAAACTTGCCAGCCAACATAAAGCCGTTCAATGGGGTTTCCAGATTGGCCGATGGTAAAAATGATTTCTTCGAAATTGGTTGCATCCAAGATTATGAAAAGAATCACGTGGAGATTTTCAACAGGGCTGGAACTAAAGTCTTCGAGGCCGATGGCTATAATAACATAGATGTGATCTTTGATGGAAAATCAAATCGTGGAATAAGCATAATGGGTACTAACTTGCCAGCGGGAACTTATTTTTATGTGATCTCAAAAGGTGATGGATCAAAGCATGTAGCTGGTTACCTTGAACTCGTTGAATAAAATATGTGGATACGGTTGTTATTAGTTTCGTTAATTGGGTTAGTTCCGTTTTATTGCAAGGCGCAATTGTATCCCGTTTTTTCCCAATACTATTTCAATGAACTAATGATTAATCCTGCCTTCGCGGGTGCACACGTTCAGCTCAGCGTAACGAGTACATATCGAAATCAGTGGATTAATTTCCCGGGATCACCAAAGACCTATTCGCTAAGCGCACATACTTCTTTTGTTCATGGCAAAGTGGGGCTCGGGATCATGATCAACGAAGACAAAATAGGAAGTTATGCCAATAAGGATCTGACCATTAGCTATGCTTATAAATTGAAATTTCCTCAATCGACTTTGTCGTTTGGTTTACAGGGAATGATTTATTTCGTTAATGCAGATTTTAGTACACTCACGTTAAAATCGCCGGATGACCCTGAGTTTATTCCGTATAATCAATTCAAGCCTAATATTGGTGCCGGCATATACTATAATCGAAAGAACTTTTTTGCTGGCTTTTCGGCGCCATTTTTAATCAATACTAAATTTACCTCCTTAAGCGGAGCAGTGTCGGCACCTCAGTTACAGCAATTTCGTAATTACTTTCTTAGGGCGGGTTTTATCACGAACCTTACACGTAATGGCAATGTCAAGCTCAACCCTTCTATCCTGTTAAGAGCACAAGAAGAACAGCCCTTATCTTTGGATGTCAATGCTGCATTTATTTTTTATGATGTATTCAGCGCAGGCGTTTCTGTTCGGAGTGGAGATGCTCTCATATCTTTTCTGGGCTTGAAACTTTCAGAAAAACTATTCTTCAGCTACTCATTTGATTTCACAACTTCAGCTCTTGCCCCGTTCTCCAGTGGCACACAAGAGTTGATGTTAAATTACCGAGCTAAAATAACGGCGGTGCATAAGAATTTGGAGTGCCCTACTTTTAGTCATTATCGCGAATAAACAGGATTACTTTTTTGGTTGAGGAATAACCACCAAAGGGACTTCCGTTTCGTTTACGATTTCTTTCAGAATTTCTTTGTTTCCGTCAACCAAATTAAATCCGATGACGAAAAATAAAATATTGTTCTTTCGCGCATACTCTTGTACACGATCCTGAATGAATCCTACTTCAGCCCGGAAATCAACTGGCTCTTTTCTGTTTTTGAGTATACCATGACTAAGCTGTTCGAAATTTTTAGCGGCATCAAGTTCAAGTTTTTTCTTCACCCCAACCATATCTTCTTTTTTATCAAGTTGGTTAAGCCGGTAAGGATGTAGGATGGTTAAGTGAACGTTAAGTTTTTCTGCCATGCAGATGGACCATTTCAAGACCTCCTTGGATGATTCTGAAAAATCAATAATGCTTAAAATTGAAGAAGAGACCATTATTTTCTTTCCGTTTCTTTTTTTATAACTCAACAACACCTAACATCTCTAGCATAAAGATCGAGACTTACGCCGCGTACCAAGGTTTCTTTGATCACTCTCAAATATGATTTTAATCACCAAATTCCATAAATTGCTCCATGTCCAAATCGTTCAAATTATCCGTCCTTTCGAATGAAGCTTTCCGTGAAATCTTCCAGAGCATGACGGAAGGCATAGTGGCCATCAATCAGGAAGGTGAAATTTTAGTAGTGAATCATGTAGTCGAGCAGATGTTTGGTTATGAAAAAGATGAACTCAATGGAAAAAACCTTGAAGTACTATTGCCCAATCGCTATCGAAGCGGACATATTAAGCATCGATTAAATTTTAATAAAGATCCATCGCCCAGGCGAATGGGGTTCGGCAGGGATCTATCTGCACTAAGAAAGACCGGTGAGGAATTTCCTGTTGAAATTAGTCTAAGTTATTCAGAGGCGAAGGGCAATTTCATTGCCATCGCTTTCATTAGCGACATATCATGGAGAAAGAAATCGGAGTTGGCCCTCAAGCAGAGTGAGGAGCAACTCATCGTATATGCATCAGAACTGGAGAAGAAAGTTCAGGCGCGCACGGAAGATCTTAATGCGTCGATCAAAAAGCTTGAAAACGAGGTGATTGAACGAAAAAAGGCGGAAGAGGAAGTTCGGAAATTGTTGGCGCGAGAGCGTGAGTTGAATGACTTAAAATCAAAATTTGTTTCCATTGCTTCGCATGAATTTCGCACACCCCTTAGCTCTGTCCTAAGTTCAATTGCTTTGATTGAACAATACAAGCAAAAAGGCGACCTAGAAAAAATTGATAAGCACACCCAACGAGTAAGGTCATCGGTAAATCATCTCACCTCAATTTTAAATGATTTTCTTTCATTAGGAAAACTGGAGGAAGGAAAAATTGATGTAGAAGATAAACCGGTAGATCTGAACGCTCTCTTTGAAGATATCAGAGAGGAGATGAAGGCAACTCTTAAAGAGGGACAGCAAATTTTAATTGAATTTAAAATGGATGATAGTATATTTTCTACCGATGTTCGTATACTACGAAATATTTTATTTAATTTGATTTCTAACGCCAGCAAATACTCAGATGTGCAAAAGAAAATAGTTGTAGGCGGCACCATTAACGGTGAGTCAATAAGTATCTGCATAAAAGATGAAGGCATAGGAATTCCCGATAGAGATCAAAAATATTTGTTCGAGCGATTTTTTCGGGCAAGTAATGTTTCGAACATACAAGGCACAGGTCTTGGGTTGACGATTGTGAAACGTTATGTCGAATTGCTCAATGGAACATTGACTTTTTCGAGTGAACACAATAAAGGAAGTGAGTTTACAGTAACTTTACCAATATCAAAAATTAAGAATGAAGAAAATACTTTTAATTGAAGATAATACGGAGATCAGGGAGAATACCGGGGAGATTCTTTCGCTCGCAAATTTTGAGGTAATTACAGCGCCGAATGGAAAAGTGGGGGTGACGATGGCGCAGGAGCAGCATCCCGATTTAATCATTTGTGATATCATGATGCCTGAGTTGGATGGGTATGGGGTGCTTCATATCCTTAGCAAAAAAACCGAAACAGCTCAAATCCCTTTTATTTTTCTGACAGCAAAGGCAGAACGGGCAGACATTCGCAAAGGGATGGAGCTTGGAGCTGACGATTATCTGACTAAACCGTTTGACGACACGGAGTTGTTGAATGCTGTTGAAACGAGACTGAATAAGTATGCAATGCGTTCAAAGGTTTACCAGAGCTCTTCAGAAGGATTTGATTCTTTTATTGAAGATGCTCAAAAAATTTTAAATCTGACCGATCTGTGTAAGGACAAAAAAGTAAAATTATTCAAAAAGAAATCGGAAGTATTCATGGAGGGAGATTTGCCTCTCTCCGTGTTCTTTATAAAATCAGGCAATATAAAAGCATTCAAATCCAATCAAGACGGAAAGGAATTGATTACCGATTTATACAAGGAAAATGATTTCTTTGGCTTTGAGCCAATTCTTGAAAATGCACATTATCAGGAATCGGCTGTTGCTCTTCAAGATTCTGAACTTGTGGTTATTCCTAAAAATGATTTTATCACCTTGCTTTTTAGTCACAAGGATGTATCCGCTGCTTTTATAGGTTTGCTTTGCAAAAAAGTGGCCGATAAAGAAAAGCAGTTGTTGAATCTTGCCTACAATTCGGTACGACAGCGAATTGCCGAGGCACTTTTAAAATTAGTACAACTCAAAAATTCGAATTCAAAAATTCAGATTTCTCGCGACGACCTGGCAAAAATCGTTGGCACGGCACCGGAGTCGGTAATTCGAGTGCTTTCAGATTTTAAGGATGAAGGTATTATTGAAATAGAAAGTGGGAAGATCACGGTAATACAGCCTACCCACCTTGAAAAGGTGATTCGCTGGAATGTGGCCTTGTAAGGGGCTTTCGGATTTTCAAATGTCTGTTATAAAAAAGAATGTGCTAAGCTCTTTGTCTTCTATTGATAGCTTTTACTCCTTCAAACCAAACGACGGATAAACATCCTGTTAGCAAGCAAATCATAAATTGTGACGCATTTAATTCTCCGAACTCGAAAAAATGAGTAAGAGGTGGGATAAGCAGGAGTAATGCGGTAATTGTTACCGTCATGAAAATGATACCCATCACAAGATTATTTTTGTATTTCAATGTTGTAAATAAGGAGTAGTGAAAAGATCGATTCTCCAGCGTTAGAAAAATGTTAGCCGAAATTAATGTTGTAAATGCCATCGTGCGGGTAGCGGCTTCATTCAATCCGTGGGTGACGGCAAATTGGTAAATAAAAAGTGTCCCGACAGTAATCATCAACCCCTGAATGATACTGGTGCTCAACTCTCTAAAACTGAAAAAGGTTGTTGTAAACGGCCTTGGCTTTTGTTGCATGATATTTTTTTCTAATGGCTCATTTTCATAAATGATAGAGCATGTAGGCCCCATAATCAGTTCCAGGAAAATAATATGCACCGGGGAGAAGATGGTAGGATAAATCCAGCCCAATGCAAGCGGAATGAAGACGGTTAGGATGATTGGAATATGAATGGAGATGATGTACTGAATTGCTTTCTTTAGGTTGATATATATTTTTCTTCCCATCGCTATCGCGTCAACCATTTTACCGAGGTCATCGTCCATAAGTATTAGGGAGGAGACTTCTTTTGCGATTTCAGTTCCTTTCTTTCCCATGGCAATACTTATATGAGCGGCTTTCAGGGCTGGTGCATCATTGACACCGTCTCCCGTCATGGCTACAATTTGATGGTTTGCCTTTAGTGCATTTAATATCCTCAGTTTCGCATCTGGAAACATGCGAGTGAAAATATTTATTTTCATCACTTGTTCTTCAAAATCTTTTTCATTCATTTTTAGCAGCTCTTCGCCATTCATTGTACTTTCAGCTCCTTGAAATTTGATTTGCTTTGCAATACTTGAGGTGGTGGCTGCGTTGTCCCCAGTGATTATCTTAACAGCTATTCCTGCTTTGTAGAATGACTCAAGCACCTGACTTATATTTTTCTTTGGCGGATCATAGAACGCTACTAATCCTTTAAAGTTAAATTTGAATTTCTGTTGGTCCTCTGGGAAATCATTGTCTGCGAATTCCGTAACACCAACCCCTAATACTCTGTACCCTTCGGATGTTAAAACTTGTAATGCTTTTTTTACGCTTTGTATTTCTTGTTCTGAAATCTTGCATACTTCAAGCAAAGCTTCTGGTGCACCTTTGGCCGCAATGATTCGATGACCGGCATCATTCTCAAAAATGTGAGTCATCATGGGTGGCCTTCCACTTAAAGGATACTCATGAACCATTTTATAATTTTTTCTTTGATCGACTTTGATCACCGAACTATAGGCATCGTGCAGTGCAATCTCCATTGGATCAAACGGGATCGGTTCGCTGGCCCACATAGCCATAGTGATCAATTCTTTTTCTTCTTCACTAGCATCGTTTAGGGAAGAAATTTTTTGTGTAGATAATGCAAATAATTTAGCCAGGCTCATCTTGTTTTCTGTGATCGTCCCCGTTTTATCGGTGCAGATTACCGTGGCACTTCCCAATGTCTCGACAGTCATTGTATTTTTTACGATGACACCGATCTTCATCATCCTCCATGCACCGATGGCCATAAATGTGGTAAAGGCGACGGGAATTTCTTCTGGCAAAATGCTCATGGCCAACGTTAAGGCTTTTAGTAGACTGTTTAGTACTTCAAGTGTTTTAAAGAAATTGATGCCCCACACTATCAAGAATATGATCGCACCCACTATGGCCATCATTTTCACAAAACTTGCAATCTGCTTTTGCAGCGGTGTTTCTTCTTCCTCAATTGACTCAAGACTCTTTCCGATTTTGCCTAAGGCTGTGGCTGCTCCGATAGCGTCTACTTTACAAATAGCTAAGCCACTGATTACAGTTGTTCCCTGAAATACATGATTGTCTTTATCCGACTTGTTCTTGTTTATAGCAAATGACTCACCAGTGAGGATAGACTCATTGATAGAAAAGTCGTTGGATTGAATAATGATCCCATCTGCCGGGATAGATGTTCCCTCCTCCACGATAATGGTATCATTCATTACAATTTCTTCACGCTTTATTTCAATAGTTATTCCTCCGCGGATTACCTTTGAGGTAGGCTGTGTCAACGTTTTAAGGGTCGCTAACGCGTTACGGCTTCTCGCCTCCTGATATATAGAAATACCGGCAACTAATGCAATGGCAAACGCCATAAAAATACTGTTTGCAATTTCTCCGCTAATAAAATACAAGAGGGCTGCTGCAAGCAAAAGCACTATCATGGGATCCTTTAAGATGCCAATGAATTTTTTGAGAAAAGTTTGCTTTTCAATGACCACAAAATTTCCTCCGAACTTCTTTCGTGACTCTACAACTTGTTGGTCATTCAATCCTTGGATTTCATTTTCAATTTTGGCCGCCATTTTATCTTGTTTCTTTGAATTAATAGGAGCTAGTTTGGAATAGTAGTGGTAGGGCCTGCATTTTTTATTGCTTAACCCATCCCATGGTTTTAATCAACTGGATGACGATTAAAGATAAAACTGAGCTTCCGCATATGATCATGATGTCCATCATGGAAAGTCTGGTGATGGACAAAACTTCTGATACGGCCGGAATCCTATAGAGGATGACAATAGCAAGTATGCAACTTAGCAAGGCGTACCAGATGTATTTGTTTGTGAAAACTTCTGAGCGGAAGAAGTGCCTTTCATCCGAATTCATGTTAAACGCGTGCAGGAGTTGCGTTCCGATTAAAGACAAGAATAAAATATTATTGCAATCGTCACTCAGGATGTTACTGGAATGCTGAAGTTCATGGCTCACCAGCACCGCCATCATGCAACTGATGGTAATAATGAAAGAATAAACAAAAATAGCCTTCCACCGTTGGCTATCAATGATCGGTTCACTCATTTGTCGCGGCGCTTTTTTCATAATGGTAGGGTCACCTTGTGTCATTCCCAATGCCAATGCTGGCAAGACATCGGTAATGATGTTGATGAATAGAATTTGAAGAGGAAACAGTTGAAAGTGGAGATTGAGAATAGAAGCGGTGGCGATAATCATCAACTCACTGAGATTACACGACAGTAAAAAAATTACAAACTTCCGGATGTTCTCAAAAATAATACGCCCTTCACGGATAGCAGCCACGATGGATGCAAATGAATCATCTTTTAATACCATATCGGCCACTTCCTGTGCAACTTGGGTGCCGCGCAAGCCCATGGCAATGCCAATGTCTGCTTTCTTTAATGCAGGTGCATCGTTCACACCGTCGCCAGTCATGCCTACCACATGCTTCGCTTCTTGAAAGACTTTTACCAGGTCGAGCTTTTGTGAAGGGCTTACTCTTGCAAAAACCCGCGTGTTCATCCAATGGTTTTTGTCTGAATGAGTCAGCTGTTCAAAAGGTTTCATGGTTGCGCCTTCAATAACCGAATCACTTGCCGAATTTTGAATCCCAATTTGCCTGGCAATTTCATTCGCTGTAGCGGCATGGTCACCAGTTACCATGAGCACTTTTATTCCGGCTGATTTACATTCTTCAATGGCATGCACAATGTTTTCGCGTGGTGGGTCAATTAAGGTCACGAAACCAAGAAATATGAGATTCGCAAATAAATCACCAGGCATTTGTTCGTGTTCACTAAAAGCAAACCCGATTACTTTGTAACCCCGTGCTGCAAGGTGATTGGCATTCTGTAGAAAAATTTGTTTTCCTTCTTCATTCAGTGTAGTAATAGTATGATTTTCCATTACCTTTTCACTCAGCCGGATAATTTCTTCCGGAGCTCCTTTCGCAAACACAAGAACACCGTTTTCGTTTTGATGGGCAGATGCCATCCGTTTTGTCTCTGATGAAAAAGGTTCTTCTTTTATTTTTGGATGACGTTTTCTGACATCTTCAATAAAAGAATTGGATTGAATGTATTTGAGAAGTGCTGTTTCTAATGGGTCGCCAATTTCTTTTCCGTGTTGATCAATTTCTGCTGTGTTGCAAAGTATAAATGCCTCTAGAATACGGGCATGCATTGTACTCTCTTCAAAAAGATCCACAACCGTCATCCTATTTTCGGTGAGGGTTCCCGTCTTATCGGTACAGATTACATCCGTGCCTCCAAGTGTTTCTACCGCTGATAATCGTCTGACGATAACATTCTTTCTTGCCATTTTAATCATGCCATTGGCTAAACCAATTGTGGCAACAATGGGAAGCCCTTCAGGTATTGCAGCCACAGCCAAGGCAATTGATGTCTGGAGCATTTTCCATAGATCTTGACCTCCAAGCCACCCGGCAAAAAAAATAATAACCACCAGACCGATTGTAATTTTGATGAGTTGTTTACTAAACTCTTGAAGCTTCTTTTCCAGAGGTGTGGCGGACGGTGCTGCCTTTTGCACTAAGGTTGCTATCTTCCCCAACTCAGTATCCATTCCGCTACCTGTTACAATCATCCACGCATTTCCTTTTGTTATATAGGTGCCTTTGAAAAGCATGTTCTTTTGATCCGCTAAGAGTGTCTTGTCTGATAGTTTAGAACTTATCTTATTCACAGGGGCGGATTCACCAGTAAGTGATGATTCATCGGATTGAAGTTGTGATTGCTGTATGATCCTCCCATCAGCGGAAACGACATCTCCTGTCTCCATGAACACTAAATCTCCTTGAACGATTTCTTCTGCATTGACTTCTATCAATTTTCCAGCCCTCATCACTTTTGAGGAGATTGATGTAAGCTGGCGCAGCGCCTCCATGGAGCGACCCGCCTGAAATTCCATCAGGAAACCAATTAACGCATTGATGAGAATGACGATAAAAATGGCGATTCCGTCAAGCCATTCGTTAAAGAAAAAAGATAAACCAGTAGCAATAAGCAGTAAATAAACCAGCGGACTTTTGAATTGAGTAATGAGAAGTTTCCACCACGGATCGACCTTGTGTTCTTCAATATGATTTCTGCCATAACGCACAAGTCGTTGTGAGGCTTCGTTTGGAGAGAGGCCGACACTAAATTTTACGCCGAAATGCTCAAGTAATTCTTCTGAAGATAAAGCAAAGGCATTATTCATCTGCTGATATTAACTAGATGTTGTCAAGATTCCGTTGAACACGTCCAAATGGGGCATTCAATATGGTTCGTTACATCTTCAGCTACACTTCCAAAAAGAAAATGACTTAACCCTTTTTTGCTTTGTGTAGGAAGCGCTACTAAATCAGCGTTGATTTTTTTCGCAAAATTCCGAATCCCAGACACTTCATCCTGATCATTGAAAATCGTAAAGGTGGAGTTTTTAAATCCATTCTTGTTTATGAATTCTGTAACCTGAGGACGCAGGGATTCATCCGTTTTAAAATTGAACGGGGTATTCACGTAAACAATATTCAAGTCAGCCTTGAATAATTTTTGTAAAGCTTTCAAACGCTCGCTCACCTTAGAAGGTATTGCTGATAAATCGGTAGCGAATGCAATGTTTTTGATTGTGCTCTTGAAATTTTTCTTGACGGTAATTACAGGAACACTTGAGAAGCGAACGAGTTTTTCAGCATTAGAGCCAATGAAGAATTCACGAATACCGGAGGAGCCATGCGTACCCATCACAATCAAATCAATCCTGTGTTTTTTGATATGGCGTGTGATGGTGTGATTAACCTCACCGTGATCCAACACAAAAGATACCTTGATTCCTTTTGCCCATTTACTTATCAATCCGTCAACATCGGATGCGACGCGTTCCTTTATTTTTTTTAAGAAGGATTTTTCCAGCGCATTGATAGGCACTGGCCCGTGCCGTAAAACGGGTAGTTCAACGATATTGAGAAGAACGATTTCCCCTTTGTTTAGCCGGGCAATAGTTGCTGCAAATTTGAATGCCTGAATTGAAGGGGCAGAAAAATCGCAAGGCACCAGTATCTTTTTCATAAGTCAATTTTATTTTCAAGGATAAGTTAAGTATGTTTATTTCTATGTTTTGTTTAAATATAAACGAAATGAGAATTTAGAAAACTGATCAAAGTCATGCTTTCGAATGAACTAATGCATGAAACCTTAATTACGCGATAAAATTTGACTTTTTGAAGTGCAGGGTTGTTGATAATCGTAATCTCACAAATCTTTGCAGTTATATTCAATCTTACGAAGCGTGAAAGCTCCGTACCAAAAAGGACTTTTAGGGTAGATGTAGATTGCATCTGCGTAACTCGGTAGCTTATGCCCACTGAAGTCTTTATAATTCTTGAGAGGTGTAGACCAGGGTAATTGATTCATTGTATTATTTTCTTGTGCAGCATAACGGTCATTGGAAATGAAATTGACCAGCTCGCCTTGATCATTAAAATAAAGCCAAGCGGAAATGGAGATGTTATTATTCGTGAATTGAGCATTCACCTTACGGTCTCCTGCCTCAAGCCATTTTATTCTCTTGTCAATTAACGTGGCAGGAGCCATGCAACACATGTCGTTAAAGAAAGTTACAGTTTCTGCAATGCCCATTTCTTTACCGGATTGATACTGAACAGTATATAAAGAAAACAATCGGATATCCATATAAGCTTGCCCATTTATGAATCGATGGTATCCTGCTATAGGCAGATGTTTCATCGTAGCTTTCATGAAGAACAAACGAGTTGAGGAAGCCATAAAATTATACTGTTGTGAAGTGAAAGGCATCCAATCCGATTCTTCATTTTTTCTGATTTGACCAGAGAATTCAACTTTGAAGTTTTTCACTTTTGGCTTTCCAAGAGCACCGGTGTAACGAATATACTTTTGAATTAATTCCGGTAGTTCTAACAAATCGTATTCAGTAAGTATGGAATCTTGATCGAGTGTCGATTTTTTCAAATTGATCTTTATTTCGTTTTTATAACTCGCATTAAACCTCCATGAACCGTAACCAATAATCGCAGCAACAAGGATTATTACGTTAACGGTTGTTCCCCATTTTGCATCCTTCCAACTTGTGAAAATTAAATACTGGGAGAGGGGGATGGAGACAAACGGAACTAAACTCCAAAAATTGTTTCCTGCAAGCAATAGCAATGCCGTGAAAAGATAAGATGCGGAAGTTCCCAGCCAAAGTATGCCATTCGATTTGGCAATTTCTTTTTTTAATTCGCTTAATGGAGCAAGACGAAATGCTTTTGCAAAACCAAAGAGATGAACCAATCCATGAAAAACAAGAATGGCGATAAGTGCAATCTTCATCTCTCAATCTTAACTTTTATGAAATAGATTCCTCTACTTTGCTGGGAGTAAATGAAGTGCTGGGTCGACTTCAATCTTATTGTCCACCGAAGTTATTCCAGGCAAGGACCAGACGGCATTTTCAGCTTCTTGCCGTTCGCTCCACGTACGCACTTTTCCATGCAACTTGATCTGACTTCCGGAAATTTCCACATGTACCGACGAAGCGTCAATAGTTGCGCTGCGATGAAATGCCGCAGCAATTTTTCCCTTTACTTCTTTTGGATTAATTACGGTCTTGGTCTTCAGTGTGATACGGTTAGTTACCCCACGTACTCCTTTTAAATCATGCACCGCTCGTTCGGCAATTTTTCTTTGGTATTCCCACTCCACAGCACCATCCAAAAATATCCACCCATTGTCAACCCTGATTTCGATTTGGTCTTTATCAACTGCCTCATTCCATCTTAGTACTTCGTTGATAGCGTCAGCAATTTCTATATCCGCCTTGTGATTGGCTCCGGAGAGATCAACTTCTATTTCGACTGCAACAACTTTTACTCCACGCACTCGTTGAGCAGCTCTTCCAGCGGCCAGTTTCTTCCGGTAGGTGTCAACTTTACCGGTTAATGTCACTACGCCATCCCTGGCAGTTACGCCAATTTCAGAAGCACTATTTTGCAACCGTGGATCTAATTTCATTTCCTCAATTACATCATGTTGGAGTTCTTCATTTGTTTTCATAGTAGTATTGGTTTGTAAACTTTTCAGTGCGAGTTACCAATATGAAGTAATTCAAAAATAGGAGTTATGCCAATGATTGGTGTTGGAGATAAAAATGACTTTAGTCACTTTTGGAATAGGACTTTGAAAGAGAGGATGAACTAAGGATTCGTTTTCGTCTTTTTATTCTTATTTTCTTTTTCCTTTTGCATTTCTTTCTCTTGTTTTTTGAAATAGGAGCGGGTTAAAAAATTACTCTTCATTGCTTCCATGTCTTCATTAAACCGCGCGGTGCCTTGCTCTAGGTTGGATATAGTCTTCTTTAATTTTCTTTCTGTTGCTGTGTCTGAAAAAATTACTCCGGCTGCACCCTCGCCTTTTTTCACTTGCTTCACCATTTCATTAAGACTGTTGGTAAGTTGTGAAGTATGTTCAGATACTTGCTGAATATTGGTTATGGCGTTCTTCAGTCTTTTTGATAATACAGAGTCATTAAGAATTGTTGCGACTAGTCCACTTCCATGCCTTGCACTTCTCATAAGAGCAGTAATCTCTTCTCCAGCTTCAGCGGCACGGAGGCTGGCGAGATTAATATTCTTCGCTGCTCCCTCAATACTCCTGGTTATAATTGTATCCGATAGCAGGTTCCAAATGCCTTTACTGTTGGTAATGCGCTGTGCGATTCTTTTGAGATCGGTGCTGAATGAGGCGAGGTTTTCATTTGTGGTATTTAGCGTTTGCAACATTTCATCAGTCTCAACAGGCTTAAGTGAGGCAATCACATCACCTTCTTCGATCACCGCAGCAGGTTCATGAACAGAATTTACATTAATCAATTTATTGCCCATCAACCCATCCGTGCCAACGGATGCAATTGAATTTTTCTTGAGGTGTTTTCGTACATCTTTATCAATGACCATATAAACACGAACAGAAGAGTCACTAATGATTTCAAGATTTTTCACTGTACCCACATCAATTCCTGCAAATCGCACATTGTTTCCTGGCATTAATCCATTGACGTTATGGAAGTCAGCACTAATGGTGAAGGTAGAGCCAAACAGGTTTCGGTTTTTGCCAATCATGTAAAGGCAGAAGATCAAAAAGATAAGCCCCGCTAAAACAAAAGAACCTAATTTGATATTATCGATGGATCGTGTTTTCATAAAGCTTTATTCAAAAAATTCTTTAATCTTGGAGTCCTCGGAATGCCGAAGCTCCTCATTGGTCCCTCTGGCGTAACATCGTCCATCAATCAACATAATGATATGGTTGGAGGTTATGTTAATGCAATTCATGTCATGTGATATAACGATAGAAGAAGCGTTGTATTTCTTTTGAACCTCTACAATGAGGTTGCTGATCTCGCGGGCTGTAATGGGATCAAGGCCGGTGGTTGGCTCATCGTAAAGTATGATTTCTGGTTTTAAGATTAATGTTCTTGCTAATGCGATTCGTTTTCTCATTCCTCCCGATAGTTCTACCGGCATCATATCGATGGTGTGCTCAAGACCAACATCGGCTAATGTTTCACGAATTAAGCCTTCAGACATGCCTTCGCGCAACATTTCTCTTTCATGTCTTCGCAAAGGGAATTCTAAATTTTCACGAACTGTCATCGAATCATACAACGCATTACTCTGAAATAGAAACCCAACTCTTCTTCTAATTTGGTCCCAATGTTCATGATCGAATTCACTAATATCTTCACCTAAAAGTCTGATTAGTCCTTTATCCGGAGAGTATAATCCAATGATGCATTTGATCAACACGGATTTGCCGGAACCTGATTTTCCGAGCACAGCAATGTTTTCTCCTTTGGGCAAATCCATTTCGAAATCACGAAGCACGTGATTACTTCCAAAAGATTTATTCAGATTTCGTATTTCGATTACTGATTCCACTTGCTGTAGTTAAGTGAGCCCTAATAAATCCGTAATCTGCACAGCGATTAAATCAATAATGAAGACGAGGAGCGAGGCTACTACTACAGCCGAGTTTGCAGATCGTCCTACTCCCTCTGTTCCCCGTTGTGAATAGTAGCCTTTGAAACATCCCACTAATCCAATCGCAAAGCCGAAGAAAAAAGTTTTTATCAGTGAGGGCATCAGATCAGTATAACTGGCTGCCTGAAACACTTGTGTCCAATACAAACTCCAGCTTATGGAGCCGCGGATATTCACGCCCAAATATCCGCCATAGAGCGAAATAGCATTTGATAGATTAACCAACACTGGCAACATGAGGGTAGTTGCTAAAACTCTTGTTACAATTAGATATTTGAAAGGGTTAGTGCCCGAAACCTCCATAGCATCGATTTGCTCGGTCACTCGCATGGATCCTAGTTCGGCCCCCATGCCTGAACCAATTTTTCCGGCACAGATTAATGCTGTAATGACGGGCGAAATCTCTCTTAACAAAGAAACAGAAACCATATTCGGAAGCAACGATTCGGCACCAAATTCAACCAACGTTGGGCGAGATTGGATAGTAAGTACGAGCCCCATGATAAAAGCAGTTGTGCCAACAAGTGGCAAAGATTTGTACCCTACCCAATAACATTGACGAAGTAGTTCTGCAAATTCGTAACGTGGCTTGAATCCTTCTTTAAAGAACCGACCCGTGAAGCGTGCTAGGCCGCCAACTTCTTCGAGGAAATTCTTGATGTCAAAAAAATTTTTCATGGGCTCGTTTAATTCAACTTCATTGCGATTAAAAACTAATCTTCCGATTCATTCTCACCAAGGGCCAAAGCAAGTGTTTTAAGTTTCGGATTATGATCGGCAATTAGTTTCAAAATACCCGCGAATGGCACGAATAGAATCATTCCTGCCACGCCCCAAATAACACCGCCTACAAAAATGGCGATCAACACCGTAAGCGTGTTCACTTTCAATCGACTGCTTACAGCGAAGGGAAATATAATGTTCGCTTCCAGGTATTGCACAAAAGTGAAAACACCAACAATTCCTATAGGATACCAAATGGAATCATAAGTAACCCATGTCATCGTCATTGGCAAAAGTGCACCCACAATAATTCCGATGTAAGGAATGAAAGTAAGGATAGAAGCAATGAAGCCGAAAAAAATAGCATGCGGAACGCCCAGAAGTAAAAGGCCGATACTATTCAATACGCCAACGATAAGATAAACCAGCGCCATCCCTTTCATGAAATTGTAATAGGCAGCAATGGTCAGGTGCAAAATCTGGCGAATATTTTTTTTCTTTTCATGCGGAAAAATTCGGTAAAGAATGTTGACCCACTTCGCCCTATAATATAGTATCAACACCACGTAAACAGGAATAAGTATGAGCATGACCGTAGATACTGCTGAAAATGAAAGGGTGCTTTGCAGAATACCTAAGAAACCATTTAATGACTGATCGGATGCTTGCGATAGCCAATGCTTTTGTTGTTCAGGTGAAATGCCCAAAGAGTCGATAGCGTATTTACTCAGTTGACTGAATGAATTTAAAACTTTGCTTTGAAGTGTTCCCCACTCTTCGAGGAAGTCGATCACTTGTTTTGTAAGTAATGCAAACAATGCGCCGAGAAAAAGAAAAAGAAATATCATACTTATGATGGTGGCCATCATGCGATTTACTCCATGCTTCTCCATCCACAAACACACTGGGTAAAGCACAAAGCTGACGAGCGCAGCGAAACAAAGCGGGATAAAAATATCCTTTCCGAAATATAAAATGAGCGAGCCAAAAACTATGAATTGCATAATTTCAACAGGACTGCTAGTATAGGTTACTCGAAGACCTGAAATACTATGCTTCTTGGGATTCATATTTAAATCGCAAACGGATGCTTTTCAAGAATTAATATACCGTTTGTTCAAAGCGATAGTTCCTAAATCGGTCAAAGGCTGCTTTGCTGATTGCTTCACGATGATTGGGATGCGCAATTTCTAAAAGCGCTTCTGCACGTTGTCTCATATTTTTTCCGTACAGATTGGCGACTCCATATTCTGTAACTATGTAATGTGCATGAGCCCTTGTCGTTACAACTCCTGCGCCAGGTTTTAGCATAGGTACAATTCGTGATATGCCTTTAGCTGTAGTAGATGGCAACGCGATAATCGGTTTACCGCCTTCGGATAGAGCAGCCCCTCTCATAAAATCCATTTGCCCACCTACACCTGAATAGTGGTATGTGCCAATCGAGTCGGAACAAACCTGGCCAGTAATATCTACTTCAATGGCACTGTTGATGGCAGTCATCTTTGGATTCGTTTTTATGATCGATGCATCATTGACATAGTCGATGTTCAGCATCACTACGGAAGGGTTGTCGTCAACAAAATCATAAAGCTTTCGGCTGCCCAATAAAAAACCTGTTGCTATTCTACCTCTGTATTTTTTCTTATGCTGATTGGTGATCACACCCTTTTCCACTAGTTGGAGGATTCCATCAGAAAACATTTCGGTGTGAATGCCTAATTCTTTGTGGTTCGTTAATGAAGCGAGAACAGCATCCGGGATTGAACCAATGCCGGCCTGAAGAGTCGCTCCATCTTCAATTAATTCAGCGCAGTGAGCTCCAATGCGCATGGCGATGTCTGAGAACTTTTCATTGTACTGTACTTCTGGCAGCTCTTGCTCATGATATACCACCGAATTAAAGAAATTTAATTTCACAATTCCATCGCCCTGGGTTCTAGGCATTCTGGGATTTACTTGAGCGATAACATGTTTAGCGCATTTGATTGCTGTAGCTGCTACATCGACCGAAACGCCCAAAGAGCAATAACCGTGTTTGTCGGGGGGAGAAACCTGAACTAGGGCAACATCCAAAGGAAGGATGTTTCTTCTGAATAGATTGGGGATTTCACTTAGAAAGATCGGAATATAATCCCCACGACCATCATTCACCGCTTCTCTTATGTTTTGAGAAACGAACAGTGAATTGATCCGAAAGTTGTCCTTATACTTTTTATCAGCAAACAATGCTTGCCCTTGGAGGCTTACACTCACCAATTCCACATCAAAAAGTTCGGGTGCACGCGCCACCATTTTCTCCAGTAAATGATGAGGCACTGCGGCTCCACCATGAACAAAAACGCGGTCGCCAGACTTGATAATTTTTACAGCTTCTTCAGCTGTGATATATTTTTCCATAAAAAAAATTTAACTGTTTCAAAAGTATCTGGTAAGGGTATGAAGTTAATTGAAATTACTCATGGGTAAAACTGATTTACGTCACCTTTAATGCTTTCTTGTCAATTAAATTTGGGAAGGGATTACACCAATGCTGGGGGAATTAAACCATAATGAAATTGAATCACTGTTGCGCAACCAAATAATAGGGAGGATCGGTTGTAGCAATGCAGATAAGGTTTTTGTGGTGCCCATCACCTATGCATACGATGGTACGTTTATTTACTGTCATTCTAAAATTGGACTTAAAATAGAAATGATGCGAAATAACGCTTCAGTTTGTTTCGAAATCGATCAAGTAACCAATATGAAGGATTGGAAAAGTGTTATAGTGTGGGGGACTTATGAAGAATTGAGAGACGATGAAGCACGTCAAACGGGGATTCAAATATTTTCAGAACGAATGAAACCCTTCATTGCCAGCGAAACACTGGGCCCCATGATGCGTCAACCTGAGCCGCACCCCCCGGAAATTGGACCAAAACCTGTATTTTTTCGTATAAGAGTAACAAAGAAAACCGGACGCTTTGAACGAGGCTAATTAGTTCTTTAATTGTATTCAAATGAAAATATCAAACATTCTTTTCTCGATTTCACTGATCTGTCTATCTGGTTGCAGTACCATGAAGGTTTATTCTGATTTTGATCGTGACCTCTCCGTAAAAAATTACTCAACGTTTGGCTTTTCCGAGAATAAGCAACTGGAGACTAAAAATAACCCTTTATATTACAATGAACTCAATGACAAGCGAATAAAAAATGAAGTTGGTGCAGAGATGAAAAATAATGGCTATCAAATTGATTCTGATAATCCTCAACTGAAAATACACTATCACATCGTATTGGAAGATCGTACGGTCATAAATCCTGAGCCGTTTGGAACCTATGGACAAGATTGGTTAAATAGAAATGTAAATGCGCGTGAGTTTAGAGAAGGTACCCTAATCATTGATCTCATGGATTCGAAAACCAACAACTTAGTTTGGCGTGGCTGGGCAGCCAATTTCTCAGATGAAGATAAGCCCGATCAGATGGAAGATCAGCTCAACAAGGCCATCAGGCAGATATTTGAAAAATTCCCTAAACATTAACGTCAATTATAAAATTATTGAATTGTTAATAAGAGCCGTTTGTGAGGCTCTTTTTACATTTATGGTGGTAGTAAATCCATAAATTATTTTCAGATTTGTTATTCGTCCGTCATTAACAATTTGTGAAATGAAACACACTCGAAGATCGTTCATGAGCACCGCTGCAAAGGCCACCGCAGCGTTTGGGGTTTCATCAATTATTCCCTGGCAATCTTTTGCTGACTCAAAAATTATTGCTCCATCTGATCGGCTCAATGTTGCTGCCATAGGTATCAACGGAATGGGCTGGGAAGATTTAAAGCAATTGCTAAAAGTACCGGGCGCGAATGTCGTTGCATTATGCGATGTCGATGAAAGTGTGTTGAACAAACGAAAGGACGAGCTTGCTAAGAATGGCATTCAAGTGAAAACGTATTCCAATTATAGAAAACTTTTAGAGGACAAAGATATTGATGCTGTTGTGATTGGCACACCCGATCATTGGCATTGCCTTCAAATGGTAGAGGCCTGTAGTGCTGGCAAGGATGTGTATGTTGAGAAGCCGGTTGGCAATTCGATTCAAGAGTGCAATGTCATGTCGACTGCACAAGTGAGATTTAGTAAAGCAGTTCAGGTAGGGCAGTGGCAACGTAGTGTCCCTCATTTTGTTGATGCGCTTAATTTTCTCAAGACAGGCAAGCTTGGAAAAATCAGAACTGTAAAAGCCTGGGCTTATCAAGGTTGGATGAAACCGATGACACCTCAGCCAGATGGACCAACACCAGCAGGGGTGGATTACAACATGTGGTTGGGGCCAGCACCGATGCGGCCGTTCAATCCAAATCGCTTTCATTTTAATTTCAGATGGTATTGGGATTATGCTGGGGGATTGATGACAGATTGGGGTGTTCACCTGATTGACTACGCACTACTTGGTATGAATGCAAAATTTCCAAAGTCAGCAGCTGCACTTGGTGGCAAGTATGCCTATCCTGATGGGCCAGAAGAAACTCCAGATACGTTAACCACTCTTTTTGAATTTGATGATTACAATTTGATTTGGGAACACGCGCAAGGAATTAGTAATGGCCAGTATGGACGTGATCATGGTATCGCTTATATCGGAAATAATGGAACATTGGTTTTAGATCGCGGTGGTTGGGAAGTGATTCCTGATGAGAAAAGAATGGAAGCGGTTCCGCATCAGCCCAATAAGGGCTCAGGATTAGAAAACCATATGATCAATTTTGTGGAAGCCATTAAGTCACGTGACTTTAAAAAGCTCACTTGCTCTATTCAGGACGGAGCACATGTGGCGAAGGTTTGTCAGATGGGGAATATTTCTTACAGGACTGGTGGCAGAGTGATATGGGACGCAACCAAAGAGAAATTTACGGATGAAAAGGCAAATGCGCTCGTCAATGCAAAGTACAATAATGGTTATAGCGTTCCTAAAGTATGATTGTATTGATGATTGGAAGGGTAGTGAGAAAGATTGTTTTTAGCTTTTTGATGCTATTTCCTTCGTTGGCGATAAGTCAGCGGTCGCATGGTGTTCAAATTTCTTCGATAAAATTTATTAATGAATACACTATACCCTTCAACTTAAAGTTCAAGGAAACGACTGTTGGCGGCCTATCGGGAATTGATTACGATAGAAAGAATGATATCTATTATTTTATTAGTGATGATCGTTCAGCAATTAACCCCGCAAGATTCTACACTGCGAAGATCACGCTATTCGAAAAAGGAATTGATACAGTTCTGTTCATCGATGTAAAATATTTGCTTCAACAAAATGGAGAGACTTATCCATCTGCCAAGCAAGATCTGTCACATACGCTCGATCCTGAGGCGATTCGATTCAATCCCAATACAAATCAAATTACCTGGACAAGCGAAGGGGAGAGGGCGTTGAAATCAAACCCACCCGTGCTCATTGATCCATCGATCAATATTTCGAATCTTGATGGGAAGTTTGACGGTACTTTTTCTATTCCTTCCGTCCTTACCATGCAAGCAACCGAAAATGGCCCGCATCAAAACGGAGCTTTAGAAGGTATTACCTTCGATCCTGATTTTAAAACGATGTATGTAGCAATGGAAGAGCCGTTGTATGAAGATGCCCCGCTGGCCGATGTAACTCCAACAAAATCATGGACCCGAATTTTTAGCTATGATGTATCGACTAAAAAGAATAGGGCACAATACGCTTATGGGCTTGAACCCGTAGCGCGTCCTGCGAATGCACCAACGGCATTTAAGATCAATGGGATTTCTGAAATTCTTTCACTGGGAAATAAAAAGTTACTAACAGTCGAACGATCGTTTTCAACAGGTTACCTTGCCTGCACAGTAAAAGTTTTTATTGCTGATCTTAGTCGGGCTTCACCCGTTGAGAATATTAAATCGATGAAAGAAACTCCTCCTGAACATCCAGTTTCAAAAAAGTTATTGCTCAACATGGATGATCTCGGAATATTTATCGACAATATAGAGGGTGTAACCTTTGGGCCTGATCTTCCAAATGGTCACAAGACCTTGTTATTTGTTTCAGACAATAACTTTATTCCTCTTGAGAAAATGCAGCTCTTGCTTTTCGAAATTATTCCTTAAAAAATACTCTATTCATACCGTAATGCTTTCACAGGGTTCGCTCGTGCGGATCGCAGTGTATGATAACTGATCGTTATCAAGGCTATAAGCAACGACAAAATTCCTCCCACTAAAAACACAGCAGGGTTGATGTCAATGCGATAAGCAAAACTCTGAAGCCATCCTGATAAAAGCCAGTATGTAATCGGACTTACAGCAACAAACGAGATGACGATGAGCCATGTGAAATTCTTTGACAGCAAAACTGTGATCTGTGTTTCTGTTGCACCTAGTACCTTTCTGATACCAATTTCTTTTGTTTTCTTTTCGGTGGTAATTGCAGCAAGCCCGAACAAACCCATACACGAAATCAGTATTGCTAATGAAGCCATAATTGTAACGACAGAACTCATTTGCTGATCAGATCGATAGAGCAATTCAAAATGACTATCCAAAAATGAATAATCGAATGGATAGGTAGTAATCATTTTGTTCCATGTTTCTTTTACGAAGGCGATGGCTTCTTCCATGTGAGCCCCATCGATCTTTACCGACATCTCATCATAACCCCAATCCGGATGCACGACCATTTCAAGCGTGTTGACTTTATAATGCAAGGAGTTGAAATTAAAATCTTTTACAACACCAATGATCGTGCCGAGTGAGTCATTCTTATACCAACTGTGCCCTGCTGGTGTGCCAATAGTTTGTTTGAGGCCAAGTTCTTTGGCAAAGGATTCATTAATGATAAAGGCCTTCCCATTGTCGGTAGCAAACTCTTTAGAGAAATTTCTTCCTTCCTTTAGTTGGATACCATACACCGACAGATAATCATAATCAACATTAACGTTGGAAGGAGTAATGTCAAAAACTCCGGTGTCGCCTTTGACTTTAAAGCCCCATTGATGAAAATTGTTCCCCAAACGTTGACCACTAGCGGTAACACCTTGAACTAATTTACTTCTTAATAATTCTTGCTTCATTGTTTCAAACTTCTGATTGGCTTCTTTGTTCATGCCAATCAACATCATTTGATCTTTCTTGAAACCGATGTCGCGGTTTTTCATATAGTAGAGTTGTTGCAACACAATGAGCGTGCTCACGATCATTGCAAGAGCAAGACCAAATTGAATAACAACTAAACCACTTCTGAAAAGAGATTTACCTTCAACTTTGCTTCCGCCTTTCATGATACGAGCAAGGTTGAAAGAGGTCATGTATAGAGATGGGTAAATGCCAGTGAGTAATCCGAGAAACAAGGTGACTAGGAGAAAGGCAATCAGCTCAACAGGATGATCTAAAACCGACAACACAGATAGTTGCCGGCCTATAAGATTGTTGAGTAGTGGAACAAATAGAAAATCCAAAAGAGCTGCAAGGATTAAGGCAAATGAGGCAAGCAAAATTGATTCAAATATAAATTGCGAGAAGAGTTGAAACTTTTTAGCGCCCACGGTTTTCCGCACGCCTATTTCCTTCCATCGATGAGATGACCGCGCGGTGGTAAGGTTCATGAAATTAACACCAGCTATCAGGAGAATGAATATTCCAATGATGAAAAAAACATCTAAATATTTGCCATTGAATTTTCTATAGTTGTTGTAGTCATGTTCAATATCCATCGAGGCTAAATGGACCTGATCAAGTGGTTGAAGGAACAATTTATAATAGTCAGTGATTTTTGGATCATTATCATGACGCTTGAGAAACGCTGGAAATTTAGCTTCCATCGCTTTGACATCGGTAGTGGGTTGAACAACGAAATAGGTGTTAAGGAAATTTCCACCCCATTGTTTATTGAAATTCTTGTCTTCGCTGATGGCTGTTGCCATGGACAGAAGCATGTCAAATTGCATGTGTGAATTTTCGGGCACATCTTTTAGAATCCCTGTTATCTTGTACTCTTTGTCTTTATAGGTTATAGTGTTGTTTAAAGCTTCATCGATATTTTTAAAAAACTTCAGTGCTGTTTTTTCGCTGATCATCGTCGTAAAAGGAAGATCCAGTGCAACAGAGCGATCACCTCGTAATACTTCAAAGTCGAAAATATCAAGATAGGAACTGTCAACAAAAGCCACGTTTGGAATGAGCAAACGGGTGTCATTCTTAATAACTAATTCTTGACCGCGATTCCAGAAGCGTGCGAACGATTTTATCTCTGGAAATTCGGCCTGTATGAAAGGTCCCATGCCCCCCATTGACAGTGCAACTTTCTGTGGGTTGGTGCCAGGAAATTTCTGTACCTCATCGAGTCGATAGATGACATTGCTTTTGGAATGAAATGCATCGAAGCTTCGCTCATCTTTGATGAACAGATAAATAACCAGACACGAAGATAGGCCGATTGCTAGGCTAAAAATATTAATGAACGCATACAGTGGTCCTTTGCGGATGTTGCGCAAGGCAATGGAGAGGTAGTTTTGGAGCATGGTCTAAGGGTTGGATTAGAAGTTATACTCAATACATGATGGAATAGTTACAGATTAAGTTTAGAAATATTCGGACTATTCTTAATAACGTATTTAAGTCATCATACTTATGGTTGACTTTCCAATTGTTTTTGTCTATGTTGTATAGTACAATACCAAACTATGGCAATTGTTCAAACAATGCGTAGGGATGCATGGTGGCTTCGACCTCTTGTGGTATTTGCCACGTTTTGCGAGAACATTGGCTTCATGAAAAATTCGCTGGGCCAAGACACATGGTTTATACCGCAGCATTGGAGACGTATCCATTGGATGTCGAAGACAGAGGGAATGATTTAAAACATACAACTGGCATTGGCTATTGCAACATTACTAAGTGCTGTACTACCGTTTGCCCGGAAGGAATTATGATCACTGACAACGCGATCATTCCACTTAAAGAGCGAGTGGCTGACAAATTTTATGATCCTTTGAAAAGTTTGTTCAGATTATTTTCAAAAAAATCTTAATCCAAAAATTATGAACCAAGTCAAAACAGAAGCGCCCACGACTTTCAAATTAAAGGCCTTGTCGCGCGATGGAATTGAAGGTGCGTTAAGTAAAGCAGATCAGTATCGCCTGCTTAATCAACCTAAGTTGGCTGAGAGTATTTGTCTTGATGTGCTTGAGGTCGATAAGGCAAACCACAAAGCAAAAGTGATTTTGTTATTGGCACTAACAGATCAATTCGGTCAAACGTTCAGCGCTGCTGCAAAGCATGCGAATGATCTTGCAAAAAGTTTACAGGATGAATACTCACAACTTTATTATACTGGAATTATTAGGGAACGTATGGGCACAGCTACATTAAACTCGGGAAACCCAGGATCTAACTTTGACGCCTACGAGTGGTACCTGGAGGCCATGGATTTTTTTGAGAAGTCACAGCCACTTGCTCCGCCATACAACAACGATGCGATTCTTCGTTGGAATACTTGCGCCAGAATTATCATGCAGTATGATCTGAAAGAACGCCCGTTTGAGAATTTTCCGCCGCTCGAATAATTGTGTTGGATAAAATTTGAAGATTAACTAACCTTTGCTCTTTGAAAGGTAAATAATTCCCAATTCAATGAAATCAAAAGACTTATTTGTTTTGTTCAGTATTTTATTATCCGTACTCTCATTTGCAAGTTTTGCCCAAGACGATAAGAAACTTCTCGAGGGGCGTTGGGATATGGTAATTAACAGAGACGGAAAAGAGCTTCCATCTTGGTTGGAAGTGCGGCATTCTGGAAATCACGCGCTTATCGGTCGGTTTGTTGGCCCAAGTGGAAGTGCTCGCCCAATTTCAGAAGTAAAATTTAATGAAGGGAAGTTTTCTTTCTCTATTCCACCGCAATGGGAGAAGGGGAATACAAATCTTGAGTTTGAAGGACAGAGAGACGGTGAGAATTTAAAGGGCACAATACTCTTTACAGATGGTAAAACGTATTCCTGGATTGCATCGCTGGCGCCTGCACTCCATCACAATATGAACCCTAAATGGGAAAAACCCATTACCCTTTTCAATGGAAAAGATTTAACGGGATGGCATGCTACTGGTGAAAATCAATGGGTGGTTGAAGAAGGAGTATTGAAAAACCCCAGGCCCAAGTCGAACATTGTTACAGATAACAAGTTCATGGATTTTAAATTACACATTGAATTTCGCTGCCCGAAAGATGGTAACAGTGGCGTTTATCTACGAGGCCGATACGAACTTCAAATTACGGATAACAAAGGAACTGAACCAAGCGATACTTTTTTCGGTGGCATTTATGGATTTCTCGAACCGAATCAAATGGCTGCGAAAAACGCTGGCGAGTGGCAATCGTATGATGTTACTCTAATTGGAAGACGTGTAACCATCGTTGCTAATGGAGTAGCTATTATAACGGATCAGACAATTCCTGGAATCACAGGAGGAGCGTTGGATAGTAAAGAAGGTGAGCCAGGCCCCATTATGCTTCAGGGCGATCACGAGCCCATTGAGTTTAGAAATATTGTTATTACTCCAGCTGTTAACAAATAAGTTTCAGCGCGACTATTCTTCATAAAATTCTTGCAGCGAGCCAAAGTAAGTATTATCCCAGCCTTCTTTAATGTCTGAAAAATCCTGATCGGGAATGTTGGTGTGACGTAACTCGGCGGATGTTCCGTCTTTATGAGGATGAAGGATAATGGTTACAATGGATTCTTCGGGTTGATCGCCAAAATACCATTGCTGAACAATTTTCTTATCCTCTTCGAACGCCAGGTTTTTTCCTGCAATGCTTCCATCCCACAACGAGAATTCTGATCCAGGCTCGGTTGACATTTCTGCCGGTTCACCTGACCAAAGTTGGATGGTACCTGGAAATGTAAGCGCACGATAGACATCTTCAGGAGGAGCGGGGATGATATAATATTTTTTGTATTCTTTCATGACATTTCATAAGCATTGTTTTGCAATAGATAACAATTACTTAACTGACAGCTAAGGTACTAATGAGAGTTTTATTATTAGCGGTAGTTCAGATAAAATTGATGATAAGTAATTTTGACGCCATAATTACAAAATAAATTTTAACTCAAAGGGAATGAATTGTGAGGGTGACTTGTCAAATGGCTATATGAAAAAACTTCTATCCTTAATTGCATTTATCATTTCCTCAACTGTTTATGCTCAAAAAATCACTGCGATTTCAGGAGTTGTTATAGATTCCCTTACCAACAAGCCTGTCGAATTTGCTACCGTGGCCATTCTTGATCCATCCAATAACAAACCGATAAACGGAACGGTCTGTGATGAGAGCGGAAAATTTATAATCTCCAAAACGGCTAAGGGTAATTATAATCTAGTTATCTCTTTTGTTGGATATACTTCAAAAAAAATACCTCTCAATGTTTTGGACAAGGGAAATGAGATTAGTTTAGGAACTATAATTCTAAGCCCTTCAGCGAAGATGTTGCATGAAGTGGTGGTAGAGGGTCAAAAGACCTTAGTGGAAGAAAAAGTTGATCGTACTATTTATAATGCAGAGCAAGATGCAACAACCAAAGGCGGCGATGCCACGGATGTTCTCAAGCGAGTTCCCATGCTCACCGTTGATGTGGATGGTAATGTGGCACTGCGAGGAAGCCCCAACGTAAAAGTTTTAATCAACAACAAACCTTCTACTATTTCAGCCAACAGTGTAGCTGATGCTCTTAAGCAAATCCCTGCCGACATGATCAAGACGGTGGAAGTAATCACATCTCCTTCTTCGAAGTATGATGCCGAGGGCTCTGCTGGAATTATTAATATCGTCTTAAAGAAAAACACCCTGGATGGACAGTTTTTTAATTCTGATGTGACTGCCGGGACTCGAGGCTCGAATGTTGGCGTGAATGGATCCTACCGCAAAGGTAAAATGGGTTTTTCATTAGGAGGTTTCATCAGACCAACCTATAATGTGGTCGGGGATTTCTCTAATCAGCAGATAACTTACGTTAAAAACCCCAAGACTAATTTAAACGATACCACCATCAATTCGCAAATTGCTCATACACGAAGCGATGGATTACAGGCAACTTACACGTTCGGTTGGGATTATGATATCAACAAGAATAACTCACTCAGCGCTTCATTGCGTTATGGCCAGCGAAACCAAAATTACTATCAGGATCAGTTACTTACCAACACGATTTCTCGAGATACGACGGGCTCCCTTAAAGAAACAACAACTCTTCAAAACATAATATCCACAAACGTAGGCGACAACATTGACGCATCACTTACTTACACTAAAAGGTTCTCAAAGAAGAATCGCGAATTTAATTTTCTTGGCATTTATAGTAAGAGCAATCAGACCAATGGGTACGTTAATAGCACTCTTCAGGAGAGTGATCAATCAGTTATCAGGCATAATAAAAATGATAATCCCGGATACACACAGGAGACAACGTTGCAGGCCGACTACCAGGAGCCTATTAAAGAAAATCAACTTCTTGAATTTGGTGGAAAAACGACCATGAGAAAAGTGCAAAGTGATTACACGTATTATGTAGCTAACGGCCCTGACGGAGCCTATTCCATTGATCGTAACCATCCTCCATCAAGTTTAGATTACAACCAATACATCACAGCTGGCTACGCGACTTATTCCATCACAGCGAATGATTACACCTTGAAAGCGGGTAGCCGATATGAATACACCGATATCCAGGCACACTTTAGTAGTGCGCCAACCGCCACTATCCCATCGTACGGTGTGTTGGTACCAAGTATTAATCTTTCGCGCAAGTTGAAAGATGGAAACTTGATCAAGATATCTTACAACAAAAGGATACAACGTCCGAGTTTGCGCGACCTCAACCCCAATCTTCAGGCATCTAATCCTAAGAATGCAACAATGGGCAATCCCAACCTAAAACCAGAGTACACCCACCTGGCAGAAATAGCTTATAAAACCAACATCAAATCTGCCACGATTAATCTATCTGCTTTCATGCGATACAACACCAATGATATTCAACCAGCAAGGATTATCAAGGGCGACACCGTTATTTCTATAAGTCAAAATATAGGAACGGAAGCCAATTACGGAATATCAATTTTTGTGAGTGTTCCAATTTCAGAACGATTTACCATCAGCGGAGGGACAGACACTTTCTATCGCATCTTAAAAAACAATTCACCTGATCCTGTTCTCAATGCCACCATGCAAGGTCTCACACCCAACTTTCGGATGTTTGGCAATTATAATTTCTCAAATGGATGGAGCTTTCAGTTCTTTGGATCTTATCAGGGCAAGTCATACAATCTTCAAGGCTATCGCACCAGCCCAATCAATCACAGTGTGAGTGTGAAAAAAAATATATGGGGCAAGAATGGTTCGCTAACTTTTGGGCTTGATAATTTTGCCACTCCAACTTATCAAGTGTACTCAAATTTGAAATCTCCCTACCTTGTTCAGAATACCACGAATACACTTTATAATTTCATTGTAAAGGCAAGTTTCAGTTATAAAATCGGAAGAGTGGCACCAGATCGCAAGAAACAGCTGGTAGAAGAAGAAAATTAATAATTAGCTTCATTATTTCTTCATAATTCGTAAACACGAACTTCATGTTCATTTCGTACTTTCTTATTGACAAAGCCTCTGATTTTGATACTTCGAAATTCATGGAATAATATCCTTCTTCTGGCACTGGTCGGACTAGCAGTCTATTTTATTTTTCTAGGATATGAATTGGTTGGGATCGCTCTTCTGATGTTGTCAGCAATTTTAGACTATCGACTGAAGAAGATTAAGAAGGCGCTTTAACTTGAACGAAACTTGTTCTCGCTTTCGATCCTATTCATCATACATAATACTTGTCTTGTTCTTATTTCTCATTAGCCAAAAGTATTTTATTAAAAACGAATTGCAATATCAATGAAGCAGGCATCAGAATAATTAAACTTCCGAGAAAGAATGCTATTTCAGGCGTTCCACTTCTGGGCCCTGGTGGTGGTGGATTTATTAGATCATCAGTCCAAAAAACGAAAAATGGGTAAAAAAAAACTAGAATGAAAGTAAATAGATAAATCCAGTCAGTTATTTTAAAATTTAACTTTTTCCAAATGAGAGTTAGTATTAAAGGAATTAATACATATGGTGCAAATAATAGAAATGGTCTCATGTTTATAATTTAACCTGGGCAAATATCATATTCTCAATTTCAATTTTAAATTTGTTGGTTTTTTTTAATGCTGCACAGACATTAAATATATTTGAGCCATTTACTTTCTCTGTGACTGAATTTGTATCGAACGTACCACCGGCAAACAACGTACAAGATTATGATGTCGATTACAAACACGAGATAAAGTAATCCAAGGCTCCATCTTAATTCTTCTGGAATAGATGTGAAAGGTGCATACGCATACCAGTCTTGGTGAATATCCCCAACACGAATGAAGTTTACAATGAGCGCTGAGATATGAATGATTGGTATATGTAGCAAGTAATAAAAAAAAGGTACCCGACCAAAGATTGTCAATGTTTTACCAATCCAACCACGTGCTTTTTCTGCTAGCGGAATGAATGCAATCGCTGGACCTAGCGTCATCATCAGGAATAGTTGTGAGGCGGGATATTTTTGTTGATTCAACAAGCGAAAAATAAATGGAGGCGCATCGGCAGGAACTGGCCTTGATAAGATCATGATCGATCCCGCTACAATAAAAATCAGAGTAGCAGATACTCCAATTCGCAAACAGAATTTTCTTCTTTTCTCTGATTCCATTTGAAGAATTGCGCCAAATCCATAACCAGCGGCCATCACGCCAATCCATGGCACAATAACATAGAGAATGCTTATGCCAGGCAATGGTTGAAGGCCGGAAGAGTAAATGAATTCCAGAAAACCTCCTACGGATGATTTCAATGACTCTGGCAATGCTATAGGGGTGAAGGAAAAGAGTTGCTGAAAAAAAATAATGGCGAGACCTACAATTCCAACGGTAACGGGGCGAAAGTTTACAAGCATGGCCATCAAAACCATGCACCAACCAAGCATCCAGATTACACCGGCTAAAATGAATTCTGAATAATTAAAATTGAAAGTCCAGCCAAAACGAATCAAGGTTAGTTCGAGGAACACTAGCATCAGGCCACGCGTCACAAGAAAACTCGCGAGTGACTTTTTATTGTTTTGTTTCTGGCCATAAAGAAATGCTGCAGTGCCAGCGAAGAAAACGAATGCTGGAGCGCAAAAGTGAGTGATCCATCGCGTAAAGAAAATTCCGGGATCAAGCCCACCTGCCGGAAGACCTGAATACACGCGTACGTGATCGATGGCCATCAACACCATCACCGCGCCACGCACAATATCGATGGATTGCACCCGTGTTGTTCCAGTAAGGTCTTGCGAGGTCATAGCATTAGAATAAAATCATCACAATTTAAAATTAAATTTGTAATCAATATTTAATAATGGCAAAGCATCGATCAATCAATCCATTTTCGAAAGTCAACGACGACACCGGCTTTGGCAACCGGGATAATTATGGTGGACGTTTCATCAACCGCGATGGCACGTTCAACATCCGCAAAGAAGGGCAGGGGTTCTGGCAACGATTTAGCCTCTTTCAAAGTATGCTCAATCTTCCGTTATGGAAGTTTGCGCTGATAATATTCTTGTTCTTCATTGGAATTAATCTTTTCTTCACGATCATCTATCTAGCGTTTGGTGCGGATCAATTTGTAGGCATGCTCTCCAACAATCGCTGGGCAGAAATAAAAGAGATTTATTTTTTTAGCACCGAGACATTTACAACGGTAGGCTATGGTAGAGTTAACCCTGTAGGTGATGGCGCAAACTTTGTGGCTTCTATCGAGGCGATGTGTGGTTTTATTTCATTTGCGGTAATGACTGGTCTTATTTATGGACGTTTTGCGAAACCAACTTCATTTTTGGTTTTTAGTGATCATGCGGTAATTGCACCTTATAGGGGAGGAATTGGATTCATGTTTCGTTTTGCATCCTATAAGGACAACCACACGTTAACCGATCTTGATATTCGGGTGAATGCAGCATTGTTAGTTCAGGAAAATGGCCAGTCTGTTTTTAAATTTTATGATCTGGCACTGGAGAGGAGTAAAGTCGATAGTCTTCCCATGAATTGGACGGTGGTTCATCCGATTGATGACAAGAGTCCGTTAGTGGGTCTCACAGAGGAAGACATCAAAGCTGCGGACCTTGAAGTGTATGTACTAGTGCGTGGCTTTGACGATGTGTTTTCAAATTTTGTATTGAGACGAACATCTTACACCTACAAAGAAATTCAATTCAATAGAAAGTTTGTGCCGATGTATCGGGAAAGCGAAGATGGAAGAACCACCATCCTTGAGTTAAACAGATTAAACGAACACCAGGTTGTTGAACCACGGTGAATTGCAATTAAAATCAAAAGGTATGAAAGCGAATCATAAAACACTTCTTGTCGTCATTGGTTTCAGCATAGCTATGGCTGCTCTGGAGAGCGCAGTGGTGGTGTATCTGCGCGCACTGTATTACCCCGATGGCTTTACAGTGGCGTTGAAAATGATTGACCAGAAAATTTTGCTGGTTGAAATTACACGCGAAGCTGCAACATTGCTTATGTTGGCTGGTGTAGGTTGGCTGGCAGCAAGCAATTTTAAAGATCGATTTGCTTACTTCCTATTGAGCTTTGCAGTCTGGGATATTTTCTACTATGTGTGGCTCAAGGTATTCATTGGTTGGCCTTCCTCAATGTTAGAGTGGGATATTTTATTTTTAATTCCGTTTACCTGGCTTGGTCCTGTGCTTGCACCGGTTATCTGTTCAGTCACAATGATTCTGTTGGCTGTAGTTATTCTCCGAAGCAATAAACCACTTACTATTGGTTTGTGGAGTTTGTTGGTAACCGGTAGCATTGTAATTCTCTTCACATTTATGAGGGACTATGGCAACATTATTATTACCAATGGCTTCTTCCATGATTTTTCCCTTATTATGCAAAACAAAGATTTCATTGCCATTGCTTCATCTTACATTCCGCAATCCTATAGCTGGGAATTTTTTGCATTGGGAGAAATATTAATTCTCGCTGGAGCTGCAAAAATGATCGAGATAAATTATAAGCTTGTTACCGATGTAAATCTAAATCATGGAAATCATAACTGAAATCGGTGAGCGGTGAAATTGCTTTCATTTTAATTCTTGAACCTTTACCATTTTCATCTAATTGGAATGTCACAAATGCATCTGCATCGAAGCTGCGTTGTTTCCATTTCACAATGAACGTATTGCCTTTTAAGTAGAAAAGCTCTCCGGTTAACTTCGGAGAACGCTTCGAATCAAACCACCACTTTCCATTTTTTACTGAAATGATCACATCGCCAAACCAATCATCTTTATAGATGCCGAAATAGTTATTAAAATCCGGGGAAGCCTTGTTCGCATTTTTTACTTCGTTCCAGAGTGAGTCTGTTATATGTTTTGCTTTTGTCAACCCGCTATTGCGCTGGGCTGAATATTCTGTAACGCGATCTGTTCCGGTGATTCCAAAGTAGCTGTCTTTAATTTGATTGGTCACTGAAGAAAAGGCTCCCCCTTCTTGCTGATTAGTCAGAACGATGATGCCTAAGTTCAGTTCTGGTATCATCGTGATTTGTGTAACCATTCCTGCAAGACCACCAGTGTGGCTTACTTGTTTGTACCCTTTCGCATCGGATAGAAAAAAGCCCAACCCATAAGCAGCAAAGTGCGTGTTATAAGTTCCGGGTCTTCTTATTGGAATAATGGTTTGTGGTGTCCACATTTCCTCGTGCACATCTTCTGAAAACATTTTTTGGTTTGTGTTGAAGACCCCGTGGGCGAGATATAATTGCACCCATTTTGATAAATCTGTTATGTTTGAATGAATTCCCCCTGCAGCATTAGCTACATCGATGTTTTCACGTTTGATCGCGTTCACCTTTCCTTCAACAGGAGCATGGGGATCAACCACATTGGATTTATCTTTGAGCCTTGAAAAAGAAGCTGCAGATTTATTCATACCCAACGGTGTTAAGATTCGTTGCTCGATAAAATCTTCCCACGTTTTACCGCTTATTCTGTGCACAACTTCACCTGCCACGATATATAAGTTATTGTCGTAATCATACTTGGTGCGGAAACTTGAAACTGCCTTGAGAAAACGAAGGTTGTAAATCACGTCTTTGAGTGTAAAGTCACTGGAATCAGGAAAGAACATTAAGTCACCAGCACCAAGGCCAAGACCGCTTCGATGGGTAAGAAGATCTCGTACAGTAAACTCTTCGGTAACAAAAGGACTATATAATTTAAACTCAGGAATTATATCACGCACTTTCGTATCCCAGGTTAACTTACCTTCATCGATTAGTATGCCCAGAGCCGCAGCGGTAAAGGCTTTGCTGTTGGAAGCAATGCCAAAGAGCGTGTTTTCATCAACCTTGGTTTGAGAGTTTAACGAACGGACTCCATAACCTTTCGAGTGAATAATTTTACCATCTTTAATAATGGCTACGGCCATTCCAGGCACATCAAACGCTTTCATCGATTTGGCAACGAGGATATCAATGCTAGGCGAAGTGAGAGGCTGAGCGTTTAAGCTTCCAATAAAAAGACAAATTGTTATTGCATTAATGAGCCGATTCATAAAACTTTATTATTAGTTTGAAAATTGAATTGTATCCAAGATAATAGATTTACTTTTAACAATGTATAAGCGTCTCAACGAAAGCGTTCGTGAAAAAGTAACCTTGACTCCCGAGGAAACAGAATTGATTCATCATTACTTCATCCCCAAGAAAATAAGGAAACGACAATATTTACTTAATGCTGGGGATGTGTGTCAGTATATTGCTTTTGTTGAAAAAGGTTTGTTGCGATCCTTCAGTATTGATGATAAGGCTCATGAGCATGTCATTCAATTTGCCATTGAAGGATGGTGGGCTTCGGATATGTCAAGTTTTTTAGGTGGTGATGATGCTCAATATAATATTGAGGCATTGGAAGACTCAGAATTGCTATTGTTAACCAAAGCGGCATTGGACGAATTGATGGATAAGGTTCCGAAGATGGAGCGTTACTTCAGACTTTTAATGCAGAATAATATAGTCGCGTTGCAGCGCAGAATAACGAGTTCACAAAGCGACACTGCTGAAGAAAAGTATAGAAAACTTATCAATACTTATCCGGATATCATCAATCGATCGTCACAGCATGACGTTGCTTCCTACCTTGGAATTACCCCGGAAACATTGAGCCGCATTCGCAGACAGATTTCCATAAAAAGATGATCCCTTGATATAGATCAAATTCTTTCTTATTTCAGATCAATGGATGCGGGAACGCACCACCATAGCTTTGTACCATCAAAACGGCAAAGACTATGGCACTTAGACAAACTATTGCAATTATTGGAGCTGATCAAAGAATGGGAGCGGAAATTGCGAAATCTCTTTCCAAAATTAACCATCGATTGATCTTGATGGGAAAGGATGAAGAAGCGCTCGATGCCCTTAAGTCTAACATGATTGAAACGGGGGCAAAAGCTGAAATAGAATCGAACGGTTGTGCTAAAGAGGCATCATGGGAAGCTGACGTAATCATCATGGCTACTTCGTATGACTTGGAAAAAGAAATAATAGAAAAGATAAAAGAAGTAGCGATCGGAAAAGTGGTAATCAGTATTTCAAATCTATCAATTCGTGATTACAAAGCTACAATTGCATCGCCTGGAACCAGTGCGGCTGAAGAGTTGCAGAAATTACTTCTGTATTCAAAAGTCATAAAAACATTTAACACAGTGTTCGCCAAAGATTTCATGAAATCAACAATTATTAATGGCGAGGGAGAAATTTTTATCGCTGGCAACAACAGTGATGCTTTGGAAGTAGTATCCAAATTAATTCTTTCGGCTGGGTTTATCCCAATTGTAGTTGGCGACCTTTCTGTAAGCCGAAGATTGGAAACGTTGCAACTTCACAGATAAGAGAACAATAGAACTTAATCAATAAATAAATCAATTTAAATTAAAACTAGAATCAAAATGGAAACGGTAGCAGTATCAGCAAAAACAAAATGGACACTTGATCCCACACATAGTGAGATTATTTTCAAAGTAAAACATTTGATGATCACCAATGTAAAAGGCGAATTCAGAAAATTCAAGGCTGAGTAAATTCAAACGGAAGTGATTTCAGTAAAGCCTCCATCAGCGCAACGATCGATGCAACTTCAATCTTCACCAATGAAGATGCTCGTGATGGCCATTTGAAAGGAGCTGATTTCTTTGACGTTGAAAATCATCCGGAACTTACTTTCACTGGAACATCATTCAATAAAATTGATGACGAGAATTATCAACTGAAAGGCATCTTAACCATCAAAGGCGTAAGCAAAGAAATCGCACTTGATGTAGAGTTTGGTGGAATCAACAAAGATCCTTGGGGAAATGAAAAGGCAGGCTTCTCCATCAATGGAAAAATCAACCGAAAAGATTGGGGACTTAACTGGAATGCTGCGCTTGAAACGGGTGGTGTGTTAGTAAGTGATGAAGTGAAGATCAGCGCAGAAGTTCAGTTTGTAAAACAAGCTTCTTGATTTAACTATATGAAAACGAAAAATGGAATTCTAGCAATTGCTGTACTAGTGTCGGCAGTTGCTATTTCAAGCTGTACCAACAAGACAGCTACCGTAAGCAAAGTGGAAGCAGATTCACTTCGCGGTCAGCTTATGGCATTAACTGCAAGCAATGAAACAATTGTTAACAACCTTTCTAAGTTCGACACGCTTGACTTTACTGTATTCAGCAACCAGCAATGGACACGCTTACATGAAAGCCATGCGCAGGACATTATTGTGCATTGGCCTGATGGCCATTTCACTACAGGCATTGAGAGACATATTGAAGATTTAAAGGCAATGTTTGTTTATGCACCGAACACCCAAATCAAGGAGCACCCGATTCGTATTGGCTCTGGAAAGATGACAGCTGTAATGGGTGTAATGACAGGAACGTTCAGCAAACCGATGCCTATCGGGAATGAAAAATTCATTCAACCTACAGGCAAGTCATTCAAACTTCCCATGTGTACTATAGGAATATGGAAAGAAGATGGCACAATGAGTGAAGAATATTTGTTCTGGGACAATCAGACTTATATGAATCAAATTGGATTAGGTAAATAGCACTGTCCGAAAATTTTTGATTGGTCATGGATAGAAAGAGTTTTTTAAAATCGATAGCTTTATTACCGATCGCAGCAGCAAGTATGAAATTGAACGCATTAAATAAAATGACAGAACCTTTTAGCAGCACAGAGCAAATGCCCGTGTTGTTTCTGGGTCATGGCAGTCCGATGAATGCCATAGATGAAAATGAATTTGTGACAGGGTTTAGAAATATTGGCAAAGAAATCCCAAAGCCCAGTGCAATTCTGTGTGTGTCGGCACATTGGGAAACACGCGGCACATTTGTGACTGCCATGGAGAATCCTCAGACCATTCATGACTTTGGCGGTTTCCCAAAAGCTCTATTCGATGTACAGTATTCAGCGCCTGGAAGTCCAGAGCTAGCAAAGGAGACTAAAAGTATTATTAAGAAAACGGAAGTTGGTTTAGACGAGAAGTGGGGTCTTGATCATGGTGCCTGGAGTGTGATCAAGCATTTATATCCAAATGCTGATATCCCAGTGATTCAAATGAGCCTTGATTATTATCAGACACCTCAATTTCATTATGAGCTGGCAAAAGAGCTATCGTCTCTTCGCAAGAAAGGTGTACTCATTATCGGAAGTGGTAACATGGTGCACAATCTTAGGATGGTTGCCTGGGATAAATTGAATACCGACAACTACGGATATGACTGGGCAATTGATGCGAGTGAGAAAATGAAAAAATTCATTCTATCGGGTGACCATCAACCACTTATCAACTTCCAATCGCAGGGTAAGGAGTTCGATCTGGCTATTCCAACACCCGAACATTACCTTCCGTTGCTTTATTCATTAGCACTTAAAGGGGAGAACGAAAAGGTGACCTTGTTCAACGACAAAGCTGTGGGTGGTTCATTGACCATGACCTCCTTGAAAATTGACAAGGCGTAATTGGGTTAGCCTATTTCTCTTTCTGAAATTATAGTTGCCCGATGGTCAACCTGTCTTTAGTTTATATACAAAAATTTTCCGAACAGGAAAGATGACCTCTCAAAAAAAGTTGTGTAAATTTTTACACAACTTTTTTTTGTTTTCTAACTAAAAAGCATACCTTCAAAACATCAACAGAAAAGATCTGCGAACGATTGCAGATGTCCGCGTTATATTTTTATTGGGGTTATTGAGTTGTACTAAAAATATTTGCTGGAGGCAAATTTATTTTGGGAAGTTCAAACGACAATATGGTATTGTGGCCGCTTGTAGTGTATGGCGCTATTGTTTGTAGTCTGATTGGCGCTATTTTGGGACTCTCTTATTTCCTAGGAGGGCGCCATAATGAACGTGCGACCAACGAGCCCTACGAGGGAGGTATCGTCAGTCAAGGTTCGGCACGTCTCCGTTTCTCCTCACAATTTTACATGATCGCTATGCTCTTCGTCATCTTTGATGTGGAGACCATTTTCATATTTACCTGGGCAATAGCCTTCAATGAATTGGGCTGGCTCGGTTTTGCTGGCGTGTTCACCTTCGTGGCACTCCTTATTATAGTGTTGATCTACGAATGGCGCAATGGTGCGCTCGATTTTGGCCCTGACGGAAAAAAGATTTTGAGGGCCTACAAAAAACTAACTAAAGATTCTGCGAATGAAATGGCCACGCTCAAAAATCAACCAAAGTAAAAACCTATGTTGGCCATTCCATGTGTCCTTAAACATAAAATTTTTAGCGCATGAAGTGGTGGCTAAGTAAAGCACAAGAACCTATTGGCGCGTTGGAGGGAGGAACCGGTTCTATGGAGGAAGCGGTACGTCAAAGCCTTGTGCTCACTAAACTCGATGATTTGATCGGATGGGGCAGAAAGAACTCAATGTGGCCTTTTCACTTTGGCCTTTCATGCTGTTTTGTTGAAATGGCCACCAGCATGACACCTAAATATGATGTTGCTCGATTCGGAGCGGAAGTTATTCGAGGCACTCCGCGCGAAGCAGATGTAATGATCATTGCTGGGACTGTGTTTATAAAAATGGCTCCGATTATCAAACGTCTTCATGAACAAATGATGGAGCCACGCTGGGTAATCTCGATGGGCTCTTGTGCTAACTCAGGAGGAATGTATGATATATATAGTGTGGTGCAAGGCGTTGATAAATTTTTGCCAGTGGATGTTTATGTTCCGGGTTGCCCACCAAGGCCAGATGCGTTCATGGAAGGATTGACATTACTAGCAAAGAGAGTGGGACAGGAGCATCGACCATTGAGTTGGACTATTGGCGATCAGGGAATTATAAGACCTGACAAACCTTCAATGCGAGATGCGAAAAGAGAGCAGCGAATGAAGATGACTTCGTTGAAGTCGCCTGATGAGATTTAGTTTAAATGTTTTTAAGAATCAGTTATTTTTTTGTGTGATGCATGACTGAGTTGTGAAAGAGAAGTTTTAGGGATTAGTACGTGATTTTTAAGTGTGGACTTTTGACCATGAACTTATGCAAGATCTCGATCCGCCTGAACTAATACAGTTGAAGTTTGGAGAAGATGCGGTCTCCAGGCAAGCAACCCGCGATGGTATAACTACCTTGTGGGTGTCGGCTGCTAATATTGTCGGAATCCTCAGTCACCTTAAAAAAGAAATTTCTAAACCTTATCTTTTCTTATACGATCTCACCGCGATTGACGAGCGTCCTCGAAAAAAAGAATCAGATTATCCTTCCAATTATTTTACCGTTGTTTATCACGTATTCTCTTTTGGTCGTAATTCTTTTCTGCGGCTAAAAGTTTCCCTTGCTGAAAACCAGCAATCGATTCCGAGTATCACAAGTCTTTGGATGAACGCTAGTTGGTATGAACGCGAAGTGTTTGATATGTTCGGTATTCGATTCGATGGTCATCCCAACATGCGTAGGTTATTAATGCCACTTTCATGGGAAGGTCATCCGCTTCGCAAAGATCATCCCGCTCGTGCCACAGAGATGGGTCCGTTTCAAATGCCTGATGATAAAGTGGATCGTGAACAGGAAGCTTTACGATTCAAACCGGAAGAGTGGGGACTGGCAACCCAGAGTGAAGATTCTGACTTCATGTTTTTGAACATCGGACCACAGCATCCCGGAACACACGGTGTACTTCGAATAATTCTTCAGCTGGATGGTGAGGACATAGTCGATGCGGTGCCTGATATTGGATTTCATCATCGTGGTGCTGAGAAGATGGCCGAGCGTCAATCGTGGCACACGTATATTCCTTATACCGATCGTGTTGATTACCTCGGTGGCGTAAATAATAATCTTGCTTACTTGCTAACAGTCGAAAAACTCGCAGGTATTGAAGTACCACAGCGTGCTCAGGTGATCCGTGTGATGATGTGTGAGTTTTTCCGGATTGCAAGTCACTTGGTTTGGTACGGAACATTCGCGCAAGACATTGGTCAGCTTTCACCAGTATTCTACATGTTCACTGATCGTGAAAAAATATTTGATGTAGTAGAAGCGGTCTGTGGTGGACGCATGCATCCCAATTGGTTTCGCATCGGAGGAGTGGCACAAGATCTTCCCAACGGCTGGGAAACGTTGGTGAAAAATTTCATTGAGTACTTTCCAAAAAAATTAAGAGAGTACGATAAGATGGTGATGCAGAACAGCCTGTTCAAAGCACGCACAGAAGGCATCGGTATATTCACCTTAAAAGAAGCAATCGAGTGGGGAGCAACTGGTGCCAACTTAAGAGCATGTGGAATGGAGTGGGACTTCCGCAAGAAGCAACCTTATTCAGGCTATGAGAATTTTGATTTTGAAGTTCCCATTGGAAAAAATGGTGATTGTTATGATCGTGCTTTAGTCCGTGTTGAAGAAATGCGGCAGAGCCTTCGCATTATCGAACAGTGTTTTAAAAATATGCCTGCTGGCCCTTACAAATCAGATCACGCATTTACAACGCCTCCGATCAAGAAAAATACAATGAAGGACATTGAGACACTCATCACACATTTCTTGAATGTGAGTTGGGGGCCAGTAATTCCTCCCGGCGAGGCGATGGTTTGTACGGAAGCAACCAAAGGAGCGAACAGTTATTATGCAATTAGTGATGGAAACACTTCGGCATACAGAATGAGGATACGTACTCCGTCCTTCGCACACATGCAGATGTTGCCCTACATCAGCAAAGGATACACGGTAGCAGATATGCTGAGTATTTTGGGAGCAATGGATTATGTATTGGCGGATATAGATAGATAGACATAAGTAGTTAGATATAAGACATAAGAAAAAGAATGCTAACAACTGAAGAAATAAAGGAGATAGACAAAGCGATCAGCATAGTGCCTTATAAAAAAGCAGCAAGTGTTGAAGCATTGAAAGTTGTGCAAGGTCATCGCAAATATGTATCTGATGAAAGCTTGAAAGATGTTGCTTCTTATTTAGATATGTCGGCAGAAGAATTGGATTCTGTGGCAACGTTTTACAATCTAATTTTTCGCAAACCGGTTGGACGCCATATCATTTTGCTTTGTGATAGCATTAGTTGTTGGGTGATGGGCTATGAAAACATTAAAGAACGGCTAAGTCATAAATTGAAAATTGGATATGGAGAAACTACAGCAGATGGAAGATTTACACTTCTACCGAATCCATGCCTAGGCACTTGCGATTGTGCGCCGGCATTGATGATCGATAAAGACTTGTATAGAAATTTGACAGTTGAACAGTTGGATGAAATTTTGAATAAGTATGAATGAGGTATTTGGATTGCGATTAACGAACAACGATTAACGAACAACGATTTTGGAAAGGCCACTAACACAACACATTCGCAAAGACGGAGCAGCCCTCAGCTTAAAAGAGTATGAGAAGGTGGGTGGCTATCAGTCGTTGAAAAAGATTGTGAAGATGTCTCCGCAAGAAGTTCAAACGTTGGTGAAAGATTCAAATTTGAAGGGGAGAGGTGGAGCAGGATTTAGTACAGGATTGAAATGGAGCTTCGTTCCAATGAACGGACAAAAACCAAAATACCTTGTTGCCAATGCTGATGAAATGGAACCAGGCACCTTTAAAGACAGAATTTTATTGGAGTCCACACCTCATCAGTTGATAGAAGGTATGATCATTGCCGCTTATGCAATTCAAGCGGATGAATCATTTGTGTTCTTGCGATATGCATATAAAACTGCAGCCGTTGCAATCGATCAAGCCATTCACGAGGCCGAGCAAGCTGGTTATCTCGGAAAAAATATTTTAGGATCAGGTTATGATCTCCATATGCATTTGCACACCGGAGTTGGGCGATACATGTGTGGTGAAGAAACAGCCTTGTTGAATTCACTCGAAGGTAAACGCGCAACACCACGCGCCAAGCCACCATTCCCTCAGGTAAGTGGTTTATTTGGAAAACCAACAATAGTCAATAATGTGGAAACACTTTGTTGCTTGCCACACATTGTGAATAACGGAGCCGAGTGGTTTAAGAAGTTAAGTCTCACTCAAGACTCCGGAACAAAATTGTATGGAGTAAGTGGTAAAGTAAAGAAGCCAGGCGCATGGGAATTGCCGATGGGTGTTACACTCCGCGAGTTGATTGAAGAACATGCTGGGGGAATGCAAGATGGCATTAAGTTTCGTGGTGCATTGCCGGGTGGTGCTTCGACAGATTTTCTTGTAGCAGAACATCTTGATGTGAAAATGGATTTTGCTGGAGTTGCAGCCGCAGGCAGTCGTTTGGGGACAGGAACGGTAGTAGTGCTTGATGATAAAACTTGCCCGGTGGGTTTTGTAAAAAACCTTGAACAATTTTTTGCTCAAGAATCATGCGGCTTCTGCACTCCATGCCGTGAAGGGTTGCCCTGGATAGAAAAAATTTTGAATAGTATCGAAACCGGTGACGGAAGACCTTCCGACATCAAGTTGTTAGAAGATCACACTAAATATCTTGGCCCCGGAAATACATTTTGTGCATTGGCACCTGGAGCGATGGAACCTTTGCAAAGTGCACTGAAATATTTTAGGGGAGATTTTGAAAGGCATATCAACGAAAAAAAATGTTCATACTCAATGAAAATGAGTATGGCCATGTAACGAAAAACTGATGGCAACTCTATATATAGACAACAAACCTTACGAAGTACATTCCGGCAATAACTTGTTAGAGGTTTGCCTTACGTTGGGTTTGGATTTGCCTTATTTCTGTTGGCACCCTTCGTTGGGTTCGGTGGGAGCATGTCGTCAATGTGCCATTAAAGTTTACAAAGACGAGAATGATAAGAAAGGCAAGTTGATTATGTCGTGCATGGAGCCGGTGACTAACAATCAACGGATCTCTATAACTGATATTGAAGCAAAAGAATTTCGTGAACAAGTGATTGGCTGGCTGATGACGAATCACCCGCACGATTGTGCCGTGTGTGATGAAGGAGGTTCGTGTCATCTTCAAGACATGACGGTGATGACAGGTCATACTTACCGCGAATTCCGATACAAAAAGCGCACTTACAAAAATCAAAACCTCGGACCGTTCATTAATCACGAAATGAACCGGTGCATTCAATGTTATAAATGTGTTCGGTTTTATAAGGATTATGCTGGAGGAAAAGACCTGGATGCATTTGCTTCAAAAAATAATGTTTATTTCGGTCGGGCAGAAGATGGTGTTTTGGAAAGTGAATTCAGCGGCAACTTAGCTGAAGTTTGCCCGACAGGTGTGTTCACCGACAAGACATTGAAGCAACACTATACGCGCAAGTGGGATCTCACCATGGCGCCATCGGTCTGTCAGCATTGCAGTTTGGGTTGTAACATCATTGCCGGTGAACGTTACGGAACACTTCGAATGATTTCGAATCGGTACAACGGAGATGTGAACGGCTATTTCATTTGTGATCGCGGAAGGTTTGGTTACGAATTTGTGAATGCTCCAGATCGTATCAAGCAGCCGATTGTTAACAACGCTGTAATCGGCCATGACGAAGTGCTTGGTGAAATCAAAAAAATACTGAAAGAATCTAAAGTAATTGGAATAGGGTCTCCGCGTGCTTCGTTGCAATCTAACTTTGTGCTTAAAGCATTGGTAGGCAAGAACAATTTCTATCACGGCGTTTCTGAGAACGAGCACGGCATGGCTGACCTTGCCATTCGAATCTTAAAGGAGGGACCAGTACGTACATCCTCATTAAAAGAAGTTGAACAATCCGATGCAGTGTTTATTTTAGGCGAGGACCTGACCAACACCGCACCCATGTTGGCACTTGCCGTTCGTCAGGCAGCTCGGGTGCAACCTATGAACGATGTGGTTAAGGCAAACATCCCTGATTGGAATGATGCTGCCGCCCGTGAATTTATTCAAGATAAAAATGGTCCAGTTTTCAGTGCTACCATTCACAATACAAAGCTAGATGATGTCGCCACGAGAACTTATCATGCTGCACCGGATGACATCGCGCGTTTAGGTTTTGCGGTAGCGCATATTTTGGATAATGAAGTTCCAGACGTTGCAAACTATCCAGCCGAATTGAAAAAATTGGCTGAACAGATTGCACTGGCTTTATCGAAAGCAGAGCGACCAGTAATTATTTCTGGCCTTTCAAGTGAGACTGAAAATGTAATGAAGGCTGCAGCCAATGTGGCTTGGGCTTTGCAGAAGAAAAATAAAAATACGGGTCTTGTATTCTCTATGCTCGAATGTAACTCACTCGGTCTTGCCATGATGGGTGGGGGCCGTTTGGATGGAGCATTTAATGCGATTCTCAATAGTCATGCCGATACAGTGATTATCATGGAGAATGATCTTTACCGACATGGCTCAGTACCCACGATCGATCGGTTCTTTAGTCGTTGCAAACAAGTGATTGTACTCGATCACACGAATCATGCAACTATTAAGAAAGCTCAAGTAATTATTCCGGCTGGAACTTTTGCAGAGTCAGATGGCACATTGATTAATAATGAAGGACGAGCTCAGCGGTTTTTTCAGGTGTATGAATCAACCGATGTGATTCAAGAAAGCTGGCGATGGCTGTTAAACATAGGTGTGGCTGCCGGTAATGGAAAAATGAGTACGTGGAGAAATTTTGAAGACATTACTAAAGCTATCTCTGATGAAGAACCTCTGCTGAAAGGCGTTGACACTATTACGCCTCCTTCGGATTTCAGAGTTGCTGGTCAACGCATTCCGCGAGAGCCTCATCGCTATAGCGGACGCACTGCGATGAATGCTGGCATAAACGTAAGTGAACCGAAGCCACCCGAAGATCCTGATTCTTCATTATCGTATACCATGGAAGGTTATCGCGGTCAACCGCCATCATCACTGATTCCATTCTTTTGGTCACCGGGTTGGAATTCAGTTCAGTCCGTCAATAAATATCAGGAAGAAGTAGGAGGACATCTAAAAGGTGGCGACCCCGGTTTGCGTTTAATAGAACCCGATCTCAAACGGGAAGTAAAATATTTTACATCAGTGCCAGAAATATTCCATCCCATAGAAGACCACATTTGGATGGTATGGACACACCACATTTTTGGATCGGAAGAATTGAGTTCGCGATCTTCATCTGTTGCGCAGCGAATTCCAAAACCTTATGTGATGATCAGTAGAAAAGATGCTGAACAATGGAAACTTCAAGAAGGGCAAATTCTTTCTTTCGCGATCGACAAACATTTGTATTCGCTACCGGTGAAAGTTAATGCATCGATGCCTAATGGTGTAGCGGCTTTGCCATATGGATTGGAAGGAATGCCTTCAACCCAAATGCCGGCGTGGGGAATTTTGAATAAGACGTAAGTAGTAGACATAAGATATAGAAAGACATAAGATTAAAATGACAAGTGAACCTATAAATCCCTGGATCATCATTGCTGGAGTCCTTGCAGGACTTCTCACAGTTGCTCCAGGCTTAATCTGGCTTGAGCGAAGACTGCTTGCTTTGTGGCAAGATCGTTATGGCCCAAATCGTGCAGGTCCATTTGGTGTACTCATCGTGCTGGCTGATACGATCAAACTTTTTTTCAAAGAAGATTGGATCCCACCATTTGCGGACAAGCCTGTTTTTGTTATTGCTCCGGCAATTGTAGCAATTACTGTATTGATGAGTTTTGTGATCGTGCCATTTGCACCGGGAGTAATTGTTGTTGATTTGAATATCGGGATACTTTTCTTTTTAGCGATGTCATCCATGGGTGCTTACAGTATCATCCTTGGTGGGTGGGCTTCAAATAACAAATATGCCTTGCTTGGTGCCATGCGCGGCGCAGCGCAATTAATTTCTTATGAAGTGTTCATGGGACTTTCAATAATGGGCGTTGTATTGCTGACTGGATCGTTCAGTTTGCAAGATATTGTTAATGCGCAAAAAGAGATGTGGTTTGTTGTTCCTCAGTTCATAGGCTTTGTTACTTTTCTAATAGCCGGTATTGCTGAGACTCATCGACTTCCATTTGATATCCCAGAAGCTGAAAGTGAACTCATTGCTGGCTTTCACTCAGAATATTCAGGAATGAAATTCGGATTGTTCTTCGTGGGCGAATATTTGGGCATCACATTGATCTCGGCACTTGTTGTTTGTTTGTTCTTCGGGGGGTGGCTTGGCCCTGTATTTCTTCCTCCTTTATTATGGTTCGTCATTAAGACTTTTATTTTCATCGGACTGTTTATCTTATTGCGTGCGTCTATGCCTCGCCCGCGCTATGACCAGTTAATGGAATTTGGCTGGAAAATAATATTACCAATAACATTGTTGAATTTAATGATAACAGCTGTGATTGTATTAATACGAAGTGGGGCGGAAATGAATATTAAATTTTAAAAAATTATGTTCAGCATCGTGCGAAGTATGTGGTTGGTGTTCTTGCATATGTTTCATAAGCGAGACACGATCCAATACCCGGAAGAGAAAGTAAAACTTCCGGCTCGCTGGCGCGGAAGAATTGTGCTCACGCGTGATCCGGATATGGGTGAACGCTGCGTGGGCTGTTACTTATGCGCGGCGGCTTGTCCGGTAGACTGTATTTCTCTTCAAGCAACCGAAGATGAAAATGGGAGAAGATATCCTGAGTTTTTCCGAATCAATTTTTCTCGTTGTATTTTCTGCGGCTACTGCGAAGAGGCTTGCCCAACATATGCGATCCAATTAATTCCTGATTTTGAAATGGGAGAATACAATCGCCAAAACTTAGTTTACGAGAAAAAGGATTTGCTCATTGACGGCCAGGGAAAATACGAAGGGTACAATTATTATAAAGTAGCCGGCATGGCGATAGGAGGTAAAGGAAAAGGCGAGGCTGAAAACGAAGAGCCACCTGTAGATATAAAGAGTTTGTTACCGTGAACCGTTATAAGTTAATAGTTATCCGTTAATGGGAAATGAAAAAAAAATGGATTACGAATAACTAATAACGATTAACCATTAACAATAATGCAGTTAACCTTTTACATATCAGCACTTGTTGCAATCGTATCTACGATCATGGTGATTACTAGATATAATATTATTCATTCGCTTTTGTATTTAGTGGTTTCATTTCTCGCTTTGGCAACCGTCTTTTTTATTCTTGGCGCACCCTTCGCAGCAGCTTTAGAAATTATCATTTATGCAGGTGCAATTGTGGTGCTCATCATTTTCGTGATCATGATGCTCAATTTAAAAGGGGAAGCGATCGAACAAGAAAAACAATGGCTAACACCGACGGTCTGGATTGGCCCAGCAATTCTTTCCTTCATTCTCCTGGGGGAATTGGTTTATGTTTTAGTTGTAGGTCAGAGCGGTTCTTCAGTGGTTCAAATGGTCGACTCAAAGGCAGTGGGAAGGGCATTATATGGTCAATATATTTTAGCTGTTGAATTAAGTGGGATGCTACTGATGGCCGGAATAGTTGGCGCTTATCATTTAGGAAGACAAAAGAAGAAAGTGATTCATCGGTTCTTAGAACAAGTAGAAGAATGAACGAAGTGCATACCATGCATGGATTGTTGTTGGCAGGCATTTTATTTATGCTAGGTCTGATCGGTGTATTGATCAGACGAAACATTATTTACATGCTGGTTTCAGTAGAAGTAATGCTCAATTCGGCCGGCCTTGCATTTATTGTGGCTGGATCAAAGTGGGCACAACCCGATGGACAAGTGATGTTCATTTTTATTTTAACGATGGCGGCAGCTGAAGTTTCTGTCGGACTCGCGTTGATTCTGCAGATACATCATCAGTTAAAAACATTGGATAGCGATGCAGCAAATGAAATGAAAGGCTAACAGGATTTAAGGATTAACAGGATTAGGTCAAGATTAAAATTGAATTGATTACAGAACAATTAACGTATAACCAATAACGGATGACATTTTTGTGGCTTATACCAACCTTACCATTCATCGGAGCATTCGTGCTTGTCCTTTTTGGATCACGATTGCCAAGAAAAATGGTTCCTGTGATTGGCGCAGGAAGTGTTGGTCTTGTCGCTTTGGTTACCTTGATTGTTGGAGTTGATTTTATTTCTACTTCCTCGAAATCGTTTGATACAATCGCATGGCAATGGCTCGATGTTGCAGGATTGTCCGTAGCATTTGCTTTTCATCTTGATGCACTTTCACTGGTATTTATTTTCGTTATCACGTTTGTTGGCTTCCTTATTCACATCTATTCTGCAGAGTTCATGTTGGATGACGATGGTTATGCCAGATTCTTCGCTTATCTGAATTTGTTTGTGAGCTCAATGCTCATCTTGGTTTTAGCCAACAATTTGGTTTTGATGTATCTCGGCTGGGAAGGAGTGGGGCTGTGTAGCTACTTGTTGATTGGATTCTGGTACGAAGAAGAAAAGAATGGTTATGCTGCACGAAAAGCGTTCATCGTAACTCGTGTTGGCGATACCGCGATGGCTATTGGATTGTTTATGCTCTTCCAGAATTTTCACACCTTAAATATTCAAGAAATTGCAACACAGGCTTCGCAACATTGGACAGTGGGATCAGAGACCGCGTTGATCATCTCCCTATTATTGTTAGGTGGAGCAGTTGGCAAGTCGGCACAATTCCCATTACAAACATGGCTGCCCGATGCAATGGCTGGCCCATCACCTGTGAGTGCATTGATCCACGCCGCTACCATGGTGACCGCCGGTGTTTATCTAATCGCACGCACGCATGCGATATTTGAGTTGGCACCCGTGGCATTAATGATTGTAGGAATTGTTGGAGCGGCTACATTGCTCATTGCAGGTTTTGCAGCGCTTACACAATTTGATTTGAAGCGTGTGCTGGCTTATTCCACCATCAGCCAGATTGGTTATATGTTTTTGGCACTGGGAGTAGGAGCGTGGTCGGCAGCTATTTTCCATTTTATGATTCATGCTTTCTTCAAGGCCTTGCTCTTTCTTGCGGCAGGAGCTGTGATCATGGCGTTGCATCACGAGCACGATATGTTTAAGATGGGTGGATTAAAAAAGAAACTTCCAATTATTTACTGGACTTTTTTAATCGGCGCTTCATCACTGGCTGCGCTTCCAATTATTACAGCTGGTTTTTATAGCAAGGACGAAATTTTGTGGTTGTCATTGGCCGGAGAGAATGGAAATATTTATTTCTTCCTCGTCGCCCTATTGGGTGCATTTGTAACTTCTATTTACACTTTTAGAATGGTGTATCTCACTTTCTTTGGTGAAGAGAAAACACATGTTCACGATGTTCCCGGAAAAGGGATGAACATTCCTTTAATTGTATTGGCTGCCCTATCGACTTTTGCAGGATTTATTCAATTACCACACACCTTTGGACATCTTACAATATTCTCAGATTTTTTGGCCCCAGTACTTCCAGCCATTTCAATTCAAGAGGACTTTGAGAATCTTGAATGGTTGATTCAATTAATAGCCGCAGGAGCGGCCCTGTCAGGAGTTTACGTTGCTTACTTATTTTATATTAAAAGCCCAGCACTATCGGATGAGCTTAAATCGTCAGCAGCTGACCTTCATCAATTTTGGTTCAACGGTTGGGGTTTTGATTCTCTCTACAACTTTCTGTTTGTTCGGCCATTTGTTTTTCTCTCATCGATTAACAAGGATGATATTGTTGATAAACTCTACGAAGGTTTAGTTGCTATTGCAGAATTCTTTCACCGGATTTTTTCATTTACACAAAGTGGAATTTTGCGATGGTACATAATGGGAATAGTTGTAGGAGGAATTCTATTATTAACACTAGGATTGATAAGTTGATTATATAATTAGAGAATGATACTGATCTGGTTCATAGGTATTTTAATGATTGGAGGAATCCTGGCTTGGATCATTGCGGAGAGCAACGAGATGTTATCGCGCTGGATTTCACTGACGGCTCTAATCATTGATTTTGTTTTGAGTATTTATCTCTGGATTCAAAATCCGGTCGATGCGACAAGTATTTGGATTAACAAGTTCAGTATTCCATGGATACCCGGTTTTGGTATTAGCTTTTCTCTTGCACTTGATGGCTTGAGTTTGCTGATGTTGCTCCTCACGTTCTTCCTTGGGATATTTGCTGTACTCATTTCATGGAACGAAATCAAAGAGCGTGTCGGATTTTTTCATTTCAATTTACTTTGGGTGCTGGCGGGTATCACGGGAGTGTTCCTCACCATGGATTTGTTCTTGTTTTATTTCTTCTGGGAAGTGATGCTCATTCCCATGTATTTTCTTATCGGGATTTGGGGACACGAAAACAGAAGGTATGCTGCGTTCAAGTTTTTTATTTTCACCCAAGCGAGTGGTCTGTTAATGTTGCTTGCTATTCTTGGATTATACTTTATTCATGGAAGTCAAAGCGGTACTTATACGTTTGATTACTTTCAATTGCTTGGAACAACATTATCAGAAGGAAGCGGCAGACTATTGATGTTTGGATTCTTAGCAGCCTTTGTAGTTAAACTTCCCGTTGTTCCTTTTCACACTTGGCTTCCAGATGCGCACTCGCAAGCACCAACAGCGGGTAGTTTAATTCTTGCCGGGTTGCTGTTGAAGACAGGAGCGTATGGTTTGATTCGTTTTGTTCTTCCGTTGTTTCCAGCTGCATCTGTCGAGTTTGCACCGTGGGCAATGCTGCTCGGTGTGATTGGAATTTTGTACGGAGCAAAGCTAGCTTTTGCTCAGACTGATTTGAAGAGGTTGGTAGCATACACCAGCGTGAGCCATATGGGTTTTGTGATATTAGGCGTTTTTGCATTCAACCAATTGGCGATGCAAGGTGTGGTCATGCAGATGATAACGCACGGCATCAGCACAGGCGCTTTGTTTATTTTGGCCGGTGTGATTTATGAACGCATTCATACGCGAGACATTACTGCGATGGGTGGTTTTTGGACGAAAGCCCCATTTATGGGAACCGTCGGGTTAGTGTTTGTTCTTGCATCATTGGGTTTGCCTGGACTTGGAAATTTCATTGCAGAATTTCTCACGCTGATTGGAGCATGGCAAGCCAATCATGTCCTCACCATCTTTGCCGCTATCGGTGTTGTTGCGGCTACAGTTTATTCACTCCGGATCATGCAAAAAGTATTCTTAGGAAAATCAGTGAGTGAGAAGGCGCTTCCTGATCTTTCTTTACGCGAAAAATTTATTTTAATTCCGCTCGTGGTTGCAATCATTTGGTTGGGATTATTTCCTCAGACCGTTTTCACAACAGTGAAACAAATTATTACTAATCAATTTGCTGTAGAACAAATTAAACCAAGCGATAACGCTAATGGAGTTCAGTAACATCAATATTATTGACGTACTGCCGGGGATGTTCCTGGTATCGGCATCGTTGATTGCCATGATTTCCATTTCGATCAGGCGCAACCACAAATTAATTTTTGGCGTAACCACCATCAGTTTGCTCGGTGTTTTTGTGTACCTGATCATTTATGCTTCCAACCACCGTTACACCATTGAGCCACTTTTTATCATTGATGGTTTCGGTACATTCATCACGGGCCTTATCGTCATGAGTACATTGGCGGTTGCGTTGTTGTCGTATGCTTATTTTGAGCAACGCGAAGAACGAAAAGAAGAATATTACATTTTGTTATTGTTGGCCACGCTGGGTTCAGCCATGCTTGTGATCAGCAAACATTTTGTTTCGTTGTTTTTGGGTCTTGAGATTCTTAGTATCTCACTCTATTCGATGGTCGCTTATTTAAGGAAACGTCCACGTTCAGACGAGGCAGGGTTAAAGTATTTAATCCTCGCAGCTTTTTCGTCGGCATTTCTGTTGTTTGGGATGGCGTTGGTTTACACCGTCACTGGTTCGATGGACTTCACCGGAATTGCACAATACATGTCATCGGTGGATGAACTGCCGATCTTGATGCTCACAGGCTTGAGTCTCATGATTGTTGGTGTCGGATTCAAATTAGGACTTGTTCCCTTTCACATGTGGACGCCCGATGTGTATGAAGGTGCACCGGCTCCTGTCACTGCATTCATCGCCACGATTTCAAAAGGAGGGATGATTGTTTTGCTTGTTCGGTTCTTCACACAAATTCATGGATACCAATACCCGGTGTTGATGTTGTCGTTTACTATTATTGCGATGGCGTCTATGCTCATCGGAAATATTTTAGCCCTGCGACAAAATAATGTGAAAAGAATTTTAGCGTATTCCTCAATCGCGCACATGGGCTATATTTTAGTTGCGTTCCTTGCTGGTGGCCAATTAGGTGTTGAAGCGGTAAGTTTTTATATGGTCGCGTATTTCCTTACCAACATTGGTGCCTTTGGTGTGATTTCAATTTTATCTGATCAGGATCGAGATGCCGAGTTGCTCGAAGATTATCAAGGCTTGTTTTGGCGACATCCAAAAATTGCAACAGTGTTCACTGCCATGCTTTTGTCGTTGGCAGGCATTCCTCTTACCGCAGGTTTTGTAGGGAAATTTTATTTGATTGCCTCGGGCGCGAATTCACAATTGTGGTGGCTAGTCATCGTACTCGCGGCTAGCAGCGTGATCGGTTTATATTACTATATCAAAATTATTGCCGTGATGTTCGACAAGGCAAAAAGCACAAATGCACTTTCTTTACGGCCACGATTGTATTTGATCAACCTCATTACCCTGTTTGTTCTTTCCGCACTCATGATCTTTTATGGTATTTACCCACAAGGGTTGATTGACAGGATCAGGGAATTTTTACAGTAACGTTTAGCTTTTCAAGCTTACCCACCAATCTCTTGTCATTGATCCTTACAATTATTTAAGTTATATTCACATAGCAGTTCTCGGATTCATCTAAATCCACAGTTATGGGAAAAGTGAGGAACATTCTGCAATCCAAAAACGAGCCAGTTTTCACAGTAGGGCCTGAGATTACGGTTTATCAGGCTATTGAGTTAATGTGCGAAAAGAATATCGCGGCCATTCTAATTACTGAAAATGGAAAGCCCACGGGTATTTTCACCGAGCGCGATTATGCACGCAAAGTGGTATTGAAAGGAAAATCTTCCAAGGTTACGTTACTGGGTGAACTGATGTCACGCAACCTTTATTCAGTTACTTCTGAAAGCACGGTCGAAGATTGTATGACAATGATGAATAATAAAAAGATTCGCCATTTGCCGGTGGTTGATGAGGATAACTTAGTAGGTATAGTTTCTGTTGGTGATTTGATCCGCTTTATGCTTGAGGAACAGCGCGGCATCATCGAGCATCTTGAGAATTACATCACACATTAATTGCTTTCTTTCTCTGATAGGACAATAACAAGGATCTTGTTATCATTTTTAGCAATCAAGTTTCCTGACAAAAGTCATTTTTCTATGTAGCTCAAATCATTCGGTTTGAGATTGGTTATCGTCTACTTTGATTCGTTGAGCGCGTGATTGTGCGATTGAGAATTCGGAATCAATTTTTTAGGACGAATGGAAAGTTACTCACTCCTCACTTTGTTTATGACAGCAGCCGTTCTTGTTGGCGGAGCAATAGCCTTCAGCTATTGGGCGGCACCCTACAAACCCGGCACTGTTAAATCAGAACCTTATGAATGCGGCATCCCTACGGAAGGCCCTACATGGATTCAGTTTCATGTTGGTTATTATTTGTTCGCGATCATCTATTTGCTCTTTGATGTAGAAACTGTTTTTCTCTATCCATGGGCAGTGGTGATGCGAGAAGTTGGTCTCTCTGCATTTATAGAGATACTCATCTTTATGACTATTCTCGGTCTTGGCTTGCTTTATGCCTGGAATAAAAAAGCATTGATATGGGAATAGAAATCAAATCAATGGAATACGATGACTTCAACGACAATGAGGCGTTGGAAGAATTAAAAAAAAGCGGGAGTAATGTTTTGTTGAGTACCGTTGATTCGATTATTAATTGGGGTCGCTCAAATTCAGTTTGGCCGTTAACATTTGCAACAAGTTGCTGCGGTATTGAGATGATGGCCACCGGTGGTGCTCGTCATGATTTTGCACGCTTTGGGATTGAAGTGTATCGCGCTAGTCCACGGCAGGCCGATGTGATTGTTGTAGCCGGAACGATCGTGAGAAAGATGGCTCCTGTTTTAAAAAGATTGTATGATCAGATGGCTGATCCAAAATATGTCATCGCAATGGGAGCCTGTGCAGTTTCTGGCGGACCATTCTATTATAATTCCTACTCCGTCATAAGAGGAGTTGATCAGGTAATACCGGTTGATGTTTACATACCGGGTTGCCCACCAAGGCCAGAAGCTCTATTATATGGCGTGATGCAACTGCAAAGAAAAATTCAAGCGCTTTCAATGACCAGTGAAAAGAAAGAGGAAGGGAAGAAGCAAGAGGAGAAACCTGAAGTGAAAGATGTTCAAGTCAGTGAAACACCTGCATCATGACACGTGAACAACTTACTGCCTTTGTCATAGAAAAATTTCCTGACGTAAAATTAGGAGCAAACAAACAATTCTCTGAATTCATTGCTGCTCCGGATCAAATCCATTCGCTATGCAAAACATTGAAAGAAAACTCGGAAACGAAAATGGATTATCTTTTTTGTGAGACTGCTGCAGATCGGAAAGATGGTTTTCATATGGTGTATCACCTCACTTCATCTGAGTTCGGTCATTGCGCTATGTTGCGTACCATTCTTGCCGATAAAGTAAACCCTGAAGTCGTGACTGTAAGTGATGTTTGGATGGCTGCTGAATTTTACGAGCGCGAAGTATTTGACCTTTTCGGAATCAAGTTTACCAATCATCCTGACCTGCGGAGAATTTTTCTAGATGACGATTGGGTGGGTTATCCATTAAGAAAGGATTACAAAGACGAGTTCACGATTGAACATTAGACATGGAAGAAACACTTCTTGATATTGAACTAAAAGATATTCGTATTCCAAGGAAAGAGGACGAGGGTGAGGCTGAGTATATCATTAACATGGGACCGCAGCATCCCAGTACACATGGTGTATTGCGATTTGAAGTTTGCCTTGAAGGAGAACAAGTGAAATATCTTCGCCCACATTGCGGATATATTCATCGTGGAATAGAAAAAATGAGTGAGAAGCTCACATATCCGCAGTTGCTGCATCTCACCGATCGGATGGATTATTTATCAGCACACATTAATAACGAAGCGGTTGCCTTGTGTGTAGAGAATTCGATGGAAGTTCAAGTGAGTGACCGGGCGAAATACATTCGCACTATTCTAGCCGAACTTACCCGCATCGCTTCACATCAATTGTGGTGGTCGGCTTTTGGAATGGATCTTGGTGCTTTAACGACATTCTTCTACGGCTTGCGTGATCGTGAGAAAATCCTTGACATCTTCGAAGAAACTACTGGATCTCGTTTGATTCAAAGTTATATAACCCCAGGTGGTTTGATGACCGACATTCATCCGAATTTTCAAAAGAGAGTAAAAGAGTTTGTGAAATACTTTCGCAAAAAACTTCCGGAATATGATCAGCTCCTTACTGGCAACGTGATTTTTCATGAACGCACGCAAGGCATTGGCATCATGAGTAAAGAAGATGCTATCGATTATGGTGTAACTGGTCCAAGCGGTCGTGCTTCGGGTTTTCATTGCGACATTAGAAAAATTACTCCTTACAGTGCATATCCATTTGTAAAGTTTAATGAAATCACTTTTGCTGAAGGCGACACATTCCATCGCTATTTAGTCCGCATTAAGGAAATGTGGGAATCGCTCAGTATAATCGAGCAGCTCGTAGACAATATTCCGCAAGGAGAGGTGATGCTTGAGTTGAAAGCGATCAAAGCTCCTAAAGGTGAGTATTATCAGCGTGTAGAAACGGCTCGTGGTGAATTAGGTATTTATATTGTGAGTGATGGTGGACCGATGCCAGCCCGCATCCATTATCGTACTCCGAATTTCTCAAACTTGTTTGTGTTAAATAAGATAGCGAAGGGTCACAAGATCGCTGACTTGGTGGCGATCAGTGGTTCATTGGATTTAGTAATACCGGACATCGACAGATAAATGAATTGAGTATGTACGACTTTTCACCTTTAGTCGATTCCATCGGCAACTTCTTCACTGAAACTTTCTCTCCATTTTGGGCTGGATTATTTTCGATGTTGGCTTTGGGTATTGCGATCCTACTTTTCTATGCATTGATTGGTCTGTACCTCGTATATGCGGAACGAAAGATTTGTGCTCGCATGCAAAATCGGTTAGGGCCAAATAGGGTAGGCCCTTTGGGATTATTTCAAACGATCGCTGATTTAATCAAACTTTTGTTAAAGGAATTGATTTACATCCGCAATGCCGATGCTTTGCTTTTCAATATTGCTCCGTTCATTGTGATTGTTGCGTCTATTATGGCGATCGGCTCCATTCCATTTGCTAAAGGATTACAAGCCATTGACCTCAACATTGGTGTGCTTTACATAATGGCGATTTCGAGTATGGGAGTGATTGGAATTCTAATTGCCGGTTGGTCGAGCAACAATAAATATTCAGTTATAGGAGCGATGCGCAGTGGAGCACAAGTGATCAGTTATGAATTATCGCTTGGATTGGCATTGTTATGTATGATCACCTTTGCAGGTTCGATGCAACTTTCAGAAATTATCAAATCTCAACAAGATGGCTGGTGGATTTTTAAAGGACACATTCCGGCACTAATTGCATTCGTAGTTTATCTCATTGCTGGCACTGCCGAAACAAACCGTGGTCCTTTTGATTTGGCAGAAGCAGAATCGGAATTGACGGCAGGTTTTCATACAGAATATTCAGGAATCAAGTTTGCTTTCTTCTTCTTGGCAGAATACATGAACATGTTCATCGTGGCATCTATTGCTACGACTGTATTTCTCGGAGGATGGCTTCCTTTTCATATTTATCATTTTGATTTCTTCAATAAAGGAATGGATTTCATTCCACCGGTATTTTGGTTCTTTGGCAAGACAGCTTTTGTGATTTATGTAATGATGTGGTTCAAATGGACATTTCCACGACTGCGCATCGATCAGTTGTTGGCTTTGGAATGGAAATATTTGTTACCCATCAATATCGTTAATCTCCTAGTGATTTCATTTCTCACACTTATGCAATGGCACTTCTGAATACGATAAAGGAAATAAGGAAATACTTTCACGATATCTATTCGGGCGTATCCTCTTTGATTAACGGGATGAAAGTGACGGGGGGATATTTTATTAGACCCAGTGAAATCGTTACGCAGCAATATCCTGAGAACCGTGACCACCTGAAAATGTTGGAAAGGTTCAAAGGAGAATTAGTGATGCCTCACGATGAAAATAACCAACACGCGTGTGTGGCTTGCCTTACCTGCGAACGCAGATGCCCAAATGGAAGTATTGAGTTAACTACCGAAAGAGTTCAAGGAGAAGATGGAAGATCAAAAAGAGTTTTAGTAAAATATATCTATCACCTGGAGATGTGTACGTTCTGCGGCTTGTGTGTGCAAGCTTGCGATGAACATGCAATTGTTTTTAGCCATGAATTTGAACACGCCGTGTTTGATAGAAGCAAGTTAACCAAACAGCTAAACAAGCCTGGATCAACTGCACGACCCAAACTTGAACCAGAACCGGAAACAAAATCAGAATGACAGGCCCTAAGATTTTATTTTATATTTTATCTACCTCGATTGTAGTATTCTCGCTTCTCTCTGTGTTGGACAGAAGAATTTTGCGTGCTGCGATTTACTTATTGTTTGTTCTCGTAGCGATTGCAGGTTTGTACTACATGATGAACTTTCAATTCTTGGCCGCAGTGCAACTGATTCTTTATGCCGGTGGCATTGTTGTGTTGATCATTTTTTCTATTCTTCTCACTAGTCAGATTGATAGTAAACTCGATCTTCCAAGGTTAAGTCATTTGCTTCTGGGGGCAATTGTTGCAGTAGGAGGGATCGTACTTTCTGTTTTTACATTTTCTCAATTTGCATTTAAACCATCTACCGGTCCAGCATTGGTAGTGAATATGCGCTCGATCGGTTTACAGTTATTGGATACAAAAGAGCAAGGCTATTCACTTCCGTTCGAAGTGATCAGCATTTTATTATTGGCCGCATTAGTTGGTACCATTTTCATCGCACGTAAAAGTCGCACATGAATTTGCAATCTGAAATACCGCTGAACTACATGATCTTGCTAAGCACGTTGGTCTTCTTTATCGGATTATTTGGTGTAGTTATCAGGCGTAATTTGATCACCATGCTGATGGGTATTGAGCTTATGCTGAATGCTGTGAATATCAATTTCGTTGCTTTCAATCATTATTTATTCCCCAGCCGATTGGAGGGACATTTCTTCGCGCTGATCGTAATGGCGATTGCTGCCGCTGAAGCTGCAGTAGCGATAGCTTTAATCATTAATATTTACCGGAGGTTTGGAACTGTAAGTGTCGACGACGTAAACGAATTGAAATACTAACTCCATGGACTATTCATTTACACTTTTAATTCTTGTCATTCCTCTGGTGACGTTCCTTGCATTGGGATTATTGAATAATCGAATATTACCCAGTACAGCCGGGCTCGTAGGAACGGCAAATCTCTTTTTCGTAACAGCGCTTTCCTATTTTGCCGCCTATCTGTATTTCACAACGTCAAATTCAACAAGTGGATTTCAGCCGACTGAAGCATTTAATTTTCTGTGGTTGAGTTTCACAGACAACCTTCAAATTCATATTGGTATTTTGCTTGACCCTCTTTCGGTCATGATGTTGGTAGTGATCACTACTGTATCGTTGATGGTGCATATCTACAGTTTAGGTTATATGAAGGGAGAGAGTGGATTCCAGCGTTATTATAGTTTCTTAGCGCTCTTTACATTTTCTATGTTAGGCCTTGTTGTAGCCACCAATATTTTTCAGTTGTATATTTTCTGGGAGTTGGTGGGTGTATCGTCTTATCTATTGATTGGTTTTTATTATCAACGCCCTGCTGCCGTTGTAGCCTCTAAAAAAGCATTCATCGTAACACGCTTTGCTGACTTTGGATTCCTCATCGGTATTTTACTATTGTCTTTTTCTACAAACACGTTTGATTTTTCTTTGCTAACAAGTTTGAATGGAACAGCAATCACTCAACCAGAAAGTGCGCTCTTCTTGGGTGTATCTGTTACTACCTGGGCATTGCTGCTCATCTTTATGGGAGGCGCTGGTAAGTCAGCAATGTTCCCGTTACATATCTGGTTACCCGATGCGATGGAAGGACCTACACCTGTCTCAGCATTAATCCACGCAGCAACGATGGTGGTTGCCGGTGTTTATTTGGTAGCCCGATTATTTCCGATTTATTCTTTCACTTCACCAGACGCGCTAGACGTAATTGCTTATGTGGGATGTTTCACTTCTTTATTTGCAGCAGTCATCGCGTGCACTCAGCGCGATATAAAAAGAGTGCTTGCTTACTCAACGCTTTCACAGATCGGTTACATGATGGTAGCGCTTGGTGTTTCTGGTTATGGTGGCGAAGCTGGTGTTGGCTATATGGCTTCGTTGTTTCATTTATTTACGCACGCATTCTTCAAGGCTTTACTATTTCTTGGAGCAGGCTCTGTGATTCATGCCATGCATAGTAATTTGATAAACGAGATGGGTGGACTTCGGAAGCACATGCCCATTACGCACATTACATTTTTGATTGCTTGCTTGACAATCGCCGGAATCCCTCCCTTCTCTGGATTCTTCAGCAAGGATGAGATTTTAGTTGCCGCATTTGAGCATAACCAACTGATTTTCTATGTGCAATGGGCCGTTGCGGGAATCACAGCTTTCTACATGTTTCGACTGTATTTTTCAGTATTCTGGAGTTCTTCACCTGATTACAAACACACTCCCCATGAGTCGCCAAGCACGATGACGATCCCATTAATAATTCTTGCCATTGCGTCTGTGTTTGCTGGATTTGTTCCTTTCGATCAACTGGTAACAAGCGATGGCAAAGCTTTTCATACTGAGTTTGATTGGTTGATTGCAGTTCCCTCTGTTTTAATTGCCTTGATGGGAATTGGCGCAGCAGCCATTCTCTACTTGAAACAAAATCCACGACCTCAAATGATTGCAAATAAACTGAGCGGCCTCTATTCAATAGTTTATCACAAGTTCTATATCGATGAGATTTATCTATTCATCACACATAAAATTTTGTTTCACCTGGTAGCACAGTCAGTGGCTTGGTTTGACAAACACATTGTTGATGGTGCAGTCAATCTTGCTGCAAACGGTACAGTATTTTTCGCTGGACTAATTAAGAAGATACAATCGGGGCAGATGCAGCTGTATATCTGGTTCTTTACTTCGGGTGTTTTGGTGCTTACGTTGCTCATGCTGTATTTAAACTAGAATTTAAATCATGAACCCGCTCTTATATTTATTGATCATCCCAACACTTACCATGGTGGGAATAGTATTCATCAAGGATTTAAAAAGTGTTCGGGTTGTTGCAGCCATTGGAATGACCACTCAATTAGTGTTCTCTTTTGTATTACTCTTTTGGTTTTATAAGATAAGAAATGAAGGAAATACTGAGGCTTTCCTTTTTGTTTCTTCTACAATGTGGTATGAGGCCTTTAACATTCAATTAAAATTTGGTGTTGATGGAATTTCTTTATCAATGATTATCCTCACGGCGATTGTAGTCTTTGCCGGTGTATTTGTTTCATGGCAGATCGACTATCGACAAAAAGAGTTTTTCATTTCTCTGATTCTTTTGGCAACCGGTGTTTATGGTTTTTTCATCTCGCTCGACCTGTTTACCATGTTTCTCTTTTACGAGCTAGAAGTGATCCCGATGTATTTGCTCATTGGCATTTGGGGAAGTGGCCGCAAAGAATATGGCGCCATGAAATTGACGTTGATGATTATGGCTGGATCGGCGTTGCTATTGGTTGGATTATTAGGAATCTATTTCAACTCGGCACCAGAAGGAGGACGGCTTACTTTTGATCTGACTGAGATTGCCAAAGTAAGTATCCCCATCTCTGCTCAATTATATTTCTTTCCATTCATCTTCATCGGCTTTGGTGTGTCAGGCGCGTTGTTTCCTTTTCACACCTGGTCACCTGATGGTCACTCTTCTGCACCAACTGCTGTCTCGATGTTAGCAGCAGGTGTGTTGATGAAATTGGGAGGGTATGGATGTTTTAGAGTGGCTATCTTTTTGTTGCCGGAGGCTGCTCATTCACTAGCGTGGATCTTTATTATTCTCACTTCGATCAGTGTTGTGTATGGTGCATTTGGTGCGATCTGGCAGAAAGATTTAAAATACATCAACGCGTATTCTTCCATTAGTCACTGTGGCCTTGTCCTCTTTGCATTGCTGATGTTGAACGAGACCGCCACTACTGGAGCATTTCTTCAAATGATTTCTCACGGATTAATGACTGCCCTCTTCTTTGCTATTATCGGAATGATTTATACACGGACGCATACACGGATGATCAATGAAATGGGAGGTCTCATGAAAGTTCTTCCTTTCTTATCGGTGATGTATGTGATTGCCGGATTGGCTTCACTTGGTCTTCCCGGACTGAGTGGCTTCGTTGCTGAGATGACCATTTTTGTTGGAGCGTTCCAACATGCTGAGACATTTTATCGAGTAGCGACTATTGTAGTTTGTTCATCCATTGTGATCACGGCTGTTTATATTTTACGTGTGGTTGGAATTCTATTTTTTGGTCCAATGAAAAGTGATTCTTACCTGGAGCTTAAAGATGCGCAGTGGTTTGAAAAGTTAAGCGGCGTTACATTGATTGTATTTATTGCAGCCATTGGGCTTGCTCCATTGTGGCTGTCTAATTTACTGCATGAGCCACTTGTTGTCATATTTCAACATTTAAAGATTTAGTTATGAGTTGGGATTCCCTATATATTATGCGACATGAAGTTCTGCTGGGAATCTTTATCCTTTATCAGCTCATTTCAGATTTGACAGAGAGAACAGACAAGGGTCGACTTATTCACATTACCATTGTTTCGTTTACTCTATTCACCATAATCGGTTGTTTGCCTTCTCAATCAGCTACACTTTTTGGAAGCATGTTTGTGAGTGATCCTTTACGGGATTTATTAAAAAATATTCTAAGCCTGTCAACCTTGATCATCTTATTGCAATCTTCAAGCTGGTTGAAAAAGGAAGAGCATCAGGCAAGGGAAGGGGCATTTTACTTGCTGATCTTTTCAACGTTGATGGGAATGTTCTTCATGATTTCGGCCGGGGATTTTCTGATGCTTTACCTAGGATTGGAGTTGGCAACCTTACCAATGACCTTGCTTGCTGCCTTTGATAAAGAATTGAAACGCTCAGCCGAAGCCGGTGTGAAGTTGCTGATGTCATCAGCGGTTTCATCCGCAATATTATTATTTGGATTATCAATGATCTATGGCATCTACGGAACATTTCATTTTTCAGAAATCGCGTTACTTTCCGATGCAAGTCCGTTGTCAATCATGGCAATTGTTTTTCTATTGTCAGGATTGGGATTCAAACTTTCTCTCGTCCCTTTTCATTTATGGACAGCCGATGTGTATGAGGGCTCACCCATGCCAGTGACCTCTTATCTTTCGGTCGTTTCTAAAGGAGCGTCTTTGTTTACATTGATGCTGGTCTTGTATCGTGTATTTGGTCAGCAACCGAAAATTTGGACGATGGCATTGTATGTTCTGGCGATCACCACAATGATTGTAGGTGCGTTGTTTGCGCTACGTCAGAAGAACATGAAACGCTTTCTTGCATTCTCATCGATTACACAGATTGGCTTTATGATGCTGGGATTCATGAACAACGGCACAATGGGAATGAACACCATTATTTACTTCATGTTGATTTACGGATTATCCAATCTAGCTGTCTTCGGAGTTTTGTCGATTGTCGCCAACGCTACTGGAAAGGAAAGTATGGATGACCTGAATGGTTTTTACTCAACCAATCCTCGATTGAGTTTAATCATGCTCCTCGCTCTGTTCTCGCTGGCAGGCATCCCGCCTTTATCAGGATTTTTTGGAAAATTATTTCTGTTCACAGCTGCTGCTTCAAAAGGAATGTACGTTTTAATTCTAATAGCAGTTCTCAACACAATCGTTTCTTTATATTATTACCTCCTGGTAGTGAAAGCCATGTTCATCGAAAAGAATGAAGCACCGATCGCTAAATTATCATCGACCTTTTATGAGAAGTTCTCATTCACACTTTGTTTAGCAGGTATTTTGATTATTGGTTTTGCAAGTCCTGTCTACAACTTCATCCAGTCTGTTTTGTGAGATATAGATCATCTCAAATCGATGATCAAAATCATTCGTAGAGAAGCTAAAGTGAGGTAGATTTTGATTGAATTACATAGCCTCATTTAAAGCATCAAATCATGACTAAAATAGTTGAACACCTCGAGGAAGCAACCATTCGGTTCGCAGGAGATTCAGGAGACGGAATGCAGTTGGTGGGAACGCAATTTTCTGAAACCTCCGGCTTTGCGGGAAATGAAGTGAATACGTTTCCTGATTATCCTTCTGAGATACGGGCTCCCGAAGGAACTCTATATGGAGTAAGTGCATTTCAGGTTCACTTCGGTACGAAGCACATTCATACCTCTGGTGATTTTATTGATGTCTTATTTGCGATGAATGCATCATCGTTAAAAGTGAACCTTCCTAATTTAAAGAAAGAAGGAATCATCATTGTAGATACGGATGGATTCGATGCACGAAATCTTGGGTTGGCAAAATTTCCTGCGAACCCACTGGAAAATGATTCGCTAAAAGAGTATGAAGTTCACGCCATAGACATTGCAAAAGAAATAAAAGCAGCGTTTGCCGAATCAGCTATTCCATCAAAAATGGTTAGCAAGACGAAGAATGTTTTTTGTTTGGGCATCGCTTATTGGATGTTTCATCGCCCGATTGATCCAACAGTAAATTGGATCAACAAAAAATTCAAGGGAAAGGATGATGTGATTCTTGCCAACATCCATGCCTTGCGTGCAGGATGGAATTACGCGGAGATGAATCCGGAGTTTAAAAAGCAATATGTGATTGATCGTTCTCCATTGCCGATGGGTCGCTACCGCAACATCACAGGAAATGAAGCTATTGCGTTGGGATTAGTAGTTGCAGCAAAAAAAGCAAACCTGCCTTTCTTCCTTGGGTCATATCCAATCACTCCGGCCACCGATATTTTACATGCCATATCCGGTTACAAAAAATTCGGAGTGAAAACATTGCAGGCAGAAGATGAGATTGCTGGCATCTGTAGTGCGATCGGTGCAGCATTTGGTGGAAACCTTGCAGCGACAACAACCAGCGGACCGGGCTTATCATTGAAGACGGAAGCCATGGGACTAGCGGTGATGACAGAGCTTCCGTTGATCATTGTAGATGTGCAACGTGCCGGGCCTTCCACCGGCTTGCCAACAAAAACAGAACAAGGAGATTTATTGATGGCGATGTATGGACGTCATGGTGAAGCACCAATGCCGATACTGGCCACCGCAAGTCCGGCAGATTGCTTTGAAGTTACGTTGGAAGCGGTTCGGATTGCACTGAAGTATATGACTCCGGTTTTAATTCTAAGTGATGGGAACATCGGGCAATCCTCTGAGCCGTGGAAGATTCCTTCGGTGGCGAACTTGCCAGCAATTGAAGCGTATTTTACAAAAGACTCAGCCAACTTTGCTCCCTACAAACGCGATGAAGAAACGCTTCGCAGACAATGGGCGATTCCTGGCTTTGAAGGAATGGAACATCGCATTGGTGGATTAGAAAAAGAAGATGGCTCTGGCAACGTAAGTTCGGATGGATTGAATCATGAGAAGATGGTGAAACTCCGCCAGGAGAAAATCAATCGCATTGCCAATGATGTTCCGGAAGCAGTTGTCTACGGTGAGCAAGAAGGAGATTTATTGATGCTCAGTTGGGGAAGTACTTTCGGTGCGGCGAAGACGGCCTTTGAAAGAGTGAAAGCAAACGGACATCCGATTTCGTTTTGTCATTTGCGTTACATGAATCCTTTCCCAAGAAATCTTGAAGATGTTTTAAATCGTTTTCAAAGAGTACTCTTACCTGAATTAAACATGGGTCAATTGAAACTTCTCTTGCAGGGAAAATATCTTAAACCAATTATTGGATTAAGCAAGTTGCAAGGCAGGCCGTTCAAGTCAACCGAGCTGGAAGAAAAAATAATGAGTTTGTTAACCGAAAAAGAAGTTTTAGTATGAAATGGCCAAGCACACATTTAGTGAAAGGAATAGGAAGAAGCATGGCCATTCCATGTGACCTAAACAAATAAAAATTAACACATGAAAACAAGAGTTGATGAATTGCTGGAGAGGCCACATGTTGGCAATCTGGTGTACACCGCAAAAGATTTCAAACCCGAAGTGGATGTGCGTTGGTGTGCGGGCTGCGGTGCCATTTCTGTTTTGTCTCCATCACAAAAGCTGATGCCTGACTTAGGGCTTCCAAAAGAGAGGATTGTTTATGTTTCTGGCATTGGTTGCTCGGGTCGTTTTCCTTACTACATGGATACATATGGTTTTCATTCGATCCATGGACGTGCTCTTGCCATTGCATCGGGATTAAAAATTGCACGCCCTGATTTAAGTGTGTGGGTAGTAACAGGCGATGGCGATAACATGAGCATTGGTGGAAATCATTTTATCCATACTTGTCGCAGAAATGTTGATCTCAACATCATGATGTTCAACAATGAAGTGTACAGTTTAACGAAAGGCCAATATTCACCGACTTCCCATCGTGGACAGATTACCAAGTCATCGCCACTCGGTGTGCTGGATGATCCGTTCAATCCAGTAGCGCTTGCACTAGGAGCGGGCGCAACGTTTGTAGCCCGAGGCCACGATAAAGATCGCGCTCAGCTACAAGAATTACTCAAACGCGCTTATGAACACAAAGGCATTTCATTTGTCGAGATCTACACAAACTGCCGCATCTTCAATGATGGTGCTTTTGATCTTTACACAAATGCAGACACACGTGATAACTCAACCATTTTCCTTGAACATGGAAAGCCATTGGTCTTCGGAAAAACAAAAAACAAAGGAATCATCTTGGACGGCTATACGCCAAGAGTGGTGAATCTCGATCAAGGAGAATATTCCATCAACGATTTACTCATTCACAATGAAAAAGATTCAACCCTTGCTTTCATTTTGGCAAACATGACCTACAGCGAAGATCTTCCTCGACCAATGGGCGTATTACAAGCGATTGATCGTGCACCGTATGAAGTGCGTGTCGCCAATCAAATCCAACATGAGATTGTCACGAAAGGAGAAGGCGATTTGCAAACCTTGTTGAGTGGTGATTCGAGTTGGTTGGTGTAAATTAATACTTACTGCAATTCTGTGTTTTAAACTGATGGTACCAGTAACGTTTGTGTATAAGCAGTGGCGCGTTTGAAATTTAGTATGCTTGAATTAAAACGTCAGTCGGAATATTTAGCTTTTCATGAAGTTGTCTAATCATTTCCAATGATAGCTTTCTCTTTCCACTCAAAATTTCACTTGCTCTGCTTTTTAGCCCAACAACTTTTGTCAAATCTGTCTGAGTGTATCCAAGTTGTTCCATTCTGAATTTAATGGCTTCAATAGGATCAGGTAGGTCGATTGGGAAATGTTCATTCTCGTATTGGTCGATCAATATTCCTAATATCTCAAGTTCGTCTCCTTGTGAAGTCCCTTTTTTTGCATCAAAAATTACTTCAAGTCTATCCAGCCCTTGTTGGTAGTCCCTTTTAGTCTTTATTGGTCTTAAGTTCATAGTCATCAAATTTTATTTGCGTCAACCTTATCCATAACAATGCAAAAAATCCAAATAATATTACCAATGATATTCATTTAACAATCGAATTAGTCAAAACAGGAGTCTAGTCCAATTTCAAAAAATTATTTCCCGAAATCTGAAGCCGTAACTCAAATCTACCCAAACTCTGACCAAACATCAATAATGGTTCGTAAATTCCAATAGTCTCCTGGGAAAGCATTAAATTTCCTTCCTTAAACAATTAATTTTATGGAAAAATTGGAAAGGATTTTAATGAAAGACAGTGCAGATGATCGCTACAATTTTAAACAATTTAGAGACGGCACGAACGATACCTTGAAGTTTCTGCCAAATGTCCTTCCAAATTGTGAGACAGGCGATTTGGTTAAGATTGAGTGCCCGGACTTTCCTGACATGGTGGTTTTTGTGCGGGACGTAAAAAAGGTCATGGGAAAAAAATTGCTGCATTTAGTAAGACCAAGGCTGTCAATCTAAATTAAACAAATTCCTAACCTCAGTTTCATTGGTCGGTGGTGTCCCAAAAACTAGCCGCTAACGTTTAGCTAAAAGCAGTTGCGGGTTTAGAAACTACTTCACTGTCTACGTTGCAAATTCAAGTTAGCTATTAAAAATTTCTTTGCCACCATCGAATCCCGCAATTGCGTTTAGGCTTTTTGTTAGCGGCTGGCGGCATCACAGCTTAATCTTTGTCTGTTAAGGTTTCGCTGTCAACGACCTCAACTTTAAGATTGTATTGAATATTAGGTCCAAGAAAAAATAACCGGGTCTAATTGTTTCAAACGTAAGGGAATTTATATTTTAATCCGATTACATAATCTCTGGTTAGTTTATCCTTATAATTATATTTTGTCACTACTTGGATAATTTCATGCAAGTTTTTGTAACAACGTGAATATTTTACTGCTCCATTGCCATTTGCAAATTGATAAAAATGCCAGGTAAAGGGAAAAATATCTGACAGCAATAGCTTACTAACCCTACTTTCCCATTCTCCCATCGAGGGAGTCAGAGCTGTAAGAGTGTTTGCAGCAATTGCAATAGGGACACCTATTACAGCTACTGGAAACCTTAAAAAAGGAACCTTTTCATAAACGTATGATAGCCCCAATAGCGGCCAAAAAAATACATTCCAAACAATGCTTAAGGGTATTAACAAGAGCCCAAATGTCCAATTAACCAATAATCCGAGAACGAATGTTGATATCAACTGGATAGGAATAACGATTATAGACAACACCCATAGAATTGCATTCAGTATTCGATAAGTGATCATTGGGTTTATTTTTTTATGAAATCTCGGTAAGTCAATTTAGTTGTTAATAGTTGTCAAAAAAAAATAACCATCTCACAAGTCCTACCACTGGCGGCTTACATCAATCTTCCTTAAGTTCTTGAATCGCTGTCTTAATCCTTTGTATGTCTCGGCTGTAGAAAAATTTAATCCCTGTTAGTTTCTCAAGATCTAAAGCCTTACTGACAATGTCGCCCTTGTCCGGAGAAATAAAAATGAGACATCTCTCCTTGTACGCTGTATCAATATGCCTTACATCGTTGAAATGATTTCTGCCCACTATGTCAGCAATTTTATCAAAGACTTCTGACTTGTCTATGTTTGAAACTTTAATTCTTGTATCGTCCGGGGTGATGAAGGTATTGTCAGCTGTCAATGAAGATGGATTGTCCGAACGAGTTACTTTTTTATTTTTATTTTCATGTGGAAAACCAATAAGCTCTATGTCATCAGAATTTCTGAGTTCTTTAACTTCCTTAGTCAATGCTCCGTCTTCGCAGTATATTTTAATTTTCATGTCCTGCTGAAAGCTCCCCTAAAAACAGTAGCGATTATAAATAGAGTTTAATCGTTAAAATTGGGAGAAATGAAAAAGACAAAATTCACCGAGAGCCAGGTCATTGGTATTCTCAAAGAACAAGAACAAGGA
>Ga0302164_10000041_pt1 | contig 70270 bp, 65 predicted proteins | sample I_Fen_E3_1_FD_193500 | JGI IMG/M metagenome (GOLD analysis project Ga0302164, IMG submission 193500) | Peat permafrost microbial communities from Stordalen Mire near Abisko, Sweden - I_Fen_E3_1 | ecosystem: Environmental > Terrestrial > Soil > Wetlands > Permafrost | place: Sweden: Abisko...
CTGATGGTCAGTTTACAGACTTCCATTTGTAAAAGGTGGTACCAATTGTAACAAGTGGTGGTAACGAAGAAACATTCTTCATCCAGGAATTGATTTCGCCCACGAAGTCCCATTGAATTAAGGTAATAAATTTGGAGATCATCAGGTCGAAAGACCTGACGACACTGTAAAGATTTTATTAGGCATAGTTAGTTTTAGTGTAAGTTGTTGATTTTAAATTGAATTTCATCCTTTCTTTTGCCAACGTTGGTGCTCTTTCACCAGCGGTTTTGTTTGTCGGTGAAGAACACTAACAAACAAGAAGGCATCGTGAGAGTCCGTGGCGAGACTCTGTTAGGAAATTAAAATGAAAGAGTTATTATCTTCGCATCCATCATTGTCTTCATGCTCTTTTTTTCGCAGAGTTACCCGTCTCTCGACCCTGACGGACAAAACGTAGACGAAAACGGAGACTCTGCGAAGAAAGAGAAAGATGACCCAGGAAGAAGTCTTTATTTTAAATAATTGCGAAAGCCTTCTGTGTCGAAGAAAATTGTTAACGCACTGAGTTTTCCATTCTTCACTTGCCAGTATTCGGCAACGCTCGCATTAATACTCTTGTCATTGGGAAAAGCATAATCATAATTAGCTAGAACAAACGCGCTGTGGTCCGTCACAAAAGTTTCTTTCGGCCGAACATCCTTGAAGAGCAAGCTGAATCTTTTGATGACCTCTTCGTAGGCAGGCTTGCCAACAGTTGGTTCTTGTTTTGTCATGTCTCCACCAATAAATTTGAAATCATCAGCGATCACGGATTCCCATCCTTGCTTTCTGGCGAGACCTTTATAGTAGGTCTCCAGTAATTCTTTCGTTTCCATAATTTTTTTATGTAAAACTAGTAGTTCACGCTCCTGAAAGTGAGGTGTAAAATGGACAATCTCAGGGGTTGATTTGGCCAACTTGCGTTTTTATCTTTATAGCATGAAGCAGTTAACTATCCTTGTGCCTAATGGGTACCATAACTTGAGCAGCGTAGTCGGCTCTTACGAGGTCTTTACAAAAGCAAATGAGTATTATCAAAGTATCGGGAAAGAACCGGTCTTCAAGATTCAACTCGCTGGCACTTCCCGATCGGTGAAATTGTATGGCGATTTGTTTTCGATAAAAACCCAGCTATCGATAGCAGAAGTGCGCCGAACTAACTTGATAATAATCCCTGCGCTGCGAACCGATTTTTTGCGGAGTATAAAGCAAGTCGAAGAACTGAAAATATGGTTGATAAAAATGGCAGCACAGGGTTCGGAGATTGCGAGTATTTGTACAGGGGCTTTTTTGCTAGCCTCAACCGGTTTGTTAAAAGATAAAAATTGTTCTACCCATTGGTTTGCAGCAGACATTTTCAGTAAAATGTTTCCCGACGTCAACTTGACGATCGACAAGATCATCACCGACGAAGATGGCGTTTACACCAATGGCGGTGCTTTTTCTTTTTTGAACCTGCTCATCTACCTGGTTGAAAAGTACTACGATCGCAAAACAGCGGTGTATTGCTCAAAACTCTTCCAAATTGAAATTGACCGCCAAAGCCAATCTCCCTTCGTTATTTTTTCAACACAGAAAAAACACGATGATGAGGTAATAAAAAAGGCGCAAGCTCATATAGAAAAGAATATGACGAGTAAAATTTCAACTTCATTACTATCGGAAAAATTTTCAGTGAGCAGGCGGAGTTTTGACAGACGATTTATCAGGGCAACAGGAAATACACCGCTTGAATATTTGCAGCGAGTAAAAATTGAAGCAGCTAAAAAGCAATTTGAGTCAACCGGAAAAACGGTGAACGAAGTGATGTATAACGTTGGGTATTCGGATATAAAGGCGTTCCGCCAAATATTCCGAAGAATTACAGGCCTCTTGCCACTCGACTACAGAAACAGGTTTAATAAAGAGCGGTTAATGGTTAACTGACTACAACGCAGAATTCTTTGTTGGTCGTCCTTTTTCTTCGCAGAGTTACCCACCGCGAGGAATTGTCTGAATAAAAATCTGTATAGATGCCTTTTTCCACGGCTAACCCGATACGTTTGCTCGTTTTAACCAATGACACAAAAATTTCTGTTGTGAAGGATTGTGATCAACCACATGATTATAAAAATCAATTCGTTCCTTTTTTATTGACATTAAAAAATCACTAGCATCAATTTTGTTAAGCGCAGCAATCATCTCGGCATTCATCTGGTTGTCGAGTTTAAATGTGTTGCCGCAGTCGTTCAACACCCGTTGGATCATCTTCACCCCGATGGGTGAGTGAACCCTAAAGTCGAACAGGTAATTAGCAATGGCTTGATTTTCCAGATCGGAAAATCCTTCGTTGATCCAAATGTCCAAATAGAAATCCGTTACGTACCAGTCGGTAAGGTCGTTGAAAAAGTAATTCTGATCGGGGGGTCCGCACTTGAGTTTGTACTCATCGATGCGAGACCAACCACGCCAATCTTTGCTGAATTTACGACTGATTCCTCGATACGTTTCTTCTCCTAAATCGCTTTCCACGTTGGCATATCCACCTTCGTAAGATTCGGTGATCTGGTAGGCGATGAGAAATGATGCCTTTTGGATAAGTAACGGTGCTTCTTGTTTATGAGGAGGAGAAGGCGGCAAAGGTGCCTCTTCGGCTGTCACCCAGATAAACAAAAATGAAAGTGTTACTATCATTTTTATTAGCGTCATGACGAGTGTATTTGGTTAACTCTTGCCATGACCGGTGTTGTTGCTGTTAAGGCTTGGTAATTCATCTTGTAAAGATGAGATGCAGCCTTACGCTAAGTGTTACATAGTTGTGATTGAAAATTACATTGCTTACATATTTCGCCTGTAGTTAGCGCTCGTTTGTAACGCATGCTTTAAAAATTTGAGAGGTACTCGTTTTCAAACGAGCGCCATCAAGGCGTTACCCGCCTCGGTCTGCCGGAGTAGAAGAATAGAGAATTGAAGACGCAGACTAAACGTTGACTCTGATGAAAAAGAAAACTTACATAACCTTCGCTGTTCATTTTGGTATGATTTCCACCAAAGGATCTAAACACAGCAGAATTTCAAATAGGATATTGACATATTCTTTCAAAACCTAACTCAAGCTTCGGCTAGGGAAAGGAGAATTATTTTTCAATTCAGATTAACTCTTATTTTTGCGGCCCTAAAAACAAATTTTTTAAAAACATGAAAACACTAAAATCTCTTTTTCTTTTTATGGCAATTTATACTGCCTTTGTAGGCTGTTCAAAAAAAAATGATCCAGTTGCACCGGTATGTTACATGGACACTTATACATACGCTGAAGACAATTATAGTACTGTTGATACCTATACTTACACAAATAACAAAATAACTGGAGGTTCAAGAAGCTATAGCACTGGAGGCGTAACTTCGTACACTTATAACTATGATGCACAGGGAAGAATTGTCTCTATTGCTTCAACATCTACCAGGCCGGGCTCCCCACCCTCAGATAATCAAACCCTTACTTATGACGCCAATGGTAGAGTGATTCAAACGCTTTCTTCATCAGAGAAAATGGTATATACTTACAATTCTTCTGGTCAAATGATGAAGAGAGAATATTATACTAACGGTAGCTCTGGATTCACGCTGAATTACTCTTGGGCCTACACTTATCCCTCGACTAACACGAAAAATTATTCTACACAAATGGATTATAACGGTTCAAATGTGCTTCAGGCGACTCTCACTTTTGTCTATGACACAAAACAAAACCCAGACGCAGTATTAGTTCCCGGGTCTCCCCTAACAACAACAAATAATGCGACTCAGGTAACGTTCCAAAATCCCGGAAGCTCAACATCAGTTGTTACTTATACTTACACCTACAATGCCAACGGCTTTCCCATTACCGTCGTAGAACAAAATAGTGGATATATCTACACCAAAGCTTACAGCTATACAAATTGTAAATAAGTTTAGTTAGTAGTATTATGTTTTCATTCTTCTCAGAGCTCCGAAAACGATGACTCTGAGAAGAATGGGAATGTTGGTGGAATTACTCTCTTTTTTTATTGTTCTCATTTCAGAATGCCTTCACAACACCTAATCCCGTGTCCATTCTCAAGTTCACTCTTTCGCTTCTTGCCATTTTTATACGAAAGCCAACGCCACCGTTAGGTTTTAGCTCTTGAAAAGTTATTTGTTTTATTTCGCTTGCTACTTCACCCGCCCCTGCAAAGATCACCAGTCCAAACATTCGGTTGAAAACTTTTCTATATTCAATTTGTGCCGCTGCATAATTATGATCCCGGTAGCGTCCTGAATAATATCCGCGCATAATCATATCGCTCCGCAAGGGTCAACCGTGACGACATTGATTAACGTCACGAGTTTACGTCCCATCTCAATGGTTATTTTGTTTTTGTCCATATGTTTTTGCGCTTTGGTTTGCAAAGAAATTAATAAGAGCGTTGCACATAATACGAAGAGGGTTGAAACAGATTTTCCTGAATTTTTGAAAGCTATTGTTGTCATGGCAAAATGGTTTAAAAAGTTATTTGCATTCTATGACGAGTAGCATTCGGAAATTGGACAAAATCATAAAAAGAAAGTTCAAAGTTGTTTTAGTCACTCGTTTTTAGGGCTCTGGCAGATCAAAGATGAAAGACACCACTAGGTAGCGTGTTGTAACGCGTGGCTTTATTAAAATTAAAAAAGGTACTCGTTTTAAACGAGCGCCATCAAGGATGAAAGTCGGAAATTAAACTTCGAAAAGTCATTTTAGACGAGATCAAGCACCTATTGCGGCGGTGAAAATATAGCCGAGTAAACCATAGGCGAGAGAGATGCTTGCAAAGACTATTTTAAGAAAATAACAAACTCATGGTTGCCCACCCTTACTTCCTTCCTGAATGTGCCGGAAGCCACAGAGTCGCTATGGATTGCATTTTGTAAGGTAGGAATAATCGTTCGGCGATTATTGTCAAAACAACAAATTATTGAAATCGCCAAAACTGTACCGAATAGCAAATGCATTTTTTTATGACTCATAGAATAGATCATGAGCTCAGCCATTGCTGCATTTATTTTGCCAAGCACTAAACCAATTTTTCTGGACTGCTTCATACAGTTTGTGTTTTAATCTGATGCAAGGTATAGTCACCGCATGTCTGCTAAAACCCGGAACTTGCTAACTTTTCGATCTACCTGTTGGTTATCTTGAATCGATTGAAACTGAGTAGAAAAGAATAGTAAACTTCTGGAAAGAATTAGAGGAATTGAAATTCAAGAATACTAAAAGAATTATCGAGATATATACGAACTGAGCACAAAAAGAAAACCCCGGAGCCGCCTGCTCCAGGGATAATCTGTTATTAATTGGTTTTAATCTGACTCAAAAATAAATTAACGCCAGCCCTACTCTTATAAGGAATCGCCCAATCTTTGGTATTTACGTTGCATTGACCCTTATCCTTTCAGTGTCGACTTTGAAAAGCAGATTTCAAATGAGATCAAGTTCTTCGCTTTCCAAAAATTACCCTCACCAGGAACAGGATAATGATAGCTCCGATGGCAGCGGTGAAAATATACCCGAGCAAACCGTGGCCGAGTGAGATGCCGAGTTTGCCAAACAACCAATACCCCAGCCATCCGCCGAGCAGGCCAACAAGGATGTCACCAAACAGGCCGAGCCCGCTGCCTTTGTAAATCATACTGCCGAGCCAACCGGCTATGCCACCGACTAATAGCACTGTTAGTAGTTCCATAAGATTTGAATTTGGTTTAACCTTGAATCTAGTACCGTAGTTCGTGTCGACAAGAACCATTGCATGGTTTCATCTTGAACACAATAAACTTACTACGTAAAACGTATTTGATAAAACGATGACTGTCGTGAAAACCTGATTCGGATTTGAAGAGCCACTTTTGCCGGTAAACCGCTGACTGAATGGGTTGAAATTAGAAAACTCTCATCAACGTTTGTTTGTTAAATTGCTTACCAAAGAGGACAAACTGTTGATGGAAATTATTTTGACCAGCATCATTGCATTTGCCTCTACCAACATTGACGACCTTTTTATACTTACCCTCTTTTTCGTTGACAAACGATTTAAACCGGTTCACATTTACCTCGGGCAATACTTGGGAATAATCGTATTGATCGGGATAAGCGTTACGGGCTCACTGATCGGTAATTTTATTGAAGGCAAATACATCGGGATTTTAGGACTATTTCCGATTTACTTGGGCGTCCTGCAAATCATCTATTTGATAAAGGGAGAACAGGAGAAATTGGAGCAACAAGAAAGACCACGTTCAAAGACTGGTGCCTTGAGCGTGGCAACGGTGACGATTGCCAATGGGGGTGATAACATTGGCACGTATGTCCCTTTGTTTGCAACACTTACAACGTCGGATAAATCAATTATGATCATAGTATTTTTGGCTATGGTTATGATCTGGCTGACAGCAGCAAAGTATTTATCAACACATCCACTACTGGCAAAAGCAATTTCAAAGTATGGCCACATCATCACACCAATTGTTTTATGCCTCCTTGGACTTTTTATTTTAAAAGAAAACGGAAGTTTTGGCTTAATAACAAACCAATGAACAAACGCCCTCTCACAGTCACACTCATCAGTTGTCTTTTTATCGCGGCAGGCGCGATGGGTATTATCTATCATGCAGCTGAATTAAAACAAATTACGACCAATCCGGAGGTGATTTGGATTCTTGTGGTCAGGCTCCTGGCCATTGTGGGTGGAATATTTGCCTTGCGCAGTGACAACTGGGCGCGGTGGTTGTTAGTAGCGTGGATTGCTTATCATGTAGTCATCAGCTTTTTTCATACTTCGGCAGAATTAATAATGCACGCTGTAATAATGATTATAACCATCGTTGCTTTGTTCCATCCAAAAGCCAACGCCTATTTCAGAAAGGAATAGAAACACGCATCGGAAGTCTCTTCAATCTTTGTCATAAGGTGTTGTTGGAGCATAAAAATCTAAATTCATAAATTTGACGAAACTAATTTCGTGCTATGCCAGGTGTAGAATTAATTCAAATTTCAGGTAAGGAAATAATATCTATAGACTATACCGGATGTAAACCAGCACAAATGATTACCATATTCAATCAAGCCAAAGAAATTGTCTTGACAAAAAGTGATTGCTTACTGTTAACCAATTTTGAAGGTTCGTACATCACCCCGGCATTTATGCGCCATGCGGAACGGGAGATGCTACCCTTAAGGCATCTAATCAAAAAAAACTCGTTCATTGGCATGACCCTTCCGCAGCGAATGATTCTCAAAGGGTTTCAATTATTTATCGGCAAGGACGTTTATGTCGCATTTGACAAGCGACAAGAGGCGATTGATTACTTAGTTCGTTAGGAAGCGATCGTGCAGCCGCGTATCATGAGGCTTTGCTTTCGTTGTTTTTGTAATGATGTTTGATCACGACCTTTTGTAATATACGTTTAATAATTAATTCAGCGATTACATTAAAACGATTTTCGTTTTTATACTCGTTCAAATACTTTTTTAATTGAACTTCGCTAATATCAATTCGATTAAGTAAGCGCATTAAATTAGAATCGGTCTTTGCTCCGTTGCGCTGTAGTTCAAACACAATTTTTTCGTGGATACTACCATAGTCCGGATCAAGCGTCTCAATAAAATCATATTGAAAATTACTTTGCTCAAAATCTTTTGTTAATTGCCTTTTAAAAGCACCGAACAAATCTTTGCTGCTTAACTGATTTTTAGTATCTGGTAAATTTTCCACTAGAATGGTTCACGGACTATTTATACAAGTTTTTCAAGTTCACTTCAAATAAAATATTCTGGTTGTTATAGGATTTTTTAAAATCATTTGCAGCCGTGTGCCCTTTGTAGGGCGCATAATAATGTTTCTTATTTTCAATTCGACCCAGGTTCCCAACTATTTCTTCACAAATTTAAAAGCATCTGTCCCTTCATTATTTTCTACTGTAAGAATATAGAGTCCGCTATTTAAGCTTGAAATATCAATTTCATGCGAATGATCATTAAAATGCAGTATCTCTGATTGCCAAATTAGTTTTCCGGTTATTTCATGGATTTTTATTTTGAGGCCTTGAGAAGTTCGAGTACTTATTAAGTTTAACTTATCAAGTGCAGGATTAGGATAAAAATTCATGGAAGAGTTCACGCTTTCTTGAACTTCAGTAATATCATCAACAACCAAAAAGTTCGTAGATGTGGTCACGGTTTTTCCTCCAACAGTTAAGGATATAGGTCCAGTTTTGGCGCCTTGAGGAACTGTGAAAGTCAGACCTCCGTAGTATGAACCTGAAATAGTAGCCTTCACTCCATTCACCCGAATGGAATCGAGATTTGCCAATGGACTTAAGTAAGTTGCGTTTAAATTTATGGATTGACCAACCGGTCCTGAACTGGGCCCAAAGGCCGAGATTTTAGGTCCAAAATCATATCGGGCAACCCAGAGCCCCTCAGATGTTGCAGCGTAAATCGTATCATTCTTCAATAGAAAAGAGGAGGTCTGAAGAGTTGAGAAATAAGAGTCGTTGATATCCACCCAGGTCTTTCCTTTGTCGGACGACCAGATCGCCCCATTCGAAGTTGATAGGATCAGATCGTTGTCCAGATTATCCATTCCTAAAACTCCCGTAAAAGGAAAACCTATTGAGTAAGACTGCCAAGTTGCTCCATCATCATTCGTTTTATAGATATTATTACTATTATTAGTATAGCCGGGTACGTAAAGGTTATTACCAAGCTTTACCATCTCCGAAATAATAAAGCTTTTGGTATCTAACGGTGAAGTTGGTGTCCATGTAATCCCATCGTCTTTTGAAAAATAGATCTTCCCACTGCTACCTTGAGCTGACCCTGCAAATAATTTATTGCCAATGGATGCCATACACGAAAACCAATCAGAAGGATCACCTATATTTAGCTGTTGCCAAATTGCACTCTTTATATCATAAGAATGAATTTTGCCTTCTGCGAGAATGTAAATTTTTCCGGCACGAAAAAGGAGAAGTTTAAAACTTGTATTTGTCGAGGGTATCTCTTGCCAACTCGTTCCGTCATTAAGACTCATTAATATTTTTTCACTGTTTGCTGAGGCAATAAGAGTATCATTGGCTGACTTAATTTGAATTGCATCGTTTATATAATCCCAATTCTTTCCATTATCGGAGGAGCGGTAAAGGCCTTTCGGCGTAGCGCTAAAAATAAAATTATTGTGCGCCAAAAGATCCGTAATACTGAGGGCAGTGAGCCCATCGTTTCGTTCTTCAAATCCGCTCATATCAGTTGAGCAAAGAATGCCATTTTGCATACCGCCAGTAAACATTCTATTGTTATGAGGAAATATTAAATTAAGAAATATTAGATTAGGATTAGTACCACTCAATTGCAGCCATACATTTTCTGTATCCGACCACACTCGCAAGACACTGCCATCAACCGCATAAAGCTTGTTCTGAAAAGTAGCCAAGCTGTTGATAGAGTATGGTATTGAAAGAGGTTCTAACCGAGTCCAACTTACGCCTTCATTGTTGCTCACGAAAGTTCCAGCAGTAGACCCAATGTAAATAGTTCCATTGCTTACCACGCCAGCATTCACCTCCGCGTCGGATGGAATTTCATTAATGGGAGTCCACGTCGCTCCTTGATCAAAAGATTGGTAAGCACCTTGTTGGAAGAGGCCCGCAATAATTACATGATCACCTATGGTAATAGACTTTACCGCCGGATGACTAAACGTTTTGTCTGTTGGCATGCCTTGCGCTTGCGAAGTCCACGTCTTTCCCAAATCGGTTGAGAGGTATGGCCCATTGTATGTTCCAGCAAATAGACTATCGCCTTTAGCGGCAAGGCACAAGATTTGGTTTTGGGGCAGAGGCAAATTTCGCCACGACTCTCCATTATTTGACGATGCATAGACACCAGAAAAATAGGAGCCTGCAAAAACGGTTGAACCTATAGAAGCAAAGGATGTAATCCATTTACTATCTCTTATTCCGGAATTGGAAGCCTTCCATGATAACCCTTCATTATCTGAATAGAAAATCCCTGCGCTAAATGTGCCAACAAAGAGTCCGGTACCGCTTGCATGGATGGCTTGAACGCTACCACCATAAATTCCTTTACTTTTTTGAGTCCATACCTGACCGAACAAAACGGTCGAAATGAAATAGAAAAAAAAGGATAGAATGAAATTGGGTCTTAATAGGGAATTGTTGAATTGTTTCATCGGCTACGCTTGAAGAATATATCGGATCTTGATTAATAATTTCGATTTTTTTCGTCAAAAATACGGAAAAGCTGAAAGGAGATGAAAAGGTTATTATTCTTAAAATAGGAAGCTATTCAAGGTTCTCACAACGACTGAAAGAGTATCTTTATCCTGAGAAATGTTCATAGTACACACTTAATCCATCACCTAATATGAAAAGAATTCTTTTCATTGCCTTACTCTTTGTCGGCACGAGTGCACACGCGCAAACCACCGAACAAACGAAGGTGAACCAATCGCTCGTAAAACTTTTTGACGCACTTGCTGCGCTCGATATACATGGGATGAAAGAATTTTCTACAAAAGATTTAATGATACTTGAAAGTGGTGCAGTCTGGAACCTGGATACGATCTCTCGCAAAGTGGAAGAGTTGAGAGCGGTCAGCTTCAGCCGAACCAATCACCTGGATTTTGTGCAAACAGAAATAAAAGAAAATGTTGCATGGGTAGTTTATTATAATTCAGCCGATATGCTCATCAATGGTGTTGAGGTTCATCGCAAATGGCTGGAAAGTGCAGTACTCATGAAAGAAGGTAAAGTGTGGAAAGTAAAACTGCTTCACTCTACCACGTTGAAGACAAGAAAAGAATAGCTTGCTTGTGTTGACACCTATAGCCTAAAGCTAGTGCCTACTGCAAGCACGATAAATCCAATTAATAGGAGCATGTAATTGTACTCGCTTAGAATTTGAACTCGTGCGTAGTGGCCTATAATTCCTCCGATGCCACAAGCGAGGCCGATAATCCACAATATTTTTTTGGGTGCAATTGGTGCTGACATAGTTAGTTATTTAAGCTTAAAGATGGAGCATTCTCTTTCTGGAATGTAGCATAAGCATTTTTATGAGTTATATAAATCACTGATTTGAAGTACATCAGTGATTTATGTAATAATCTTCCAACCCTATGCAATGGCTTACAATGACAATATGATTTCCTTGCCTCTCTTAAAAGGATTTCCAATCATCGCTAACAAAAAACAACCATGAAAAATATTTTGAAAGTTTTATTGCTGGCTGCCGGCATTCTGGCTGTGCAAGCCTGCGGACCTAAAAAAAATAATGAAACCGAAGCGGAGACTTCTGTTGTTAAAAAGATTCCTGTACTCTCGGCTGCAGATAAAAGAGCTAAGTTTGAAAAGCAAAGAGCTGATCGTGCTGAAAGAAGAAGAATTGAATATGAGAAACTCTGCAAGGATACTCCCAGCTACACCGACGCAAAAGGAAACCTTGTCTATAACAAAGCAGAGTCCAATCCTTCATTCGTAGGTGGTAACGAAGCGATGATGACTTACCTGAAAGAGAACGTGAAGTTTCCCCAAGACGCAATTGATAAACAAGATGAAGGGTTGGTGTATGTAGATTTCGTAATCAGTAAAAACGGAACCGTACGCGAAGTGGAAGTAACGGAACAAACCAACGAAGATGTTGATGCAAGTTTTCGCTCCGAAGCGGCTCGTGTTGTTGCCTCTATGCCAAAATGGACACCCGGGCTTCAACGCGGTAAAGCGGTTGATGTAAAATACAGCCTGCCCATTTCTTTCGAATTACAGTAGAACAATTTATAAATTCAAAAGGCGCAATATTAGTTGCGCTTTTTTTACATCAGATATTCTGACCCGAGCAAATTCACGACAAAAGGAATGGAAGACCTTAGGCATTTGGAATTCCTGGCTCTTAATTCAAAAGAGATCATTGAAAAGCAAGTGGATTCCTACCGGCAGCAACATTCGTATGCCGGAACAATAATTGGTGTTACGGTTTTATTCATACCTTTTTTTCTAAATAGCCTTGATGGCACGTTGGATGTGATCCAATTCATTTCCATTGCTCCGATTGCACTTTTTATTGGGGCTATCCTTTTAATGCTTAGCATCTTCAGAACCAAACCATTGGATCAGGCATTCACGGTAGCAAAGTATAAGGAACTATTAAGCAAAACGTATAGGGAGATTTTGCTTTATGAAATTGAGGCCAATGCTAATTCGTACATAAAGAATAGTTGGATAACGGAGAAGGGAAACAGAAGATATTCAAATGGGGTACGGCTAACTACCGTAGCCATTCTGTTTGCAATTGGGTTGCTCTTATCCAATAAACTAATTTCAATTGAAAGCGCACCTACAAAAGTTGAAATCATTAACACTAAACTTAAATGAACAACGCCATCTTTCTTGTAATTCTATTGATTCAGATTAGTCAACTTAATGGTCAACAGATTTCAACACTGGAATTGAATGGAGAACCAGAACTTTTGAACAAAAGCGCTCCCAATTTTGAGGCAATGACATTAAGTAATAAGCCTTTTGAGCTTTTAAACTTTAGAGGAAAGACAATCCTCTTGCATTTTTGGAGCTTACGTTGTTCTACTTGCTTCATGGAATTAACAGACTTAAATGAAATTGCAAAGACGTATTCGGACAAAAATGTGGTTATCATTTCAATCATGGATGATGATAAGGAAAAACTACTAAGTGTGATTGAAGTGCTAGGTTTTGGTACCTATAAAACAAAGAGTATTTCGAATTTCAACGGTGAAATAAATTTCCAAATCATACCGGATAGAGATAGAGAGATTTTGGCCAGCTATTCAAAAGAGAAATATTTTTCCCAAACTTTTTTCATCAATAAGAATGGAGTGGTAAAGGATTATTTTATTGGCTATTTGGCTACTCATACAGGCGATGTGGAGGTTAGGAACATCGATCATATCACCACAAAAATTGATAAAATCCTGAGCGATATTTGCGAGAATTAAAATTACGGGTGATGACGACCACGTTAGTTTAAATAATATCATCTCCTCCCTGTCCAATTTCATTCTTTTCATTTGTTATGGTGGTGTAATTCAAATGTTAAACCATTAAATTGAAACAGCATGGAAGAATACGCATTGATCATGAGGCATGAAGACGGCATGAAAGTCGCTTCACCAGAACAAATCCAAGCCTGGATGAAACAGACCATGGATTGGATTCAAGGCATTGTAGCGCAAAACAAATTTGTGAGTGGCACCGGCTTACCGTTTGATGAGGCCCGAGTGGTTACTAACAAGGGCTCAAAAAAAATTGTAACCAATGGTCCGTTTGGTGAAATCAAGGAAACGATTGGTGGCTTCATCATTGTAAAAGCAAATTCAGTGGATGAAGCTGTTGAGTTTGCGAAAGGTTGCCCGGTTTTACAAGGTGAGGGCAATAGCATGGAGGTAAGAAAGATTGCCAAAGGAGATGGTATTCATTAGTATAGTGTAAGGCATGCCTTGACTTCCTTTTATGGAACAACAAGAATTAATACCACACTTATTCCGAACTGAGTTTAGAAAGATCGTTGCTGTTCTTTCTAAACTCTTTGGTATTGAACATATAGAGACTGCCGAAGACATTGCCAGCGAAACTTTTTTATCTGCACTTGAAACGTGGACATTTAATGGAATCCCCAAAAATCCAACTGGCTGGTTATATACAGTGGCGAAGAACAAAGCCATAAACTCTTTTAGAAGAAATCATGTATTTGTTGAAAAGATTGCAGGCCAGTTAGATTCATTATCCAAAAATCAAGAAATTGAAATTGACCTTTCCAATCAAAACATTTTAGATAGTCAGCTACAAATGTTGTTTGCTATTTGTCATCCGTCTATTCCCTCGGAAGCTCAAATAAGTTTGGCACTTCGTATTCTCTGCGGGTTCGGTATTGATGAAATTGCTACTGCTCTTTTAACTAACAAAGAAGTGATCAACAAGCGCTTGTTTCGGGCAAAGGAAAAACTGCGACTGGAAAAAGTTAAAATTGAATTTCCTGGCGAAACAGAAATCAATCAACGATTGGAAACTGTATTGACTACGTTGTATTTACTTTTCAATGAGGGCTATTATTCCGAAAGTCAGGATTCAGTGTTGCGCGATGATCTGTGTACCGAAGCCATGCGATTGACTTATTCACTTATAGAAAATGAACAAACCAATCGGCCTGAAGTGAATGCGTTGTTTTCACTCATGTGTTTTCATGCGTCCCGGTTTAAGGCGCGACAAAACACTAATGGTGAAATCGTGTTGTATAAGGATCAGGATGAAACGCTTTGGGACCAGGAATTGATTTCAAAAGGAGGCTATTACCTTCATCGCGCAGCCCGGGGAAATACACTTTCAAAATATCACCTGGAGGCTAGCATTGCCTATTGGCACACCATAAAAGAAGACACAAAAGAAAAATGGAAAAGTATTTTGTTGCTGTTTGATCAATTGTTGCTGATCGAGTACTCACCCATTGTTGCCCTTAACAGAACTTATGCCATGTCAAAGATTAAAGGAGAACAAGAAGCGATTATCGAGGCAGAGAAACTCAAACTCGAGAACAATCATTATTACTTTACACTGTTGGGTGAGCTTTATATGGATATCGATATCGACAAATCGAAACTAAATTTTCAAAAAGCATTTTCCCTGGCCATAACTCAGACTGACAAGCGAACCATTCAAAAACGAATTGACCAGTTTTAGGGTGGTAGAAGTTTTTAAAACAATAGTGGGTAAAGATCTGTTAGGTAATTTCCATAACTCACCTTTTGAAGACCTAGATTATAGGCTCTTTCTCCAAAGCCTGATGATTAAAATCGAATTTTGAAGTGACCATTGTCATTTACCAAAATTTTTTATCGTTCTAATTTTATCTTGCCATTTCAAAAAAGATAATTTTGTGAAGTTGCATATTAAAAATATGGTGAGTAATCGCTGTAAAATGGTGGTGCGGGAAGAGTTGACGAAACTTGGATTGCACTTCCTTATTGTTGAATTAGGCGAAGTAGAAATAATGGAAGACATTTCAGCCGAACTGCGACAACAACTCAAAATAAACTTACGCAATTCAGGGCTTGAGTTAATGGAGGACAAGCGGGCTGCTTTAATTGAAAAAATTAAAAACATAATAATTGAAATGGTTCAAAACCCTGGTGAAATAAAAATAAAAATTTCTGATCTTTTAAGTGAAAAGTTGCACCATAATTATGGTTACCTCTCGAATTTATTTTCTGAAGTGCAAGGGATGTCTATCCAGCATTTTATTATGCTGTATAAAGTTGAACGTATAAAAGAATTGATGCGTTATGATGACCCGAGCATCACGGAGATTGCTTACAAGATGAATTACAGCAGTGTTGGCCATTTATCAAATCAGTTTAAAAAAATAACGGGACTCTCGCCAGAGCATTTTAAGGAGCTAAAAGATAAAGGGCGAATTCAGTCCGAGGAAATTGAAAATTCATATAGAGATCGCGAGAACAAATCAATTTTGATCACCGGAGACGCGAATCTCATTTTGGAACGATAGTTCTCTTCTAGAAATATTTAGAAGAGATTTAATTCTTCATCTCCAGTTTTGTTTTTTCTGGAAGAATAGGTGCCCCTTTCACATACTTCTCCAACCAGTTGTCCATTTCCCAAAGTGTGTGTAGAACCGACTCCCGACCACGATAACCGTGGCTCTCATAGGGAAGGAGCACAAATCGTGCTGTGCCGCCATGACCTTTAATGGCGTTGTACATACGTTCACTTTGAATTGGATAGGTACCGGTGTTGTTGTCGGCTTCTCCATGAATCATCAGCACAGGTTCATTGATTTTATTGGCGTATGAAAACGGCGACATGTTGTAATATACTTCTGGCGCTTCCCAATAAGAGCGTTCTTCATTCTGAAATCCGAAGGGCGTGAGCGTGCGATTGTATGCCCCACTCCTGGCGATTCCTGCCTTAAAATAATCGCAGTGTGCCAACAGGTTCATGGTCATGAAGGCACCATAACTATGCCCACCTACACCAATTCTGTTTTTATCGACCACACCGAGAGAAATCCCATAGTCAACGATGGCTTTCGCATTGCTTACCAATTGCTGCACATAAGTATCATTGGGTTCAGTTTTGCCTTCTCCTACAATTGGCATTGACGCGTTGTCGAGTACAGCATAACCACGCGTTACCCAAAATAATGGGCCTAAAGGGTTCACCCTTGTGAAAGTGTAAGGCGAGCCTTTCACTTGCCCAGCCGCTGCTTTGGTTTTAAATTCTGCCGGATACGCCCACACGAAAGTGGGCAATGGTCCGTCTTCTTTTTTGTAGTTCGATGGAAGGTATAAATCGGCAGTCATATCAACGCCGTCTTCACGCTTGTATTTCAGCACTTGCTTTTTCACATCTTTTATTTGAGGATAAGGATGAGGAAAGTTGGTGAGCGCTGCCGGCAATTTAGAATCAGCTACGCGAATGAAGAAGTTTGGATTCTCCGTCTGCGATTCACGCGAAGTAACAAACGAAAGTTTCTTCGCATCAAGCAAACTTACCACGGATTCATAATACGGTGCCTCACAACGCCAAACTCGTGTTTTATTGCCAGTACTCAAATCCAATTTATCAAGGAAGGGCAAATCACCTTCGGGCGATGAACCATTTCCCGTCAGGAAGACAGCATTGTTTTGAATCATCATCACTGAACGACCGAATGCATTAAAGGAAGTGATCACATTGCCGGGATCGTTGTAAACATCTTCAGTAGAAAAATCAAATACTGTTTTTTTGATTGAAGGATTGGAAGGATCAATTTGATAAACGCGTTCTTTTCGATCCTGCCGCCAGTTTTCGTACACCCACGCGGTTTTATCATTGCCCCACGTTACACCACTATATCGTAATGGCGTGCTAATCAGCAGCGAGGGCGTTGAAGTGAAAGGCGATGTCCATTGAAAAACTTTGTCGCGGATATCTGCTTTTGTTTTTGGATCGCCACCATCCTGTGCTTCAGCCCAATAAAGTGTGGCGGGTTGATCGTTTCGCCATGCATGTGAGCGCGGCCCTTTGATGGTGGCGTTAAACCCTAGCGGTACATTATCCGCTAACGGAATGTCTGCGATCTTCTTTTGCAAATTCCCGTTTAGATCGACCACCTGAACAGAGGTAGGAAACGAGAAAGCTGGTACGAGATAAGAATAAGGTCTTTGAAGGATCTTGGATAAGATCAATTTGCCATCAGGTGAAGGACTAAATGAAGCATAAACTCCTGTAGCCCCCAATGATTTCTCTGCACCATCCAACGAAACTAAAATTAATTGCGATGAGCAATAAAAATCAAAGAGAGACTCGTCATAAGGGTTCTTTAACAAATCCTGGTAAGTGACGGCTGGTGCTTTCTTTCCAAGATTTTCATCAACCACAGGCCCAACAGGTACACGAGGTTTTACCGGAGACTGTTTTTTTTCGTTGGCCGCACTGAGATAAAGAATTTCTGAAGAATTGGCGAGCCAGGCATACGAGACACCGATCGTTGCATTGACGTGATGTGTTGATACTTTTCTTGCAGTTAATGTTGTCAAGTCAACCACCCAAAGTTCGAGGTGATCGGGAAAAGTCTGTACGAAACTGAATTTCTTGCTGTCGGGTGAGAAGGTGGTGCTGCTCATTTGTATCGGAGCTGGAAGCCCTGTGATATCATAATCTTTTCTGTCAGACAATCGTTTCACCTTCATGCCAACGAAAAAATTATTTCGGCTTTGACCGAAGTTATCGGGGTTGATACGTAACCCAGCAATCCGCAGTTCCGGTCGTGAGAGTTCTTCAATGCCTGGCAAATCCGAACGGTTGAGCATAACCATGATTGATTTATCAGGAGAAAAAAGAACTGCCGGTGTAAGTGGAGCATCCACTAATTTGGTGATCACGTCTGGTGGAGTTTGATATTGAAGATTATCCTGGGCTTGAACAGAAAGGCTAACCAGCACCATCAATACTTTAAATAATTTTTTCATAATGAAGAATTCTTTTGTAAAACTTAGCTCAATATAAACATTTTCATTTCCGCTGTCTTTACTTCTGGGACTGCTGGTAGAACAAAGTTATTATTGGTTGCCGATCAACTTTTATAAATTTGTTCAAAGCCCTGAAAAAATGAACGCCCTTACTTTTAATGGAATAGAGACCATCAACTATGAAAGAGTTTCGGATCCGATTCTTATTAGCCCCCATGATGTTATTGTAAATGTTCACTGCTGCGCAATCTGTGGTTCTGACCTTCATGTTTATTATGGACGAGAAACAGGCATTAACCAACACACATGCATGGGTCATGAATTTGCAGGAGAAGTAGTTGAAGTTGGAAGAGATGTTAAAAAATTTAAAGTGGGAGATGTTGTTATTTCTCCATTCACAGTTAACTGCGGCCATTGCTACTACTGCAAAATCGGATTGACAAGTCGCTGTATTGAAAATCAACTTTTTGGGTGGGTAGAAAATAGTAAAGGTTTGCAGGGTGGGCAGGCCGAATATGTTCGTGTGCCACTTGCTGATTCTACCCTAATAAAATTGCCGGAAGAGGTTTCTTTAGAAGAAGGTGTGCTTGCAGGAGATGTGATCTCCACCGGTTTTTATAGTGCGAAGCAGGCGCAAATAAAAAAAGATGGAGTATATGCCGTTGTTGGCAGTGGCCCTGTTGGACTTATGGCAATTTTAGGGGCGAGAGAATATGGTGCAGAAAAAATTTATGCTATCGATAAAGAACAGTCAAGACTTGAGATTGCAAAGCAATTTGGTGCAATTCCGATAGATACATCAAATGCTAACGCACTAGAAATTATTAAGGAAGCTTCACAAGGCCGCGGTGTGGATGCGGTGATGGAGGCCATTGGCAGTTCATTTAGTTTACAACTCTCGTATGACTTGGTAAGGCCAGGTGGAATCATTTCAAGTGTAGGGGTTTGTACAGAAAAGTTTTTACCATTTTCACCGGTGCAAGCGTATGATAAGAACTTGACGTATGTTTCAGGCCGGTGCCCGGCAAGAGCGATGATGCCAACAATAATTCCGTTGATCCAGCAAAAGAAATATCAATTTAAATCGATCATCACACACCGAATGTCACTGTCAGAAGGAGTGAAGGGCTATGATATTTTTGCAAATAAGAAAGACGATTGCCTTAAGGTGATGTTAGAGCCTTGAGTAGCTGAAATAAAAAGCATAAACATATTTCAGCGGTGAAGACTGTGGTTCAGAGGAAGAACTTTAGTTTTTTATAGGAACTGTAAAGTAAAACCGTGAACCCGAACCTTCTTTACTTTCTACATGAATTGTTCCTCCATTCTTCTCTACAAATTCTTTAGAGAGAAGCAGGCCCAGGCCGGTGCCTTTTTCTTTTGCTGTTCCAAGTGTAGAATGTTTCGTGCCCAGCAAGAAAAGCTTTTGAATTGCTTCAGGGCTCATCCCTACACCGGTGTCAGTGACAGAAATAATAAATTGGTTTCCTTTATCTTCTGTTGCCAGGGTTATTGTGCCCCCTTCTTTGGTAAACTTGATCGCATTGGACAGTAGGTTTCGTACCACCGTGTTAATGGAATGCCGATGCGCTTTTACCGGCAAGTTGATTTTGTTTTCGTTTACAATGTTGATCTTTTTATTCTGCGCCTGTACTTTCAATAATTCTTCATTTTCCTTAAGCACCACCGCAAGGTCAAACTCCTCCGGTTTAAAATCGATGCTTCCGGTTTGCGAGCGCGACCACTCCAGCAAATTCTCCAGCAGGTTGAATAGGTTTTTTAATGACTTGTCAATATCAAGCGATAGCATTTTGATCTCGTCCTTGCTTATGCTATCAATATGATGAAGAAGTAAGTATGAAAATGAAGTGAGAGAATTCAACGGACCTTTCAGATCGTGCCCGATGATAGAAAAAAGTTTGTCCTTCGTAGCATTCAACTCTTGCAGTTTACGGTTTGATCTTCTTTTCAACAAATATAAATACAACACCAACACCCCGATGATCAAACCAAAAGCAATAAGCAGAATAAGAATGTTACGTAACTCATTCTGCGCTTCAATCACCCTTTCACGTTGCTCGCGGTCGCCTTCCAGCTTATTGATCTGAATATCTTGCTTCTCCATCGTGTAGCGATTCTGTGCTTCCAGCAATTGTCTTTCATTTTTTTCGTTCTGAATGAAATCTTGTATGGCAAGAAATGACTCTCTATACTGCAGTGCTTTCTTGAAATCCTTAAGCTCTTTATAACATTGGCTCAGAAAGTCATAACTTTTTTGAACTTGATCCTGTGCTTGGGCTTCCCGTCCCGATTGCAGACCTAGTTCTAAATTAGAGATAGCGCGTTTAAAATTTTTCTGATCGAAGTATAAGACACCGATATTATTGTAAGATTGAGCAAGCCCATTGTCATTCTTTAACGACTGGTGGATTTCCAAAGCAGCAACATGGTTGGCCAGCGCCCGGTCATAGGTTTTCATGAGGTGATACATTTCACCCACTTCGTTGAGGGCAACGGCCTCATTCATTTTGTCTTTTTCTACCCGATAGATAGCGAGTGCCTTTTTATAAATAGCGAGCGCCTCGATGTTTTTGTTTTTCCTTGTAAGCAACTGACCGATATGAATTAGAGCATCAGCCTCATGGCCGGGTTGTTTCAACTGCCGTGCGTAATCAAGAGCAAGTTCGTAATCGTCAAAGGCTTCATCCGTATTGCCTTGCGCGGCCTTTACCCTCCCGGTTTCATTTAAAATAAGCCCTTGAATGTTGAGGTTGTTCTTTTGTTCACTTAATCGCTGAGCCAATTTTAAGAATTCAAGACTTTTGTAGGTGTCGCCAACCTCTTCAAACACACGTGCTATCGCGAGGTAGGTGAAGATCTTTTCCTTATGCAAATTCAAAGAATCTTCGATGGCCAATGATCGAATGAGCCACCCCATGGCCTGCTCATAGTCAATTACGCGGGTGAGGTGGAACACGCCGAGTTCGATGAGTGCTTTTACTTCGGCAGGCTTGTCGTTGTTGTCAATTGCTTTCAGCCGCCTGCTGTTCGCCTGCTGTATTTCTTTGTCAACTGATTTATACTTTTGAGCACGGAAGAAGCTTTCATACCACACTACATCAACGTCTTGCTGCGCACTTGTTTGCAGAGCAATGCCCAGTGATAATATCACTAATGCAAAAAATACTTTCATTCGAAAATACATTATGGATATTCGCGAAAGGTAGGAAAGGTAAAGAACTGGAAATAGAAAGTTTGAGGAGAAATATTACACGACCGCAAGATTTATCCACCGACTAAAGAATTCTACGGCTTCGAAACCTTATTTCAGGCTGTAAAATTTAGATGACAACTCATTCGGATTGCCTTGATCTATGATTAGTCTTTGGCCGCTTTTCCTGATAGCCTCCTTTGCTTATAAATATCCGATCATTATTTGAGCCAGTTTTAACCCTCCAAATTGCCTAAAAAGGGTGTTTGTACTTTTTTTCAAGAAATTACACTCAAAATGTCACAAAATCCATAGATCATTGTCTTACAATTAGTAGTCCTGAAAAGGGGCTCTGTAGTATCTAAATCTAAACTTGACTTTAATCTGATGAAAGCAATTCTGATCTTTTTCGTAGCCCATTGGTATTTGTCCTTGTTCTTTCAGACTTTTTTCCTGCACCGATACGCTGCCCACAAAGCATTTACCATGAACAAGTTCACCGAGAAGGTGTTCTTCATACTTACCTGGATATTTCAGGGTTCAAATTACCTCAGCCCGTTTGGCTACGGTACCATGCACCGCATGCACCACGCCTTTGCTGACACGGAGAATGATCCACATTCACCGAAATACGATGAATCGATCTGGAAAATGATGTGGAAAACAAAAACAATCTATTCCGGCATCTCTAATGGCAAAATCCAGGTAGAGAAACGCTTTACGGATGGAGTGCCTCGTTGGGACTCATTTGATAAGTTTGCCCGGTCATGGCCGTCACGTCTTTTCTGGGGAGCTCTTTATATAGCCTTCTACTGGCAGTTTGCCGCTTACTGGTGGTTATGGTTGTTATTGCCTATCCATTTCTTGATGAGCCCAATCCACGGAGCAATCATCAATTGGTTTGCGCATGTTTATGGTTACCGCAATTTTGAAGTCGGTGATACATCGAAAAACTTTTTGCCTGTTGATTTTTTAATGATGGGAGAAAGCTATCACAACAATCACCATAAGTTTGGCTCACGCGCTAACTTTGGAGGTATTCGCTGGCACGAGATTGACCCAACTTATATAGTGATTAAACTTCTGGATAAAATCGGTGTGATTGAAATCGCCCGCAACAAAGAAATTAATCTTGAGCGTGTGAAGAAAGCAGCTTAATGAAAGAGGTGTCAGACACTTTTAAAGTGTAAAGACACCTTTAACAAATAAAATCCCGATACAAATGCATCGGGATTTTTACTTTATAACCCTTTCTAATTTCTGTGATCAGATTCATTTAATCCCATACTCTAACACCATAAATGTGCCAGGCACAACCTTTGGTCTTGGATTTGGATTCTCTGTTGTAGCGGCTGGTGTTTCACCGTATTGCGCGGTTGATACAAACACGTGATGAGTCTTCGCATCAAGAGCAATTGTGCGAGCGCCAATTTCGGTCTTCACTGTTTCTACTACTTTATATTCATTAAGTGAAACTTCTTTCACCACTGTCATGGTACCTTCGCCATTTGAACTGATTGCCATTCCTAATTTCGGATCGAATACAACACCATCGACACGCCTGCCAATAGGCACCTGTGCTACGATATTTCCCTTTTCAGAATCCAACACCATCATCCATCCATTGTGGCACACGGTAAATAACCTGTGGTTCTTCACATCGATCGCTAAACCTGTTGGCTCTTCACCGGGAGCGATCTTCCACTTGTTCTTGATTGCTAACGTTTTGGCATCGAACGAAACAATCTCGTGCGTGTCTTCCAGGTTAACGAAAATAGTTCCCTTCTCATCGGAAACGCCGGCCTCAAGCGCGGTACCACCAACATCCACCGTGCCAACTACTTTGCCCTCTTTAATATCGATGGCAGTTGTGGTTACATCACTGTGATTGAAAATGAAAACCCGATCTGAGAATTTGTCATATAACAACGCATCGGGATTTTTTCCGGTTGGTAATTCTACAATGGGCTTCAATGTTTTTAAATCGAAAATCGTTACGGAGTTACTCCGGCCGTTTGTAGTGATTCCTCTGCCAGATTTAGGCACAGCAATCACACCATGAATTCCTTTCAAGTCCGCAATGGTGCCGATTTTTTCGTGCGTGTCGGCATTCAATACCTCAGCCTTTGTACTATGAGACACATAGAGCACTCTGTTTTGATCATCCACACTTAGATAATCCCAGCTACCCTCACCACCAATCACTGTTTTCTTAATTAATTGAAACCCCAATTGGCCAAATGCCGCTTGTGCTAAGGCAAGCATGACCAGTAAATGTAGATACGATGCCTTTTTCATATAAAATAGGTTTGGTTAGACGCAGCTTAGACAAGTAATTTGTCAATTCCATTCCAGTTAGTGGAGGGAAATTACTCAAACGGGATCCACATCAAACACTATTTTCACACTTCGATATTGTTTCTCCTGCTGAAGATAGTTGGAACTATTCAAGAGGGAGGTCTTAATTTCAGCAAGTCCAGCCTGGTTGCGAGGGATTTTCAACAACACATGCATCAAAAATTCATTTCTGATTTTGGAAATCATAGGTTCACCCGGGCCAAGGACTTTGACTTGTTTTAATTTAGATTTTATGTCGTTGGTATATTTCTCAGCTGCTTCGCGCACGACTTTTTTGTCGCTGTGTTTAAACATGATTTCGATCAACCGCGCAAAAGGCGGATAAAAATGCTGTTGCCTGTCCGCCAATTGCTCCTTCAAAAAATCAGTCACATTATTCTTCAGGACAAAAGAAAAAATTTCATGCTTAGAGTTTGAAGTTTGAATGACTACTTTGCCTTGCTTTTCCCTACGACCAGCCCTACCACTCACCTGAGTGATCAGTTGAAACGCTCTTTCATAAGAACGGAAATCAGGAAAGTGCATGAGCCGATCAGCATCAAATACGCCGACAAGACTTACTTTATCGAAGTCGAGGCCTTTGGTGACCATTTGTGTGCCTACTAATATATCGGTTTCACCACTTTCAAACCCTGTGATAATATCTTCATATCCGGACTTGGTCCGTGTTGTATCAAGATCCATGCGCTGTGTTTTGATTTCAGGAAAATGAAGCTTCAATTCAGCTTCTAATTTTTCTGTGCCGTAACCCAGTGTTAAAATTCTTTTTGATGAACACTCCGGGCATTCTTTCGGCAACTCTTCGCGATAGCCGCAATAATGGCAAACCACGGCATGACGAAACTGATGGTAGGTAAGACTTACAGCACAGTTGATACACTTTGGAACCCAGCCACAATCTTCGCATTGTACAATAGGGGCATAGCCTCTGCGGTTTTGAAAAAGTATGACTTGTTCTTTTCTATCCGTGGCCTCTTTGATTGCATTCAATAACACGGAAGAAAATTCATCCTTGTTCGTTTTGCGTTTCTTTTCTGCCGCCATATCGGCAAAAGATATTTCAGGAAGTGTAGCTGTTCCAAACCTGTCCGTAAGTGTTACCAATCCATACTTACCCGTTGACGCTTGATAAAATGATTCCACCGAAGGTGTGGCGCTTCCTAAAATCACTTTTGCATTTTGTGACTGTGCCATAACCATCGCCACATCACGAGCGTGATAACGTGGAGCGGGCTCGTGCTGTTTGTAGGATGGATCATGTTCTTCATCAACAATGACTAGGCCTAAATTATCGAATGGTAAGAAGATGGATGATCGAACGCCTACAACAAATTTGAATTTGCCAGTTAACACGCCATTCCAAACCTCCACACGTTCGTTGTCCGAAAATTTAGAATGATAAACCCCTAAGGCACTACCAAATATTTTTTTCAAACGCAAAACGATTTGAGTAGTTAAGGCAATCTCCGGTAATAAATACAAAACCTGTGTTCCACCTTCAAGAGCCCTTTTGATTAAGTCAATGTAGATTTCTGTTTTACCGCTACCGGTCACTCCGTGCAATAGCGTTGTATTCTTCTCTTCAAAAATCTTCAATATGGAATTGCGTGCCAGCTCTTGCTGCTCACTCAGTAAGATGGGATGCTCCTGGTGGGGATCATCAAAACCAAATCGGGGCACGGTAACTTCAAATTCCTCCAGGATATTATTTTTAACCAACGTGCGAATAACTGAATCTGAAATTTCTTCATCAGCTAATGTTGATTTGGAAATACCATTATCATTTAAAGAAACATCGGAAAAGACTGGAACCTGCTGCAGGTATTTTAATAGTACCGCTTCCTGTTTTGGTTTTTTAGAAATTGTTTCGAAAAGAGATTCCAATTTTTTCTTTGCAGTGAACTCTTTATTAAGCCGAATTCGTCTTTCTGTCTTGGGTTTGTATTTTTCTTTGACTTGCTCAAAAATGATAATCGCTTCTTTTGATACGAGTGATTTCAATAAATTATAAATCACTTTTGTGCCAATTAAATTTACGATCGCTGAGTATCCAAACGACTCCTGCTTTAAGCGCTGAAGTACAATTCGTTCTTTTTCGGAAAAATCGAATGCTGTGGTTTCTAAATCAAACCGTGGATCGAGCTGCACCAATGATTCGCTGGATAATTTTAGACCCGAAGGCAGTGCGGCATTAACCACTTCGCCCAACGTGCACATGTAATAGGATGCCATCCATTGATACAGCTTAAATTGTTGGTCGTAGATGATTTCATTTTCATCCAGCAGCTCTAAAATATATTTGGCTTCGTACTCAACGGGTGGTTGATTATGTAGCTTGAGAATAATTCCTGTTTGGATTTTCTTTGCCCCAAACTGCACGATCGCCCGCTGACCAACCTTGATCTGCTTGTTCATCGAAGCTGGAACCCTGTATGTAAACAACTTGTCGATAGGCACAGGGATAACTAACTCTGCGAACAGTGTTTCATTGGGATCGAATTCAAACGAAAGATCTTTGGGCATAAGTGCTTAACCACCAAAACTAAGGAATTTTATCGCTTCAGAGTTGGCCTAGAAATCAGAAATAACGCTGGAAAATACTATTGAGTTCGGGAAGCCTTGATGCCATCAAAAGTAAGTTCGATAATTTTTTGAGAAGAATCTCTCTGAAAATGAATAATTGACCAGTAGCTACGAAGGATAAAATCATCGCCCGCATCGCGAATCAAATCAACGAAGGAGCAACGAAGCCTACCGTAACCCTCGGTGATTTCCATTTTAAAATTTGGCCGGAGGAAATCTTCACCAAATTGATATGACCCTGTAAACTGTTTAACGGACTCAGTAATCAATGGCTCATTTTTGAGAGCCCTTTTAGTGTAAGGTTCATGGAATATGATCGAAGCAATGCTCTCTCCGATTTCTTTGGTGGAAGATATATACAAATTGCTCAGCACGATGATACAAAGCTGGTCATCGGGATATCGTGCGAAGTAGGTAGTGAAGCCTGGACTACGGCCAGTCATGTAAGCTCTCTTCTTTTTGAGGTGCGGTTTCAAATACCAACCATACCCAATATCTGATAAATTAGCCGAACATTTTTTCCTTTGTTGCCTTAGTCATTAATTTTTCAGTGTAGAAAACGCGATCAAATTCTGCCAGATCTTCAACGGTTGAATAAAGTGAACCATTGCCAGTTTTGATAGTCCAGTCCAAATAAGGCGCACGCTGCAAGTTTGTAAGCCCGTCCATGGTATACCCGGTGGCTATGTTCAGAATTACCTCGGCAGCATTCACGTGATGGCTTGTGCTTTTCATACCAAGAATATCGAAGATATTTTTCTTAAGAAAATCTCCGTACTTCATTTCGGAGACTTTCTCAATAATGTATGCCAGAACATTGTAATTGGAATTGCTGTAAGAGTATTTTGATCCAGGTTCAAATAGCAGCGACTTCTTTTGAAATATTTTCACGATTGAATCCGGTGACATTGGTGTTAATGACCGTAAATCATATTCCGGAAAGTCATTGATATTGATTATGCCCGATGTGCGAGAGTAATTGATGAATGGTGATCTTATTTCCATCTTTAAATTCAGGCAAATACTTCGTCACAGGATCAGTCAAACTTAACTTCCCTTGTTGCTCCAATAGTAGAATTGACGTGGAAGTAAAAGGTTTCGAAACTGAAGCAAGATGATATTTTGTTTGGTTCGTATTTGAAATATTCCACTCGATGATCGCCTTGCCAAATGATTTTTCATATAGCACTTTCTCCGATTTTGCTACATAAATCGTCCCCGCAAAATTATTTGACTTAATATAGGGATCAACGAGTTGGTCGATGGAACCATTCTGTGCACGCGATGACGATACAATGATTACTTGGATCAAAATCAAAGGAAGTAAGCGCATTATTGGAAAACTTGACTCTTGAAAGTAGGTTACAAGAAGGAGAGAAAAATTTGAATGTATAGAATGAGATTACTATATCCGCGTTTATCCTAAATTTACTTTACAATACTGATTATGAATCTAAATCCGGATATGGAAATTGCTATGCGGCTGCTTATCTCTTTTGGGATCGGTGCCGCGATTGGGCTTGAGCGTGAGTATCGCAGCAAAGCGGCTGGATTGCGAACGATGATCATGATTTGTTTGGGCTCAACTATTTTCACTGAAATCTCAATCCATCTTGGAGGCGAGAATCCTGACCGCATTGCAGCCTCAATTGTTTCAGGCGTTGGTTTTCTTGGCGCAGGTGTAATCTTCAAAGACGGGCTTACGGTTACAGGCATAACTACAGCAACAACGATTTGGATATCTGCTGCACTGGGTACCGCAGTAGGAGCGGGGGAGTACTTTATTGCTATTGTTGGGTCAGGCGTTGTTTTGATAGTTCTTACAGCGCTTGAAAAATTTCAGTACCTGGTGGAGCGGTTTCATCAATCAAGAAACTACAAAATCATTTTTAAGAATGATTTGGAGTTTGAAACTGTGTTGGAAAAATCCCTTCAAAAATTGAAGCTCAGCTATAAAAAAAGACGCGATTTTAGGGAGGATAATTGCTTGATCTTAATTTATGAGGTATTTGGCAAAGAGAAGCAACTCGAAGAATTCAATAAATTATTAAAGACAGATATCCGAGTAATTTCCTTTGGGTATTGATCAAACTCCCAAATCTCCGCCTTCAGAAATCTCGACGAGAAGTACTTTCACTTCATTTGCTTTGGCGTGCTCGCCCATTTTTTCAAAACTCATCACGAGGTTTCGCAGCGCTCTTCGAATAATTTCAAGGTTGGTACAGGCTTCGAAAAAAGAAGGCTGAGGCACCAGGTGAAGTTCGTTGATGTAATTTTCAATGTCCTGTTTTGAAAAAATCAAACCTCTGTTAAAGGCATTGACATAAAACTGATGATTGTCGTCTTTGTAGGTGAGAATGAAGAGGTTGGGTAAGTTCACACCATGAACTGGAAGTTTTAATTTTTGCGCCACCAGTAAGTAGATTACGCATAAGGTGATTGGATTTCCTTTGCGCGATTCAAGCACCACATTGATCATGGAATTGCCCGGTGAGTGAAAGTTTTTTGTGTTAGCACCAAATTTCAATTTGCTGAACAAAACACTATTGATCACTTTGATTTGATCAAACGCATATAAGTCCGGCCTAAACTCAAGCCAGGTTTCATAATAGATTTGCTCAAGTTCTTGTTTTAATTTCTCCAGTTCCAGATCGGGATATTGATACGTTGCCAAAATCCACATGCCTTCAAGCAAATCATGATCCTTGCCTTCGTACCAGTTCTTTAGCCGTTCTCGCAGCAAATCATACTGCAAGGTGTGGATCAGTTCTTCAATACGACTTTGAACGGAAGGGTTAAGATTGCTTTCCCATTCGCGTTCAAGGAAAGGAATCACAGTTTTTCCAATCGAAAGAATTTTTCCTTCCACGTGCGAGATGATTTGCTGATCATCATCGTCCAGCAAGGACACTAATGCTTTAAGTTCTTTCTCTTCCATTACGTTTGTATCACACCAACATTAAACTTTTCAACCATGGCATGGTTTGCTGCTTCAATTCCCATTGAAACAATCGTACGTGTTTCCAAAGGATCAACGACTCCGTCAACCCACAATCGTGCGGCAGCATAATACGGACTTAGTTGTTCATTATACCGGTCAGTGATTTCTTTAAGCAAACTTTTTTCCTCCTCTGCAGAAATTACTTTTCCTTGCGCCTTCAACGAACTTACACGAATTTGAAGCAGCGTTTTAGCCGCCGAGCTTCCGCTCATCACGGCGATTTGTGCTGTGGGCCAAGCGTAAATTAATCGCGGATCATAGGCCTTGCCACACATGGCGTAATTACCGGCGCCATAGGAGTTTCCGATGATGAAAGTAAATTTTGGAACAGTTGAGTTGGCCATGGCGTTTACCATCTTTGCTCCGTCTTTGATTATTCCTCCCTGTTCAGCTTTACTACCTACCATGAAGCCGCTTACATCCTGAAGAAAAACGAGCGGTACTTTTCTTTGGTTGCAGTTCATAATAAAACGAGCGGCTTTATCTGCAGAGTCGGAATAGATCACACCACCCATTTGCATCTCGCCCTTCTTTGTCTTCACCGTTTTGCGTTGGTTGGCTACAATACCCACCGCCCATCCGTTAATGCGAGCGAAACCACAAAGAATTGTTTTTCCATAAAGAGGTTTGTACTCATCAAATTCAGAACCATCAATCAATCGTTTGATGATCTCATGCATGTCGTATGGCTTCACGCGATCAGCGGGAACAAGCCCATAAATCTCTTCTGCTTTTTCTTTAGGGGGCGTTGGTGCTACATGATCAAAGCCGGCCTTCTCCGATTCGCCAAGTTTATCAAACAGACTTCGTATGTAATCGAGGCAAGCTTGGTCATTGGGAAATTTACTATCAGTAACACCAGAAATTTCGCAATGGGTTGTAGCTCCTCCTAAAGTTTCATTATCAATTTCTTCTCCGATAGCTGCTTTTACTAAATACGATCCTGCTAAAAATATCGAACCGGTTTTATCCACGATCATTGCCTCATCGCTCATGATAGGAAGATAGGCTCCGCCAGCCACACAGCTTCCCATGATAGCAGCGATCTGAACGATTCCCATCGAAGACATTTTTGCATTATTTCGAAACTGTCTTCCAAAATGTTCTTTGTCGGGGAAAATTTCATCTTGCATGGGTAGAAAAACACCAGCGCTATCGACAAGGTAAACGATGGGCAAGCGATTCTCCATCGCGATTTCTTGTGCTCTCAAATTCTTTTTTGCTGTAATAGGAAACCATGCGCCTGCTTTTACGGTAGCATCATTGGCTACGATCACACATTGTCTTCCTTTAATATAACCGATGCCTGTCACTACCCCGCCGGAAGGACAACTACCCTGCTCGGCATACATCCCTTCTCCCGCAAAAAGGCCAACATCTAAAAATTCGGAATTCTTATCGGTGAGGTATTCAATCCTCTCGCGAGCGGTGAGTTTTCCCTTGTCGTGTTGTTCCTTGATTTTCTTTTCGCCTCCGCCAAGCTTCGTTTTCTTTACTTTCGATTGGAGCTGAAAACAGAGCTGCTTTAATTGATCTTCGTTTTTGTTAAAATCCAAATCCATTGAAGGCGTTTATTTTTTTTGTGCTTCCTCTTTTTTCTTCTCTTCCTCCTTTTTCTTTTCTTCTGCTTTCTTCCTATCGCGTTCTATTTTCTTTGAGCTTTTTCCGAGAGGAGCAAGAAACTGATTAGGGTTGTTGTTGAAATTGTGTGACAATTGGTTGAGACTTATCAGAAGTTTATTCAAGTTGACGTATAAAGAATCTTCTGTTAACAACCTGCCCATCGTGTTGTCTCCTTTCTTCAATTTTCCTAAGGTTTCGTTCAGACTGTTGAGGGTGCGTTGAGTTTTAAGCAGCGTTTGATTCAAGTGAATTTTCTTGAGGGAATCAGAAAGTACTTTGAAATTGGCCAAGGTGGGTTTTAGTTCATCCAACACAATATTAATTTTATCTGCATCGTTTTTAAAACTTGCGGAAAGAGCCTCAATGCTGGTATTGGTTGTAAGCAAAGTCCTGTTAATCAAGCCTGGAGTTTTTTGAAGACCAGCTAAAATCAAATCAAGCTTTTCAAAATTCTTACTGAAGTTATCGATGGTAGTATTGAATTTACGAAGTGTTGTTTGTAAATCAGTTGCAACCGGGGTAGCTGTTTCAGAAAGAACATCAAACATTCCTTTGGCTACTTCGGTGTGAAGCGTGTCGCCTGGATTAAGTTTTTTCGTGGAGCGACCCATACTTAGAAGAACCGATTTGCCCCCAAGGAGTTCGCTGTTTAAAATTGCTTTGGTGGAATCCGTAATGATAATGTCGGCATCGATCTCCATTTCAACAAGAACATGGTTGTTTCTGTTTTGGAGGATCTTAATATGACTCACTCGACCTACGGCATAACCATTGACCAACACTGGATTAGAGACAGCCAACTGATCAATGTTGTCGTAAACGGCATAATAGATTTTCTTACTCTCAAAAAAATCGATGCCTTTCAAAAAATTAAAACCGAAATACAACAATACCAGGGTGATGGCGCTGAACAGGCCGACTTTTAATTCTTTGTTTTTCATCGGCCTATATTTTTTTGAAAAAAGTCTAATGAATATTGTATAGGATGGTTCATTTCACTGAATTAATTTATTGACTCCATTTCCAATTTGTACTCTTTAAAAGCTCGATAGATGCCAGCCGCAATTGCGTCCTGACCTTTATCACTGGCTAAATAACCTTCTTCTTTCATATTCGAGAGAAAACCTGTTTCGATAAGCACGCTCGGCATAGAAGTTTTCCACAGCACCCAGAAGCCGGCTTGCTTCACCCCACGACTGTATCGCCCCGTTTTAGTTTTAAACTGTGCTTCAACCTTTTGGGCGAACTTCAAACTACTCTCCTGGTAGGCGCTTTGGCTCAACGTAAATAATATGTATGACTCCGGGCTTTCAGGATCAAAACCTTCATAGCGTTCTTTATAATCTTCATCAAAAAGCATTACAGAATTCTCCCTTTTGGCTACTTCAAAATTCCCTTTGTCTTTATGCAAACCCATCACATAAGTTTCCGTACCAAATGCCGGGGCGCCTGGCAAGGAATTGGCGTGAATGCAAACAAAAAGGTCAGCTTTGGCGTGATTGGCCATTTCGGGGCGCTCTTCCAGCGCTACGTAGCGATCATCTTTGCGCGTATAAATCACTTTTACGTCCGGCATGTTTTTTTCAATATAAGCACCAAACTTCAAGGATATTTTAAGCGCGATATCTTTTTCTTTCGTGTTTTTGCCGGATGTGCCCGGATCTCGCCCCCCATGCCCCGGGTCGATGACGATCGTAGCCACCCTGGTACCATTCGAAAGAAAGGAGGCCGAAGAGTTTAGCAAGGTTATTGCTATCAGAAGAACCTTTATCCGGATATTCCTCACGAACGTATCAATGTGTGCCAGAATTGAAATAACTTTACGCAAAGTTGTGAATTTTTCGCAACATGCTAAATATGTTTTACCCTTAACGACTGGCAAAGGTATTGTGGTTCGATTAATTATTTTTTTAGCGTGTACACTCCCTTTCTTTTGCTCACCCTCCTTTGCCCAAAAGGTAAAACCCACCAAGGCCCCGGTGAAATCTCAGTCGCAAAAAAATGATATACTGCCTCAAAATAAAAAACTCACTTCTGCCGATACGAGCAAAATAAAAAAGGATTCAACAAAGAACGCACCTAAAAGTGATATTGAGTCCACCATTAAGTATTCAGCTGACGATTCAATCGTTTCAGAGCTTGGAAAAAAAATCGTACGCCTCTATGGAAATGCTAAAGTCACCTACGGACAAATAAATCTGGATGCAGAAGAGATAGTAATTGATTACGAACAATCAACCATCACCGCCAATGGAAAGAAAGACTCAACCGGTCAATTGGTGGGGTTCCCGATCTTCAAAGATGGCGAAAGCGAATACGAGACGAAGGGAATGGTTTATAACTTTAAAAACAAGAAAGCGAGAATCACGGAGGTAGTGACCAAACAAGGTGAAGGCTTCATGCATGGCGAATCTGTTTACAAAAACGATAAGAATGAATTGTTTACAAGAGGGAATGGCTACACTACTTGTGACTTAGCAGACCCGCATTATCGTATCATATCAGGGAAAGCCAAAGCCATCCCTGGTGACAAAGTAGTTTCGGGGCCATTTTATATGGAATTCAATCACGTGCCTACACCATTGGCATTTATTTTTGGAATATTTCCTTCACAACGCTCAAGCTCTTCGGGTATCATTGTACCTTCTTACGGTGAAGAGCAAACGCGCGGTTTTTTTCTTCGTAGGGGTGGATATTATTTTGACGTCAACGACTATTTTAAACTAAGCGTAACCGGAGATGTTTACACAAAAGGGTCATCCGGTCTCTACCTTAACTCAAACTACATTAGTCGCTATAAATATTCTGGAAACGTAAGTTTTACTTTTAATAGTAATAACTACAGTACCAATATAGAAAAACCAGACAAGCGCAAAGATTTCAGTTTGACATGGAGCCATTCACCGAAGACAAAAGGAAATGGTCGCTTTGCTGCATCAGTAAACATGGCTTCCAGCACCAACAACGCAAATAACTATTTGGGGATTGGCCAGGCTAACACAGCGTCCATTCAAAACAGCAACGCACAGCAAAAAGCAAGTTCGAACATCTCCTACTCAGTTACATTTCCGGGCACGCCATTCGCCCTGGCAACCAATTTTCGCATTAACCAGGATTTTAAGACACGAAGAGTTGATTTGTCTCTGCCCGACATCAGCTTTAACATGAATAACCTTTATCCGTTGAAAAAATCAAACGCGATGATCCTCCAGAATTTTCAGTTGAAGTATACAATGTCTGCTGTAAATCAAATCAATAACGATTTAGGAAATATTGCAACCAACAAGGATGGAACAAAGCGCGATAGTATAGGTGCATTTAATTTGCAAAACCTTCCAACTTATTTGCAAAATGCAAACAAAGGTTTTCGACATGTGATTCCTATCAGCACATCGTTCAAAGTTTTAAAATATGCTACTGTAACAGCCTCTACTACATATAATGAGTTGTGGTATTTTGACAAGTTAGTTTGGGGTGCGGCCAATTCAAGTGATGTAACGTTAGGCACGCAAGCCGTGAAAACAGACACTATTCACCAGTTTAACCGGGAATCTTATTACAACCTTTCCATGGGTCTTACCACTCGAATTTATGGAATGCACTACGCAAAAAAGAAAACAAGTTATATCCGGGCTATTCGCCATTTGATGACTCCCACAGTAGGGTTCTCCTATAGTCCCGATTTTTCTGATCCAAAATATGGTTACTATCAACGTGTTGGCCTTACTGATGCCAACGGGAAACCTTATACGGTAACAAAATCTATTCATGAAGGCTTTATCTATGGCAGCGCTCCTGCCGGCAAAAGTCAGTCTTTAAGCTTTGGCTTGGGAAACACGGTAGAAATGAAGGTTAGAAATGCCAAGGATACGGCTGATAGAAAAATCTCAATCTTAAATAACTTATCGCTTGGGTCAAGTTATAATTTTCTTGCTGACTCCTTCAAACTGGCACCCATATCCATAAGCGCTAACTCAAACGTTTTGGATAATAAAATTAATATCAACTTATCTGGCACCCTCGATCCCTACCAATATTGGAAGGTTAAAAATGGCTTTGATGCCAATGATCAACAACTCTACACGATTCTGCGCGTGAGCCGCTATGCCTGGAATGCAGGAAGCTTAGGAAGAATAACTTCAGCATCGCTGGCGTTTGGCACAAACCTTAATCCGAAAGGGCAGAAAAAAGATAGCGAAATGCGGGAAAAAGTTGGCAAATCGAACGCGACCCAAGCTGATAAAGATTATCTTCTCAAGCATCCCGACTCGTATGTAGACTTTAGTATTCCATGGAACCTGCGCCTTAGTTATAATGTCAGTTATTCAAATGCAAATCCAAATGCAAAAGCAACAATAACACAAGCCGCTCAATTTTCGGGAGATTTTAGCCTAAGTGAAAAGTGGAAGATCACTTACAGCTCAAGTTATGATTTCATTCAGCACCAACTCGGACAAACTATTTTTAACCTTAGCCGCGATTTACATTGTTGGCAGATGACGCTCAGTTGGGTGCCCTTTGGAAAATTCCAATCGTACACATTCAACATTGGGATTAAATCTTCTTTGTTGAAAGACCTGAAGCTTAACCGAACCAGAAGCTTTGTTGATTCGCAGGGGCAAGGGGGATATTAAAATCAATTTGAAAATGAATTGATTTTAATATTTGAAAATGAGTTCCAATTCCAATTCAATTCCTATCCTAATTTCACATTAGAATAATCAACTCATCCAGTCCTCAATCTCTTGCAATGTTGGGTTCTGAACAGTATCCAGCTTTAACTTTTTACGCATGCCAGGGATATCATTGAAAAGTTTGGAGGGCTTAATCTCTTTTAGCTGGGCAGCAGAGCGGATGTTTAGTTTTTCAAGTATTGGAAATAGTTCAGTTCGAATGCCCAATGACTCAAATTCCTTTTGGGTATCTACTTCAGATTTTTTCTCTGGCTTCATTTGAGGGAAGAAGATTACATCTTGAATGGATGGCGAGTTAGTCATGATCATACTCAACCGATCAATACCAATTCCTAAACCAGCTGTCGGTGGCATTCCGTATTCTAAAGCTCTCAAAAAGTCTTCATCGAGCGTCATGGCTTCTTCATCGCCTCGTTTACCCAGCTCGAGTTGCTCTTCAAATCGTTGACGCTGATCAATGGGATCATTCAATTCAGAGAAAGCATTACAAATTTCTTTGCGGTTGCAGATGGCCTCAAAGCGCTCCACCAGACCTGGCTTGGTTCTATGTTTCTTCGCAAGCGGTGACATTTCCAACGGATAATCAGTAATGTATGTGGGTTGAATCAAGTTAGGCTCGCACTTCTCCCCAAAGATCTGATCAATCAATTTACCCTTGCCCATAGTATCGTCCGCCGGCACATGAAGTTGTTTGCACGTTTCACGAAGTTGTTTTTCATCAAAATTCGAAATGTCGATTCCGGTAAAATGCTGAATCGCTTCGTACATGGTAAAGCGTTTCCATGGCCTTTTAAAGTCAATAACGTTCTCACCAACTTTCACCTGGGTTGTGCCATGCAGATCAATCGCTACTTTTTCGATCATGATTTCAACCAAATCCATCATCCATTGATAGTCTTTGTATGCTACGTACAATTCTACTTGCGTGAATTCTGGATTATGAAAACGTGACATGCCTTCATTCCGAAAATCTTTACTGAATTCATACACCCCACTAAAACCACCAACGATCAAGCGCTTTAGGTAAAGTTCATTGGCGATGCGCAAATACAAGGTCATATCCAATGTATTGTGATGCGTTTTGAATGGCTTAGCGGCAGCTCCACCATACAATGGTTGTAAGATTGGTGTTTCTACTTCAAGATAGCCTTGCTTGTTAAGGTATTCACGCATAGAGTTTACCAACTTGGTTCGCTTTACAAAGGCCTCACGCACTTGTGGGTTTACAACCAAGTCAACATAGCGCATTCGGTAGCGTTGCTCAGGATCTGTAAAGGCATCGTGAAGATGAACATTGCCTTGCTCATCTTTTGTCTCTTTTACGATCGGCAAAGGCCGCAGCGACTTTGATAATACTATAAAGCTTTTTGCATGAATCGACTGCTCACCGGTTTGGGTGGTAAATGCAAAACCCTTCACACCAATAATATCACCGATATCTAATAATTTTTTAAAGACTGTGTTATAAAGTGTTTTGTCTTCACCAGGGCATAGGTCATCTCTTCGAAAATAAATTTGCACGCGTCCTGTTTCATCCTGCAACTCAATGAATGATGCGTTGCCCATCACTCTGCGCGTCATGATCCGGCCCGCGATAGAAAGATCTTTTCCTTCTAGCGATGAATAATTTTTATGAAAACCATCGGCTGTGAGATTCACTTCAAAAAGTTCGGCAGGGTAGGGGTTGATCCCAAGCTTGTTCAACTCCTCCATGCTTTGTCTACGGATTGACTCTTGTTCGCTTAATTGCATAATTACTATTGAGAATTTCTTATTGTTCTATTAAAAAAATATAAATCACAATCCATTCTTTCGCCTTCGCAGTTCCTTGCGGATAAGCGCAAGCTCGCGGCTGCTTTGGCCTGCGACAGAAGTATTCTCTGCAGCCCTTCTCAAAAGATAAGGCATCACCGACTCAACCGGCCCGTAGGGCACGTACTTCACTACATTGTAACCAACTTTTGCCAAGTTAAAGGAAATGTTGTCGCTCATCCCCATCAACTGAGCGAACCAAACATGCGAATCGTTGTGTTTCAATCCATGTTTCTCAATCAGGGAAGCTAAATATTGATTGCTATACTCATTATGTGATCCACACATTACTGAAACGCGGTTTCTATTTTCGACACAAAAGGCAAGGCCTTGGTTGAACGAATTGTCAGTAGCCTCTTTTGTAGGGTGAATGGGATTTGGATAACCAAGCTTGGCAGCACGTTCTGCTTCCTTTTCCATGTAGGCACCGCGCACCAACTTTGCCCCTAAAAAATAATTTTGTTGTGCTGCAGTCTGGATAGCCTTTTTCAAATTGCCCAGCATATCCGCACGGTACATTTGATAAGTATTGAATACAATGGTTTTCTCATGGTTGTATTTTGCCATCATTTCATAAGCCAGCTCATCGATAGGATTTTGTATCCAACTATCTTCAGCATCAATCAAAACGGGAACGTTATTCTCAAATCCCTTTTTGCAAATTCGGTCCACACGTTGACGTACCCGCTCCCAAGCCTTCTCTTCTTCATGAGTAAGCTTTTCCTTAGCATGAACCTTTTCCAATAGATCAAACGCGGCAAGGCCAGTTGTTTTGAATACAGAGAATGGAACCGCTGGATTGCCCTTTGCTTTTTCTATAGTATTTATAATTTCCTGATCCGTTTTCTCAAAGCCCTCTTCGTTCTTTTCTCCTTCCGCAGAATAATCCAAAATGGTGCCTATCCCGAATTTAAAAAGATTTTGTGCTGTCTTATCGCTTTGGTCAATCGTCTCCCCACCACAAAAATGTTTAAACACGGTGGAGCGGATCAATCCTTTGATGGGTAGCCTCAGCATGAGACTCCACTTGGCCAGGCTGGTAGCAATAGCGGAAGTAGTTGGGTTATTAACTATAGAAAAAATAAAATTGGCTTTCTTAAGCTCAATGTCGCTTTTATAAGAAAAGGCGACTTCGGTATCGTCAAAGTGAATGGGTGCACTTTCCATCAGTAGAGATTTGGGTGCAAATATAAACCAGGATTACTCACGAGAAAACTTTACCCTGATGACCAAATTTATATCTTCTCAAATGAATGATTATCCTGATCACGATGATAAAAAAAATACTGAATCTTAGCATGTCATCAGTAGCTGAATGCAGATTAGGTTTTTCGTAAGAAGTAGCCTGAGGGCGGATCATGTTAATCAAATTAATCAATCACCATGCGCTGAAAAATAAAGAAATTGACAGCCACTAAAGTTGCGAATGAGCAATCCCGGTGAAATTTTGCTTTACTTTGTTTTGCATGGCGAATGGGTCAATTATTTTCACTAAGGGAAAACCCGATTTTAAGCGGCTATTGAACAATGAAGCTTATAGCCAAATCGGCATACTAACCGATTCAAACACGAGACTCCATTGTTATTCGGGAATAAAAGATGCTCTACCCAATCATGAGTTATTAGAAGTGTCTCCCGGTGAAGATCACAAAAACCTGGATACGTGTAAACTGATCTGGCAGAAACTCACCGAGCTGAATTTCGACAGGCATTCATTGCTACTCATTTTAGGAGGTGGTGTGCTGGGCGACATGGGCGGGTTTTGTGCAGCAACCTTCAAGCGAGGAATTGATTTTATGATTATGCCCACAACGCTTCTCTCCCAGGTGGATGCCAGCATTGGCGGCAAGGTTGGGATCGACTTTCTGCATTTCAAGAACCATATTGGCGTTTTTTGTGAACCGAAAGCAACCATTATCGATACTTCCTTCTTAAAGACGTTGCCTGAACGTGAACTGCGCAGCGGTTTTGCCGAAGTGGTGAAGCATTGCCTGATCTCTGACTTTTCAATGTGGCAAACCATCCGGCGGAAGAGCTTACACGAACAAGACTGGGAGGCGTTGGTTCAGCACTCCATCAGCTTCAAAAAATCGGTGACGGACCAAGATCCTAAAGAAAAAGGCCTCCGTAAGATTTTGAATTTTGGGCATACCATAGGTCATGCCTTGGAAAGCTACTTCCTCGCTGAGGGAAACCGCATTTTCCATGGGGAAGCTATTGCTATGGGTATGGTGATGGAAGCTTTTATAGCCTGTGAGAAAAAATTGATCAGCGAACAGGAATTAGAAGAAATTTCAGTCTATCTGATCCAAATCTTTGAAAAGCAAGAAATGCCCTGGGGCGATTCAGCGCTTATCCAATTAACGAAACAAGACAAAAAAAATAAAGGGAATGAGATTTTAATGGCCTTGCCAGTGGGAGTAGGCAAAGCCAAGTGGGATACCGTTGTTAGCAAAGATGAATTAGAAAAGTCATTCGATTATTACCGATCACTCTAAACGTAATGAATGTCTTGATCCTCAGTGTCCTCTTCCTTTGCAAAAGCCTTTTTAATGTCATTTGCTCTCTTTGCTACAAACTCTTTTGTTTTCTGTTTACGATCACCTGTCAACAGCCAGGCCGCCAGCAATGCACCCCCCGCTACCCCGAGACCGATTGCAATTTTTCTTGTTGTGCTCATGTTACCTTCAACTTTGTTTTAAAATAAATAGTTTCAATCCATCCAAAAAAAACATTTACTAAAATTATTTTTCCGTCATCATCATAACGACTACCATTTTGAATTCGTCTGTCACACTAAAAAGTAACCCAATCATCGGAGGCACGGCCAGTCAATTGCCTTCCTCTAAGAGCATCAGCAACCGGGCATTGATCTTAAATGCACTCTCGGGCAACCGATCAACCGTTAGTAACCTCTCATCTGCCCGCGATACAAAACTCATGCTGGCTCTGATTAATAATAATGATCACTTAATTGACGTGATGGATGCCGGCACTACTATGCGGTTCCTCACTGCCTATTTTGCGTTGACTAACCAAAAAAAAATACTTACGGGCACAGATCGCATGAAGCAAAGACCAATAAAACTGTTGGTTGATGCGTTGCTATTGATCGGAGCTGAAATTGATTATAAGGGAGAAGAAGGCTTTCCGCCCATCGAGATATTAGGATTCCAATCTCAAAAGGCGGATGCTCTTTCAATACCCGGAAATGTAAGTAGTCAGTATATCTCGGCATTAATGATGCTGGCTCCTATGCTTCCAAATGGGTTAACCATCAACTTAACAAGTGAAGCTGGAAGTGTTCCTTACATTACAATGACCGCTTCGCTCATGAAAGAGTTTGGAGCTGAAGTCAACTTGGATTTTAAAAACAACAGGATTTTCGTTAAGTCAGGTACCTATAAACCTTCAAATGTCACTATTGAGGCAGATTGGTCTGCAGCTAGCTATTGGTTTGGTTTTACTGCTTTAGCGAAGGAGGCCAAAATCATTTTACCTTCCGTTTCAGAAAAATCGCTGCAAGGTGATAGGGTAGTTGTGGAGGTGATGGAAAAACTCGGAGTAAAATCAACGTTCAATGGCAATTCGCTGGAGTTGACTAAAAAGGACTTCACCAATCATTTAGTTTGGGATTTTAAAAATTGCCCAGACTTAGCCCAAACGGTATTGCCGATTTGTGCTGCGAAGGGAATAACCGGAGAATTTATTGGCCTTGAAAGTCTACGCATTAAAGAGACGGACCGAATTGATGCGTTGCAAAATGAGTTAAAGAAAATTGGGGCCGAACTAAGTGAACCTGCAACGGGGAGATGGAAACTAGTGCCAGGAAAAATTTCAAATCTTAAATCGCTCATTCAAACTTATCACGACCATCGCATGGCTATGGGGTTCGCTCCATGGGCTACGTTAACTGATCTTGTTATAGAATCGCCAGAAGTTGTTAATAAATCGTACCCTGGATTTTGGGAGGATGTGAAGTCTATTGGCATTAAAATTTCGATCGTGTAGTTTAGCTACAAATCAATCGTCGAAAAATAGTCGGCTGCTTTTTGTAAGCCACTACCGTACCACGAAAACATTTCGCCATCCACCAGAATGATTTTAGCTGTGGGTAAAATCGGCTGAAGTTCTTCGATATTTTTCGGTTGAAAAGGAAATGGTTCGGAAGATAGCAGGATAATTTCTGGAGAAAGTTTTTTAACATCCTCAAAAGAGAGCTCAGGGTATCTTTCAGTTTCGATACAATTCACCAAGCCAATTTTTAAGAGCATCGCATCAATAAAAGTATTTTTGCCTGCAGCCATCCAAGGGTTTCTCCAGATTAAATAAAGAACTCTCTTGGCAGGAAAAGGTTTTATTTTTTCAAATTTGTTCTTGATCTCCTCTAATAGAAGTTCAGCCTTTGTATTTTCATCTACCAAACTGCCCACTTCTTTAATCATCTCTAATGCATCCTCCCAACTTGTAATATCACTCATCCAGACAGGATACTTTGAAGTCAATTGGTTTATTCCCGACTGATAGTTTTCTTCTTTGTTCCCCAGGATCAGATCGGGTTGCAATGAATCGATAGTATCGAATTGAAACTTTTTAGTTCCGCCTACTTTTGTTTTTGATGCAAGCCACTCGTTTGGGTGAACACAAAACTTTGTGATGCCTACGACACGGTGGGCAAGACCCAAGTCAAAGAGCAGTTCCGTTTGCGAGGGAACTAATGAAATAATTCGTTGAGGAGGAAAATTAAATTCTACAAGACGGCCTAGTTGATCAAAGCATCGCTTTTTTTTCATCAGCCGAAAGTACGCTCTCGCCGTTTGAAAATAATAGGTTAGGCAAATAAATTTTAAACTCTGTGCCTTCACCCAATTGAGACTGTACTTCGATCGAACCATTCAATCGCTCGATCGTATCTTTTACGATGTGCAATCCAAGGCCTGTTCCGCTTGCCTCTGTAGTGGCACGAAAGAAAATATCAAAGATTCTCCCAATGTTTTCCTGCGCAATACCAATTCCATTGTCCGAGATGGTGATTGACAATCTTTGTTCGTCCACAATTGTTTTAATATGGATGAAAGAAGTTTTTTTCTTTGAATCTGAATATTTTACGCCATTGGAAAGTAGATTTCCAATAATGGCTTTTAGCCGGATCGAATCTGAAAAAAGAACAGTTTCTCCGATACAAGTGAATTCTATACTTATGTTTTGCACCTTTGGATGATTTTTTAATAGACTGATTTCGCCATCCAATAGCGCCTTAAGATCAATTTTTTCATTGACGATAGCCATTTTGGCTACGCGGTAAAAATTATTCACCTCATCAATAACCGATTCAAGTCGAAGTAGACTATGGCTTGCCATTTTCAAATAATTCGAGCGCTCCTTCTCATCAGCATTTTCCATTAAATCCAACAATCCCATCACAGAATGAATGGGTGATCGTAGATCGTGCGTAGTCTTGTAAATAAATTGATCAAGGTGCTCGTTCTCTTTTTCTAATTGAAAATGCTTGAGCTTTTGTTTGGTAATATCATGAAGGATAATAACCATCCCTTGGATTTCATGATTCTCGATATGATTCGAGACAGACACATCAAAATACAAATCTTCTCCGGCCGGAGATACTAAGTGAATTTCCGCCCTTTTCAAGTTTCCTGCATTTTCAAGGCTCTCCCTCCAATGGTCACGTTTCTCTGTAGGTGCAAATTCAAAGATGTTTTTCCCTGCCAAGGAAATGGGCTCAAGCCCTAAAATAGACTGGGTTGCTAAAGAAGAATAACGAATGTTATACTTTTTATCGGTGATAAGAACGACAGCCCCGGAGTTTTCAAAAAGCTCCTGCAATAAATTTTCTGATTTCATCATTTCTCCTATTATTCAAAACCCCCACAATCCGCTCCTGATAAAATCAAAACTAATAGGCTAAATGGTTATAAGGTATTCGTTAAATTAGAATTGCCATACTGCTTAGTTGACCTGCAACTCTCAAGGAGGCGCCGGTCATTGAGGCTTGATTGATTTCAAACTTCAATTTGTCATCAATCACTTTAAAGTTGATACAACTTCCTTTTTTCCCGAGATTGGAGCTATCGGTAATTGTCAATATCGATTTGCTTCCAATTGCATTCTTTACATTATCAAAGTCTTTGCTTCTGTTCTTACCAATATAAACAACCTGGCAAGAGGCAGCTTCAGAAATATCTGTTAACTTCCTGATGGAATATTTTTTTGTTCCCTTTGGCTTACCATCATAAAAGCTCTTTAGCGTATTGAATACATTATCCTCGCCCAATACACCAACAATAAATTCAGTTCCTCCATCATCCGGCCATTGGATGTATTTCATGAAGTTGTAAATCATGGCCGCGTGGATTTCATGGATTGGCTTTTCGGTCTGACCAAATGCCAAGCCCATTGAAAGAAGGATAAAGAGGCTAAAAAATGCTATTTTTTTCATGTTTTGTTCTTTTTAATCACCCAAATTAAGTGAAACTTTGAAGGAAAGCGAAAACCCTAGTTTTACCCAGGGTCTTCTTTCACACAAACAAACCCAATCAAATTAAAATGGCCATACTGGTAAGTGCTCCCGCAACCTTCAGGTTCGAAGCTTCAATGGCTTGCTGATTTAGCTCAAAACGAAGCTTTTCGTCTACCGTCTTAAAATTAATGCAACTTCCTCTTGACCCCAACCCGGTGCGGTCAGTTACTACCAATGTACCTTTGCCTTTTACTTTATTGTTTACGGCATCGAATTCGCCACTTTTGCTGCGGTCGATGAAAACCACTTGGCAATCTGTAACTTCTGCCGCACTATTAAATTTCTTTATCACATAGGTTTTTTGACCCTTTGGTTTGCCGCCATACCAGCTACTGAGAGTATTATACATGTCGTTGTTTCCTACAACCCCAATAACAAATTCCTTGCTGTTGTCACCTTCCGGCCACTGTACATACTTCACGAAATTGAAGACCATCATAGAATACACTTCGTGAACCGGACGCTCCTGGGCGAATGCTGCTGAACTCGCCATCATTACTAATCCTGCTAGAACTACTCTTGCTGTTTTCATTTTACTTTCTATTTTGTTTGTGTTTGTCGATACAAAAATAGGCCCTCCCACTTTCGCGGAAGAGCCTACCTTGGTTGTATCCTTTCTAATGTAATATTTTCCGTGTTTCTATTTGATGTATCGGAAATCGTGGCCTGGTTTTACTTGTAACAGCACCTCATAAATGAGGTTAATAACGTTTTCAACGTCCTCTTTATGCACAGTTTCTACCGTTGTGTGCATATATTTCAAGGGTAATGAAATCAGAGCCGATGCCACTCCCTCTGCGGAATATGCGAAAGAATCGGTATCGGTGCCTGTTGAGCGGGAAACTGCCTGCCGTTGAAAAGGGATCTTCTTCTTTTCGGCAACCTGGATAATCATTTTTAGCACGTTATTTTGAACGGCAGGGCCATAACATACCACAGGACCCAAGCCGCATTTTAAGTTGCCGCTCTCTTTTTTATTGTACATAGGCGAACCTGTATCGTGAGTTACGTCTGTGCATATAGCCAAATCAGGTTTTATCCTGCGCGAGATCATTTCAGCACCTCTCAAACCAATCTCCTCTTGAACAGCGTTGACGATATAAAGACCAAAAGGAAGCTTCTTTTTGTTTTCACTCAACCTTCGGGCAACTTCGGCAATCATAAAGCCCCCCATTCGGTTATCCAATGCCCGTCCGGTCAGGTAATTTTTGTTCATTTCCATCAACTCATCAACGAAAGTGATGACGCAACCCACATGCACGCCCATGTCCTCGGCTTCTTTTTTTGATTCTGCGCCGATGTCAATAAATATATTTTTTAAGGAAGGTGCTTCTTCTTTGCTCGCATCACGCACATGAATGGCCGGCCATCCAAAGACTCCCTTTACAATCCCTTTTTCTGTGTAGATGTTTACGCGCATGGATGGTGCAATCTGATGATCGGATCCTCCATTGCGTCTTACATAAATATATCCTTCATCGGTGATGTAGTTGACAAACCAACTTATTTCATCAGCATGTGCCTCAATAACTACTTTATAAGAAGCCTTCGGATTAATAATTCCTACTGCAGTGCCATAAACATCAATCATTCGACCATCGATATAGGGCTTTATATAATCCAGCCAGATCTGCTGGCCTGAGGATTCAAATCCGGTGGGTGAGGAATTATTGAGGTAATCAAAAAGGAATGTTTTGCTCTTCTTGTCCATGTTCATTTTTGGTTAATGTTCAAATTTATAAGAAATAAGATCAAGTTGACCAGGGTTTGTCCTTTCCATGACAAAAACCTTGAAACCCCTCCAAACCAAATCCTTTTAGATAGTGTTCCGTATATCATGAGTAAAAAACCCAAGGCAATGCAAAAACTAATATTACTCTCATGTGTGCTGATTTTACTTTCCTGCTCGGGAAAGGGGCAGAGCAAAACAACCAAAAAGAATAAAATGACAGATACTACAAAAGTGATTGCTAGAACAGAGGAGCAATGGAAGAAAATCCTTACCCCAGAACAATATCATGTGCTAAGGGAAAAAGGCACGGATTTGCCCTTCACCGGGAAATATTACCTGAATAAGGAAAAGGGAATGTACACCTGTGCCGCTTGTGGTAACGAGCTTTTCACTTCAGACATGAAATTTGATTCGGAATGCGGCTGGCCGAGTTTTGATAAAGAAATTTCAGGCGGTAAAATCAAGAAAGTAACCGATTACTCACACGGCATGGTGCGAACAGAAATACTCTGTGCAAAATGTGGGTCGCACCTTGGTCATTTATTTGAGGACGGTCCAACCCTTACCCGTATGCGGTATTGTGTGAACTCTACTTCGGTTGACTTTAAGAAAAAATAAGAACTGGTCTAGAAAAAGACAAAGCCCCTGAAATTCTCCAGGGGCTTTTCTAATTTTTTAAGGATCAAAATTAAAATTCGATCGTGTTGCTTTTGCCTGATTGATCAGTTACAACAAAAGTGTAGGCTCCGGCCTTTACGAGATTATAGACGATAGCAAAATTGCCATCAACAATGTGTGCGTTGTAGAATAACTGATCACCCGTTGTATTGTATATCGACACGTTGATAATATTCATTCCTTTGTTAGTCACAGATAACAAATATTTTGGTTGACCGCCAAGTTTCGTCACTTTCACCAGGCTGTTTACTACACCAAGGCTGTAATTAACTTTCTCCACTTTTATTCCTTGGTTGTCTTTCACTTCGATCGTGTATTCACCTTCAGGAAGATTTTGAAAGTTATAAGGACGACTAAATCGGTTCATTTTATAGAACGATTCGCTGAATACAACTTCGTTTTTATTGTTGCGGATGGAAACCTTCACGCGAGTAGATGCTGCTGATTTATAAATCACTTTAAAGATGTTAGCGTTTTCACCTGCAACTACAGTCATCGAAGATTCATTCAGGTTAGCGAAAGCGATGGTTGAACTTACGGAAAGAACAAGGGCTAAAAAAAGGGTTCGGGTTCTCATATTGTATGTTTTTTAATTTATGTTTAGTCATACAAAAGTATGGTAACGCTAAACACTTAAAATCAAGAACCACTCTACTGCCCAATAGGAGTAAGGAAATCGATCAAAATGAATATTCAATATTTATTATGGACTCACTGGTTCCAAGCCAAATTTAAAAGGGGAGGCATCGTGCATTACCTGGTTTTTATGAGGAAAATCTACAGCTGACATTTGAATATCGCTTGTAAGATTAAAAAATAGTCTAACGCCACTCATAAAATTGAATGTTCTTATCTTCTTAAAGCTATTTAATTTCGATGCATGCTTTCTTTCAAACATGAGGTCTTCTTCGAAGTAGCTCGGCTTAAAAGTTTTACCAAAGCAAGCCAGGTGCTCTACATCAGCCAACCAGCGATCAGCCGTAACATCAAGGAACTTGAAAGTGAATACAAAGAAAGCCTTTTCGAGCGTAAAGGAAACTCGATTTCTCTTACGGAAGCAGGACAAATGGTTTTCAACTCGCTATTAAAAGCCAGAAGTATCGAGAAGCAGTTGGAATATGACATGAGTATTTTGCATGATCAATACAAGGCGAAAGGAGAGTTGAAGCTGGGAGCAAGTACAACGGTGGCACTTTATATTATTCCGCCGATTTTATCCGGGTTTCATCAAAAGCATCAACATGTCGCCATCAGCCTGCTTAATAGAAATTCAGAAACTGTACTGCAGGCTTTGCTTGCTCATGAAATTGATCTGGGAATTATCGAAGGGCGAAACAAATTGCCAAGAGTGAAGAGTGAGCATTTCCTCACCGACGAAGTGGTGGCCGTGTGCTCACCTAAAAATCCTATATCAAAAAAGCAGAAGTTAAGATTGAATGAAATTATTAATCAACCCATTGCACTTCGAGAAAATGGATCGGGAACTTTGGCGGCATTAAAGCATGCGTTGGCCTTGCACCGCATTAAACTCTCAGACCTAAAGGTAAACGTGCGACTTGGGGGAACTGAAGCGTTAAAGAATTTTATCGTAGCCGATGCGTGCATTGGATTTCTTCCGAAAAGATCGGTGGTCAAGGAACTCCTCACGGGTGATTTAGTTCAACTAAACATCGACAAGCTTTCGATTACGCGGCAATTTTATTTTATTCAACGTCATGGCGATGAGAGCAATGAACTTAGTAACACATTCATAAAATTCTCCAAAGCTCGTTATAACATAAAGTAATAAGCAATAATCAAAAGCGATTGGCGAGAGATTGATTGAGCTTATAAATTGCAATACCAATCAATTTTTAGGTATGAATGATCTGAAGGAATGTCTTTCCCATCTGGTGGATTTGCAATGCAGCAATTGCGGCAAAATTTATTCGGCGCAAGTAATTAATACATTTGCAACTTGCGATGAATGTGGAAAAAGCCCGCTTATTTCTACTTATGACTTTGAGCATGTCACAAAAGAAGACATTGATCACACCGAACGATCGATGTGGCGATATTTCAAGTTGCTTCCGTTGTTCGATCAAAAAAATAAAGTCTCTTTAGGCGAAGGGTTTACTCCGTTACTTTCTTTGAAGAACCTTGCCTCGGATTACGATTTCTCTTCTCTCTCCATGAAGGACGAATCGCTAAACCCTACCGGATCGTTCAAGGCAAGGGGTTTGAGTATGGCGATTTCAAAAGCAAAGGAATTTGGAATTCGTAAATGCATCATCCCCACAGCGGGCAATGCAGGCGGGGCATTGGCAGCCTATTGTGCAAAAGCAGAAATGGAAGCGCTGGTGGTAATGCCAGAGCATACGCCTAAAGCATTTAAAGAGGAGTGCACTTTACTTGGCGCAAAATTAATTTTAGTTCAAGGTCTTATTAGTCAATGCGCACAAAAAGTTCGTGAGATAAATTCGACAGGAGATTATTATGATGTCTCCACGTTGAAAGAACCTTATCGATTGGAAGGAAAGAAAACGATGGGTTATGAAATTGCCGAGCAGCTTAACTGGAAATTACCAGATGTTATTCTTTATCCTGCTGGGGGTGGCACGGGCCTCATTGGTATCTGGAAAGCTTTTCTTGAAATGATTGAACTCGGTTGGATTGAAAATCGATTGCCACGAATGTTTGCAGTTCAAAGTAAAAATTGCCAGCCGTTAGTAGAAACGTGGGCAGGTCAGCAAAAAAATTCGAAGGAATACGAAGGCCAGCCAACGATAGCAAGTGGTTTAGCGGTCCCTAATCCTTTTGGCGAAAGATTAATTCTTAAGATACTGATTGAAACCAGAGGTGAACCAATCGCAGTTTCAGAATTGGAAATCATCAAAGCACAAAAAGAAATTGCACAGAGAGAGGGGTTACTCGTTGCTCCAGAGGGTGCTGCGTTGTTACCTGCACTTCAAAGTTTAATAACTGATAACAAGATCTCACGAGATGAAAATATCTTACTCTTGAACACGGGCTCAGGGTATAAATATTTATAGCTAGATCACTACAAAGGGATATTACCGTGTTTTTTCTTTGGCAGCGTAGCGACTTTGTTTTCTAACATCTGAAATACCTTAATCAATTTCTCCCTGGTTTGGTCTGGGAAGATCACTTCATCGATGTAACCGCGATGGGCCGCTCGATACGGATTGGCAAATTTCTTTGTGTATTCATCGACCTTCTCATTGAGTTTGGCTTCGGGATTCGCAGCTTCTGAAATTTCTTTTTTGAAAATAATTTCGGCAGCCCCTTTTGCTCCCATCACGGCAATTTCTGCCGTAGGCCACGCGTAATTCATATCGGCACCGATGTGCTTACTGTTCATCACATCATAGGCGCCTCCGTAGGCTTTGCGGGTAATCACCGTTACGCGTGGCACGGTAGCTTCGCTGAAGGCGTACAATAATTTGGCTCCGTTGGTGATGATGGCATTCCATTCCTGATCAGTGCCAGGAAGAAATCCTGGAACATCTTCCAACACCAGCAGAGGAATATTAAATGAATCACAGAAGCGCACGAAGCGTGCGCCTTTTACACTGGAGTGGATATCCAATACGCCCGCGAGTGAAGCAGGCTGATTGCCTACGATTCCTATGCTTCTTCCAGCCAATCGCGCAAAGCCAACAACAATATTCTCTGCAAAATTTTTGTGTACTTCAAAAAAAGAAGTTTCATCCACAATCCCGTTGATCACCTCACGCATGTCGTATGGCTGGTTGGGATTGGCGGGTATAATGTCGTTTAGTACAATCCGCTTCTCATCGCCAAGTGTATACGGCAACCGTGGAACATCATCTTCACAGTTTTGAGGAACGTAGCTGAAAAGTTTTTTAATGTCGTTGATACATTCTGCTTCGTTGGCAGACGCAAAATGAGTAACTCCACTTTTCGTGCTATGAGTGGAAGCGCCACCCAGTTCTTCGGCCGTAACATTTTCGTGAGTCACCGTCTTCACCACATTCGGACCCGTAACAAACATAAAAGAAGTATTCTCGACCATAAAAATAAAATCCGTCATGGCCGGTGAGTACACAGCACCTCCTGCACATGGGCCCATCACCGCAGATATTTGAGGTACCACACCAGATGCCATTACGTTGCGGTAAAATATATCTGCATAACCTCCAAGGGAAACTACACCTTCCTGGATGCGCGCACCGCCAGAGTCATTTAGCCCGATTACTGGTGCGCCGTTTTTCATAGCGAGGTCCATCACCTTCACAATCTTCTCAGCATGTGTTTCCGAAAGAGAACCACCAAACACGGTAAAGTCTTGCGAGAAAACGTACACTAATCGTCCCTGGATGGTGCCATAGCCTGTGATCACACCATCGCCCAGGTAATGTTCTTTGTCAAGGCCAAAATCCTTGCTGCGGTGCATCACAAATTTCCCCAGCTCTTCGAATGAGCCTTCATCCAGCAACAACTCTACACGCTCACGAGCTGTTAGTTTACCCTTGGCATGCTGGTGCTCAATTCGCTTTTCACCGCCGCCCAAAAGGGCTTCCTGGTTTTTGCGTTTTAGTTCACCAAATTTTTCCAGCAAGGCTTTGTCTTTTGGTTCCATTTTTTTGTTTTGTCAGAGCCGAAAGATAGCAGAAATAGAATTTGGAATTTAGAATACAGAATATAGAATTTAGGATTATTATTGGCAGCTACTCTATATAAATATGAAAAGAATTGGGATCATCGATATGGGAACGAATACTTTTCACCTGCTCGTAGCTGAAATTGAAAAGAATGATTTTAGGATTTTATTGCAAGAGCGTATCCCTGTAAAAATTGGAGTTGGCGGAATCAACCAGGGAATAATTACCGAGGCAGCAATAAATCGCGCCATGGAGGCTCTAAAAGAATTTAAAAGGAAGCTGGACGAGATAAAGGTTGGAAAAGTTTTGGCCTTTGGAACTAGCGCACTAAGAAGTGCAAAAAATGGCGATGAAATAATTTCCAAAATAAAAAGCATCACTGCAATTGAAGCACGAATTATTTCGGGTGATGAAGAAGCCAGCTACATCTATAAAGGGGTCAACCTTGCCCTGCACCTGGGAAAAGAAAAATCACTAATCATTGACATTGGTGGTGGGAGTGTGGAATTTATCATTGGCAATGGTGAAGAAATTTTCTGGAAGCGAAGTTTTGAAATTGGAGCCCAACGACTGCTGGAGAAATTTCAAACGCATGACCCCATTCTTCTAGCAGAAATTGATGAGATCAATCTTTATTTTTATGAACAACTTACACCTCTTTTTGAGGCGATTCAATTTTATAACCCAAAAATTTTAGCTGGCTCTTCAGGAACCTTCGATACATTAAGTGAGATTTATTGTATTGAAGAGGGAATTGAAGTAAAAGATTTTGCTGAAACACCACTCACATTGGAAGCATTTGATAAAATCTACAAAGAATTGATTTCTAAAAATCGCAGAGAACGAATGCGGATTCCAGGGATGATCGAATTGCGGGTGGATATGATCGTGGTGGCTTGCTGTTTAATCAAATTTATCTTGTTGCGGTCTTCATTTTCGCAAATAAGAGTGTCGTCTTATTCATTAAAAGAAGGAGTGATGGCTTCTTTGATGAGTGATTAGAAATTAGACCTACTTACTCCAAATCATTCTCCTTGGGCTTAATAAAGTCTCCCCGTTCTATGGCTTGGGTAATTGAACTGACTACTTCATCAAGTTTTTTTGCTGACTGCTGAAGATGTTCGAGATAGATTTTCTCCTCTTCACTAAGTTTTAATTTCTGCATCAAATGGACAAGCCCGAGGATACTTGCCACGGGACCACGCAGCTCATGCGCATTGATAAAAGCATATTCTTCCAACGCCTTATTTTTTCTTTCGAGTTCACTTGTGCGCTCTTTCACCAGCGATTCAAGGTTTTCATTAATGCCTCTTATTTCTTCAGCTTGAGCTAGTATCTCTTGCGTCTTTTCTTCAATTTCCTCAGTGCGTTCTTTTACCTTGACCTCTAATTCGCGCTTGTCAGTCAATAATTTTCGCTCACGATAACGGATGAATGAATAGGATAAGAACCCAACAATTAAAATCAATAAGAAATAAAACCAAGTGGTACGCCAAAATGGTGGCTTAATCACAAAGTGAATCCTGGTTTCCAATGCGTTGGAAAAATCATTGGATTCAGAAACTTTTAATTTGAACGTATAGTCACCTGGAGGTAATTTGGAATACGTAGTTGAGTTGTCATGAGTGGCAATCCATTCAGGATCGTAGTTTTCAAGTTGGTACAAAAAACCAAGCGCCCCCGGGTTTTTATACCAGAATCCTAAGAAATCGATCCTGATATTGTTTTGATCATACTTCAATTGACTTACTTTTCCCCAATCAATATGCTGATCATCGGCCTCAAAATTATAGATGAGGGGCTTTGGTGAATCTTGAATTTTGTGGAGGCTTCTATTGTAAACAATTATCCCGTGGTCGGTGCCTATATACAATCCACCACGGTTGTCTTTTGCGAGAGCATTAAGATTGGCGATCTTATTGTGGATGCCGGTTTCCTCATCAAAGTATTGAAACTTATTTTTTGTTGGATTGAAAACATCGATGCCCAAATCGTGCACAGTCAACAATTGGCCATCAAAATCGGAGGATAAAATATTGAAATTAAGATTGTGTAGACGGTTTTGATTTTCATAAGATTGGAATCTCTTTCCATCAAAAACAAGGAGCCCTGAATTCTGAACGTTCGCCCATATTCGATGGAGTGAATCTTCTGCAAAACCATACACTACATTTGAACTTAAATTTTCTTTAAAGTGGTGAAGACCGCTGGCATCTAGCATATCAACACCGTCCCTGTCTGTGGCAAACCAAACACGATCTTGACTGTCAGTAAATACTTGATAGATGTAATCCGTGGCTAGCCCCTCTTTCTCGGCATAATTCTTTACTTGAAAATTCTTATCCATCCTGATTTGAGTTGCTCCCCCAAGGGTAGCGAGCCAAATAGTTTTATTTTTCCCGGAAATATTGAGCACGTTTCCATTGTTCAATTCCTTATAGAAACTTCGTATCGCGTTGGTATGTGGATTAATCCGGAGTGCGCCTTCACCGTACAATCCTGCCCAAACAAATCCTTCCGTATCAGTAAATAAACTGATCACATTCTTATTTGTAAAAGCAGTTCCTTTCAATGGTTTTGAAATGAGCCTTTCTTTTTGTCTTTTGAATAACCCTTCGGCTGTTGAGTACCAAAGATCTCCTGCTTGATCTACCGTAACGGCTATAACATTGGCGTCGCCTGTAGGTTCAAAAAAAAGAAGTTGTCTTCCTAAGGTTCGCTGCAATCCCGTCTTAGAACCAATCCAAAGACTTCCTTCTGCATCGACAAAAAAAGAAGTTACCTGATCGGTTGATTGAATTTTTGCAGAGCGAACAGTGTCATCCAAATCAATCGTCACCAACCCCTCTGCAGATGCCACCCACATCCAGTCGTCAATAATTAGAAAGTCGGTAAGGCTGCCATAATTCCATTTCGAAGTAACAAGGGACTTAATTTTGAACGTGGCGGCGTCAATACTAATTACTCCGGCTTCTTCGGTGCCAAGCCACATCATGCCGCCTTTCCCTTTTAAAATTTTCTTGATGATGTTATCTGGTAGCCCATTTGAGTAGTTGATCGTATCTATTTTTACAGAGCTCTCTTTGCGGGAGCAAATCGCAACCCCACCATCCGTGCCAACCCAAATCCTTCCCTTTGCATCTTCTTCAAGATCGTAGGCATAAAGGTCGGGCATGCCATCCTCGTCATCCAGTCGATAAAGTCGATTGTTGATGAAATAGTATATGCCATCATTGATAGTTGAAAACCAAAGTACACCATCTTTATCAAAAAGGATATCGGAAATTGGTTTGGTAGGAAGCCCCTCCTCCGGCTCGAAAGGGGTGATGGTATTCTTATCTACAATAGAAATTTTTCCGTTGTTTGACCCAACCCACAAGCGGCCGGTTGAATCTTGCGCTAATGCAGTTACATTTTCGTCCGGCAGATTGTCTACGCCAAGAAAGCGTCTGTACCGTATTCCATCGAACTTGAACAAGCCTTTGTTGGTGCCAAACCAAATGAAACCGGTTTTGTCTTGCAGGATTTTATTGACTACAACGGCCTCATTTTTTTTGAGTAAGGAATACGATTGAAAAAAAGGTACTTGCGCAAAAGTATTTTGAAAGGCAATGATAAAAATTGAAATACTAAGAAATTGTTTCATTGCTCCGTACGCGCTAGGGTTGAATTTATTTCCACTTCAATTTCAGTGGCGATTTTTTGGCTCACGATTTTTGGGATGGTAATGCGATGATCTGATAAGAGCACCGTAAAGCGCGCCTCAATGACCAGTTGATTTCCTTTTATCGTGATTTTTGCTTTTATGATTCGATTTTGCTTTTGTCCATGAATATCCAACTCGCCCTTGGCTCGAACCTCCATGGTGTTGTTTTGGGAATAATCGACCTGTTCGATGATCTTTCCACTGAATTTAGCCGTCGGAAATTTCTCACTCTCCGCATAGTTTTCATTGAAATGTTTCTGTTGTAGCCCACTATTGAAGCCCTTGAACGTTTGCATGCTCACGAGAAAAGCAAACTTATTGGTGGACGGATCAATTACTCCTTGCATTTTATTGGAACTGGCTTTAATTAACTCTAGCTGTGCCTTGGAGGCAAATTTTATTTCACCACTACCGGTTGAGAACACTTTTTGAGCTTCCACATTTACCAGGAAGCAAAGTACGATTGGCCAACAGAGAAGAATACGCATTGAGTTTTAACAATAGATCACTTAAATCAAACTTCAACGTTTCACCAAGGTACTATTTTCTGTGCGAAAATAGGGAAGTAAGCGTATAATCAATAACGTTATTTATATTTGATATACAAGGACTACCATCATTGCTCATGAATGAAGAAAAGCATTGGAACCACATCGCGCCCACTTACAATGCGGAGATCTTTGATGTCTTCCAAAGTGACACTAAGAAAGTGCTGGCGAAGTACTTTAAAAAGTACACCAACCTGAAGCATGAGGCGATTGATTTTGGGTGTGGCAACGGTAAGGCTTTTTTTTACCTTGCTCCGCGATTTAAGAAGGTATTCGGGTTGGACATTTCACAGAAGCTGCTGAACCAGGCGAAAACATTGCCTTATACTAATGTGAGCCTAAAACAAGCAGACCTCACTAAAACCCTTAAGATTCCGAAGGCCGACTTTATTTTTTGCTGCAACGTGGCGATCCTTCCAGAAGTAGAAACCAACATCGCTATCATTAAGAATATTCAAAAAACGTTAAAGCCCGGAGGACATGCCTTGGTTGTCATTCCCTCTTTGGAGTCGATGATCTATTCGGCCTGGCGGTTGATTGATTGGAATAAAAAGGAAAAGGTAAAACCCGAGGACATTGATCCTTCTGAGTATTCCGGATTCTCAGGAAAAAAAATTGACATACTTCAGGGCATAGTTCAAATCGATGGACACACCACTAAGCACTACACACAACAAGAAATAGAAGTGGTGTTCAGCCACTGTGGACTTACCGTTTCTAAGATCGAAAAAGTAGAATACACCTGGAATTCTGAATTCACTAAACCACCCAAGTGGATGGGCGCACCTTATCCGTGGGATTGGTTGGTGGAGTGTGGGAAGAGAGTAAGTTAAGTTTGTAGGCTTAATTCTTTTTTAGCGTTCCAAAATATCTACTATTCATTGTCTCGATGTAGCTTTCAATTGTGTCGAGTCCAACGCTTTTTCGTCTCTCATTAAGCTTACTTGGTTCAACTACCGGCTTAGGTTCGTAAGATGTCTTTGTGGAATTCAATATCATTTGTGTCCCATAAACTTGTAATTGTCCTGTGTTGACTTTTACTCTGTCCAGGAGATAGGCATAGTTAATTACAGAGGCTTTTCCTTTATCCGCCTCTTCTTTCATTTTATGTAATACTTCCTCCTGAAACTGAGAATGTCGATCTTGGTGTTGCATCAATAACCAATAATTATTTGAGCCAGTTTGGCCAACTAAATCAAAATTAGGGAAGCCGTATGTTTGAAAAATATTTTTCAAGTGAAAATAATTTAAACTGTCGGTGGCTCTTAGATGATAAATAATTGTTTTCCGTGAGAGGGTATCATTTCCCAATTGCTTATTGTCAAATTTCACAAGGTAGGATCTCCATTTCTGGTCTTCAGTAACCAGACTGTCCAAAAGCTTTATCAACTTCTTATCGAAATTAATTTCTATTTTTTCTTTGTTTTCTTTGACCTTACTAATTAGGGAATGCCACCTTGCATCATTATGTAATGATTGTAAGTCCGTGTCGGTTGTTAAATGGTCGTAGTCTGAATAGTTTGACTTTGTGGCAATTCTTAAAAGATTAAAAAATGCACTATCAGGAACAGACGCAAGTGCCCAGGCGCATGCTGCATTATATCTGTCTGCCGGATATCCTTTCCATCCTAGCGATTTAAAAGCGAACGAATATGTATTTCCTGAGTTTTTGTAATCACCCTTCTTGTAAAGCGAATCCGCCTTTTTAATCCAATTCGAATATTCTTTCGGTATTGCCTGCCCTTTTAACAGTGTCGATGTAATCAACAAGAACAGGAATGTCAAATTTTGTTTCACAGGGATTGTCGGAGTCTCAACAGGATATCTTCTTCAATCTATTTCCTCACAATCTTATCTCGAATTTCTCTCCATGTGACCACCTGAATTTTTTGATCGCGTAAAATCTTTTTGCACTCCTCACTGGAAAAGAAATCATAATCCGCCTGGCGCCAGGCGGAACCAAAATCCGGGTGATCAACCGTAACGGCTTGCATCTCGGCATTGTCGAGCGCTGCATGGAGTAAAATAATATTCAACCCAGACTTAAGCGAGTTGATTACTCCAGAATAAAAATTCTTCATACCTTTTTTGTAGTCTTCAGGATTGGCCATGTAAATCTGGTCAAGCACTACATCGTTCTTAGTTATATAATCGTCCAGGTTAATATTCAACATCGCTTTAGCAAAGCCTCGATGAAGAAGGACAGGCACTTTATACTTGTGTCCTAACTTGATGTACAATTTAAGCAGGTCAGTAGTGCCCAGTAACGAGCCCATGTGTGTGTCAAAATGAGTGACGTCAATGCCAAATTGTTTAGCGCGCTCAACTTGTCCGTGCAGTTCTTTCTCTACTTCATTGAGTTTGGCTTTCGTTGCAACTTCTGCCGAGTTATCGGGAAAAAATCCTTTGCTATTTAAAAGACTGCTTGCTTCAGAAGTTGGAACTACAGTGCCCCATTTGTAAAATTTCCACTCGGCTGTTAATGTTAAGTGCAGGCCTAAGTCGGCTGTGGGATGTTGTGAGGCGTAGTTGGCGATTTCAGGAAACCAGGGACAGGGAACCATGATGCTCGCAGAACTGACAGAACCATTTTGTAAAGCCGAAATGGATGCTTCATTTTCTGAATGCGATACGCCCAAATCATCCGCATGGATGATGAGCAGTTTACTATCGGCTGGATAGCCAAGCTGCTCGGCAACGGTTTTGGTTTGAGCACGTGTAGAGAAAAAAGCAATTACTAAAACTAGGCAAAAGGAATATTTTTTCATTGGGCTGATTTTTTATTTGAATTTAGAAACACTCTAGTGTAAATGAAATTTTATTCTCAGGGTTAAGGAAAGTTTCAATGTTGTTAGACGACCGCATCATTAAGGGTACATTACCTTATAAAAATGTCAATTGTTACGGATCGGAAAATAGACAGTAAATGACGTTCCTTTGTTTTCTTCGCTCATCACTTCAATTCTTCCATTCATTGCTTCTATTTGCCATTTTGTGATAAACAAGCCAACTCCTTTTGCATCCGGATTTCCATGGAAAGTTTTGTAAAGACCGAAAATATCGTTCTTGTGTTGTTCTAAATTAATGCCCCGGCCGTTGTCCTTTACGGTTAATAGCAGTTCATTGTTTTTCACTTCGGTTTGAATTTCTACGACCAGGGCTTGATCAGGTTGTCTGTATTTAATAGCGTTCGACAAAAGGTTTAACAGAATGCTATCCATGTAAGCAGGATTAGACACTACTGTTAAATCTTGGTCAACATTATTATGAATGACCGAATGGGTAGAATCAATTTGTATTTTAAGCACCTCTATGGCTAGTGTTGCACATTGATGAATGTTGACGGGTTCTAATTTTAATTCTGACTGGCTTTGTAGTTGGGCAATCTCATTCAAATTCTTTACCGTGGCACTAAATCCTTTTGAAATGCTTTGCAAATAGCTTAGCGTTACTTTTTTCTCTTCCTCGGAGTTGGCACTTACAAACAGTTCGAGTATCGATTTTAAATTCCCGGCATACGATTTTAGATTGTGTGAAACGATATTGGCGAAGTTCAACAACCGGTTATTTTGTTCGCTTATTATTTTATTGGATTGCGTTAATTTTTTTTCCAACAACTTTAAGTAGGTGACATCGGCACCATGAACAAAAAAACCTTTGACTTCGCCGTTGGAAACGTCTGGAAAATAACTAATAATGGTATGCCTTACCTCTCCGCCCGGGATAAGAAATTCTCTTTCAAAAGTTTGAGGTTCACCTTTAAGGACACCTAAGATGTAAGGTAGATTTTTCTCATAAATTGGACCGAGTAATTCTTTGATGGTGATCTGGCCAATCATTTCTTCGCGTGTTATTCCAAACCAATGTCGAAAGGCATCATTGGCGAATTGGCAAACCAGATTTTTGTCCCAGTAAGCAAGCAAGGCAGGAACATGGTCAGCTACTTGCAGGCCAATTGATTCGAGGTTGGTTTTATGAGGTTGCATTTGTTATTTAAAAACGCCATTAGTGGGTACTTTAGTACGTTAAATATAAATGATGCCATACTTACATCAACCAACCACCTTCACCTTCAGCGTTATTCCTTCAGTTCCTATCACTTCAATCGGGTCGCCTTTCTGAACATAGTCTCCTCGTGTGAAGGCATCGTACACTTGGTCATCGATCAGTACTTTGCCGCTGGGTCGCAATACAGTGTGGGCAATTCCAGTCTTGCCGATTAACTCTTTCGAAGAATTGTTTACTGAATAACCGTGTGAAGTTTTTTGTGTATCAGTAAGTGCAATTCGTTTAAACGCTTTGGTTTCTGTAAGCTTTGCTCCGCCAAAAAATAAAAGCAAAACACCAGCTGTCAACCCGCCAACTGCAGAGATGGTGGCCACTACAATATCACCTAGCGGAACAAATTCAAAATTGAAGAAGTCGTTGTTGAGCATGATGAGAATCAATGACCCAACGGTAAGGCCGATTCCTAAAACACCGGCCACACCAAAGCCGGGGATGATAAATATTTCTGCAAGGAGCAAAACAATTCCCATCATCAGAGCGATCACTTCCCAATATTCTGCAAGGCCATTCAGGTAGTAAGGAACGAGATAAAACACCAACGCCAGCATGGAGGCTGCAATCGGAAACACCGCACCGGGAGTTTGCAATTCAAAATAAAGTCCACCAATAATTATTAAGATGAGTAGCCCGCTGATGAATGGATTTATAAAAAAAGAAATGATTTTTTCGGTAGCTCCCAATTCAAAATGGTCGATCTCATAGTTTTCAATCTTGTTGCGCTTTAAAATTTCTTCAATCGAGTTGACTTTGGCTTCGCAATAATGATACTTGATCGCCTCGAGTGTAGTGAATGTAATTACTTTACCCGCTTGCTTGATGCTATCAACCACAACTCGTTCGTCTACCATTCCTTCGGCAATACGCGGGTCGCGATGATTCTCTTCGGCTGTGGAGCGCATAATCGAGCGCATGTACGATTGATATTTATCAGGCGCGGCTTTGCCATCGCCTTCTACTACTGTAGCTGCACCAATGCTCGCTCCGGGAGACATATAAATACTATCGCAAGCGATAGAAATCAATGCGCCCGCGGAGGCAGCATCCGAATTAATAAAAACCCAAATTGGTTTTTTAAAATCCATGATCAGGTCAACAATTTCTTTGGCGTCTGTAAGCACTCCACCATAGGTGTCCATATCCACAATCACATAGTCAGCATTTGTTTCTTCTGCATGTTCGATTGCCAGCTTCACATAGCGCAACATACGCGGATCGATCTCGGCTTTGACGTCCATTACCATTACTTTGGGTTTACCTTCCGAAGCTTTAGCGGAGGGAGGCTTGGTGTCTGGCTTTTGGCTGAAGGCAATTAAGCTTGCGAGAATGGCAATTCCGATAAAAAGTAGTTTTCGCATGATCACAATCGTTGTATTTTTGTATAAAGATAGAATATGGAAAGGAAAAGACTCAAGTTTCAGGTTACCGGTTTCAAGTCAGTTAGTTATGACCGACAACTTGTAACCTGCAACCTGCAACTATTGGTGCTACTTATGTTTTTGCAATTGACTGTGTTTGCTGCACCTGTGGACTCCCTCCGTCTTGAGACTATCAACGGCAAGCAATTCATTATTCATCAGGTAGATCCGAAGGAGACTTTATATTCTATCTCGAGAAAATATGGTGTAGCAGTCGCCTTGATTCGTGAAGAAAACCCAACGGTGGATGCTGGACTTGCCATTGGCCAGATTGTGAAAGTACCCTATACCCCACGAACGAAACCCAAAATTGACAACGCGACAATAACACATAAAGTCTCGGCCAAGGAAACTTTGTACTCTATTTCAAAATTGTATGATGTAAGTGTCGATGATCTGAAGGTCTGGAATAACCTGAAAGATAATTCATTGAGTGTTGGGCAGGATTTGATAATCCGTAAAAAGGGCAAGCCTGAGATGGCAAAGGTACCCGATGTGAAAACCGTTCGGGGTATGCACATGGTTACCGAAAACGAAACTTTATTTTCTATTTCCAAAATGTATGGAGCCAGCATACAGCAACTTAAAGAATGGAACAATCTTACTTCCGGTGAGCTTAAACCAGGGCAAACAATTTTTGTGCTTCCACCGATGCATGCTTTGTCTGAAACCAGTCGTCCGGCTGAGGGAAACCAAACTGCACCGATAACCAAGCCAACAACCGAGGACATTAAAATTTCAGAATCAGTTATTGGCTCAGATGAAATCCATGAGAAAGGTGCGGCTGAACTTATTGAAGGCACTGATGGCAACCGTAAATATTTAGCGCAGCATAAAACCGCCAAAGTAGGCACCATTATGAAAGTGCGCAATGAAACCACCAACCGCGAGGTATTTGTGCGCGTTGTAGGACCTTTAAGTTCTGAGGGTAATACTGTAATAAAAGTATCCAAATCTGCGTTTGATCGGTTAGGAGCAACCGATTCGAAATTCAACGTGGAATTGATTTATTACAAATAGATTAATGAAGATAGGTTTCATTTTTTGGATAGCCTGTGTTCAACTAAGTTTTGCGCAGAACCTCGTTCCCAATCCGGGGTTTGAAGAATACTTCCAATGTCCAGGTTCTTACAATCCACAAGGCTCTGATAAAAATTTTGCTCCGGGCTGGATTTCACCTACACTTGGCACTCCCGACTTATTTAACCGCTGTAGTTTTGGCAATGCAGGAGTTCCTCATAATTGGGCAGGTGTTGCTCATGCTCACAAAGGATATGGTTATTCGGGCATTTATGCCTGGGTTAACAACAACAACTATCGCGAATATCTTCAGGCTAAATTGATTGATTCACTAGTAGAAGGAAAAAAATATAAAGTAGAATTTTTCTTCCGTCTTTCCGTTTATTCAAAGTATTGTGTCGACCGGATTGGTGCTCTTCTTTCTGATTCGATAAAACATTTGTCGCATGATCGTGTATGGACAGTGGAGCCGTCCTACACGTATGTAATGGATTCTACACTCAGCAAAAATTCCGGGCAGTGGAACCATGTATCCTTTGAGTATGATGCAAAGGGTGGAGAACAATTTATCAGCATAGGAAATTTTTCGTCCGATGATCAACTCCATAAATATCATTTGAATTTTTCTCAAGCCAACGAACCACTGCTCAATAAGGCTGCTTACTATTATATTGACGATGTTTCCGTTATCCCAATGAATACGCCTGTTGCTGAATCAAAAGACCTGGCAAGCAAATCGGTGGTGAAACCAAATGAGGTCTATGTACTGAAACATATCTATTTTGATTTTAACAGGTACGAGCTGATGCCAATGTCCAACGAAGAACTCAGCTTATTGCTTTCCATCATGAAGAAAAACCCAAAATGGAAAGTAGAACTGAGTGGGCACACGGATGATAAAGGTGATAACTTGTACAACTATAATCTTTCCATGAATCGAGCAAAAAGTGTTGGTCGATACTTAGTGCAGAACGGAATAGTTGCCACCAGAATAAAAGCTATCGGCTTCGGAAAACGAAAACCGCTGAAGAAGGAAAGAACAGAAGAAGCACGGGCAATCAACCGAAGAGTGGAGGTAAAGTTCTTGGACAAGTGATCCGGGTTGACTTTCTTTGAGCGAATGAAATGGGTTACTACCTGTTGTCTATTAGTTGCACGTACTTGTTTAGCTCAAAACCTGGTACCCAATTCGGGGTTTGAAGAATTTTCTCAGTGTCCGATCACTTTTAGTACAGACCCTAGACATTTTGGTCCGAACGATTGGAACTCACCTACGCAAGGCACCCCCGACTACTTTAATAAATGTGCGGTGGGCGACATGGATGTGCCAAGAAATTGGGCAGGGGTTTCTTTTGCCCACTCAGGCGTGGGGTACGCAGGCATCTATGCATGGAGTACGGCCAAGCATAGCTATCGGGAGTATGTTCAGTGCAAATTAAAAACTCCACTGAAACCAGGAGCCTTTTATAATCTGCAATTCTATTTCCGGCTATCATCCTATTCTGTGTATGCGATTGATCGCATTGGATTGGCTTTGTCAGAGTCGGCCGTGAAGACTAATCACGACAGTTTATTGCAGATCAATCCAATCCTCACTAAGATTAATAAATTAGAAACACTCACGAATGAATGGTACCTGGCTTCCTCGAAATTTCAAGCAAAAGGTGGTGAACAGTTTTTATTAATCGGAAATTTTTCGGGCAACGATTCTACCGAGAGCATGAAGATCGAATACCGCGAAGGAAAAAGCCTGATGCTTGGCAGCAGCGCTTATTATTATATTGATGATGTCTCTGTTTTGCCAGTTGTAGATTCCTTGAGTGTGATGTCGATGGCAGCAATCAAACCTAACGAAGCGTATGTTTTGAATCACATAAATTTCCAGTTCAACAGCTTCCAACTTTTGCCTTCTTCATTCGCTCAACTTGATTTCCTCGTTTCGGTTTTGAAGAAAAATCCGCTATGGAAAGTTCAGCTCAACGGCCATACCGACGACCAAGGAACGGATGACTACAACCTTACCCTGTCTGCCGATCGGGCAACAAGTGTTGGTGAATATATCAAGCAACATGGCGTTTCAAATGAACGGATACAGACGCACGGGTTTGGCAAACAGAAACCTTTACTCATTGGCGATGATGAACAGACGCGGGCTACCAACAGAAGGGTGGAGGTAAAATTTATTGACCATTGAAAAAAGACAAAAGCCAATACCAACAGGATCTAAAATTATTTCTCGATTCAAAAGTTGATCAATTTAATCGGCCGGAGTTCATCGAATTGGATCCTATTTCCATTCCACATCAATTCAAAAAGAAACAAGACATCGAGGTTGCCGGATTAATTGCTGCAGTTTTGGCGTGGGGGCAACGCGTAACAATTATTAATAAAACAAAAGATTTTCTCAGTCGGATGGATAATTCACCTCATGATTTTTTGTTGAATCATAAACCGAAAGACTTAAAGAAATTCAAGAATTATAAACATCGCACGTTCAATGAAACCGATGCACTTTATTTTATTGAATTCTTAAGCCAGTACTACCAGAACAACGAATCGCTCGAAACTGCATTTGACATTTTACCGGATGATGAGCATGTAGGAAAAGGTCTTGAGAATTTTCATCGTTTATTTTTTAGCCTGGAAGATTTTCCTAATCGAACCAAAAAACATATTTCAACGCCAGAACGGAAATCGGCCTGCAAGCGCATCAACATGTATTTGCGGTGGATGGTGCGCAATGATAACAACGGCGTTGATTTCGGTATTTGGTCAACCATTTCGCCTTCGCAATTAATTTGTCCGTGCGATCTTCATGTAGAACGCGTAGCACGAAAATTAAAATTGATTAAACGAAAGCAAATGGATTGGCAAACTGCAGTGGAATTAACAAATAATTTAAGAAAATTGGATGCCACAGACCCTGTGAAATATGATTTTGCACTTTTTGGATTGGGTGTGATGGAGAAATTTTGATCCCGTTCCTCAAAAAAAATTGATGAACGGGTAACATCCTTGTAAAAATAGTTTTACTTTTCCCCTCAATTAGAAAACGATTGCTCTGGCCATTGCGTATTTCTTACACGTGTAGAAAGATGTCAAATCAGCCATGACCTTTAAACAAAAAATAATTAGCGCATGAATTTGAACGTTGAAGCAGAAAAGAAAAACACCTACGATGCGATCGTAGTTGGCACGGGCATCACTGGTGGTTGGGCCGCGAAAGAACTTTCCGAGAAGGGTTTGAAAACATTGGTTCTGGAGCGTGGCCGCGATGTGAAGCACCCGGATTATCCCACGGCAACATTAAATCCTTGGGAATTGCCAAACGCGAACATGCCTACACAAGAAGACCTGAAAAAGCAGGGAGTTCAGGCTCGCACAGGATATACCATCAGACAGAGTTCCAAACATTGGTTTGTCAATGATCTGGAGCATCCATATACAGAAACAAAACGAGCGGATTGGATGCGAGGCTATCATGTAGGCGGACGGTCCCTTACGTGGGGTCGCCAGAGCTACCGCTGGAGTGACTTGGATTTTGAAGCCAATCTAAAAGATGGCATAGCTGTAGACTGGCCGGTTCGTTACAAGGAAATTGAGCCATGGTACGACTATGTGGAAAAATATATTGGTGTAAGCGGGCAGGTAGAAAACTACCCGGCTTTGCCCGATGGAAAATTTCTTCCTCCGATGGATTTGAATTGCGTGGAGTTGGAACTAAAGAAATCGCTAAAAGAAAAATTTGATCGCCTGTTGACCATTGGGAGGACTGCGCACGCCACTGCGCCACTTCCACATACACCATGGCGAGGGCAATGCCAGTTTAGGGACTTGTGTATTCGTGGATGTCCTTTTGGTGGATACTTTAGCAGCAACTCGTGCACGTTGCCTGCCGCTGAGAAATCTAATAACATGACACTGCGCCCTCACTCTGCCGTGTATGAAATTATTTATGACGAGCAAAAGGGAAAAGCAACGGGAGTAAAAGTGATTGACAGTGAGACGGGGGAGCAACTAGAATTTTACGCAAAAGTAATTTTCCTTTGCGCCTCAACCTTTGCCTCAACCTACATCATGCTTAACTCAATTTCTAAACGTTTTCCTAACGGTTTTGGAAATGACAGCGGTGAACTGGGTTGCAACATCATGGATCACCATTTGGGAGTAGGTGCCAGTGGACAGGTAGAGGGCATGGAAGACAAGTATTATTCAGGACGTAGAGCGAATGGATTTTATATTCCTCGCTATCAAAATATCGGGAAAGACAAGCGTGATTACCTCCGTGGCTTTGGGTATCAGGGCGGTGGTAGTAGACAAGGTTGGGGAAGAGCTGTTGCAGAATTAGCGATTGGCGCTGACTTGAAGGATTATGTTTCTCATCCAGGTAAGTGGAGTATTGGTATGGGTGGCTTCGGAGAAATTTTGCCCGTGCACAGCAACCGCATGACGATCAACCATAACAAAAAAGATAAAAATGGATTGTCGGTGATTGACTTTGATGCAGAGTATAAGGAAAATGAATATAAGATGCGCAAAGACATGGCCAATGATGCTGCTGAGATGCTGGAAGCGGCCGGCGTGAAAAATGTTACCAAGCGTGACCGTGTTGATGGCCCTGGTATCGGCATTCACGAGATGGGAACGGCTCGAATGGGTAGGGATCCGAAAACTTCCGTGTTGAACAAGTACAATCAAGTGCATGCCTGCAAGAATGTATTTGTAACAGATGGTTCATTTATGACTTCTGCTTCGTGCGTGAACCCATCGTTGACCTATATGGCCTTCACGGCTCGTGCTTGTGACTTTGCTGTAAGTGAATTGAAAAAACAGAACTTATAATATTGAATTCTTCAATTGAATAGCTATGAACACATTAATAGATAGAAGAGAGGCACTACGCAAAACAGCCCTGCTCATGGGTGCGGCTGTATCTGCATCAACCGTTTCTGCTTTTTTGTATGGCTGCAAGTCAACCCCTGAGCTGAATTATAAACCGGTCTTCTTTTCGGAAGATCAGGCCCGACTGATAAGTGAAGTGGCTGAAATCATTTTACCAAAAACAGACACGCCTGGCGCCATAGAAGTAGGCGTACCTAATTTTATTGACACCATGGTGAAGGACTGCTACAATGAAGAAGACCAGAAGAAATTCCTGGACGGCCTTGCCCAATTTGAGGAAGCAGCGAAAAGGGAATTAGGCGACTCATTCATTCAAAGCAACGCTGAAAAACAATTGGCCTTTGTGAAAAAAGTTCACGAAGAAGCAGTCAATGCTGCAAAGGTCGATTCTAAATTACCTCGACCCTTCATCTTGAAATTGAAGGAACTTACCATGCTCGGTTATTTCGTTTCTGAACCGGGAGCAACGAAAGTGTTGCAATACATTGCCGTTCCTGGCGCTTATCACGGATGTATTCCGCTGGCTGAAGCAGGGAATGGAAAGGCGTGGGCCTAAAGCTAACTGATTTTGATTTTGAATTAAAAGCCTGTCAATTTTTTAATAAGTTGGCAGGCTTATTTATTTTATATACCTCGAGATTATTTCTCTGATAACTCATCTGTCTCTAGAATATTTTATTAACGCCTTTACTCTTTGCGTGAAAAATAATAAATAGTACTTCGTATCTTGGCTCACGTACCTTATTAAACCTATGTCACATCACGAACTAAAACCTAAGTCTCTTAAGTCGATCATTACCGCTTCATCGGTCGGTACACTCATCGAGTGGTATGACTTTTATATTTTCGGAAGTTTGTCGACCGTTATTGCGTTGCAATTCTTTCCGAAAACTAATCCAACAGCCGGTATCCTTTTAACACTCGCCACTTTTGCAGCCGGATTTGTTGTGCGGCCGTTTGGAGCGTTGGTGTTTGGAAGGCTGGGTGATAAGGTTGGGCGCAAGCATACATTTTTATTGACGTTGATCTTGATGGGTGGCTCGACATTTCTAATCGGCCTTGTGCCAAGCTATGATACCATTGGTTTATTTGCTCCGCTAACTGTTTTACTACTTCGTTTTGTGCAGGGCCTCGCATTGGGTGGAGAATATGGCGGAGCTGCAACCTATGTGGCTGAGCACTCTCCTAAACACGAACGTGGATTTTACACGAGCTTCATCCAAACGACGGCCACGCTTGGACTGTTTGTTTCATTAGGAGTGATTCTTTCAGTTCGTCAAAATATGGAAGCCGATGCATTTAATTCGTACGGCTGGCGAATTCCTTTTTTAGCTTCAGCAATTCTAGTCGCGATTTCGATTTATATCCGTTTGCGAATGGACGAGTCTCCATTGTTTGCAAAAATAAAATCAGAAGGGAAGCTTTCTAAAAATCCAATCAAGGAAAGTTTTGGTAAAAAGGAAAATTTGAAATTAGTTTTGATTGCCTTGTTTGGTGCTACTGCTGGACAGGGAGTGATTTGGTACACGGGACAATTTTATGCGCTCTCTTTTATTCAAAAGACCTGTAACATTGAATTCGTTCAATCGAATTATATTATTGCTACGGCTCTGCTCATCGCAACGCCGTTATTCATTTTCTTCGGTTGGTGGAGTGATCGAGTGGGAAGAAAGTACATCATCATGACGGGAATGATTTTGGGTGTTGTATTATACCGACCGATTTATCAGAAGATGTATGCGGTGGCAGACATTAGCAAGAAAGTTGAAATCGAAAGTTCGCGCACTATTGAAAGGCAACACTCCATCAAATCCAATGGTGACACTGTTGTTGTCAACACGTTGAATAAAGTTTACTCCGACAAAACCATTTTACTTGAAACAAAGAAACGAACCGTTTCAAAAGACAATAAAGTTAGTGAAGAGGTTAAGAAAGAAACATTGTTGTCGGGCGAAACCTATTGGTGGATGGTTGCTTTGATCGCGATTCAGGTAATTTTCGTGACGATGGCGTACGGACCAATCGCAGCGTTCTTAGTTGAATTGTTTCCGACTAAAATCAGATACACCTCCATGTCGTTGCCTTACCACATCGGCAATGGAATTTTTGGTGGGCTCACACCATTGATTGCTACCAGTCTTTATGAGTTCAGCAAAACAGAATCGAATCCTGCTGGTGATCCGGTTGCTGGACTTTGGTACCCGATCATTGTCGCTGGAATTTGCTTTGTGATTGGAATGATTTTCTTGACCAACAAAAAGAGCGAGCATCACAACGAATAACTTCTCCACAAGGCTCTTGAGAGGACGTTTGACTTTGCTAACTTAATGTGTATTTCTTTGCGCCTTTGCGTTTAAATTTTTACAGTGGCAAAAAAATCAACATGGACAACCATCGGCAAGCGGAAGATCGAACTCTCCAATCTGGAAAAAGTTCTTTTTCCTGAAGATGGTATTGTCAAGGCCGAAGTGATTGAATACTATTTGAAGATTGCGCCTACATTATTGACACATGTTAAAGGTCGCGCGCTTACGTTGATTCGTTTTCCCGATGGTGTGGGAGGAGAAATGTTTTATCAAAAGAACCGGCCGGAGTGGGCGCCTGACTGGATTGAATTTGAAGTGCTGGGCAAAGAGAAAAAAGATTACATCATCGCGACCGAGCCTGCGTCTTTAGTGTGGCTTGCGAATCTCGCCGCACTTGAATTGCATCAATTACACAGCCGCAAACCGAATTATGAGTTTCCAGATTACATGGTGTTTGATCTTGACCCACCCGAAGGATATACTTTCTCAAAAATTACGGAGCTCGCTTATGAATTGAAAGGCCATGTGGAAAGTTTTGGTTACACAACTTTCGTAAAGACAACAGGAGGAAAGGGCGTACACATTTGTTGCCCGCTCGAACCAAAAGCCGATTTCCATGCGGTGTTTGAAGCCGCACAGTTGATCGCCACACCTTTTGTAGATAAAAATCAAACGACCACAACGCTCCACATTAAAAAAGAAGCGCGCAAAGGAAGAGTGTTGATTGATATCTATCGCATTCGTTCTGGTCAAAGTATTGTGTCGCCCTACAGTTTGCGTGGACGCAATGGTGCACCTGTTTCTATGCCACTATCATGGGATGAACTTTCCAAACTAAAAGATCCTAAAGAACACAACATCAACAACGCAGTAGAAAAAGTATTGCGTGATGGCGATGCTTGGGAAGGAATGGATGCGTATGCCGTAGAGATTCACACACAACGAAAGAAAACTGTTGCTAAAGAATTACCTGTCAACAAAAAGAGAAAGACGCCGGCACAACTAGAGTCGTACGAAAAGAAACGCGACTTCAAAAAAACTTCAGAACCCAAACCTCAAATCGACATTAGTGGAGGGAATAATTTTGTGGTGCATCGCCATCATGCTACGAATTTGCATTATGATTTGCGCCTGGAACAAGATGGAGTTTTAAAATCGTGGGCTGTGCCTCGAGGGTTGCCTCCGCATCCCGGTGTAAAAAGATTAGCGGTACAAACTGAAGATCACCCGATGAAGTATCTCACCTTTGATGGAAAAATTCCGAAAGGCCAATACGGTGGTGGCGATATGTGGATTTATGCGTTGGGAAAATACCAAATCACGAAAGACAAGAAGGACGGTTTTTATTTTCGACTTAGCAGCAAAGAAGTTTC
>Ga0302164_10000043_pt1 | contig 67729 bp, 62 predicted proteins | sample I_Fen_E3_1_FD_193500 | JGI IMG/M metagenome (GOLD analysis project Ga0302164, IMG submission 193500) | Peat permafrost microbial communities from Stordalen Mire near Abisko, Sweden - I_Fen_E3_1 | ecosystem: Environmental > Terrestrial > Soil > Wetlands > Permafrost | place: Sweden: Abisko...
TTAATTCAGGATGAATTTCTTCAAAGATTCCCGTAAGCCGCTCGACCTGCTTAGGTTGCTCTGCTGAAATAAAATTTTCAAAGCCTTGCTGCTGGTGCTCAAGAAGATTTGCTGCAAGCAATTCAAAATTTTTCTTGAATGACGGCTGAACAGAAGATTTGAATTCAAAAGTCTTATTGGCCGATAAATAAAACCGTTGACCAAACTCAATGCAAGTGAAATTGCCTAGTCGATTTCTTAAGTCATGGCCGGATTCAAAAAGTTGGTTCGGCTCCAACACAATTTTGGTTTGACCACTTTCACGGAGAATTTTGTCGAAGCTTGCTGACGCTTTCTCAAAGCTTTTCTCTACCACGTCACAGATTAGTTCAAAATCCTTGATCCAAACTTTTGTACTGGGTGAAACAAATTCAAAAATAGATTGGCGCTCCTCCTGAACTAATCGGGTTTGCACGTTGGGCATCAGGCTCACTTTGTCTAGCGCATTTACTGAAAGCTGCGAACCAGGATCGAACGTGCGGATGCTGTCTACTTCATCGCCAAACAATTCAATCCGGAACGGGAATTCATTAGCAAAAGAAAAAACATCAATGATGCCGCCACGAATTGCGAATTGGCCGGCCTCAAACACAAAGTCTGTTTTCTCAAAATCGTATGAGTGTAAAAATTCTTCAAGAAATTCTCTGTCCAACTTTTCGCCCTTGATTACTAGAAACGTGTTGGAAGCAAGCGACTTTTTATTGATTACCTTTTCAGATAGCGCTTCCGGGTAGGTGATAATAATATTGCCCTCCGGATGATTTCCAATTTGGTTAAGCGCCTCGGACCGCAACAGCACATTAGCGTTTTCTATTTCGTCATACTCGTATGGACGCTTGTATGACATCGGGAAAAACAAAATTTCTTTATTCTCGAGTAAGTTTTGGAGGTCGTTCAAAAAATAGGATGCCTCTTCACGATCGTGAAGAATGACTACATGATTCGCTTTTGTGCTTTTGTAAACGGATGCAAATAATACAGCATCGAGGCTGCCGTGAACATTTTTGAGATGAAGAGAGCCTGGGCCACCCCCTTCGTGCAAGGCACTTTGAGGTGCATGCGTACGAATTCCCTCGGCTATAGTCTGAACCAAACTGTCCGCGCGGTAGAGAGAAATAAAATCGTGCGCCTTCAACCTCTAAAAAAACGAGGCGCAAAGATAGTCCGGATTTTATGATTTCTCTGGTTAATTGAGATTGATTTAAGATGATTTGGATCCAGGAATCTCACTTAGCGATTTAGAATTGGTTTATTCTATGATAACCAAGAGATTTACGTTATGTATTACATCCGCCAAATGTTTTTGCTGCTCAGTATCACCTCCGTTTTATTTTTACTTTTTGGGTTGGCCAAACCCTGGCTATTGCTTTGGTGGGAGGACACTCAGAATAGAAGGAAAGTGATCAAAGTTTACGGCTCGGTAGCAGTTATATTTTATTTGATTTATTGGGGATTGAGGCTTATACCAATCGCGTAGCGAGCACAACATATTTTTTCTTCACAGACGAGAAGCCAATTACATACTTCTCTCCTCCATCAGAAAGTTTTAATTTCTTCTTTAGTTCTTCGGCTTTCAGCGGGTAGTTGCGAGTAATTACGTTGGCTTTCTTTTCTCCCAAACCCTTTGTGTCGAACTCCAGCTGGTTAATTTTAAAAATCCGTCCAGGAAAATTCTCTTTGAGAAGGATTGAGGTGTAAAAATGAGTATTAACATGTAGTTTTTGCAATTCAAATTTTTCCCCGATCATTTTAAAAGCGCCTGCTTTTAAAATAGAAGCATTTGGTTCATATAGATAAGGTTGTGGCTCACCGAAATCAGAACCAACATTTCTCTCCTCCTCGAACGTGAAAAAGAAGAATTGCTTCACATTGCCAATTTTATCAAGATTATAAGTTTCAATAATCGGCTCGTCCGAAAATCCATTCTGCATCAGAAATAGAAGTTCCTTGCATTCGTTGCCGACAGAGACAACAATTACTTTTTTTACCGACGGCAACTCATTTAATCCTTGTTGAACATCAAGGAGAGGGGAAGTTTTAATCAAAACGAATTCAGTAAACTCGAAGATTCGGGGTAACAAATTATTGATGTTCGGTTCACAATCGGTCAGGCGAAAGACTTTTTTAGAATGCGAATCTCTTCGGGACGGATCGAGGTAGATCAGATCGTATTTTGTTTTACATTGATCCAAAAATTCTTCGGCTTGGTTTGCATGGTATTGAATGTTGCTACAACCAAGCAGACTGTGATTGTGCTGAGCAATATTGAGAAGAGTATTGTCTGGATCAATATAATCTACCAACGCAGCTTTCTTGCTAAAGAAAAAACTGTCGATACCGAATCCACCGGTAAGATCAGCAACTTTCAAATGGCAGTTGCTAATTTCGCGACTGATAATCTCTGCTTTAAAAAAACCAGTTGCTTCCGATGAGCACTGTTCCCAGTTTAGCGAAGCAGGATAAACTATTCCTTTGGTTTTGTAAAAAAGCGAAAGCTTAATTTCTGCTTTTCTTCGGATAGCAATTTGCTGGGCAATTAGTGAAGAAGAAAGACCAAGTATTTCACTTCTTTGAAGAAGTAACTTTTTTTCATCAGCACCTTCATGAGCAAAAATAAATTCTTGAACCTCGTTAGAAGCAATTCTCTCTATTTCATCTTGCGACATTCAACAAAGTTGCACAATCGTGCACTTTGTTTGAAATCTATTCGCTTCTCAATGAATTTACTGGATTACTCAAGGCAGCTTTCATCGATTGATAACTCATAGTAAGCCAGGCGACTATAAACGCTCCTATACCGGCAAGCAAATAAACGGGAATTCCAATCTCAACTTTGTAGGTGTAGCTTTTCAACCACCAATTTACAGCATACCAAGCGAGAGGAGCAGCGAGAGCAAATGAGATCAAAATGAGTTTCCCAAACTCTTTCGACAACAGGACAACGATTCCCCCAACACTTGCACCCAAAACTTTTCGTATGCCGATCTCCTTAGTCCGTTGTTCAGCAGTGAATGCCGTAAGGGCAAACAGACCTAAGCATGCGATGATAATGGCGAGGCCAGCAAATGTGAAAAATATTTTAGCAAGGCGTTGTTCGGTCGTGTACATCCGACCGAAGTCTTCATCTAAAAATGAGTATTGAAAGGGTTGGCCTGGAGCCAGTTGTTTCCAGACTTTTTCAATAGATTGAATGACTTCATTTGTGTTAGCTGAATTGAATTTAAAACTGACATTGCCATCACTTTTATTGAGGAGCAGTCCCAATGGTGTTATTCCCTCTTTCATTGTTGAGAAGTGGAAATTTTCAATAACTCCAATAATCGTCCATGATTTGAGTTGCTTGGGATCGGGTGAACCGTCTGGTCGGTTTCCATTGAACGTACTAATTTTTTGCCCAATTGGATTTTCGCCCAATGAAAACATTGGGATTGCTGCTTCATTCAAGATTACGGCGGATGAATCAGAAATGAACTCTTTTGAAAAACCGCGACCAATTTTTATTTTCATCCCCATGGTCTCAATGTAATCTGTATCAACACTCCAGCTTTGAAGACTCACAAGGTTGTTCGGGGTGGGTTGATTTCCTTCCTTCCAATAGGTATTGTTGTTGCGATCGCTGTTGACGGGAAGAAATCCGGAAATCGTTCCATTGGCAACGCCAGGGACTTTCAATACTTCAGTTTTAAACGCCTGAACATTTGGAAAAGGACGCAAGGCATAAGCATCGTGAATTATTATCACTTGATTTTTTTCAAAACCAAGTTTTTTATTTTGGATGAAATTCAATTGGCGGTTAACAGTTATGGCACCAATGATGAGAAATATGGAAATAACAAATTGAAAAACCACAAGAGCGCTCCGGATAAATCCACTTTTCATTCCCAGCGCAACATGCCCCTTCAATACATTTACTGGTTTAAATGCAGAAAGAAAAAATGAAGGATACACCCCGGCCATTAAACCAATCAACAACAAGGATCCAATCAATGTCAGATAAAATACAGGGCTTGTCAACGGCAATTCAAGTTGCTTCAAAGCAAGATCGTTGAAGTAAGGCAAAAGCAGGTAAGCCAACCCGATGGCAATAATAAAAGACAACAGCGTTACAAGAACTGATTCTGTGAGAAACTGACGCACAAGATGTGAACGGAGCGAACCCATTACTTTTCGAACACCAACTTCCTTCGCACGATTGCTCGATCGCGCAGTTGAAAGGTTCATAAAGTTGATGCAGGCAATGGCAAGAATAAAGGCAGCAATTATTCCGAACAGATAAACGTAAGTAATATTTCCATTGGGTTCAAATTCACCTGTGAGGTCTGAATGGAGATGAATATCTTTTAATGCTGTGAGCGTAAGCTCCCATTTATTCCCGGTTGCGAGAAATTTTTCCATAGTGAATTCACTCCCTAGTGCACTGGCAATTTGGGGACCAAAATATTTTTTTAGGAAGCCAGGAAATTTTTTCTCCAGCGCTCGGGCATTAGCTCCTTCTTTCAATAAAAGATATGTGTTGAAATTTTCGCTTAAAAAAGTTTGGGATTGAGCTTCTTTTGCCGCCGGCCAATCTCCCACCTGGGCAATTAAAATATCAAAATGAAAATGAGAGGCTCGCGGAATGTCCTCGTAAACAGCTGTGATTTTAGCGTTGTATTTATTATCAAGAATTAGTGACTCTCCGAGAGCACTTTTACCAGGAAAATATTTTTGAGCCATTCTTTTGCTAATAGCAATACTGGCCGGTTCTTTCAAAGCGGTGATTGGATTTCCCTCAAGCACTTTTACCGAGAAGATTTTAAAAAATGTGCTATCGGTCCAAATCACATTTTGTTCCTTTATGTTTTGGGTTCCGTTGGCAGGTTTTACCAGATATGATCCATAACCTCTAAAACGAACAGCCGCTTCTATTTCCGGATAATCTTGTTGTAAGGCATTTGCTGTGGGCGCTCCACTGACACATAGCTTAATATGATTTCCTCCGAATTTTATTTCTTCATTTACCCGGTAGATCCGATTGGCCTTTGTATTGTAGCTGTCATAGCTCAGCTCATCAATTATGAATAAGACAATGACGAGACAAGCAGCGATTCCTACCGCAAGTCCAGCAACATTGATGAAGGAATAAAAGCTTTGCTTGCGAAAGTTGCGCCAGGCGATGGTGAGGTAATTCTTTATCATGTTCTTAGTTTTTTGATTTTCAACTTGAATGGATTTCTTTTGAATTTCTCGCAAGCCATTGGTGTGACCAAATGATTTTAGAATTTTTGAATAGGCATCAATAAATTTCTCTCCGCCGTTCATTTGTTCCTCAACTGAGGAACAAACATGATCAATCAATTCGTCCTGGATATCATCAGCAACAATGCCCCGATAATTTAGGTCTTTGATAATATAATCGATATGTTCGTTGGTCAACACGTGCGTTAACTCATTTGAACTTGTAAAACAGTTGACATGGTCTTGATAAAATCAACGAATTCAATCACACGCTCTCTTGCTTCGGATTTTCCAAGAGGTGTTAGTACATAATATTTTCGAACTCGTTTGCCAATCAACACTCTTTCGGTTTTTAAGAGTCCCTCGGCCTCCAATTTGTGCAGTGTTGGATAGAGTGCGCCCTCTGTTAGTACGATGCTTCCGTCGGAAAGTTCTTTCACGCGTTGCGTGATTTCATAGCCATATGTTTTGCCATGATCTTTTAAAACTTTAAGCACGATCGTTTGTAGGGTACCTTTGAGCAGTTCGGAAGAGTGTGTCATTTATACATAATTCACTTAGGCATAAGACGCCAATGCACTCAATCAGGTTGCAGCGTGAGACATATTATTTTTGTAAAATGGAAAAAACAGTAAATTGTGAGACTATCCTTTACTAATGAAAAAACAATTTTGGTTTATTAGCCTCTTTGGAGTCTGGTGCTTGCTCTCATCTCTTTGGTATTTTCTAAGTGTAAAAGGAGTGATTATTGAGCTCAAAGGTTATAATCCACAAGTGGCTTGGATTGCGATCATTGAAATTTTGGTCATGCTATTAGTTGCTTGTTTGTTAGGTTATGCGATTGCGTGGCACTATCGTAGCGAAACCATAGACGATCAAAATGAAAAGTTGGATGCCCAGCGGACAGAGAACAATTCATTGATTCAAGCCAGGGATGAATATAAAAACCAGGTTGAATCGTGGCGTGAAAAACATCATCGTGACTTTAAGGCAATTCAACAAAAATCTTCCAACTTAATTTCTGAAAAAGAAAAACTACAAAAGCATAAAATTGAATTAGAATCTTCGCTGGCGGAGTCAAGAAATGAAACCCGTGAAGTGCAATCGCGCCTCCAACAAGTTGAAAATGAAATTGGAACGTTGCGGTACAAGAATCGTCAATTGGAATTCCAGGCAAAAGAGCAGGAAGAGTCCAATTCCAAGCTCAAGATTGAGATTGAAAATTTAGCTGCTGAACGAAAAGAGAAAATAGCAATCTCCGATCATCCTTTTGTAAGACCAGTTGAGCCGGATGAGAAAGATGATCTGACCAAAATCAAAGGAGTTGGACCATTCATTGAGAAGCGTTTGAATATGATTGGTATTTATACCTTTCAACAGTTGGCCGAACTCTCTCCTGAAATGATTGACCGGGTAGGGGCCGCGATTGAATTCTTCCCGCATCGAATAATAAGAGATGATTGGGTAGGACAAGCAACCCGCTTTATTAAATAATACTTATCAATATTTATGATTCACAAATTCCCTACTGATCGAATTGTTTATTTCAGTGATGCTGTTTTTGCCATTGCTATTACCTTGCTCATCATTGAATTGAAAGTCCCTCCAAGGGAAGATATTTTGCATTTTGGTACTTGGGTAGCAATCAAAGAAATGATTCCCGATTTTGTTGGGTTCTTCGTAAGTTTTTTAGTCACAGCCTTGTATTGGCGCTCACACCTTACGCATTCTCATTTTATTAGAAATTTTGATAGCAAATTGGTTTGGTTAAATATTTGGCTTCTCATGTTTGTTGTAATTTTACCTTTCTCTACAGCCTTTTATTCACAAAATTTTAGTTCTAATGGTCCATTTGTATTCTATTGTGCTAACCTTGCTATCATTGCTTTCTTTAGTTATTGGTCGATTCAATACATTGTTAAAAAAGAGGGTTATAGCGAGACACTTACACGAGAGATAGCTGAACAACTAAAATTCAGAGCGATTACACCATTATTTGTTTGGTTACTAAGTATAGCGATTGTCTTTATAGATCCGTTGACCTCCCGTTTTACTTTTTTGCTAATATTTATTATACAAGGTTTTGCCGATTGGAGGCACAAAAAAAAGAGTCCTCTGTTATCGAAATAGATTACCAAATACTTCTGTGATCTTACCAAATGGCATGATCTCTATTTTCACTTTCTTCAAGTCGAGGGATTTTTGACTGAACTTGGAGACATAGATTTTCTCGAATCCCAATTTCTCCGCTTCTGAAATTCGCTGCTCGATTCGGTTTACGGCACGCAACTCTCCACCCAGACCAATTTCAGCTGCAAAGCAAACTTTGTCAGAGACTGGAATTTCTTCCATCGATGAAATAATCGAAGCGCAAAGAGCCAAATCTATGGCTGGATCTTCCACGTAAATTCCTCCGGCCATATTTACAAATACATCTTGCGTACCCATTCTAAACCCACAACGTTTTTCTAAAACAGCAAGCAACATGTTCAATCGTTTCTGATCAAATCCATTTGGTGTGCGCTGAGGCGTACCATACGATGCTGGACTCACGAGAGATTGAATCTCAATTAGAAGCGGACGATTCCCTTCGATAGTTGCTCCGATTGTAGCTCCACTGAGTTGGCCATCCTTTTGTGAGATTAAAATTTCGGAAGGATTAGAGACTTCACGTAGTCCGTTGCCTAGCATTTCATAAATGCCAATTTCAGAAGTTGAGCCGAAACGGTTTTTTGTTGTACGAAGAATACGATAGGCCAAATGCCGATCACCTTCAAATTGTAAAACGGTATCCACCATGTGCTCGAGCACTTTGGGTCCGGCAAGCATTCCGTCTTTAGTAATGTGACCCACTAAAAAAACTGGGGTGTTTGTCTCTTTCGCAAACTTCATCAGTTCACCTGCGCATTGGCGCACCTGTCCAATGCTCCCCGCCACAGAATCCATAATGGGAGAATACAAAGTTTGGATCGAATCAATCACGATCATTTCTGGCTGAAGCTCTTCAATGACAGCGAAAATATTTTTGGTGTTTGTTTCGGTGAGGATGTAAAAGTTTTCTGATTTCGAATTTGGCTTTAATCGTTCAGCACGCATTTTTATTTGCTGCTCACTTTCTTCGCCAGTTACATAAAGAACTTTTATTTTTTGTAACGCCAGTCCGATCTGTAACATAAGCGTTGACTTGCCAATGCCAGGCTCACCTCCAATTAAAACTAAAGACCCCGGAACAATGCCTCCACCCAAAACACGATTCAGTTCCTGATCTGGCGTTTGTATTCGTACCTCATTTGCCGACTCGATTTCATGAAGTGTTTTTGGTTTTATGATTTTCGATTTGGCATCTGATCGCCATTCATTTTTGTTTGAATCGCTTTTTGCGACCACCTCTTCTGCGAAAGTATTCCACGAATTACAAGAAGGGCATTTGCCCAACCATTTGGCCGATTCATACCCACAGGTCTGACAGAAAAAAAGAGTTTTAGTTTTAGACATTAACCGTTAAAAATACAGAAAGATAAATTAGGCTTTTCCCATCAAGGGAGAGTTAGGTTCTTTGGCCATTGCTTTGTAAACTAATTTATCAGCCAGTGAAGGAAATAACTTATTTAACCACACCGCAAGCTTTCCTTGTGTGGTGAGGACTAAGAAATTCTTTCTTTTCACAGTAGCATTATAAATATGTGATGCACATTGTCCCGCGGTCATCATTTTATTTTCATCGCGTGGCGATTCACCTTGAACGGAGCCATCTTTTGTTAACGCTCTATTTCTAATATTTGACGTGGTAAAGCCCGGGCATGCCGTGAGAACGTGCACTCCGCGATAAAGCATTTCTGTACGCAACACTTCCAAAAACCCATTAAGCGCAAACTTCGAAGCAGAGTAACCTGTGCGGCCAGGCAAACCACGAAATCCAGCAATAGAAGAAATGCCAATAACAGATCCTTTATTTTTTGTGATTTCTGGCAGGCAAGCTTGCGTTGCATAAAGCGCACCATAAAAATTTATATCCATCACCTTTTTTACAACACTCATATCTACCTCTTCAAATAAAGCGCGCATGGTGATTCCTGCATTGTTGATGAGAATGTCAATTTTTCCAAAAAGTTTCAGGGCTTCAGTTGCCATCTCTCTGTTTTCGTCTTCTAAAATTACGTCAGCAACAAATCCATGAATCTGAATTCCTTTGTTTTTTAATTCTAAAACGGCTTTATCAAGTTCGATTTTGTTTCTTCCCGTTATCAGAATCTTTGAACCATTTTTTCCAAACTCCTCAGCTAGCGCTTTGCCAATACCAGATGAACCCCCAGTGATGATTACAACTTTATCTTTCATGGATGAAAATTTTTGAGACAATAGGACGCAAGTAAAATTAATTCATCAACATCTCAATATCCTCGAGTGTGAGCGTTTTGATAACGCTCTCTTCACTTTGAATCAGGTTCTCGGAAAGTTTGAGTTTATGTTTTTGAAGCTGAAGAATTTTTTCCTCCACTGTGTTTCGAGTAATGAACTTATAGGTAAACACTTTTTTCTTTTGACCGATACGGTGTGCACGATCCGTAGCCTGTGCTTCTACTGCAGGATTCCACCAGGGATCGAGAAGAAAAACATAATCAGCTTCCGTCAAGTTAAGGCCGAGGCCTCCTGCCTTAATTGATATCAAAAATATTTTTAAGTCCGGTTCCTTATTGAATTTTTCTACTTGTTCTTTTCTGTCAGTACTGGATCCATCCAAATACGCAAATGGTATTTTCCGCGACTTCAATAATTCTCTAAAAATTTCAAGGTGCTTCACAAATTGACTAAAAATTAAAAGCTTGTGGCCTTCAAGCATCGCATTTTCAATCATGTGCGATACATCTTCCAGTTTGCCCGAATCACCCGTATATTTTGGGTCAACCATTTTTGGATGATTGGAAATTTGTCGCAGCTTGGTAAGGCCTTCCAGGATCATCATCCTCGTATTATTGATGCCCTCTTTATCGATTTGATCTAAAATTTTATGACGGTAAAATGATTTGGCTTCCTCGTACTTCTGTTCTTGCTCAGTCGTCATATTGGTGTAGTAGATATTCTCCACTTTTTCCGGAAGGTCAGTGGCCACTTGTGATTTCAATCTACGAAGAATGAAAGGTTTGATGACGCTGTTCAGTTTTTTCGTTTTTGCCTCATCACCTTTTTTCTCAATCGGAATTTGGTACTCATTCTTAAAGAAAGTCTGCGCTCCAAGCAGCCCGGGATTTAGGAAGGTCATTTGAGACCAGAGATCCAATGTAGTATTTTCAAGTGGCGTGCCCGTAAGCGTGAGCCGGAACCGACTCTGCAATTGCATCACTGCTTTGGCGATATTAGACGAAGGATTTTTGATCACCTGCGACTCATCCAGGATCACATAGTTGAAATAAAATTTGACAAGATTATCAATGTCCAACCTTGTGATTCCATACGAGGTGAGTACTACGTCATACTTACTAAATTGTGCTACATCTTTATTTCGCAGCGTTCCGGTGTATGTGAAAATCTTAAGATTTGGTGTAAATTTTGCCGCCTCCATCTCCCAATTGTAAATGAGGGAGGTTGGCATGATCAAAAGAGAAGTGCCAGCGTTTCCTTTTTCCTTTTCTGATTCTAGTAAAGCTAATGTCTGCACGGTTTTTCCTAAACCCATGTCATCTGCCAAGCAGCCCCCTAAATGAAATTCATTTAAAAACCGAAGCCAGTTATACCCTGCCTTTTGATAAGGTCGCAGTGTGCCTTGAAATCCTTCAGGTAATTCATAATCACGTATGCCTGTAAAAGAATTCAAGTTTCGAAGGCGATCACTCATGTGAACCTTCGCCAGTTTTCCATCCTCCAATTCTTGTAGCAGACTAATATGATGTTTTTTTAATACCGGCTTTTCATTCGAGCCATGTGTTTCACTTAGGGCAAACAAATCACCATATTTAATTAACCACGCATCTGGAATGATGGCAATCTCTCCATTCGGTAATTTGAACTCAACCTTCTTCCGTAGAATGAGTTTCCGTAATTCTTTAAACGAGATTTCATATTCACCAAAACGAATTTTGGCATGGATATCAAACCAGTCAATGTTTTCTTTTACTTCGAGTTCGATAACCGCTTTGCCAACAAAATATTTTTTGTCTTTGTTGTCGGGCTGACTTACTTCAAATCCAAGATTCAAGAGATTCACCCGATTCTCGTTGAGCCATGAAAAGGCGTGAGCCTTGTCAACTGCCGTGCGAAATCCACGAAGGGGTAATCCAAGTTTGATTAACGTCGATGCGTATTTTTTTTCTGCTTCTGTGTTTCTCTTGATTCTATGAAACACATAGTCGTTTTCTTTTTTCTCAACCGTTACACTTACCGAGCCGAAGGCATCTCCACGAAAACGATGCTTTCCATATTTGAATGACAGGTCAAAAACAATTTTTCCAGCTTCATCATTCGCAGGAGTTTCGTGCTCTTCATTCTGATCGAACAGTGTAACCACTTCTTTGGATGAGGCTGGCGGCAATTCTGCGATAGTCAATAACGGATGTGGATCATACTCGTGCTTCGCAATTTCAAATCCCGAAGCTTCTATATCATCAAAGGATGCAATGAGTGGAGCAACAAAACGGTTGTAGTAAGTTTCTTCTAGATTTTTGGGAATAACAACGTGTTTCTTGGCAAGAAACGGCTGCAATTTTTTCCCATCAACAAATTTTTCAAATCCGTATAACTTTCCTTTAAAAACCATCCATGCGGGATGACGGCAAATTAAATAAGCAGCAGGGTCAGGAATTTCCACACGCTTGTCCTTGTGCAGGATGGTTGGATAATAATTGGTTGAGTCTTGGCTGCGCATGAAATGAAATTGAATTCTCGCTCGCTCCTCCAGTACTTCTAATTTGCGCCAAGTGGGCTCACCGTCGTTGCCCATTTCGAAAAGCATTTTGCCTTTCATCTTCTCTAGAATAGCAGCTCTCCTTTTTTCCATGTATGCATCGATCTGTTCTTGCAACAATTCGTCTCCTTTCTGCTTGTGGTAGACTTTGCTGAAAAACTCATCGGGCTTCATTATTTTTTTTGAAAAATGTTTAAGCACCACATCTTGGCCCATGCTATCCATCAGTTCAATTAAATCGAAATCCCGGGCATCTAATCCTTTGGTGAATTCGCGAGCATTTTTGGAAGAAATACTTTGGTGTTGATAGGTGAGTTTACCCTTCTCATCCAAGTGGACAATAAAAGATTCAAACACATAACCCAGGTACTCGTGCTGATAAAGCGAGTAAATGATTTGAAACGGTTGGGCTGCAGAAACTTTCATTTTCCTAAGTTATTCGGTTCAAAAGACGCGTCAGTGACCGCTTTAGTGGCTAATTCACAAAGAGCCGAATTGCAACTTAAGATTTTTTAATGAATTATTTCTTTCGATTTCGCTCAATTTCGCTACACCTCATTCCATAATCATGATAAAACGCCCAATTAACACAGATCAAACTAATGATGCTTCAAGGGTAATTTTGGTATTCAGCAACTTTGAAACGGGACAATTGGCTTTTGCATCAGCAGTGCAAGCATCAAATTTTTCTTTTGAGATGCCGGGCACCTTAGCCTTTAGGTTGAGATGAGATTCCGTGATGGCTCCATTCTCCAATGCAATGGTGCAAGAAACGGTAAGGTCGTCAGCAGTGAAGCCAGCTTCGTTGAGAGAGAAACTTAATTTCATGGCAAAACATCCTGCGTGTGCTGCTGCGATGAGTTCCTCCGGGTTAGTTCCTACTCCTTCAGCAAACCGCGAATTGAATGAATATTGAGTATTGTTTAATACTGTGCTGGCAGATGACAATGTTCCTTTACCATCTTTTCCGGTTCCCTTCCAGTTGGCTGTAGATGTGCGTTTCATAAATCAAGAGTTGGTGGTAAGCGATATTAGAAATTTATATAAAATCTAACGCAAACTAAAATTAACTAAAAAACCTCACCCAGATTTACAAAAACGCCCTGTGAACCATTCCGCCCAAAACCATAATCAATGGCAATATTGGTTCGTGAGTATTTGTTGAATTTTATGCGTAAGCCAAAGCCGGCAGCTGGTGCGACGGTTTGAAAAGTATTGGATGGCCACTCCGTAAAACTTTGGGCGTTTGCAAAAACAACTCCACCAAACAATCCATTGCTTGTCACCTTAAAGCGATACTCTGCTTCGAGAAAAAGCATGTTCTTACTTCGAAATCTTCCTTGGATGTACCCTTCGCCTGTATTGCCATAGGTGTCCCATCCCGTGCTTGGTAAATCAAGATAGGGAGGATCTCCATTCAATGTGAGCCAGTTGTAGGACCAAAAGGCAAGAACGTTTTCACTATTTCTAGGCCAAGGAATATAATGGCGCAAATCAATAAGTAAAGATTGCCAGTTATTGTCACTACCGAGACCCGTTACGTTTGCCCGGTACACAATGTTGGCATAAGAACCTCCTGATGGATTAATTGAGTTTAGCCTGTTATCAAAAAGTAAATTGGCAATTAGTCCTGAAGACAAAGATTTATTGGAGATGCCATAGGCGTTTATATCTGAAATCACACCGGCATCGCCATCCGCATCATCCGGAGACGTGCCTTTGATATCCCAATGATAATCCAACGCATAACCAAAACCAGCATATAAATTTGGACGTATACTTTTGAGCAGTGTCTGGTATAAACGCAGGTATTTGAATTCCTGATTGGCATAGTTTTCTGTGCTGCTTGTGCCTCCAAATCCGTATGTTTTTTGCGGGTATTTATAGTATCGCCAATCATTGACAAGGTTCAAGCGATTCCCCTTCGTCCAGATGTTGCTTTGAATATGAAAAACGAATTGATGGTTTTGTGTGTACAAGGCATCAGTATAAACATTTGAAAGTTTTTGATCCTTCTCATTACTGGTATAAAATGCTGCGTTGGATACAACGATAGCGGCCCATCCGCTTGACAAAGAATAGCCGATTGAAGGTGAACCTGAAAAATATATGCGACCTACTTCTTTCTTTACGGTATCACGCTTTATCCAGGGTTTATTAAGGACCATTTCAGCTACGTCAATCAAGTCCTTATCCTTAGTTCCATTGTTAGATGAATCTTGCTGAGCAAAAGTGGAATGGAGGACAAAACAAAAGAGGAAGAAAAAAAATCGGGATAGCATTACTAATCGTAAGTAAAAAAATAAAGTCGTTTGACGAAGCCTAAATAAAATGGTTTAACGCAAAGATACGTTACCTAGTATCTCCAGCTTTTTAAGTCAGCTCCCTTAGGTGCACTTTCACCGATTCTTTTTAAAATTTTAGGTAAATACATTGTGTTGTACCGAAGTCTTGAAATGTAATTGGGGTTGTTATGATCGCCATTCCAGCAATGCTCAGCACGATCTCCATAATCAACTTCTCCTTTATAAAAGGGGCTGTTCGTTTTCTTTAGAAAATTCTCCATGAGGTAAACGGCATCGTTCAGGTAATAGTTATCCATGTCTCCGCAGTAAATGTGAAGCTTCCCTTCCAACTTTGGCCCGAGCGTTTTCCAATCCCGTTCGAGAATGTAACGAAGGTCATAATGCTCTTTCCAGTAGTTTGACACATCGTGATCGATTTCGCCAGTCTCTTTGTTAAAAATTCTTTTCGGATAACCATCTTCACCTTGAGGCGAGTACACAGCCTCCCAAATATCCCATTGTTGCCCCGATCTTGAGTGTGTGCCTAAGGCCAGTTCGTAGTGATTGGTTTCTTCCATCGAATTTTGAATCTGCCCTAAATAATTTCTGTGCGCTGGCCGCGCCAGTTTTTTGAAATCGCTTTCATACCAAAATGCATTTTTGTCTTTATAAATATCAACTAAACAGTAGGAGCGAAAATCAATTGGATCCGGACAAGCTGCAAAACATCCGTTGAATTCATCGGGATAAAACATTTGTACGGCTAAAGCTTCCCAACCACCAGTAGATCCGCCATAGGTGAAGCGCGCCCATCCTTGCCCTATCCCTCTAAATTTTTTTTCAATTTCTGGCAAGAGCTCATACATGATGGCATCCCCGTACGGGCCAAGGTTGGCAGAGTTCACAGCATAGGAGTCGTCATAATAAGGATTAGCATGTTGAATTTCGATGACGAGAAACCGCGGAAAGCCTTTACTGATCCACTGCTTATAAAAATTATAAGCTTCCTGTTTCTGAATTTTATTGTATCCGTAGATCCCAAAGCGATCACTATAATCCGAAGTGTCCATCTTTGGGTCGGGCGCTTCCATGCTGAAGCCACCGAAATCGTCGGGGAAGTGTCCATGAAAAATCATGACTGGATAATGCGCATTGGGATGTTCATCGAAACCTTCCGGTAACAAAACATGAGCGCCTAAAAACATTGGTCTACCATAAAATTCGGTTAGCTTCTGGCTTTGAATTTTTATGTGCTTGATGTACTTCGTGTCAGAAGGTTCTTTGATGGGTTCAATTTTTTGATCCATCACCACTTTAAAAGTTTCATTGCTCGCGGGATCAATTGAAATTTTTTGAGGCTTACTGTAAAAATTTCCCGGCTTGGTATTCCAATGTTGTCCTTCGCCCTGGTCGGGAGGCAGTTTTATTTTTTGACCAGTTTTTAAATTGAAAGTTTCATATCGATTGATCAGTGCCTGTACATAATAATCTCCTTTGGAAACATTACTTAAAGATTGAATTGGAAATCCAAAGACCGTTGCATCGATAACTATTTCCTGACCGGGTTGCATTCCATCAACATCGATTCCGAAAACCAACTGCGTGGTGAGGCCATCATTAATTTGCATGCGTGGCTCGCTCCTGTCATTATTGGCAAGCATTAACAGTAAACGTCCGTCTTGAGCCTGATCGGCCATTTCTTTAGTGAATGAAATGGAGAAACTGACACTATTTTTTTTCTCAGACCCACATTGCAGACAGATTGCAAGGAGGAATAGAACGCTTAATTTATTATTCATGATAAGTGAATTAATCTTGAAAATTATCCAATTAATTATAAACCGCGAAGTTAAATTCCTTGACAGGAATAAATGGACATTGGTTGGGTGTTGGTTGGTTTTATTAATTGGAAGGTTACTATATTTGTAGACCTTCCAGCCATTATGAATATTTTCCTTATTGAAGATGATGCAATTTATTCGGAGTTTATCCAAAAAGGCTTGAGACAGAATGCTGAGTATAAAGTCAAGCCTTTTGCATCGGCCGAGGATGCACTTCAAGTGATCAACGGAAAACTTCCTGACATAATTATTGTCGATTACAAATTGCCTGGACTGAGCGGAATAGAATTATACGAAAAAATAAAACCGCGGATTACGGATACAAATAAAGTAATCATGCTTAGTGCAATCGATGATGGCAATATGGTGTTGAGCTTTATTCAGAAAGGAGTTCGCGATTACGTTATTAAGGATGAAAACGTGATCACTTCCTTGCAAGCCATTATTTCTGGCGAGGAGGAAAATTATTTTTAGACAAGAAATTGGTTGGGCAGGCGTAAAATAAATTCAGCGCCCTGACCGATTTCGCTCTCACAGAGGATTTTCCCTCCAATTTTGTCAACTATTGTTTTTACAATGAAAAGGCCAAGGCCAGATGAACTTTCTCCTCCCGTTGGTTGGGCAGTTAATTGTTGGAATCGCTGAAATAATTTCAGTTGATCCTTTTTGCTGATCCCGGGGCCTTGATCTTTCACCGATAGTTCAATCACCTGCGACGAACACTTAAGGCTTACAAAAACCTTTTTGGCTTCCGGCGAAAATTTTATGGCATTCGAAAGCAAGTTTTCTATGATTCTCCCGATATAAACCTTGTCGGCCTTAATTAACGTTGGGTCGCCGGGTTCAAAAACTATTTCAATTTTCTTTTTTTCGGCTACGGCGCGATAATTCTTAACTAATGAGTATATAAAAATCGAAAGATCAAATTCAAGGTGATTAAACTCAATGCCTTTATCATCCAGTTTTCGATTATCCAGTATGTTGCGAACCATTCCTAAACCATCCACTGCGATCTGGTGAATTTTCCCCAAATACTCTTTTTGTTCATTAGTAAGATTTTCAGAGCTGGAATTCATTAATTGTGTCAATGCGAAAATCCTGTTGAAAGGACCTTTCAAATCGTGTGAGACCAAACTAATGAGTTGAATTTTTTCTTGATTTAGTTTTTGGAGATCATCATTTCGTTGCTCCAAATCTTTTACGTGTTTTTGGATCTCCTGGCTTTGTAAACGAAGCAACTTGGTTTGCTTATTGGTTTTGATCAACGCGCGCAAAAGAACAATCAGTACAGCAGTAACAGGCAAGCCAATGAGCAATAGTTCAAGCATAGGCCGAAAATAACGGCTTACCAACTAGGTTTGGCAGAGATGTCAGATATTTAGTTTTAATTCCTGCTTTTGAGCTACGGGCACTTTGATCGTGATGCCGTGTACACGTACCCGAATGTATCCTTTGAAAACGACCTCGTATTTTTTTCCGCCGAGTAACCCAATCACGGCATCGAGAAAATTAGATTGTTGTAGAGCTAATTCGGCTACAATCGGAACTGAAAAATCAGACTGACCCGCAATCGCGACATCCAAGTCGTGTTTCACATTGGCCGACTTTTTTCCGTCAACAAACACCTCTACGTTCACTTCCTTCAACTTCATCTTTACTTTGTTCGGGTTGTAGAAGTAACCATTACCTTTCAAAACAGGTTTTCCAGCAGCGCTTACATCAACGACAATATCAGATACACCTTTAAATACAATTTCCTCCTTTGGCACGCAAGCAAAAACGGCCAGGCAATAGAGGATCATCACAAAGGATGACAATGGATTTTTAATTATTTTCATTTGATCACAAAATTAAGGCTTGATCTTACATTTGTGCATGAATGAGAAATTACTTTCGCAATTTGAAGAAATAGCGGACGGGTTGGCCAATGAGGGGATTTCTGTAGTTGATGATTTTTTATCCAAAGACGAAGTAATAAGCATTATCAGTACCGACGAATTCAAAAATGGATTGTTACGGTTCAAGAAAGCGGGGATTGGTAAGACCCAAGAAAAGCAAATCAATGAAAGCATTCGAGGAGATTATATCCAATGGATTGATTATGCAAATACTGCTCCACAAATTCAATTGTATTTAGAACGACTTTCTCAATTAATAGCATTTCTTAACCAATCGTTATTCTTGAGCTTGAAAGATTTAGAAGTGCATATGACCATCTATCCGACAGGAAGTTTTTATAAACGCCATCTTGATCAATTCAAAAAAGATGATCATCGTAAACTTTCGGTGATTTGTTATCTCAATGAAGATTGGATAGAAATTGAAGGAGGTCAACTTCGAGTTTACTTCCCGACGGATACGAAAGATTTTTTCCCAATCGGAGGAAGATTGGTTTGCTTCCGAAGCGATGTACTCGAACATGAAGTTTTGCCAGCTACCCGAGAAAGGTTGAGTTTGACTGGATGGTTGTTAGATAAGGAAATTGATTTGAAACACTTGTGAAATCAAGTTGAGAGTCGTAATAATTCGTATAATTTTGTTCGCCAAATAAAATTGATCATGAACTACCGCATTGAAAAAGACACCATGGGCGAGGTACAAGTGCCTGCCGACAAATATTGGGGCGCCCAAACCGAGCGTTCGCGTAACAATTTTAAGATTGGTCCTGAAGCAAGCATGCCACACGAAATTATTTATGCGTTTGCTTACCTGAAAAAAGCCGCCGCTCAAGCCAATTGTGAGCTTGGCGTTCTTTCAGCGGATAAAAAGGATTTGATTGGTAAAGTGTGTGATGAAATAATAGAAAAAAAGCTTGACGATCAATTTCCGTTGGTGATTTGGCAAACGGGTTCTGGCACCCAGAGCAATATGAACGCGAATGAAGTGATTGCTTATCGCGCGCACGTGCTCAGTGGAGGTAAATTAACAGACGAGAAAAAAGTGTTGCATCCAAATGATGATGTGAACAAATCACAATCGAGCAACGATACGTTCCCTACCGCCATGCACATTGCTGCCTACAAGCAAGTAATGGAAATTACATTGCCGGGAATGAAAAAATTACGGGACACGCTTGCCAAAAAATCTTCCGACTTTAAAAATATTGTGAAGACTGGGCGCACTCATTTTATGGACGCTACACCGCTCACTCTTGGCCAGGAATTTTCGGGCTATGTTCAACAAATTGACAACAGCATTCGTGCAATCAAAAATGCTTTGGAGGCTGTGCGCGAGTTGGCGCTTGGTGGCACGGCTGTGGGTACAGGATTGAATACACCGAATGGTTACGATGTTCTTGTTGCAAAAAAAATTGCAGAGCTCACCGGTTATCCATTCATTACAGCACCCAATAAATTTGAAGCACTGGCAGCGCACGATGCAATGGTAGAAATTTCTGGAGCATTGAAGCGTGCAGCTGTCTCCTTCATGAAAATCGCTAATGACATACGAATGTTGAGCTCAGGACCGCGCTCTGGTATTGGAGAAATTATTATTCCCGACAACGAACCAGGCTCATCTATTATGCCGGGCAAGGTAAATCCCACACAACCAGAAGCTCTAACCATGGTTTGTGCTCAGGTGATAGGCAATGACGTGGCTGTTTCTTTTGGCGGATCGATGGGTCATTTTGAGTTGAATGTTTTCAAGCCAGTGATCGCCTCCAATGTTTTGCAAAGTGCTCGCTTGATCGGTGACGCTTGTGTTTCATTCAATGATAAATGTGCAATAGGTATTGAACCTAACCTGCCGATAATCAAACAGCACATGGAAAATTCATTGATGTTGGTGACTTCGCTGAACACACACATCGGCTACGAAAATGCTGCGAAGATTGCTAAGAAAGCACATAAGGAAAACAAAACTCTTCGTGAAGCTGCAGTGGAGCTGGAATTAGTTACTTCCGAACAGTTTGATCAGTGGGTAAGGCCTGAGAAGATGGTGGGAAGTTTGGAGAAATAGATTGTTGCCACGGAGGCAGGGAAATTTTTCAGTGTTTCCGTGGCAAGAATTTACTACTTCTTAGTAGAGAATAATTTCATCGTCTTTTCCAAATCAACATTTCCTCCGGAGAGGATTATCCCTACATTTTTGTCTGCAAACTTTTCTTTACTCTTAAGAACAGCAGCAAGCGGAACAGCACAGGAAGGCTCGATAATGATTTTCATTTCTTCCCAAACCAACTTCATCGCAGTGATGATTTCCTGGTCGGTCACGGTGATGATTTCCTTTACATACTCTTGGATCAATGGAAATGTTTTATCGCCTAGGGATGAAAGTAAACCATCGGCAATTGAATTGGACTGTGGTGATTCGATGTGTCCACTTTTTAGTGAGCGATAAGCATCGTCTGAACCAGCAGGCTCACCGGCAATTACTTGTGTTGATGGCGAAAAGTATTTTGCAGCTAAAGCTGTTCCGCTTAACAGGCCACCACCACCAACAGGTGTTAAGATATAATCCAGCTTGGGCGTTTCTTCGAATAACTCTTTAGCTGCTGTAGCTTGCCCGGTTATGACTTCATAATTGTTATAAGGATGGATTTCAGTAGCACCAGTTTTCTTTACCACCTCCGCTAATGTTGATTCGCGTGCTGCTAATGTTGGTTCGCACTCAAATATTTCTCCTCCAAATGAGCGGACGCCTTTCTTTTTTATGTCAGGAGCAGTGCGCGGCATTACGATATACGATTTTACTCCCATAATTTTTGCAGCCCGTGCCAATGCCTGGGCATGATTCCCCGAAGAATGAGTAGCCAATCCTTTTTTAAGCTGTTCGGGGCTTAATGAAAGCGCTGCATTCATCGCACCACGCGCTTTGAAGGCTCCTATCTTCTGAAAATTCTCACACTTAAAATAAATGCTGCATCCGGCAATATTATCAATACTCTCATTGGTCAATATCGAGGTCCGGTAAATGAAAGGTTTTATTCTTTTGTGGGCCTCTTCAATTGTAGCTTTTGTAATTACCCTGTTATCCATTTTACTTTTTCTTCAACCGGTTTTCGTTTGCCAGTAACTAATTCTCCTTTCGGAATTCCAATTTGAATAAATCCTATTAATTTATCTTCCTGACCTAATCCGAAAAAAGATTTAGCCTCCTCAAAATTAGTAATCCCTCCGGTGCTTAAATAACAACCAATGCCGTAAACGGTGGCTGTAAGATAAATGTTCTCGATCGCACAAAACACTGCGCCCATTTCTTCCCATTCAGGTACACTTTTCTTTTCATCACGCTTCATGCCAACAGCAATCATATGTGAGCATTCGAACGGCTTTAATTTTAATCCTTCGTATTTCTTTTCATCGAAGGTTCCTTTGGCTTGTGTTACTTGCTTGTAGCATTCACTTTGAAATGAAGCCAATTTTTTTAATCCTTCTCCAGTGAAAACAACAAACCGCCATGGTTCGGTGAGTTTGTGTGTAGGTGCCCAATTAGCATTCTCCAACATTTGCTTAATGATGCTATCATCTACTTTCTCACCGGTGTAGTCTTTAGGGAAAACAGATCTGCGCGAACGCATCAGTTCATTAACTTCTTCGGGATTAAATTTTTTCATATGAGGTCAAGCGTCTGACACTTTGAAGTGTCTTGACGCCTTCAATTTTGATTAAAAACTCATCTTGTCGACTCTGCGCGCATGGCGCCCCCCTTCGAACATGGAGTTTAGAAATTGATCAAGAATTTTTTCTGCTAACTCCTCGCTGATAAATCGCGCAGGCAAGCAAAGGATGTTTGCATCGTTATGTCTCCGGGCGAGGGACGCCAATTCTTCTGTCCAACAGATAGCAGCGCGAATCCCTTGATGCTTATTCGCTGTCATGGCAACTCCGTTAGCACTTCCGCAAACTAAAAGGCCGAGATCAAATTCTTTTTTTTCTACAGCTAAAGAAACAGGGTGTGCAAAATCAGCATAGTCGGCTGACTCAGAGCTATGCGTACCAAAATCTCTCGCATGGTATCCTTTTTTCACCAACAGTTCTTTCAGGTGCTCTTTTAATTCAAAGCCTGCATGGTCTGCACCAATTGCGATAGTATCCATTAGTTTTTTTGTTGCTCCGCCAACAAATCTTCATCCTCTTGCTTTTTCTTTCGTCTCACTTCAATAGCGGATACGAAAATACTAATTTCAAATAACAAATACAGAGGTAGCGCGACAAGCATTAGCGTGAACGGGTCAGACGATGGGGTGATGATGGCACTTGCAATGATAATACCCACGATGGCATGCCTGCGAAACTGACGCATGAATTGTGGTGTGAGCATCCCCACCTTGGTAAGAAAGTAAACGGCTACAGGAAATTGGAATAATAATCCACAGCCCAGTACCATACCTACAACCGTTGAAACGTAAGAAGTAATATCAAATTGATTGACGATCTGGTCGCTGATCTTGTAGGTGGACAGAAACCAGATGGTCATCGGAGATAAAATATAATAACCGAATAAAACACCGAGCATGAAAAGAAAGCTGACGGCAGTTACGGCTCCGCGCGATGAGGTTTTTTCTTTTTGATAAAGACCTGGTTTAACGAAACTCCAGATTTGCCAAAACACATACGGAAAGGCAACGATCAAACCAATTACAAAAGAAGCCGTGATCGACATCATAAATTGACCCGTCATGTTGCGGCTTTGTACTGAAAAATTAAAAGGCTTTGCACAGAGCGAGTCTTCGGCACCTACTAATTTTCCCAGCTCGCACATCCACTTAAAGGTTGGAAAATCAATACGGCTCGGAGCAAAAAGAATGTGATTGAAAATCCATTCGACAAAAACAAAGCCGACAATAGAACATATAAAAATCGCGGCCACTGATTTCACCACGTGCCAGCGCAGCTCCTCGAGATGATCGAGGAAGGACATTTCTTTTTCGTCAGACATTAGACAGTTGAACTATTTTAATTTCTTTGACTACGGATAACCTTTTATCATTGGTTACAAATATTTCCGAACCCGAAACGATTGCACTTGCAATTTGGATTGCATCGGCTGATTGGATAGTGTAGGTTGCACGGATTTCTGCCGCTTTCTTTGCAGTACTAACACCAAATGTCTCTAAATAGATAAATGGCGAATGGAGCAGAATATCTTCATATTCCAAAACAATTGATTCAGACTTTTTCCTCATTGGCAAGGTCAGAACTTCTGTAAGTGTGAGAGGAGATGTTACAATTTGGAATTGCCCCGCTGAATTCTTTTCAAAAAGATCTTTTAGAACACCAAAGTAAGGTTCAACCTCCTCAATGAAATAGATAAATGGAGAGGTGTCCAAAAATACCTTACTTCCGAATGGAGTCGCGATCCCAGTTACGCTCATTTTGAATATATTCTTCTACCTCAACTCCCTTCCAAATTTCTTTGCCCAACCCAGCAAGTTCTAGCAGGCTCCTGGTTTTTTTTGAAGGAAGTTGCTGTAAAGAATTCTGAAGTTCTCTAAGCAATTCTTGTTTTTCTTGCTCAGAGAGTTTTTGAAACTCTTTTAATAATTGCTCACGGCTCATTCTACAAAATTAACCTTTTTAGGAGAACAACGGAAAACGCTTCATCATTGCATTTACCTTCTTCTTCACGTTCTTCAAGTGTTTTTCATCTTCCGGCTTTTTCAACGCCTCGTCAATAAGATCAACTACTTTGGTAACATCTTTTTCCTTGAAGCCTCGTGTGGTGACTGCAGGCGTGCCGATGCGCATACCCGATGTAACCATCGGTGATTGCGTATCAAATGGCACCATGTTTTTGTTGATGGTGATATCAGCTTTGATCAACGCTTCTTCAGCAATTTTTCCGGTTAGATTTTTTGAGCGAAGGTCGATCAACATCAAATGATTGTCGGTGCCTCCGGAAATAATTTTATAACCACGCCTCACAAATTCATCGGCCATCACTTTGGCATTCTTCGCTACTTGCACAATGTAATCCAGGTATTCGTCAGAGAGCGCTTCACCAAAGGCAATTGCTTTAGCGGCAATTACATGCTCCAGCGGGCCGCCCTGCGTTCCAGGAAAAACTCCTGAATCTAAAACAGAAGACATTTTTCTTAATTCACCTTTTGGAGTTTTTAATCCGAAAGGGTTGTCAAAATTTTTGCCCACCATGATCAAGCCACCGCGAGGGCCACGAAGAGTTTTGTGAGTTGTCGTTGTCACGATATGACAATGTTCCATCGGGTCGTTGAGAAGGCCTCGTGCGATTAATCCAGCTGGATGAGAAACATCGGCCATTAATAAAGCGCCAACACTGTCGGCAGCTTCGCGCAATTTTTTATAATCCCAATCGCGACTGTAAGCAGACGCACCACAGATAATCATTTTTGGTTTTTCGCGCTGTGCTGTTTCACGAACTTTATCGAAATCAATCAAGCCTGTCTCTTGCTCTACTCCATAAAACGAAGGCTGATACAGTTTACCTGAAAAATTAACAGACGAACCATGGGTTAAGTGCCCGCCATGTGAAAGATCGAATCCTAAAATTTTATCGCCAGGCTTTAAGCAAGCGAGCATCACGGCTGCGTTCGCTTGCGCGCCTGAATGAGGTTGCACGTTGGCCCACTCGGCACCAAACAATTCTTTAATTCTGTCGATAGCCAGTTGCTCCACCTCGTCCACTACTTCGCAACCGCCATAGTAACGTTTGCCGGGAAGGCCCTCAGCATATTTATTGGTGAGCACGGAACCTTGTGCCTTCATCACCTGCGGTGACGTGAAGTTTTCGGAGGCGATCAATTCGATGCCGTGTTCCTGGCGTTGTTTTTCTTTTTCAATGAGGTCAAAGATGACTTTATCGCGCTTCATGGGATTTTAAGATTTCAGGATTGAAAAATTGTAAGATTAAATTTTGAGCCCAAAAATAAGGAGAGGTTGAAGATTTCCCTAACTGATTTTGTTCCCAATTATAAGTTTGTGAACCAATCATTTTTTACCTGAATGGTCTCAGTTAATTTTGTTTCTACCCCAAGCTTAAGTTCTTTCAGCTTTTCGCAAAGTAATTCTCCATCAATAAGATCGATTGGAGGCGCACCATCTCTTGTTGCTTCCTTAATGGCCTCTCTTGTAAAATTTCCAGTGGTGATAAATAATCCTTTATCTGCTCTACCTTGCATCGCTCCTCTGAAGTCTCGGATTTTTTCAGGAGTTACTGAACCTCTATATCTCTTGCATTGAAATATTACATGAAAACTTAAGAAGCCAGAAATTCTAACAATTCCTTTTCCATCAATTCCGCCATCGCCAGATTTACCAGTGACCTCAACTTGAAAGAACCCGCTTTCTCGTAAAATCCTTTGTGCTAATCTTTCAAATGCCGCTGGAGTTATGTTGTAAAGTATATTCAGTAAATTTTCTTTCCAACTTTCAATTTCTTCAGAAACTATTTCTTGGCTATGGTTTGACTCCCTTTTATTTGCCTTTGCCCCTGCTGCTTTTGCTTGATCACGAACGACTCTTGTTATTTCATTTTTGTCAAGAGATTTGATATTGATGTTTGACTTGGACAATGCCCAAATTCCTCTTGAGGAATTCTCAACTAAGCCATATTTTTTCAAATACGTTCTACTCCAAGCAAGTCGATAATCTACTTCGTTAATACCCCATCTTCTCCGTGAGGAATTTGCAGAACTTGTTCTGAGACATCTGCAATTTCGTAAACCTTGCTATTAATTTCTTCTATTGTACCTGATCCGCCTAGTGAAATCAAAGCTTCTACTGTTGGAATAAGTAGTTCATCAAATGTTGGCAGATTGCTTTGTTGCCTCTTTCTTCCCACGGCTTTTTTTAAATTATGTATGTTTTTTACCACCCACCACTACTTCCACCTCCGCCAAAGCTTCCGCCACCTCCTGTGAAACTACTTCCGCTTGAACTTGAAGATGACCAGCCCGAGGAAGAAGAACTGCCGATTGCAGAAGATGAGCGTCTTCTGGATGTTTTGCTACTCACACCCCCAGTTGAACGAAATTCTTTTACAAAGGCAAAGACCAAAAGCGCAATAAAAAAGACGCCCATAAGTATACCTACCACAATCCAAGTTCCATCAATGGAGCTTTCGGATTCCTGCCCATCTGTTTGATATTCGCTTGCTACTGCTTTCACAATTCCATTGATACCTGCTTTCACTCCTGCATCGTAATCACCTCTGCGAAATTCTGGGGCAATTTCATTTCGGATGATGCGGCTGCTTTGTGCGTCTGTGAGAACTCCCTCAAGACCTTGCCCTACTTCAATGCGCATCTTGTGATCATCAACGGCAACGAGAAGCAACACACCATTGTCTTTATTTTTTGTTCCAAGCTTCCATTTCTCTGCAACACGCAATGAATATTCTTCGAGCACATCACCGTCTAGTGATTGAACAATGAGAATTGCAATTTGGTTGGAAGTTGAATCTTCGTAGGCTTTTAATTCTCTCTCTAACTGATCAACTGTTTCTTGTTTCAGCGCATGCGCATCGTCATGCACACGAATACCCCAAAGTTCGGGCACTGCTTTTTGAGAAAATGAATTGGTGAATAAGAAGAGACAAAAGCAGAAGCTTATGAATCTTAAATTTTGAAAATTGAATTTCGAGGGTAAAAATATATTCATTCTTTAATTCTATATCCTGAATCCTAAATCCTTTTCACCACGAATCACTTGAACCACCACCACCAAAACTTCCGCCACCACCAAAGTCAGCGCCACCACCAGAGCTTCGTCCGCCACCCAATCCACCCAACAAAGCACCTGCAGCCCAATATCCACCAATGCCTCCGCCACCACCACGTCTGCGAGAAGCGATAATTAAAATCACGATGATGATGATAATGGTTGTTAAAGGAGAACGACTGCCACGCTTGCGTGAAGGAGCTGGATCATTGTTTACATATTGACCTTTGATTGCCTGAATGATGGAGATGACTCCGGCCTTCACGCCACCTTCATAATCGCCTTGCCTAAAACGAGGAGCAATTTCATTTCTATTAATTCTGCTGGAAAGTGCATCTGTTAAAACTCCTTCAAGACCCTGTCCAACTTCAATGCGTACTTTTCGGTCTTGGACGGCAACTAATAAAAGAACGCCGTTGTCATTGTCCTTAGTGCCAAGCTTCCAGGCATCGGTCACGCGAATTCCATAACCATCAATGTCTTCGCCTTCTAGCGAAGGAACAATCAATACTGCAATCTGATTGGAAGTAGAATCGCGTTCGGCTTTTAATACCGCTTCAAGTTGCGCTTTCGTTGAAGCAGACAAAACATTGGCTTCGTCATGAACCCATATACCACCATGATCAGGCACTGCGCGTTGCCCAAAAGTTTGGAACGAAAGCAGGGCGAAGACGAGGACTAAATTTATTTTAAAGGACGAGAACATGGGATTGGTTTGCATTGAACATTTGCTCATTGAGTATTGATAATTGTTATTCAATTCTCAAATCGTCCTTCAATTCATTGACATCATCGGTAGTTTTTAAGAAACCTTTCTCCAATAGAATTTCGCCACAACGAAGAATAGCTCCTTCAATTCCGTCGACTACTTTACCCATGCGAATATTTTGAATAATGCCTTGCACCATTTTGTCCCATTCTTTTTGTTCCACCACTTTGCTAATGCCACGATCAGCAATGACGATCACCTCGCGTTCAAAAAAGGAAATGAAAATCATAATGCCCGTGCGATGCCGCGTGTTAAAAACTTCTTCTTGAAGAAATGCAGTCTCTGCCCGCTGCCGGGTGGCCCGGTCAAAATGTTGCTGAGGCACGAAAACTCTTTTGATAAAATCCGTATAATTGGAAATCAAAGCACCAAGGAGACCAAACATGACTACCAATAGAAAAATCAAAAGTGGATCTCTTTCATATAACTGGAGAGATTTAGAGGCTAGAGGAATATACCGGTCAAGTAGAATAATGATCAAAAATGTCAGAGAGGCGGCTACAACCGCTGCGCGATAATTGGCCACTGAATAGAGTCCACTTTTTTCAACAAAGACAGGAACGATTTCTCCTGAGATTTTGCCTTCGGCTTGATGAACTGCCGTCTTGATGCGTTCGAGGTCTTGGGTGCTGAACCGTTTTTGTAGCGACATGAGAATTTTTAGTTAAATCCTAAGATTCAAAGTTAGGAAATTCTAAGTGTGTATCATTCACGATCTCAATTTACCTCTCATCAAAAAAGGAATTAAGTTGAAGGCTACGTATTCATTGTATTCGTAATTTGGAAATAATTGCATTGCCATGAAAAATTTACTTCTACCCCTTTTCCTGATTTCGTTATATCCACTAAATGCTCAACACGTTCCAACGTTTGAGGAAACCATTTCACTTCGAAGTGTGGGCGGTGCTCAACTTTCCCCTAATGGAAAGACGGTGGCATTAACAGTTCAAACAACAGACTGGAATGATAACCGCTATGATACCGAAATCTGGTTGGCGCGCGAGGATGATAGGCCGTTTCAATTAACCAATAATCCAAAGAACAGTAGTACCAATCCACTCTTTTCACCAGACGGAAAATGGATTTCGTTTCTTTCAGATCGAGGAAATAAAAGCCAGATTTATGTAATCCGAGCTGAGGGTGGAGAACCGAAAGCGGTAACCAAGGAAGATGAGGGCATTTCATTTTATGAGTGGCATCCCGATGGCAAACGTTTCATCTTTGTTAAACCTGAGAAAGAGGACAAGAATAAAAAAGAGCGCGAGAAAAGATACGGTGCATTTGAAGCGGACGATAAAGAGTTTACCCTCTCACATCTTTGGCAAATTGAATTTAATCCGGATCAACCGGATCCTTCGGAGCTGCCATGCTATGAAACTGTCGATTCACTGAAAGTAAAAGCAGGGTGCATCGAATTGCCCAAAGCACAACGGATTACAGAAGGAAAATTTACTGTCACGGGTTTCTATGTTTCGCCCGATGGCAATAAAATTGCAGTCACCCATCAACCGGATCCACTCATTAATTCATTTATTAAATCGGACATCTCGGTTGTAGAAATTAAGACAAAGAAAATTACTCCGGTTGTTACCAATGCGAGTTCAGATTTATTCGAAGATTGGTCGCCTGACTCGAAAGAGATTTTATTTAATACGAATCTAAACGATACGCTTTCTAATTTTTACATGAACTCAAAGTTGTATGTGATTAATCTAGAAACCAAAGCGACTAGACAATTGGCAAAAACCCTCGATGAAGATTTAGGTGGATTTGATTGGACACCAACAGGAATCTACAGTGCGATCTGGAATAAAACAAAACGACCTCTCTACAAAATCGATCCGGCTACCGGCGAGTATTCCGTTTTAAAAAAATCACCCGATCAGATTTTTGGTTTATCGTTTTCAAAAGATGGGCAAAAGCTAGCTTTTGTAGGACGGAATGGAAATCAACTTGGCGAAGTTTTTATTTCATCATTGAATGGAGAGCCGAAACAGATTACTAACATGACCGGCCAAATAAAAGATTGGAAGGTTGCGCAAAGTGAAGTGATCAATTGGAAAAGCAAAGACGGAGCAACCATCGAAGGTGTTCTTCACAAACCAATGAATTATGATCCGACAAAAAAGTATCCGCTGTTGGTGGTGATTCATGGTGGCCCGACTGGGATCGATACACCTTCGCCTGTTCCCGGAGGTGTTTACCCTATCATGCAGTGGCTCGACAAAGGTTGCCTTGTGCTAAGACCAAATTATCGGGGGTCAGCAGGGTATGGCGAAGGCTTTCGTTCGCTCAACGTTAAGAATCTAGGCGTGGGTGATATGTGGGATGTGATGAGTGGCATTGACTACCTCGATCAAAAAGGAATGATCGATAAAACAAAAATGGGTTGCATGGGTTGGAGCCAGGGAGGATACATTTCTGCATTTCTTACCACGAATACAGATGTATTCAAAGCAATTTCTGTTGGGGCCGGCATCAGCAACTGGATGACTTACTACGTAAGCACGGACATCCATCCGTTCACACGGCAATATTTGAAAGCAACACCGTGGAGTGATGAATTGATTTATAAGAAAACATCGCCAATGACCAATATCAATAAGGCAAAGACACCAACCCTTATTCAACACGGCGAGCTTGACAGACGTGTGCCTATTGCTAATGCCTATGAATTATTGCAGGGTCTTCGCGATAGAAATGTTCCTGCAGAATTAGTTGTATACAAAGGATTCGGTCACGGAATTTCAAAGCCCAAAGAAAGATTGGCCGCTAACTGGCACAATTGGCAATGGTTCAATAAATATTTATGGGGAGAAAAGATAGATTTGCCTTTGGGTGAGAAAAAGGAATCATCTGATAAGTCAATATCGAAAAACAAATAAAAATTTATGAAGTCATTTTTTAAAATAATCTTCTTCCTCTTTTCTGTCACGTTTGCTTTTGGCCAGTCCGTAAAACCGGTCGTTGCGAGCGATCTGATGAAAATTGCCACGACTGGAAACATACAAATCTCGCCCGATGGAACAAAGGCAGTGACTGTGGTGATTCGCAAAGCAGTGAAAAATGAAAGTGAATATTATTACACACGCCAATTGTATCTTCTTGATTTAGCAGATAAATCTGAGCCACTTCAACTTACTTTTGGCGATCGCAATGACGGGCAGCCGCAATGGAGCCCCGATGGAAAGCAAATTGCTTTTACAAGATCTGACAACGATGAATCACAAATCTGGCTGTTGCCATTGGGTGGAGGTGAAGCCCACGTTTTAACGAAAGCCGAATTTGGTGCGAGCAACCCCTGCTGGTCTCCTGATGGAAAGAATATTTTATACACATCCAGTATTCCTTTTTATGCGATTGATGATAAAACCCCATGGACTTATGAAAGACCAGGGCGCACACAAAGTGATGAACCGAATTTTAAAAACATGAAAGCGGATGAGAAGAAAAAAGTAACGAATAGTCCGGACGGATCATTAAGCGAAGTGCGTGCGTGGCTTGCTAAAAATGCGAGTGATAAAAACCCGAGAGTACTCAATCGGCTAAACATACAAGGAGAATTGGATTTGCAACCGGACGAAAATTTTTCGCATTTATTCCTGATTAAAGTTAGTGGAGATGATAAAGCGATACAGCTCACAAAAGGATTTCAGAATTTTAATAATGCAGAATGGTCGCCGGACGGAAAAAAAATTATCTGTGATTCAAAAATATATAACGTTCATCCTGACAAAGAACGCGATTCGGATCTTTGGGTGATTGATGTTGATACAAAACAAGCAAAGCAACTACTGCATTGGGATAGTTACAGTGTGAGTAATCCCTCATTTTCTCCTGATGGTCTTTCGATTGGATTTTTTGCCAATACAACCGATGGACGATTCTATTCTCAATCCATCATTGCAATAGCGAGTGCAACAGGTGAAAAACCAACGTCGATTACCTCAACCTTAGATAGGGATGCCGGTAATCTGGTTTGGTCAACAGATTCAAAAACGATCTATTTTACTGCGCAGACGGATGGAGACATTCCCATTTACAGTATTCCAGCCAAAGGCGGAGCGATCACAAAAGTCTTTGGAAACGATAACGGGGTGAACGACTTTGACGTACAAGGCGATAAGGTTGTTTATGCGCTTACGGAAACGAAAAACCCTTGGGAGGTTTTTGTTTTCAATTCTAAAGACAAAAGCAATGTTCAACTCACGAAGTTGAACGAAGGTTGGTTGAAAGAAAGACAAATAATCTCTCCAAAAGAATATTGGATCACGCGCCCCGATGGAATGAAAGTTCAATATTGGGTGATGGAACCTGTTGGAAAAAAAGAGAGGACAAAATATCCGACCATACTCAACATCCACGGAGGTCCAAGTGCGATGTGGGGTCCGGGAATTTTTTCGATGTGGCATGAATATCAATTAGAGAATAGTTGGGGCTATGGAGTGGTTTATTGTAATCCACGCGGCAGCGGAGGTTATGGTGATAAATTCAAACGCGCCAACTTTAAAGATTGGGGAACAACTCCTATGAATGATATTCTTGCTTCGTTGGAAGATGCGATGAAGAATAACTCGTGGATTGATAAAGATAACTTGTTTGTGGAGGGTGGAAGTTATGCGGGCTACATGGTGGCCTGGATTGTAGGGCACGACAATCGTTTCAAAGCGGCTAATGCACAGCGTGGCGTTTATGATCTCACTACGTTCATGGGTGAAGGAAACGCCTGGCGATTAATCCCCGAACATTTTGGCGGATATCCATGGGATAAGGAAACAAAAAAAGTACTGGATGAGAATTCTCCGTATTCATTTGTGAACAATATCAATACACCCTTGTTGATTATTCATGGAGACCAGGATTTACGTACCGGAGTGATCCAATCGGAAATGCTTTATAAAAGTTTGAAGATTTTAAACAAGCCTGTCGAATACATTCGCTATCCGAAAGAAGGACACGAACTCACACGCAGCGGAAACCCTGGTAGAATGATGGATCACATGCTGCGAGTGATTGAATTTTTTGAACGGTATGCAAAGCACCCAAGTGTGAATTAGACCTCAGAAAAAGAAGGACAGTGTTACTCAATTTTAAGTGCAAACAAAGCAGGCCAGAGTTTGCCAGTAACCAATAGCGACTTGCTCTTCTTTTCATACGCTATTCCATTAAGAACATCCGCCGAAGGATTGAGTGGAGAAATCTTTTCTGCTAGTCGCGATAAATCCATTCGTCCAGCAACAAGTCCTGTGGCTGGGTCAATTTTCAGGATATAATTACTTTGCCATTGATTGGCGAAAATAAATCCATCAATAAATTCCAATTCATTGAGTTTACCCACGGCTTCTGCTCCCTCTTTTACAATGATCTCTTTCACGGATTGAAGTGTCAATGTGTCTAAAAACCTGATTTTACTTGTGCCATCACTGACAATAAGATTTTTATCATCAGCCGTAATGCCCCAACCTTCATGATCATATCGGAATTCACGAATCCTTTTAAAAGTCTTTAAATCGTAAATAAAACCAATGTGATTTTGCCAGGTGAGTTGGTATATCTTGTTATTTAAAATTGTAATGCCTTCGCCGAAATATTTTCTATCAAGAATTACCTTTTTATCATGCTGACCCGTAGCGATATCAACTTCGGCAATCCATGAACCAGCCTCGCCTGTGCTTTCGAATAGCCTTCCCTCGGCTACGGTCAATCCTTGAGTGAAAGCTTTATTGTCGTGCGGAAATATTTTTTTAATTGAATAGGAGATTGTTTTTTCTGCTTTTGACTCTTTCGCTTTTTTTTCACCGCAAGCAGAAAGGATAAACAGGAGGATCGTTATGAGAATGAGTGACTTCATGATTTCCTGTAAAATTTGATTGCAAAAAATTAGCCAACGACTTCTCATTGGCTAGTTTTTAAATTGATAATCATTCGTTACCCATTCATGGAGATCAAAAACTCTTCGTTGTTTCTGGTGCCTTTCATTTTGGACTGAAGGAATTCCATCGCTTCAATTGAGTTCATATCGGCCATAAACTTGCGCAATATCCACACACGCTGAAGTTCTTCTTCTTTCATCAAAAGATCTTCGCGTCTTGTTCCTGATGCAGGCACATCGATAGAAGGATAAACCCGACGATTGGAAAGTTTGCGATCTAATTGCAATTCCATGTTACCGGTTCCTTTGAATTCCTCAAAGATCACTTCATCCATTTTTGAACCGGTGTCGATCAAAGCTGTTGCTATAATAGTAAGAGATCCTCCATTTTCAATTTTGCGAGCCGCACCGAAGAAACGTTTTGGCTTGTGCAATGCATTCGCATCCACGCCACCTGATAATATTTTTCCGGATGAAGGAACAACCGTATTGTAAGCACGTGCTAAACGTGTAATGGAATCAAGGAGAATCACTACATCGTGGCCGCACTCGGTCATGCGCTTAGCTTTTTCTAGAACAATGCTTGCCACCTTCACGTGACGCTCGGCCTGTTCATCGAATGTAGAGGCAATAACTTCTGCTCTCACGCTTCGTGCCATGTCCGTAACTTCTTCAGGACGCTCATCAATCAACAGGACGATCAAATAAACCTCAGGATGATTTTCAGCAATGGCGTTTGCAATATTTTTTAACAAGACTGTTTTACCAGTTTTGGGTTGAGCTACAATCATACCACGCTGGCCTTTACCTATCGGAGAAAAAAGATCAAGAATACGTGTCGACATGTTATCGGGTGTAGTACTTAACTTTAATTTTTGCTCAGGGAAAAGCGGAGTTAAATATTCAAAAGCCACGCGATCACGAATTTCTTCGGTCGTTTTTCCATTAATGCTGTCAACTTTTAGGAGAGCGAAATATTTTTCTCCTTCTTTTGGCGGGCGGATCTGCCCTTTCACGGTGTCTCCAACCTTAAGACCAAATAATTTTATTTGCGATGGTGACACATAGATATCATCAGGACTTGCCAAATAGTTATAGTCCGAAGAGCGAAGAAATCCATATCCATCCTGCATAATTTCCAACACACCTTCATTGCTTACTACTCCATCAAAATCACGAACAGAGTTCATGTTTGGCTTTTGTTGCTGGAAGCTAGGATTCTGGTTTGGATTAGGGTTCTGGTTTTGAAGGGTCTTTTCTTCGCGCGGTTCAGGTTGAGAGTTCGTCTCCGCTTGTTGAGCGACTTGAGTTTCCACTGGTTCCTCAAAGCTGGTAACGCTTGGTGAGATGTCAAGATCCATGCCGGGTAGCATCTCTTCGCTTGAAAGTTCTTTTTCAACAGCAAGCTCCTTCGCTGCTGACGAAACTGCAGCCGCTACCGGTGGTGCTACATTTTCGCGTTTGCGAGGACGCATCTTGCGTTCTGAAGGTTCAGCCTTGGAAGCTTCACTACCGTTGACTGCTTGCTGGTCAAGGATTTTATAGACAAGTTCTTCTTTGGCTAATTTTTTGGCATTCTTTACGCCCATACCTTCGGCCATTTCTTTTAGCTCAGACAAGAGCTTCAAATTGAGTTCATCAATGGTGTGCATCAAAAGAGATATTGGTTTGAAAATTAGTTTTAAAGCGAATAAAAAAAGACATCAAAAAGCGCGGAACACGAGAGAAACTTTATATCAGCGTACAAAAATTTAAGGCTTATATCGTTGATGGCCCGGATTGGCCGCGATTGATACTGCAATAATAGGCCAAAATCGATTACCAACAAACAATTGAGAAAAAATTATTGGCTATTTTTGACGGCTTAAATCAGATTATGTTACAAGTACAAGTCTTACGCGAAGAAACAAACCGTGTGATCGAGGGGTTGAGGAAGCGCAATTTTAAAGATGCGGAGTTGCTCGTTCAGGAAGCGATTGAGCTTGATAAGAACCGAAGAGAAATTCAAAAGCAGGCCGATGATCTGAAGGCAAAGTCAAACACCGATTCAAAAAAAATTGGTGAGTTGATGAAAGCTGGAAAGAAGGACGAAGCGGATAATCTTAAAAGTCAGATTACTTCCGATAAAGATCGAATCAAAAAAGGTGAGGGGAGTTTGGGCGAATTTGAAAAACGTCTTCAGGAAATTTTATATAAAATACCCAACGTTCCTCATGCAGATGTTCCGGCTGGTAAAGGAGCTGAAGATAATAAAAATGTTTATGAACATGGCAAAGTTCCGACACTACACGCTGACGCATTACCCCACTGGGAATTGATCAAAAAATATGACATCATCGATTTTGATTTAGGTGTGAAAATTTCGGGTGCTGGTTTTCCTGTTTACAAAGGCAAGGGGGCAAAACTTCAACGAGCATTAATCAATTTCTTTTTAAGCGAGGCGGATAAAGCAGGCTACACCGAAATTCAACCACCAATAGTTGTAAACGAAGCAAGTTGTTACGGCACCGGCAACCTTCCCGATAAAGAAGGTCAGATGTATTTCGTAAATGAAGAAGAACTTTACTTAATACCGACTGCCGAAGTGCCCATCACCAACTTGTATCGCGATGTGATGGTACAAGAAGAAAACCTTCCAATCAAAAATGCAGGCTACACGCCTTGCTTTCGCAGGGAAGCCGGGAGTTGGGGTGCTCACGTGCGCGGACTCAATCGTCTTCATCAATTTGATAAAGTGGAGGTGGTGCAAATTACCAAGCCTGAAGATTCATACTCCGTTTTGGAGGAAATGTGTTTGCATGTGCAAGGTCTTTTAGAAAAATTGGAATTACCTTATCGCAAGCTTTTGCTTTGCGGAGGCGACATGGGTTTCAATTCGGCCATGACTTATGACATGGAAGTCTTTTCTGCTGCACAGCAACGCTGGCTCGAAGTAAGCTCAGTGAGTAATTTTGAAACCTTTCAGGCTAATCGATTAAAGCTTCGTTATAAAAACAAAGAAGGCAAAACACAATTGTTACACACTCTGAATGGAAGTGCGTTAGCATTGCCGCGCATTGTTGCCGCCCTATTAGAGAATAATCAAACGGAGGAAGGAATTAAAATTCCGGAAGTGTTGAGGAAGTACACGGGTTTTGATTGGATAAAATAAAAATGTTCAAAAACAAAGCACTTACCAGGCTTACTTTTCTTGGCTCCGTTATAGCCTGGCTGACACTGCTTTTTTCTGACATCACCATTTTGTTCAGCAACCTGCAAGGACTACAACCCGATGTACCGTTATGGCTGCCACGGGTGATGCTCGGTGCGTACATCGTTTGTCTTTATTACTATTATAAATTTCGCATCGAGTTAGACGACTCACTCAACTTTACCGATTTGCTTTGGAAAGTATTTGCCACTGGCCTTATCACCACCGTTGTCTCTTTGGTTTTCAGATTAATTGTTTTCATGCTGGGCAAGTCAAGTCTTGCCACCAATGTAGTATTCGGTGATTTCATTTGCCAGATCAACCTTGCTTTGTTGGTCAATTTTTTAATTGCTGCATTGGCTTCATGGAAAAGATTGATTCTTTATCAAAAATCAAAATGGCTTATTCGCACGTGGCTGGTATTTGAATTTATATTGTTTGGTGTTTTGCTTTATGACAGTGCCGGTATTCGTTTTTCTGAAACGGTAAACACCACCATGAAATTAGTGATTGGTGTATTGGTGCTGGCCTTGTCGGCCAATATGCGGTGGGTGGCGTATTTGAACTTCAAACAAAAATGGACGAGCCTCCTGTTATTGCTGCTCACTTTTTTTTACCTCACTTACTTTTTTTACACCGTGGAGACGGCAACAGAAAGCATAGCAAAAGGGTCTTCCGCATTTCTTGATTATCGAAATCAACTCTTCATAATTGTACTTGCCTCGTTCATTATCATTTATGGAATTTTTTCTTTCCTGGTGATTTTGTTCAACCTCCCCACCTCATCGGTGTTTGAGCAAAAGCTGGAAGAGGTGGTCAATTTTCAACGCATCAGTCAATCGATTCAAACCGAACAAGACGAGGAAAGCGTTTATAATATTTTACTGGAAAGTTCGGTGAGTTCCGTATTTGCCGATGCAGCGTGGCTCGAGATCACGGGCGCTGCGAATGATCGTAAGATGTTTACCTACCGGATGACAGAGCAAGAGTCAAAAAATATACGAGAGCATCTTGAGAAAAATAATATTAAGGGAGTACTCGATTCAGGAACAGAAAAAACCAAAAATCTTTCTAAGCATTTGGCTTCGATGAGGAATTCACGCTTTCGCTCGTTGCTAGCTTTCCCTATCGTAGTGAAAGAAGAAAATATTGGTACGTTGGCATTACTCAAAGAATTGCCAGATGGCTTCAATAAAGAAATGACTCGCATTGTATCCACGTTTGCTAATCAAGCTGGAATTTCAATCGAAAATTTCCGCCTGATGGAAGAAGCGTTTCAAAATGCGCGCTACAAAGAAGAATTGAAAATTGCCAAGACAGTTCAACAAAGTTTGTTACCAACGAAACTTGAACAAGACAAAGATTTCGAAATATCAGCTTTCTCGGCTTCTGCTGATGAGGTAGGTGGTGACTATTACGACACCTTACGCATCAATGACCACCTTGTGGCGTTGATCATTGCAGATGTTTCAGGTAAAGGTACAACGGCTGCTTTTCACATGAGCCAAATGAAGGGAATTTTTCACAGCTTGGCACAGCAGCATCTCGACCCTAAAGAATTTATGCAACGGGCCAATCAAGCGCTGGTGTATTGCCTGGAAAGGGGATCGTTTATTTCAGCCTCTTATTTTATTATTGATTCAGCCGAAAAGAAAATAAGATATTCCCGCGCTGGCCATTGTCCGGTATTGTACCTGCGTGCGGGCTCAAAAGAATCTTCTTATCTAAAAGATAAAGGAGCCGCTTTGGGCATGGTAAGAAGTAAGGAATATTGCAATTATGTAGAAGCAAATGAATTTAGTTATGCTCCCGGTGATACCATGGTATTGTATACAGATGGAATCACCGAAGCTAAGAGTAGCAAAGGAGAAGAATTTGGAAACGAAAGATTGGCAAAAGCGCTGAATGAAGTGGCGGGTGCAAACGCGAAGGAAATTGAGGATAATATCATCAAAAGACTTTATGAGTTTTCGGGTACTAAAAATATCAATGACGATTACACGTCAATGACAGTAAAATTTCATGGATAACTTAAGTTGTTAAAAAACCGTTAAGAAAATATGGTCCACATTAAAAGGTTACAGGAAAGCGGAACTGACATCATCGCTGTGATCGGTGAAATTGATGCCAGTTCTTCCATTGAATTGGATCTGGCCATCGCCAAGAGCGTTGGAGAAGGATTTAAAAGAATTTTGGTGGATTGCCATGCCCTGGAGTATATTTCTTCTGCCGGCCTCGGGGTTTTTATGTCATACATCGAAGAATTCCGAGACAAGAAAATCCAGATGGTTTTGTTCGGACTTAAAGAAAAGGTAGTAAACACTTTTGAAATTTTGGGCTTGGCAGAGTTGCTGAATATTCGGGAAAATAAAAATGAAGCATTGAAGTTGGCAAATGAATTATCGGTATAACATAGCATGCAGCCTTTCTAACCTGAAAGGAATACGTGATTTTGTTCGCAACACGTTGAATGAAAATCATGTGCCCGAATTGCAGATCAGTGCTATTGTATTAGCGCTTGATGAAATGTGCTCGAACCTCATGATTCATGCACATCATTGCAACCCCAATCATTTTCTTGAGCTCCATATTAATCATCCCGGCAAGGGCACTTACGTTTTCGAAATTATCGATGATGGCAGTGTATTTGATATTAACCAATTCACGGAGCCGGGCATGGATAGCTTGGTTCATGAAAAAAGAAAAGGCGGCCTTGGCATCCGGTTAGTGAAATCAATCATGGATAAAATTGAATATACTTCAGAAGGTGGAAAAAATATTTGCCGTCTTACCAAGGAGGTATAAAGCATCCACTTTCCACCAAAAAACTATCTTTGCACTTTCAAAATTTCTTAAGGATTTCATGAAGAAGCATTTTATTATTTTTCTACTAGCACTACAGTTTATTGGAGTTTCGGCACAGGATAATAAGAAAGCAAAACCACCTCTTGTTCTTTTCACGATTGATGGGAAGCCTACCCATACCAATGAATTTATTTACCTCTACAAAAAAAATCACAACAACAAGAGTCAGGATTATACCGAATCAAAGATTGATGAGTATCTAAATCTGTTCATCAACTTTAAATTGAAAATAACGGAAGCGCAGAAAAGAGGGCTAGATACAACGGCTAAATTCACGAACGAATTGCACACGTACCGTGAAGAATTGAAAAAGCCCTATCGAGCAGAAAAGGATGTATTGGATAAACTCACTCACGAAACGTACGATCACTTGATGCAAGAGGTTAAAGCGTCGCACATCCTTATTCAAATAAAACCTGATGCCGCTCCCGAGGACACCCTTGATGCGTTCAACAAAATCATTGACATCAAGAAAAGAATTGTTGCTGGAGAGGATTTTGAAAAGCTCGCCAGAGAACTTAGCGAAGATCCTTCTGCTAAATACAATGGAGGAAGTCTCGGATATTTCACTGCCATGCAGATGGTTTACCCTTTTGAAGAGGCTGCCTATCAAACTAAGGTGGGAGATATTTCATCTATAGTAAGGACTCGGTTTGGCTATCACCTTATAAAGGTATTTGACAAAAAGCCATCAAGGGGTGAGGTAGAGGTATCTCACATTTTGATGAGATCAACAAAGGACAATGAAGTTAAAGTTAAGAATCAGATTTTTGAAATTTATGATCAGTTGAAGAAGGGGCGCAATTGGGATGAGCTTTGTAAACAATATTCGGAAGACAGTAATACAAAAAACGCAGGGGGAAAACTGAAACCCTTTGGTGTGGGTGTATTGGCAGCGGTTCCCGAATTTGAAGCCACCGCTTTTGCAATACAAACTCCCGGCGAAGTGTCAGATCCTTTTCAGTCGAATATTGGTTGGCATATTATCCGGTTGGAAAAGAAAATTCCGACACCTGCTTATACTGAAATTGAAAGCTCATTAAAGAAACGAGTGGCGCGCGATGAGCGCATGAAAATATCGGAAGAAGCACTTGCTGTAAAAAGAAAAAAGGATCTGGGGTTTATTGAAAACACCGAAGCCAAAACGAAAGTAATAGCCGCGACTGATTCGAATCTTTTAAAAGGTAAATGGAAATTTACTGGGAACCCCGAGTTGAAAAAATTGGTGTTGATCTCGGTCAATAGTAAAGAGGTGAAAGCAGGGGATTTTATTTCATGGGTTGAGCAACGGCACGCTATAAGCAAACTGACACCGGCTGCCTATATGAATCAGTTATACGAAAGTTGGGCCGAAGAGAAAATCAACGAGGCGGAAGAGGATAAGATCATTAAAGAGAATCCGGATTTTAAATACTTGATTGCTGAGTACAGGGAAGGAATTTTATTGTTTGAGATAATGGAAAAGGAAATTTGGAATAAAGCTTCGGAAGATTCCGTTGGTCAACGCAAATTTTATCAAGAACATGCGAGTAAATACCAAGCAGGCAATCGGATTGAAGCCCGTATTTTTTCTACTACCGATAAATCATTTTTGGAAGAAGTAAAAAAGAAAGTGGTCGATGGTGATACATTGAAGCAAGCCGACATGAAAAAATTTAAATCGGCACAGAACTTTCGAAATTATGAAAAGGGAGACAGCAAGTCGATTGATAAAATCAACTGGGTACCTGGGTTGCAAGAGACTGAAATCGATGGCACGTATTATTTGATAGAAGTAAGGCGATTAGTGGCACCAGGGTCCAAAACATTGGAAGAAGCGAAAGCCAAAGTAATTTCAGACTACCAGGATTCTTTAGAGAAAAACTGGATTGCTTCATTGAAAAATAAATTTAGTGTCGTGCTTAATAATAAAGCGAAGAAAATTGTTGTTGAAGAATTGACCAAAAAGTGAATCGCTTGACGCAAAAATATTCTCGGACGATTGAATGCATAGGAATAATGTTGATTTTCCTTGGCCTCTCCTCTTGTGACTTGATTCGTATTAAGAAGGAAAAAAGCAATAACGACAATAACCGAAAGTCTATCGCGCGTGTAAACAATGCCTATCTCTATGCTGATGAGCTAAAAGGAATTGTTCCTGAAAAAACGACCAAAGATGATAGTGCAGCCCGCATCAATGCTTATGTTACGAGTTGGGTGCGAAAGCAGTTGCTCATCCAAGAAGCATTAAAAACCATCAACATTGACGAAGCCGAAGTTGAACGAAAAGTGCTGGATTATAGATATAGCCTTATCGGTTATGAATTTCTTAACTATTACATCCAGCAGCATCTGAATGATAGTGTTGACGATGTCTCTATCGAGACGTATTATAAGGCACATCTTGATAATTTTATTCTAAAACAAAACATTATAAGAGGTACCTACATCAAAGTATCAAAAGATGCGCCCCGCACTAAACGAATTAAAGATTTGATGTTTTCGTTAAAGGAAAAAGAGGTTAATGAACTGAAATCGTATTGCCTGAGTTTCTCAGCAGCTTACCATTTAGCGGATTCATCGTGGATTGAATTTGACAAGCTTGCCGTTAACTCACCCCTCGCGGAAATTCCTAACAAGATTCAATTTTTAAGGTCTTACAATTATTATGAAACCAGCGATCAGACCTATCTCTATTTCCTTAAGGTGGATGCCTATAAAATTACAGATAACGTTTCTCCCTTGGAGTTCGTAAAGCATGACATTAAAAACATTATTTTAAATAAAAGAAAAGTAGAACTTGCGAAAAAATTGGAAGATGAGGTTTATGAAAATGCAGCTAAACGGAAGGATTTTGAGGTTTTTACTAAGTAGTGGTTTGATTCTGGTTGTCCTGATTTCCAATGTTCAGGGGCAGGATAAGACTGAAACTAAAGACGCTAAAGAAGAAACTGGCTTTGTGCTGGATAAGATCATATGTAAAATCGATAATTACATCGTGCTAAAATCCGAACTGGAAGCTGCTTACCAAAATTATGTGACAGAAGGTAACCCAGGCTCGGATCAAGCAAAATGTGGTTTGCTGAACCGTTTGGTGATGAATAAATTAATGGTTGCAAAAGCGGAGATTGACTCTATTTTAGTGACCGATGCCGAGGTGGATCAAAATACATCTCAACGGATGTCAGTGATTCTGCAAAACTATGGCAACTCAGCGGAGGAACTGGAGCGGCAGTACGGAAAGACGATGGATCAAATCAAAATTGAATTGCGTGACCAGATACGCGAGCAGTTACTTGCGCGCGAGATGACCCAAAAGATTACGAGAAGTCTTGAAATTACACCCGCCGAAGTAAAAAGATTTTTCAACAAAATACCCTCCGATAGTTTGCCGTATTATGATGCTGATGCCATAATCGGACAGATTGTGCGCGTGGCAAAAGTGAGTAGCCAGCAAAAAGAAGAGGCCAAAACAAGGTTGGAAGACTTGAGAAATCGATTATTGAACGGAGAGAACTTTAATGAGTTGGCAAAGAAATATTCAGAAGATCCAAGTGCGCAAGCCAATGGAGGTGAATTGGGTTATGTAGGTCGTGGCGCAATGGTTCCTGAGTTTGAAGCTATGGCGTTCAAAATGAGGAAGGGTGAAATCTCACATCCATTTGAGTCCCCATTTGGGTTTCACATCATGCAACTTATTGACCGAAGAGGAAATGAGTACAACGCGCGGCACATATTGATTTTTGCTATTCCTAGTTCAAAGGATATCGAACAAGCTGGTTCTTTTCTTGACAGCCTTCGAAGAAAAATCGTGAAGGACAGCTTGAAGTGGGACTATGCCGCAAGAACATTTTCGGATGATTCAGAAACCAAAGGACATTCGGGCTATTTTACTGACCCAGATGGTGGTATGGGCGTATCACTAAAATCAATTGACCCTGCGGTCTATCTTACTATTGATACTATGAAGGTAGGTCATATTTCCAAGCCCCTTCCGTATCGCACTGACAGGCAAAAGGAGGCAATGAGAATCATTTATTTCAAAGCGAAAATTGCTCCCCATCAGGCAAATTTGAAAGACGATTGGCATCGAATACAATCTGCAGCATTGGCCGAGAAGAAAGATAAGGCAATCACGAAGTGGTTTGTCAAAGCTCGGCAAGATGTATTTATTAATATTGATCCTTCCTATAATTACTGTAAACTATTAGAGTAACTCTTTTTTACCGGTCAATCTTTTCCCCTTGTACTGGCCTTAATAAAAAGGTATTTTCACAGCCAAAGACTTAATGTATGCCCAGAATTTTTGCTGATGATGTTGAAGCAGCCAATGCGCTCGCACAATCATACAAGGACTTAAAAAATGAGATGGCCAAAGTGATAGTGGGCCAAGATGATGTTGTTCGACTTACGCTTACTGCAGTTTTTTGTCATGGTCATGCATTGCTAATTGGCGTGCCAGGCCTGGCTAAAACATTGTTGGTACAAACGCTGGCGCAGTCGCTTGATCTGCAATTCAAGCGGATTCAATTTACACCCGATCTGATGCCCTCCGATATTGTAGGTGCCGAAACGTTGGATAAAGAGAGGAATTTTCAATTTGTGAAAGGTCCAATCTTCGGCAACATTATTTTGGCCGATGAGATTAACAGAACGCCACCCAAGACTCAAGCCGCCTTACTTGAGGCCATGCAGGAAAATGCGGTGACGATTGCCGGTAATCGCTATGCTTTGCCTCAACCATTCTTTGTAATGGCCACACAAAATCCAATTGAACAAGAAGGAACCTATCCGTTACCAGAAGCACAGCTCGATCGCTTCATGTTTAATATTTTCTTGGATTACCCAACCTACGAACAGGAACTAAAAATTGTGAAAGGAACAACAGCAGATGAAACAGCTACGGTAAACAAGACTATTGCAGCGGATGACATCATTGCTTTTCAACATTTAGTGAGAAGAGTACCTATTGCGGATAACGTGATTGAATACGCCGTAATGTTGACGGGCTCAACTAGGCCTGGTGGTGCTTCCACGTTGGCTAATGAATTTCTTGAGTGGGGAGCTGGCCCCCGAGCTTCACAATACCTTGTGCTTGGCGCCAAATGTAATGCATTGCTTCACGGAAAGTATTCTCCTGACATTGAAGATGTACGCGCGGTGGCAAAGCCTGTTCTGCGTCATCGCATCGTACGCAATTTCAAAGCGGAAGCAGAAGGTGAATCAGTTGACCATCTTATCGACAAACTGATGGCTCAGGTTAAAAAGTAATGCGCGATGCTTCTTGATGAAATTAGAAAGTTATCCCTTCGTTATGCACAAGATAATGTGGCTGCACGAAGATATCTTCATTCAAATCCTGAACTATCTTATCAGGAATACAACACGGCAAAATTTGTAACCAATAAATTGAAAGACTTTGGATTGAATCCTACCGAAGGGATTGCAGGAACAGGAGTTGTAGTTTTAATCGAAGGAAAAGATCCAAACAAGAAAACAATTGCTTTGAGAGCAGACATGGATGCCCTACCCATTTTAGAAGCAAACCCAGTTTCTTATAAATCACAAAACCCAGGCGTGATGCATGCCTGCGGGCATGATGTGCACACGGCTTCACTTTTAGGCACAGCAAAAATCCTTAGCGAAGTCAAAAGCAAATTTGAAGGTACAGTTAAATTAATTTTTCAACCCGGTGAAGAAAAAAATCCGGGTGGTGCTTCGTTGATGATTAAAGAGGGCGTATTGGATAATCCCAAACCCGGTGCAATTATTGGTCAGCACGTCATGCCACTAGTGCCTGCTGGTAAAGTTGGCTTTCGCGAAGGGATGTATATGGCAAGTAGTGATGAAATCTACTTAACGGTAATAGGAAAGGGCGGCCATGGGGCAGCTCCAGAATTGGCCATTGATCCGGTTGTAATTGCTTCACACATTATAATAGGGTTACAGCAAATCATTAGCCGCAATGCAAGCCCCAAACAACCAACCGTTTTAACCTTCGGAAAAATTTCAGCAGAAGGCGCAACGAATATTATTCCTGGTGAGGTCAATATTGCGGGAACCTTTCGCGCTCTTAATGAGCAATGGCGTCAAGAAGGATTGAAAAAAATTGAAAAGATGGCGAAAGGTATTGCTGAAAGTATGGGCGGAAAATGTGAAATTGAAATTTCGCATGGTTATCCCTACCTGGAGAATAATCCAGAGCTGACGCGCAGAATTCGTCTTGCTGCAGAAGAATATTTAGGAAAAGAAAACGTGGTTGATTTGGAACTGACATTAGGGTCTGAAGATTTTGCATACTATTCACATCAAATTCCTGCGTCCTTCTATCGATTGGGAACACGCAATGAGGCTAAAGGAATTACCTCATACGTTCACACGCCAACTTTTGATATAGATGAAACAGCCTTGAGTATTGGGCCCGGATTAATGGCATGGATGGCAGTGAAAGAGTTAATGGAAAGTTAACGCATCCGCCAAATTATTTTCATTAGGATATCTCGTTCACTTGTATCTTTACGAAAGCGAATGGAAGCAAAGCCTGATACATCGTTACTCGTTGAATCCAACTTTCAGTGGAAGTTTTTTTTAAGAGGCACACTTTATTTCCTCATTGGCCTACTCGTTTTTTTGTTTTCTTTAGACCTGATGATTTCTTCTCTTCAACAATTGGGAGCGGAAGTCAACAATACTATTTTGCTAGCCACGTCAAATCCTTTTACGGGTTTGTTCATCGGGTTATTGGTAACCGCCATAATCCAAAGCAGCTCTACGACTACTTCGCTCACCGTTGCTTTGGTTGCTTCGGGATCACTTACGCTGGAGGGTGCCGTACCAATTATCATGGGGGCCAATATCGGCACGACGATCACCAGCACCATTGTTTCACTTAGCTTCATCAATCATAAAAAAGAATTTCGAAGAGCTGTTGCCGCAGGCACCTATCATGGATTTTTCAAAATTATTACGGCATTGATACTTTTTCCGTTAGAATATAATTTTCATTTTCTTTCGAGTTTAGCCCAATTTATAGCTGTTGATTTTTTTCATGAACCCTCTGGTATAACTGGGAATTTCAAAATGCTTGGTCAAAGTTTAAGTTGGCCCGTCAATTTTGTAACTGAAAAAATTGGGAACGGGTATCTGTTAGCCGGTATATCTGTGCTCATGTTGTTTGGGTCGATACTTTTCTTTAGAAAAGTAATTTCTCAAGTAATGGGTCTGGGTTCGCAAGAAAAATTTCAACAGTTCTTTTTTAAAAATCCATATAAATCATTTGGATGGGGGCTACTTACCACGGCCTCAATACGCTCAAGCACCATTACTACTTCTCTTGTTGTACCCCTTGTCGCTAAGAAAATTATAAGACTGAGGCAAGCTGGAGCATTTATATTAGGAGCTAACATTGGCACGACAATCACGGCTTTTATGGCCAGCACATTTAACTCCAATGCAGCGATTAGTATTGCACTTACACATTTCCTTTTCAATTTCATTGGGGTCCTGCTTTTTTTTCGTACCCCCTATCTAAGGGAAATTCCATTTAAAGCAGCAATGGGCTTGGGTAAACTTACCTTGCGCAATCGACTAGTTGGATTTATGTATTTATTATTGGTGTTTTTCCTCATTCCATTTTCACTGATCTACTTTAGCCAGTAAGCAAAGTCAGAGCTGCATAATTTAACTATTCTGTTGTTTTGAAGTTATTTCCTGTTGTCAATTGCTACTTGCCTACTGGTTCTCGTCTACTTTTTTCAACAAATCGTTATATTGCCGTATAGATATCATGGAAAAAATAAAGGATTCTATTTTTAAATTCCTTCGACTGGACAACCTGGTAGGAAGTTTGACAGGTTATCTGGAGACACGTGTTGAGTTAATAAGACTGGAGATACGTGAAGAAACTGCCAGGATCCTATCGTATGCGTTAATGATCGGATTGCTTTTGCTTCTAGGCATACTTTTTATTTTATTCGTCAGTATCGGATTGGCTAATTACCTGAATGACTTTTTTAATAGTTCGTCTTCTGGTTATTGGATCGTTGCTGGGATTTATGGTCTTCCATGTTTGTTGATATTCTTGCTTCGCAAAAACATCAGTCATTATTTTGAACAGTACCTAATTACGCAAGGCAAAAAGAAGCAGAAATAGTATGGAACTCTTAGAAACACAATACCCGGAAAAAAGAAGGCTACTTGAAACATCCAATCGCCATCAACAAGAAATGGAGCGCGAGATAAAAGACATTTCTCAAAATACGGAAAGGGTTTTAAAAAACGCGCTGATTATTGGTGGCGTGCTGGCGCTAACGTACATTGTTGTCAACCAATTGTCATCGTCAAGGAGCAAGAAAAAGAAATTACGAAAGGATAAGGATATTGAAAATTCAGTAAATGAAGAACCAGCGGATGAAAGCCCATCCATACTTTCAAAAATGGGTGATAAAGCACTGAATATGGCAACCGTACTTTTGCTCGATTTGGCAAAGGAAAAACTTTCAGAATACTTGCAACACCGAAAATCAAAAGATGAAGATTCTTGAATCATTGCATGCACAAAGTCAGCAAGGAAAAAAGTCAATTGCTGTATTAATCGATCCCGATAAAATTGTTGATGCAGATCAATTAGAGTCGTTGCTTCGTCTGGCGAATGAGAACTGCGTTGATTATTTTTTTGTTGGAGGGAGCCTGGTAACTACTTCCAATCTTACGAATATCGTTAAGACAATTAAGGATAACATTTCAATTCCGGTAGTACTATTTCCGGGAAGTGCGCTTCAGATTGATCCCTCGGCTGATGCGATTTTATTTTTATCCTTAATTTCGGGACGTAACCCGGATTTGTTGATCGGCCAGCATGTAGTGGCAGCTCCAATTTTAAAAAGCAACAAGTTGGAGATATTACCCACAGGGTACATTTTAGTTAATTCCGGCAAGACAACATCCGTGGCTTATATTAGCAACACGACCCCTATTCCTGAAGACAAATATTCACTCGCCGCCTGTACAGCGATGGCTGGAGAAATGTTGGGATTAAAGTTAATCTACCTGGATGCCGGAAGTGGTGCAGAGAGGGAAGTAAACAAAAAAATGATTAGCACGGTAAGAAAGGCTGTAGATGCGCCTCTCATTGTTGGAGGAGGAATTAACTCTGCTCAGAAAGCTTTGAACGCTCTTGAAGCAGGTGCCGATTTGATTGTAGTTGGCAATGCCCTTGAAAAATCGCCTGAATTATTGACGGAAATTGCAGAAAAAATTTACGACTGGAATCAGACTGTTTCCAAGTAGACCTTTCGATTACTTAATAGGAATTTTTTCAGGTACTAAGATTGCAGCAACGAATTTTCTTCGCAACATGAGCAAATCTTTTTGGGCTTCAAGTTTTGAAAAGTATTTTCCAACAGTCACGCGAAATTTAGGTTGCTGGTATTGAAGGTTAGCATATAATTCAGGAACTTCTTCCTGCATTTTCTTTTTCGTATTCATGGCTTCTTCTTTCTTCTGACCGGAATAGATTTGAATTGTATAGCCATCAATATATTTTCTCATTAGGTTAAAAAGGTCAAGGCTATCCAATACGGCGTCCACTTTTGTATTGACAGTTTTGGTGGGAGTAACAACCACAGGGACCTTTTCTTTAGCCGTGTCCTTCTCAATTTTTACTTCGGTCTGTTCTTCAAATTTCGGTCGGAGTTTTGAAAGATCTTCGTGGTAAAGTTTGTTCTTTTGAGCAACGCAATGAGCGGAAACAAAAAACAAAGTACAAAAAACAATCCCCCAAGTGGCAACAGCCAATTCGTTATTTGCAATTTTTGATTTGTAATTTAACATCATCCCTCGATTACGATACACCTGCCGTTTTTAATATCGTCTTCTACTTTTTTGTATTTAACGTCTTTCAATACTCGTCCATCCGGATATTGCACATTTACTTTGTCATTGCGATTTGCAATTTTCTCAGACTTCACGGGCATCACTTTTTCCTCCGTGTGTTGCTGTTGAGCTTGTGGTTGACCTCCGCCCTGCAATAAGGAGCGTGATTCTTCTTTTTGCTCACGCAACTTCTGACGTTTCTGGGTGTGTGCTTCGTGTACTTCATCAGGTTCTTGTACCGGAATCTCTGCTTTCATTAGGAACGAAATGGTCTCCTCATTCACTTTCGTGATGAACCGTTTGAACGCTTCAAAGCCTTCAAACTTATAAATCAACAAAGGATCTTTCTGCTCATACACTGCATTCTGCACTGACTGTTTCAAATCATCCATGTCGCGAAGGTGCTCTTTCCAGTTCTGATCGATGATATTTAATGTTATCATCTTCTCCATTGACTTTATTAGTTCAGTATTACTGCTGGAAACGCATTTTTTCAAATCAGCAGCTACTCCAATCTGCTTTAATCCATCGGAAAAGGGAACCAGAATTTCTTGAATGGTGGCACCTCTTGTTTTATAAATATCACTAATGATAGGCATCGCCTTTTGAGCGATCAATTTGTTTTTATGCTGATAGTGTTTTAGTGTTTCTTCGTACAGGCGTTCACTAAGAACGGATTGCTCAAGCTTTGTAAACTCCTCTGGGGTGATGGGAAAATCTATTCCTAAAGTGCTTAGAACGTTCAACTTAAAGTTTTCGAAATTATCCCCGGCTTTGGCATTAGCTACAATATCATCGCAGGTATCGAATAGCATGGTGAGAATATCAAGTTGAAGACGTTCGCCAAACAATGCATTTCTTCTGCGTTTGTAAATTACTTCACGCTGCGAGTTCATTACGTTATCATACTCAAGCAGTCGCTTGCGAATACCGAAGTTATTTTCTTCTACTTTTTTCTGAGCACGCTCAATAGAGTTGGTTACCATCGAGTGTTGTATCACTTCACCTTCTTTCAAACCAAGTCTGTCCATAATGCGAGCAATTCGCTCCGGCATGAAAAGACGCATCAGGTTGTCTTCTAACGAGACGTAGAAACTGGATGTTCCCGGATCACCTTGGCGACCGCTTCGTCCACGCAACTGGCGATCAACCCTTCGTGACTCATGTCGCTCCGTTCCAATAATAGCAAGGCCTCCCGCAGCCCTTGATTCAGGAGTAAGTTTAATATCCGTTCCACGACCTGCCATGTTTGTCGCTATTGTAACCGTTCCTGGCTTACCCGCTTCGGCAACAATTTCTGCCTCACGTTGATGTTGTTTTGCATTGAGTACGTTATGCTTTATTTTTTTCATCTGAAGCATACGACTCACCAACTCTGAAATTTCTACAGAAGTTGTTCCCACAAGTACTGGCCGACCTTCGCCTGTGAGTTTTACAATCTCATCAATTACTGCCGTGAATTTTTCGCGAACAGTTTTATAAACCATGTCGTCATGATCTTTTCGCGTTACAGGTCTGTTTGTTGGAATTACTACTACATCCAACTTATAGATATCCCACAATTCACCTGCTTCCGTTTCGGCCGTACCGGTCATACCGGCCAGCTTGTGATACATGCGGAAATAATTTTGCAGTGTGATCGTGGCGTAAGTCTGCGTGGCGTCTTCCACTTTCACATTTTCTTTCGCTTCAATTGCCTGATGTAATCCGTCAGAATACCTCCTACCATCCAGCACACGGCCAGTTTGCTCATCTACGATTTTTACTTTCCCATCCACGATGATGTACTCGGTATCTTTTTCGAATAACGTATAGGCTTTAAGTAACTGATTGATACTGTGTATTCGCTGTGACTTCGTGTTATAATCGCGAATCAATTCTTCCTTTTTCAGAAGTTTATCATTATCAGCAATTGTTGGATCCTTTTCAATTTTGTTTAATTCAGTGCCAATCTCAGGCATAATGAAGAACTTGTGATCTTCACCTTCACCGGTGATCAGGTCAATGCCTTTTTCTGTAAGCTCAACACTATTATCTTTTTCATCAATTACAAAAAACAAAGGAGCATCGGCATTGGGCATTTCCTTTTTATTGTCTTGCAAATAAAAATTCTCGGTCTTTTGCAAAACTGCCTTATTACCAGTCTCACTGAGCATTTTGATCAATGGCTTATACTTCGGCATTGCTCGGTAAGCCCGGAAAAGTGGAAGCCCACCTTCTTTCTCGTTGCCTTCACCTAATAACTTTTTGGCATCATTCAGGTATTGGTTTACTAATTTCTTCTGAGCATCAACCACTTTATTGATGCGGGGCTTTAGATCATAAAATTCATGCTCATCTCCTCGAGGTATCGGACCTGAGATAATTAAAGGCGTTCGCGCTTCATCGATCAACACACTATCCACTTCATCAACCATGGCATAATGATGCCCGCGCTGAACAAGTTCTTCCGGATCACGCGCCATGTTATCGCGCAAGTAATCGAAACCGAATTCATTGTTGGTGCCGTAGCAAATATCAGCCTTGTACGCGTCTCGTCTTGCTATTGAATTAGGTTCATGTTTGTCGATGCAGTCAACTTGCAATCCGTGAAACTGAAAGATAGGACCCATCCATTCGCTATCGCGTCTGGCGAGGTAATCGTTTACGGTTACAATATGCACACCACGCTTAGCTAGTGCATTTAAAAATGCGGGGAAGGTCGCCACTAAAGTTTTTCCTTCACCGGTAGCCATCTCGGCAACTTTCCCTTCATGTAAAGCAATACCACCAATAATCTGCACATCATAATGCACCATGTCCCATGTGAAGAGAGTGCCGGCGGCCATCCACTGTCTGTTCCAATGTGCTTTGTCGCCAACAATTTTTACATTATCGTGCTTCGCGGCCAGTTGTCTGTCAAATTCAGTTGCTGTTACTTCGAGGTAATCATTTTCCTTAAAGCGTCTGGCAGTTTCGCGAATAATTGCAAATGCTCTTGGGAGCACCTCCAACAAAACTTTCTCTAATTCTTTGTTACGGTCGAGCTCAATTTTATCAACCTTCAAAAAGATGGATTCCTTTTCATTAATGTCAAGTTCAGGATGATCTGCAACCTGTTGATGAAGAGAAGCAAGCTCATCGTCAATAGATTTCAGTTTTGCATTGATATACTCCTGAATTTCAAGTGTTTTACTTCTTAGCTCATCGTGAGAAATAGATGTTAGTTTTTCGCCTTCCTTAATGGTTTGCTCCACCAAAGGGGTCATCCGTTTAATGTCTTTTTCTGATTTACTTCCGAAGATTTTGGCGATTAATTTTAGCATGGAAATGGTGTGCGTTAAACGTTATTTAAATTAATGGTTGATCGTTTGTTACCTGACTAAACGGCCAACTAATAACGAGCAGTAAAATTAAGTTTTTTAAGGTGCAATTATAATTCCAAAATGCCTTCAAACACCATTTTGGCAGGCCCGATAAGAAAAATATCGGTAAACGAGCCATCGTGGCTCACCTTGAATTCAACAGAGAGTTCACCACCCAAGGTTTTAACAGCAATAGGGGAAACATAATTCCGAGAAGTGGCGGCCAATGCCGCTGCAGTTACCCCAGTTCCACAGGAAAGTGTCTCATTTTCAACGCCACGTTCATACGTGCGAACAAATATGGAATTGTCTTTAAGCTGCTCAACAAAATTGACGTTTGTGCCAGCTGGCTTAAAAGAGTCGCTGTAACGAATCTTCTTGCCCTCTTCAAAAACCGGATAATTGTTAATTTCAGTAACCCATTTAATGAAATGAGGAGAACCTGTATTGAGAAAAACACCTTCACCGGAATTTTTGATCTCTTTTACATCATTCATTTTCAGGCGCACATTCCCGTTGGACATTATCTGAGCTTCGTGGGCTCCGTCATAGGCATTGAATTTGGCTTTACCATTTACTATCCCCAGTGCCGAAGCTGTCATGACTGCAGCGCGACTTCCATTTCCACAAAGACTTGGTGAGCCATCGGCATTGAAATACATCAAATTAAAATCCAATGAATGATGTTTCTCAATAAGCATGATCCCATCGGCACCTACACCAAATTTTCGGTCGCATATTCTTTTGATTTCATCAGTCGAAAAAGAATATTTCCCTTCGCGATTATCAACAATTACGAAGTCGTTGCCCGTAGCTTGGTATTTGAAAAAAGGAAAATGCATTGAATATTGAACGCGGGTTATTTAAAATTAGCTTTTTTTAAAATTGAAGTATTTGGTGTTGGTTGGATCCTGTTCAAGCCTGCTAAGATCGTTAAACGATAACTCTAGATAAAGCTTTGATTACTTGACTTCTTCGTAATCTACATAGTCGCCACCCTTTATCGTGCTCCGTTTGTCTTTTTTCTGGTTTACATCAACATGAATGCTGCCACCTGGTTTGCGCGGTTGCGAATTTCTATTTTGTGAAGCAGCTCCAATTCGAAAGAAGAACCCTCCAATTTTGGATAAAATGTAAAGCCCTAAAGCAACGATGACAAGTAATCTTAGCATAGGTGATAAACCAATTGGCAAAGTTATTAGTTTCTGGCAATTTCAAGAATTGTAGGTAGTGAAAACGTCCGATATCGGATGATCATTGTTCTAATCCGTTCATAGGTAGTTCGAAATTAGAAGGGAAATGGAGGTTAGAAACATGGCATTGGCATTGCGTAGACTTCTTTTTTAATTTACCTCTATGTTTCGCAATTATATCAAAACGGCCTTTCGTAGCCTGATCAAACAAAAAGTTTATACGGGCATTAATGTCATCGGTCTTGCCGTAAGCATTACAGCAAGCTTGCTGATCGTGTTATATGTAAGGCACGAGCTATCCTATGATAAATTTTTCCCCGGGGCGGATCGGATATACAAGATGGTCTTGCAGAGGAAGTATCCCAATCATGTTACTCATTATTCGGTGATCCCTCACTCGTTCGCTAAAACGATGCAACAAGATTTTCCAGAGGTTGAAGGCACCTTGCATTTATTTGGACCCAACAAAAATTCAGTAATAACTTACAAAGTTAGCGACACAGAAATCAAATCTTTTGAGGAGGATTATTTTTTACAAGCAGACTCTTCGTTCTTTAAATTTTTTGATCTCGACTTAATCAAAGGCGACAAAGAAACAGCGTTAGCTTCTCCCAACCAAGTCATCATTTCGGAAAAAACAGCCACCAAATATTTTGGGAAAGAGGAGCCGATTGGAAAAATACTGGGCGGTGATTTTGGAGACATCAAAGTGACAGGAGTGTTTAAAGATTTGCCAGATAATTCTCACTTGCGATTTGATTTCTTGGCTACTATTGGTGGACGGTTTGCACAATTTCTAAAACGCGATAACTATACTGGCTTTGATTCTCACACTTACATCAAGTTAAAGCCTGGAACTGATGCAAAGACGTTGGAATCTAAATTTCCAAAGATGGTCGATACTTACGCAGCAGCTCATATCGAACACGATTTGGGTAAGTCGTGGGAAGATTATAAAAAAGCAGGTAATGGTTACGTCTATACTTTGCAACCCCTTGCTTCAATCCATCTTGACCCAACTAATCTTGAACTTACGATTACTCCGAGCGGAAATCTAAAATACGTTTATATTCTCTCCTTTATTGCTATACTTATTGTTGTCATTGCCTGCATCAATTTTATGAATCTGTCAACAGCGCGATCAGCCGAACGGGCACGTGAGGTAGGCGTGCGTAAAGTCATGGGATCAATTAGAAGTCAACTAATAATTCAATTTTTGACGGAAGCAATTTTGCTTTCCTTCATTGGAATGATGATAGCAATCGCAGGAGTCTATATGCTTTTACCTAGTTTCAATAATCTGGTTGAAAAACAACTTCAGCTGAATTTTAGCGCCAATCTTATTTTAGCGCTCACTGCATTTACACTGATCGTTGGTATTCTTGCCGGGTTATATCCAGCATTTGCACTCAGTAGTTATAATCCTGTGGTAGTTATGAAAGGCAATTTCTCCGGAAGTAGCAAAGGATCATGGTTAAGAAATGGTCTTGTTGTTTTTCAATTTGTGATTTCAATTGTTTTGATCGTTGGAACAATTGTGATTGGTCAGCAAATGAAGTTCATGCAAAATAAAAACCTTGGATTTAACAAGGAACAAGTTTTAATGGTAAAAAGAGCCTTCGCACTTGATAAAAAGACCGAAACGTTTGTCGAAGAGATCAGGAGGATGAGTGAAACGCAATCGGTCGCCAGTACGAGTTCAATTGTTGGAAATCGCGATGATTTCTTTGGTCAACAATTCCAACCTGAAGGATCTAGTGAAATCCTTACTGTTAAATCAATGGTGATGGACGATGATTTTGCAGGTGTGATTGGTTTTGAACTAAAAGAGGGCAGATTATTTTCCAAAGAGACAAATGACTCACTCAATGTATTGTTGAATGAGACGGCAGTTAAAACGATGGGCATGACCGACCCTGTGGGGCGAAAGCTTTCGCAAGTGAATAATAACCCTGATGGAAGCAAGACGACATTATATTTTACCATTGTTGGAGTGATAAAGGACTTTCATTTTCAATCGTTGAGAGATGAAATTACACCCTTAGTAATTTATGATAAAGAACTTTTTGGAAACCAGGGAGGTAGTGCATACGTAGCAGCACGTTTGAAGCCCAATAAATTTCGTGAGGCGATTAGTAAAATTGAAATGAAGTGGAAAGAAATGGTTCCGGAGCAACCCTTTAAATATGAATTCTTAGATGAGAATTTGAAACAGGGTTATTTGGAAGAACAACGTTCAGGAAAACTCTTTGCAGTTTTCTCGGGCTTGGCCATTGCAATTGCTTGTGTTGGATTGTTTGGATTATCAGCTTACACCGCAAGTTTACGCACGAAAGAAATCGGAATCAGAAAGGTGTTGGGCTCATCGGTGAGTGGCGTAGTGATTTTGTTATCGAAAGATTTTACAAAGCTTGTGATAATTGCGTTCATCCTTGCCGTTCCATTATCCTGGTGGATGATGAATGCTTGGTTGAATGGTTTTGCTTATCGAATTAACTTAGGCGTTGCCTCTTTTGTTACAGCGGGGATTTTGGCACTAGGCATTGCGTGGCTCACAGTAAGTTATCAATCCATAAAAGCAGCGATCGTAAATCCAGTAAAATCGTTAAAGAGCGAGTGATAGAATAGTGGACAAATAAAAAGAGGCTGCCTTTGTTTCGAGACAGCCCCTTTTTTCAGATAAATAAATACCTAGTTTGTTTTTGCCGGTGCAGGTGGCGCTGGTGTAACACCGAGTTTTTTCAGCACCAGATCAGAGATATTAAACTTCTCATCGCTGAACAATAAAATGTCTCCGCCATTAGCTAACTGAGGATTGATAATGAATGTGAATCCATTTTCCTTAGCCACTTCTTCAATTGCTTTACCTATTTTCTTGTAGATTGGATCTAGCAAATCCGTTTGTTTTTTCTGGTAAGAAGACTGAGCATCCTGCTGAAACTTTTGCATGTTCTCCTGTAGCGCAGCGAGCTCTCTTTCTTTATCAGATTTAATAGCATCAGGAGTAGTTGCAGGCATGCCTTGGTAGGCCTTTAATTTTGCCTGGTAGTCATCATATTTCGCCTTCATTTGGTTCTCTAATTGCGCACCATGAGTTTTAAGTTCGCTTTCAATCTTTTTGGCTTCAGGCATTTGGGCCATAATGTAATCCGATTCGGCGTAGCCGATTTTTTGCACCGGGTGATCCGTATTTTGCGCGTTCGCAGTTATCATCAATCCACAAAAAAGCGCGGCTAACAGTGTTCTCATTTTTAAATTGGTTTATTATTTTACTTTATCATTGGGGTCTCCTAGTCCAAGTTCTTCTAATACAAAATCGGTATAATCATGACGCGGGTCGGTATAGATCATCACTAACTCAGCAGCCTTGTCAAACACAATGGCTAGCCGATTGGCTTTGGAAACTTTACTTACTGCGTCAAAGACTTTATCCTGCAAAGGTTTAATCAATTCTTGTTTTTTCAAAAAAAAGAGGCCGCCAAATCCAAAAACCTTTTTCTGGTAGTCCTTTAGCTCAGTTTCCTTCTTTTTTATCTCCGCTTGGCGTTCCTGCTTCATTTCTTCAGTTAGCAACACTTGTTCGGCCTGGTAAATTGAGTAAAGGCCGTCAACTTTACGCTGCATCTCTTGAATTTCCTTCTGCCAAGCCGCTGAGAATGTCTCAATCTCATTCTGCGCCTTCGCATACTCTGGCATCTTGCTAAGAATAAATTCTGAATCGATATACCCGAACTTCTGAGCAAACACAAAATTCAGGCCGAAAAAAAAGGCGCATAGCACAGCAATAGTTCTTTTCATCTTATCGGATTTGTTGTCCAATCGTAAAGTGGAATTGTGTTCCGCTCTTCTGGCTAGCATTAGGCAACGTGTCAAACCCATAAGCCCAGTTCAATCCAATCAAACCAAAAGCTGGCATGAAAATTCTTGCTCCAAAGCCTGCAGAGCGGTAGAGATTAAACGGATTAAAGTCCTGATAATTATTCCAGTTGTTTCCAGCCTCGACAAAAGTGAACGAATAAACTGTTGCAGCCTGACTCGTTACCACTGGATAGCGCAGTTCCATTCCAAATTTATTGTACACAATTCCCCCTTGTATGCCTGTGCTAGCAGCTCCATACCGATCATATAGTGGTGGAGTAACATGGTTATCTTGATAGCCGCGCAAACCAATGATATCCTGACCAAGAACGAATGAATTAAAGCCGCCTGTAAGGCCTGCTCCCCCCATCAAGAAGCGTTCAAAAGGTCCAGGTCCACCGATCTTGTCGTTATAGGTTCCGATATATCCAAAATGAGCTTTGGTTTCGATTACCAAACTACGCCCTTCAGGCTTTTTACTACCCAGCACCTTGATATAAAACTTCGAATCGAACATCCATTTATAGAGTTCAAGCCAATTGTATCTCGTGTTGATATCTTTGTAGTAATCGGTTGAACGCCAGAGAGAATAAGGAGGAGTTAAGTTCAAGCTTAATGAGATAGTCGAGCCCGAGGTTGGGAACATGGGATTATCTATACTATTTCGTGATAGCGTGGTATTGAATATGATGCTATTTGTTACGCCAGTTGCGGGCAATGCACTCGTAACACCAAAATAGTTGTGGTAATTGTATTGTAAGAATGACAATGAATTGGTGAGGGTGAAATAATTATCCGGCCACTCCAGTCTTCGCCCAAATCCAACTGTGATACCACTTTGTTTCAGGTAAGCACTGCTTACATCGTATGTGAGTGATGTCCCACTTCGCCCACTAGGAATCCGTGATATCGAGTGGTTCAAACTAACTGTTAGTGAATTGGGTTTGCGTCCCCCCAGCCAAGGTTCTGAAAAAGAAATGCTATAGCTTTGAAAAGATTTTCCATTGGCTTGCATCTGCAATGACAATCGCTGACCATCGCCAACAGGAAGTGGCCGCCATTTTTTAAAGTGAGGTACATTGCGAAGAGAGAAATTGTTAAAGGAGAGACCAACCGTTCCGACAAATCCATAATATCCGCCCCATCCTCCTGAAAGCTGGACCTGATCATTAGATTGTTCTTCTAGCTTCCACCCAATGTTTACTGTTCCATTGGCGGGGTTAGGGCGTATATCCTGCTCGATTTTTTGCGGATTGAAATATCCCATTTGAGAAAGTTGTTGCTGGGTGCGTATTATGTCAGCCCTGCGGAATTTTTGCCCAGGGACGGTAGTGAGTTCCCTTCTAATAACATGCTCACTTGTTCGTTCATTTCCTGTAATTGTAACTTGATCAATAATTGCCTGATCACCTTCGAAGATTCGCATCTCTACATCGATGGAGTCACCCACAACGGCTACCTCAACAGGAAGCACACGGAAAAATAGATAGCCGTCATCCATGTACAAGCCACTGATGTCTGCACCTCCTTTTGGATTGAAAGTCGTTTTTCTGTCAATTAATTCCTGACTGTAAACATCGCCTCTTTTTATATCAAGCACTTTATTTAGCGTGGCTGCAGCGTAGAGGTAATTCCCTGTCCATGTGATATTTCGGAAATAGTATTTTCTTCCTTCGAAGAGCTTTAACTTCAAGTCAATTGTGCCTGAATTGTGATTAATGATTGTATCGGAAATCATAGATGCATCTCGAAATCCTTGCCCATTGAGGTAATCGATAAGCTTCTTTTTATCTTCCTCATAGTCAGCTCGAATAAACTTTGAACCTTTGAAAATGTTAAGTTTCATGTTGTCGTTAATGAAATGCTTTACTTCCTTCCAACTTGTCTGAAGGCTGGAATCGAAATACTCTTTCACATAACGAGGCTTGAAATCGAATAGACTGGAGAGTAATGTACGATGAATAGTAAGGCGAGCACGTTCGTGAGTTTTCTTCAACTTCTTTTTCAATACTGCTTCCGGCGTTTTTTCATTGCCATCAAAAGTGATGTTGTTAATTTTTACTTTTGATTGAACGTCAACATCAATACGCAGGCGTACACCACCCCGGTTGAGGGTATCTCGCTCCTTTATTATTTTTACTTGGGTGTTAAGAAACCCTTTTTTAACAAAGTGTCTTTTCACCGAGCTCTCTGCATTTCTGATCATGGCATCAGTCACAATTTTTCCCCTGATCAGGCGCATATCTTCTTTTAAAGAAGATTGTTTGCCTTTTGAAAGGCCACGAAAATAAAAATCAGTTAGCCGCGGGCGTTCTGTAAGCCGAACAGTTATGTAAATGTTTGAGCCTTCGATGCGATCGGCTGAAATTGTAACGTCACCGACCAAGCCATGCTTCCAGAGTTTGCGAACGGCGTTAGCAGTTGCGGTTCCAGGTATTTTTATTATATCACCAATCTTTAACCCAGTTAGGGAAATCATGGCATTTTTGTCCAGCACGTTGAGTCCAATTACTTCAATTCCAGCTATTGTATATTCTGTGGGAGTGTTGTAGCTGAGTGACGATGGATTTTGAGCTCCACTCGAGATGGCAGGGGTGCTTTTTTTCCGAAACTGAGCTTGAGCAACAGAAAAAACAAATCCGATGCAATACGAAATTAATAAAATCCTCTTCATCAGGTTCAGGCAATTGGGGTCAACACTTTTCCAAATCTTCGTTCTCTCTTCTGGTAGGCACAAATTGCTTCGTATAGATCTTCCTTCCTGAAATCGGGCCAAAGTTTAGGGGTAATATAAAATTCGGTATAGGCAATTTGCCACAATAAGAAATTACTTATTCTCATCTCGCCACTGGTTCTTATAAGCAGCTCCGGGTCAGGGATACCGTTGGTTTCTAAGTTATCCTCAAATAATTGTTCGTTCACTTGCGTCGGATCGAGCGTTCCATTTTTTACCTGGTCAGCAATTTTTTTTGCGGCTTTCACGATTTCCATTCGACCGCTGTAGCTTAATGCCAACAATAGGTTGAGTCCTGTATTATTTTTTGTCGTCTCCACGGCTTCTTTTAAATTCATTTGACAAATTTTTGGTAAGCTGCTTATCTCTCCAATTAGTTTCAGCTTTACCTTATTTTCTAAAAGCGAATGAATTTCCTTTTGCAAGGTATTTACCAAAAGTTCCATCAGACCATCTACCTCTTCTTTAGGTCTACCCCAGTTTTCGGTGCTGAATGCATAAAGTGTCAGATACTTAATTCCCAATTCACCGCAGCCTTCAATAATTTCTTTAACTGACTGAACCGCATTGCGGTGCCCGAAAATGCGGGCCGCACCTTTTTGTTTTGCCCATCGCCCATTGCCGTCCATGATAACGGCGATGTGCTGAGGCAAATTGCTAAAGTCTATTTTATCCCTTAAAGTAGCCACAAGGGTGCAAAAGTAGCCAAATTTTGCAATTCAAAAATGGGTCTAATTCGGCTAAATGGTAGATGTTTCTAAAACTCAAAAAGTTCTATCGGTAGGGACTTGACGGACAGAGTATGTCATAAAAGGTGTAGGTTAGAGTAAGACCGGTGAAAAAATAATTATCGTAGTCATTCGGATTACCATATTGATAATTTTTGACAGTTGTATTTCCACCTGAAATATTATCTAAATAGTCGAAAAAAGTTTTTCGAACGCCAAATTCAAGGGCAATATAATATTTTGGATTAAGTACATATTTTACACCTCCCCCAAAAGGGATAGATAATTGAACGTTGCTGTATGTGCTGGTTTTTTTGTTGTTACCAGAAATTCCAAAAAGGCCTACCCCTGCGAATAAATAAGGTGTAAACCGAAGTCTCCGTCTATCGTCTCGCCAGTCCAGAAAATGATATTCAAAAGTTGATGATACTTCCAATAAAAAAATATTGAATGAGGCATTTCTCTTAATAGCTGCCGAGTCAAGGGGATTGTGCTTATCGCTAGCAGCTACTTGCCCGCCAGTAATTGCTATGCGTAAGCTAATTACTCTACTTATGTTTGATCGATAAAACACGGTGGCTGCAGGCCTTGAAGTCGTGAGGTCATAAGTCCTCACGATGTCGCCTGTATAGTTAAAAACGCCCAACCCAAAACCGACTTCTGATCTTTGTGAGGGTTGTGCGAAAGAAGGATTAACTAATGCTATTAGTGCCCCCAGTGCTACAAGTATTGAACAACTGTGGAGCATTATATTTTATCTGAATTTGGCTCGATGAAAGGTTGCCCCCAAAATATAGGTGATTTTAAGGGACGTAACCATGTATACATCATTGCTTTTCTTGTTGCCCCTGTTATTGGTAGGGTATTCGGTTCCATACCCGTTTATTATAGGAACAGCAACGCCATTTATTACTACTGGGCTAGTGGACAAACCAGGATTTGGGATTTCATTTGATCTGTAAGACATAGCCTGTGCAAGAGGGTCTTTGAATCTAGTCACATCAACATAATTTCTGCTCACGTCGTCCAAATAATCAGTAAATGTGTAACGGAACCCAATATCCGCCCATAAATCAAGCACCTCATTTAATCTAAAACGCGCGCCACCGCCAAATGGTATTGCCATCTGTATCAAACCATAGCTCTTTATGCCATAATTTACGTCTGTGGGAAGCAATGTCGAGGTATTAGAATTCTGACCTTCGGTTCCAAGTGGTTGAAGGTCAACCCATTTTCCAGCATTAGGGTTAGCTGTGCCATCCAAGAATGTTGTGGGTTCCTGGGCTTGAGGATTATGGAAAAAGACGGCGATTCCACCATATAGATAAGGCGTCCACTTTACCCTACTGATGTAAGTGCCCTCGTTTTCAAATAGATCAAAGTAAGCGGTCACTGACAACTCTTTTATCCTGTTACGAAATGATAGGTTTCTTACTTGATTGAAGTTAAAGGATTCATCGCTTGTTTTCTTGGCCGACTCGGCATCTGAACCTTGTAACGTACCATACATAAATTGCCCAACAAGTGTATACCGCGGCCCAAAACGGTGGGACAAAGAAATGCCAAAGCCTGGTTTGGTAAAGGAAATATCGGTGCTGAACTTACTTGGTAATGGAGATAAATCGCCATAATAATTCATGGCGTTTAGCGAAAATCCCAAAGCTGTATAAATATGTTCCTTGCCAAAGCGCTTCTTACCAACATACGTGGCAATCCGCTTATTATTTCTTTTTATAGCCCTCCGATTAAACTGGCCCATAGATTCAGGCGCAAGGGCCAGACCCAACATCAGCAAAAGCAACGCAAATAACAACTTCCTCATCGTGACACAGATTTAGCCAGACCGCAAAGGTATGAATTTAAAAGGATTTTATCGGATTTCAATTCCTGATATCCAACCCCCAATTCAATTTTTGGCGGAGGGTTTGAAAATAATGTTGACCTTCTAGCTGAATCAAATTTACCTTGAACCGCTCTTTCTTGATTTTAAGCTTAACAGAATCATCGATAGTCTCAAATCGTGAATCTAAAGAGACAAGATATTTTTTACTTCGTCCTTCAATCTGAAATGTGATTTCAGATTTGTCAGATAAAACTATTGGCCTTGTCCCGAGATTGTGAGGGCTGACTGGTGTGATAATAAAACTTTCAGATTCCGGATAAACCAACGGACCACCGCAGCTAAGCGAATAACCTGTAGATCCTGTTGGTGTTGAAACAATGATTCCATCTGCCCAATATGAATTGAGTAACTGCCCATCAACATGAACGTGAACAGTGATCATCGAGGAAGTATCTTTTTTTATGATAGTGAAATCATTCAACGCAAAATTCAAGTTGCCAAAAAGTTTTGTTGATGAAATCAAACGAAGCAAGGACCGGGTGTCTATTTGATAATTCCCATTTACCAGCGACTCAATTGCCTTCTCCGAATCATCTCTACTATTGATTGCGAGGAAGCCGAGTCTGCCAGTATTAATACCAAGAATGGGTACCTCTGCCTTGCCAATATAGGTAACAGATTCAAGCATTGTTCCATCGCCACCGAGCGAAAGAAAAAAATCTAAATTGTTCAGGTTAGCTGTATGATCGAATTGTTTCAACTTGAAATTAGTAAGCCGTGCTGGCTTTACAAACTTCAAAAATTTGTCGGATACCCAAGTCTCTATATTGCGTTGTTTTAAGGCATCCAATACCTTTACCAAAAACCGAGTAGATTTATCTTGAAAATCTTTGCCGTGGATGCCAATGCGCATTCGGTTCACGGTTAAATGTCGAGATATTTTAGCAGCAGATCGAGCCGCTCCTGCTCACCCGAATTCGCTGTGTGCGTCTCTTGATAGCGACCAATAACGCGATAGCTAAAGCGCTCAAGAGTGGCAACAATTCGCGATAAGTCCAATTGATTTATTTTCAATGTGATTTTAATCTTCCCTTTGTCCATGGGGTCTTCAATCATAAGGCTGCTTATCACTTTTGCATTATTTTCTTCCACATAACGACATATCTCTGCCAAAGAATAATCTATCAAATCCATTGACAAGACCAATATTCCTCCAGGCATTTGCACAGCAGCCGTTTGAGCAAAGGAAGCCATGATATCTTGCACTGTGATGACGCCAACATATTTTCCTTCGCTATCAACCACACAAACCATTTGCAGTTTGTGGTTTGCAGCTGTTTTTATGATATCATAAAAATGAGAATCTAACCCCACTGTACAATCTTTTCCGACCAACTCAAAGACGCTTAAATCTGATTCAATGTCATTGGATTCCAAAATAATTTCCTCTGAAATAAATCCTAATAAAAGTCCCTCATTAACCACCGGGAGATAATTGCAGCGGAACTCTTCCATCCACACAATCGCCTTGTGGGCATCATCCGTCACTTTTAGTGGTGGAATCATGTGGTTGATAAGTTCTTCAGCAATCATTTTATTTCACTTCACTAAAAAATCTTCAACGATGTGGTTGAATTTCTCCGAATGCTCCATCATCGGAGCATGGCAACACTTATCAATGAATTTCAATTCCGAATTGGGGATCAGCCGGTTAAACTCATGACCAACCATTGGTGGTGTGATCGTATCGTTTAATCCCCAAACCAGCAATGTGGGAACCTTAATATTTGGTAATTCTAACGCTAAATTATTTCGTTGAGCTGACTTAGCGATAGCAACTATGCGCATGCATTTTGGAATGCTTTTGGTAGTTTCAAAGACTTCGTCAACTAATTCTTTAGAAGCAACCTTGGGATCATAAAACGTGTATGCGACACGCTCGCGAATGTAATCGTAGCTTCCTCTTCGTGGATAGGAACCACCCATTGTGTTTTCAAACAGGCCTGAACTTCCAGTAAGCACAAGTTTGGCCACTTTGGTTGGATTGTTGAGCGTATATAAAATTCCAACATGACCGCCCAGTGAATTACCCATGATGATCATGTTCTCAAGTCTCATCGAATCAACAAATTTCTCTGTAAACTCACGAAGTCCGACCAATCCGGCTTCTTTTATAGGCATCTCGTAAATGGGAAGCATCGGAATGACAACTCGTAAATGTTTTGAGTAGTGATTCACTACATCTTCCCAATTGCTGAGTGCACCAAATAACCCGTGAAGCAGCATCAGCACCTGGCCTTGGCCTTCATCAACATATTTAAACCCCTCTTTTTCCCGGATTATCAACGACATGGGCTATTTATTTTCCGATAAGTACGTAAAAAAAACCGAACCTTAGAACTGCCTGAAGGTTTCTTTGAAAAAAGGCAAAAAATTTCCGAAAAATTCTGAGACGGATTTTGCGAATCCCAATGTTTTGGGATATAGCCATGATCCCTGAGTCCAGTTTTCCGGAAAGGTAAAATTAACTTTCATCGCCAACCAAAAAATAACGCTGGCACAGAACGCATATTTCATTAGTCCAAGTATAGCACCGGCGATAGAATCAACCTTTCCAAGAAAGGTTTCATCCATGAGATGCCTGATTCGCTTACCAATAAAAATTACCAGCACCACGACTACAATAAAGATGATGAAGAAAGAGAGGTAAGGAAGAAACTCAGTATCTGCATTGAAACGTCTATGCAAATAAGCGACACCCCAGCCAGTAAACTTGAAACCAATCAAAACACCAAGCACTAAGGCAGTAAAAAAAAATAATTCAGCAAGAAAGCCTCGTTTGTAGCCAAAGTAAGCTCCAAACGCAAGCAACAGCGTTATTGCAATATCAATTCTGCTCAAAGCGACAATAATTTCTTTACGAGCTCCGAAATCACTTTGCCATCAGCCTGGCCAGCCAGTTGTTTGGTGGCAACTCCCATTACTTTGCCCATATCCTGAGGGCCCTTGGCGCCAACCTGAGCGATAATGTTTTTTACTTGCGACTCTACTTCTTCCTGCGAAAGTTGTTTTGGTAGATAGCGATTAATGATCTCCAACTGAACAAGCTCACGTTTGGCAAGATCATTGCGATTTTCCTTTTGAAAAATCTCTGCCGACTCCTTTCGCTGCTTCGCTGCTTTCATCAGCAATTTATTTTCTGCTTCTGAAGAGATTTCTGCACTTACTCCTTTTTCAGTTTCGGCCAACAAGATCATCGACTTGATGCTGCGAAGCGCTTCAAGCTCTTCCTTATTTTTAGCTAACATAGCGGCTTTGATATCGCTGTCAATTTTTAGTTTCAGGCTCATAGCATTTGTACATTTGTTTTCGCGAAATTAATAGGAACTGTAGAATAATGACACGACTTTCTGTAAACATCAATAAGATTGCTACACTGCGAAATGCTCGCGGAGGCAATAATCCCAATGTTATCCAGGTTGCCAAGGATTGTGAGCGCTTTGGTGCCCAAGGTATTACCGTACATCCTCGACCTGATGAAAGACACATTCGTTTCAGTGATGTTATTGAATTAAAAAAAATTGCGACAACGGAATTTAATATTGAAGGCTACCCTGACGATCGCTACTTAAAACTAATAAAGGAAACAAAACCTGCTCAGGCTACCTTAGTTCCAGATAAGCCGGATACCATTACATCTAATGCAGGATGGGACACCATAAAAAATGAAAAATTTCTGATTGATATCATCACTGAATTAAAAAAATCAGGAACGCGTGTTTCCGTATTTGTTGATCCCGATACAAAAATGGTTGAAGGAGCTAAAAAAGTTGGGGCGGATAGAATCGAACTTTACACAGAACCTTATGCCTCGCATTACCATCAAAATCGCGATGCGGCGATAAAGCCTTATATAACTGCGGTAAAAGTTGCTGAGCAAATTGGACTTGGTATTAATGCGGGTCATGATCTTGATCTGGCTAACTTAAAATTCTTAAAGCAATCACTTCCTCATTTAGATGAGGTCTCTATTGGTCATGCGTTGATTTGCGATGCACTTTACTTTGGATTGGAAAACACAATCCAACTCTATTTACGGGAATTGAAATAGGTTTATCGATGCCCCGGAAGCAAATGTTGAATTCGTCCGAACGTCCACGTTCCTAAAATTGCGGCAAGTAATGTTGCAATTGTGACAACAGATCCAGATCCAATTTGAGCATACAAGGGACCGGGGCAAGCTCCAGTTAATGCCCAGCCGAATCCGAAAATTAAACTTCCAATGATAATTCCAGGGTGAAAATCTTTTTTAGTTTTTTCAATCTTCTCCCCCTCTAACGTTTTTATATTGAATTTCTTCAGCAAATAAATTGAGATTGCCCCGACCGGAACCGCCGTCATAAAAATTCCAAACATGTGGAAACTTTCGAAGCGAAACATTTCTTGAATGCGATACCATGAAATCGCCTCACCTTTCGTAAGAGCTAAACCAAAAACAATTCCAACAAATAAATAGCCAAGGTTTTTCATAGTGAAAGAATAAGAGGAAGAACAAAATGAG
>Ga0302164_10000046_pt1 | contig 63885 bp, 49 predicted proteins | sample I_Fen_E3_1_FD_193500 | JGI IMG/M metagenome (GOLD analysis project Ga0302164, IMG submission 193500) | Peat permafrost microbial communities from Stordalen Mire near Abisko, Sweden - I_Fen_E3_1 | ecosystem: Environmental > Terrestrial > Soil > Wetlands > Permafrost | place: Sweden: Abisko...
ACACCTCTGAGATGGGCTGCTCTATTAACCATTTATATCATTGGCTCATTCTTTATATTTGCTTTTGACGCTTTTATAAAAGCAGAATAAAACTTAAAATCCGGATAAAAGATTTGGCTTAATAGCTAAGTATATCTTTTTCTATAATATTTTATTCTGCTACGACCACATAACATCGACGGTTTGGTTAATTATCTCATTCTGCGTTGCGGGATTCGATGAGCTCGTCCCGATAAATCGGGACTGGGTTGGCTTCGCCGAGCTTATCCGCTTAGACGGGATCGGTTGCCTTCGTCAGCCCTGACACAGAAGGTAAATCATACCTACTACAGGGCCGTTATAAGACGGTTCTCCTGCCGAATTATTCAATTGAAATCCACAAAAGAACAACCGAACGGGATTGTTAATTGATGATATAACTGTAACATTTATTACATTTCTTGATCGTCAGTCGAGATTTCACCTATCAAAATCATAAGTTAGATCGACATTATTATGGTCAAATGCGGAGTATTAGATTGAGATAAAATCGTTAAATTTATTATGTTTTTCAGACAATTGGATTATGCGAAAAACGAATTTAGTTTACATTAAATTCTTTATCTTCATTGCATTCGCTTCGGGAGTGCTAATAAAATGTGTTAATACTGAAGGAATCCTAATAATAAAAGGAAAAGTTTTAGATGAAATCACAAAAACGGGAATTCCCTGGAAAAATATAATTGTTCAGGGAGTAGTAGATAGCGATAATAAATCAGAACCAATCGAAGCGGGTCAATTCTCAACTGACAGTTCAGGTTGTTTCACATATTCATTGAAAAAAATTAAAGGTGCCTATAATTACAATTTTTGTTTCATCGGTAATTCAGATTATCCTGTCACAGTCAATAAAATGACACTCTTCGACCTTGAAAGAAATGCAAAATATATATTCTTTTCCCTAAGCAAATTAGTAGATCTTACCATAAAAATAAATAGAAAAAGTAAAAGACCTGTTTGCGATACCCTGCATCTAATTTGGGAATCGAATGGAATTTATGGATTGTCCCTATATCCCTATAAAATAAATAACTATGGAAGAACAAATAACTCCTTTGGACTTATATCAGACAGAGATTTATGGTGGATAGGTGGAAATGTTAATACTACTATCAATACCAGAGTTTTTGCAGACAAAAAGACAAAATTAAGCTGGGAGCTGTACCGTAACGGAAAGAGAACGGAATTCGAAGACACAATAACATGTAAAAGAGATTTAGCAAACGTTGTCTATTTTAGATATTGAGAGAATAGAAAGTATTGAGTGTTTCCCGTGCTTCACTCATTGCGACCTTAGATAAAAAAGTTATGAAAACGTGTAATCCTGCCGACGGCCTCCATTCGCTCAGCGCGGCACCGCGACGCTGACGGCAACTCAATTAAACCGCCGGGCCGTCAGACTGTCTAATAACTAAAATTAAGTCTCCCAGAATTGATTATTTGATGAATTGTTTGGATAGGTACCCAAGGATAAGAAGCGTTCAATTTAGTAATTAGACAGACTCCCGTAAGCGGTTATTTAAATAAGCAGAAAGATCTAAAATAATTCTAAGCAGATTTATGATTAATATTGAACTTGAAAAATTGAAACCTAAAATAAAACAGAACATTTATGAAAAATATTTTTGCTACACATTATTACGATACTTCAAAAATAATGCATTCTAATCAATTAGAAGGTCTGGAACTTGCAGGGTTTACTCGTCGATTTTTTGCCTTATTAATTGATTTATTTGTACTTATTATAATCTTATATGTAATTGGAACAATACTTGACTATTTTGGATTAATCAATTTTGGTCTTAAAATTGGAATTATTTCCAGCAAAACCATTAATAATATACCCAAAATAAATAATGATACACATATATATATACCTGAATATTTAAAAATAATATTTAAATTATTAATTCCTGTTTTATATTTTGGATTAATTACATGTTTTACAAATGGTTATACATTTGGTAAACGTATTTTTAGGATTAGAATTGTTTCAACTAATCATAAGCATTTAACTCTTTGGCATTCAATAGAAAGATCATTAGGTTATTATGCTTCATCATTAGAATTTGGTTTTGGATTTTTGCAATATTTTATTGATTATAATAGACGTACAGTTCATGACAGGATAGCAGAAACAATTGTTATTAAAGTTAATAAATTGGGAAAACTTAAATAAAAACAATCAAAAGAATTATAAAACCGTTAACGATACTATTGTGGACAGTCGAGGTTTTGCATGCTTTAAACCTTAAATAAATTAGTGTGAAATATTTAACAGAATATTAAGTATAGATTAACAAATATTTGGGAGTCTTCTGTCTCATTATCGTTCAAATTCGTTTATTTCTTGCTATAACGTCAGAATTGATGAGAAGTTTTTGTGCAATTTACGAGTCATTTTTTCTTTCTCTAATAATCTGTATATGAGTTAAATTGAAAATGTCGGGTAAATGCCGTGTGAAATTCGAATCAATTCATTGCTTACTCGGATTATAACATCTAAAATTGTTCAGAAATATAAAAACGATGCAACAACCAGAAGTGGGAATAAAAATTGCAGAATTAAGAAAAGCAAAAGGGTTTACTCAGGAAGAGCTTGCTCTTAAATGTAATATAAATGTCAGAACTATTCAAAGGATTGAGACAGGATCAGTAACCCCTAGAAGTTTCACATTAAATCTGATATATTCTTGTCTCGATTTTAAAATTGAAGAAAAACCAATTACAAATAAATTCAAATTAAGTTTCAACCAATTAATAAATGGCGATTTCGAGAACATATCATCACGAAAACTAATCAATAGCTTTATTAAATATGCATGGATTTCTGGAATAATTTATTTTTTACTTGGTTTCGGTATTGCTGGCCTGGATTTTCTTCGAAGTAAAGACAACTTATTTATTACAGGGAAAGTTATTTATATCATATTTAAACTATTCATCATTATTTCAGCCTATTATTATTTTGGTGGATTTGTAGTAATAGGCAGTAAATTGAAAAATCATGTTTTAGTTATTTCTTCCTTAATAACTATTTTTGCAATAGCTCTGTTTTCATTTTATGATATTATTTCTCTATTCTATAATTCAATTGAAAAACAAACAATTGATGGAGGTAAGTCCATTACATTTGGAATAATTGGAATTGTTTTTGGGATTGGATTAATCAGGTTGAATAAATATTATGGTTCATCGGCTTCATTGGCTGGTTTCTTTAATATTATTGAAGGATGCTTCTTTCTAACTCTTATTTTATGGTTCGTTGGAGCCATCTTGACCATTCCTTCCGAAATATTTGAAATCATCATTTTATATAAAGCTTATAAATATCCCAAATTGTTGGAAAACAAGATTGTGTAGTTTAACTACGATAGAAATATCTATTTTTTTATGTTTAGAATATTATTAAATCACAAACACAATGAATAAACAAAAATTATTAATATTTATTTATGTCATCATTGTGACAATTTTAATTCCCTGCACTGTTTATCCTTGCACAACTTTTGTGCTTCGTCAGGGAGATAGGTTGATCTTCGGACGCAATCTTGATTGGTATTCCGGAACTGGGCTGGTCATGGTTAATCCAAGGAATCTTGAGAAGGTTGCACTTGTAAATTCTTCAGAAAAACCTGTTAAATGGGTCTCAAAATTCGGAAGTGTAACCTTCAATCAGATAGGAAGAGAATTGCCATTTGGCGGGATAAATGAAAGTGGGCTTGTCGTGGAACATATGACGTTGGATGAAACAGTATATCCTTCCAAAGATAACCGTTACGTTATAGGAGCATTTCAGTGGATTCAATTTCAATTGGATAATTACTCAACAATTGAAGAAGTGATAAATAGCGACACATTCCTGAGAATTGAGGATAACAGCAAAATTCACTTCTTAATTTGTGATCGTTTTGGAAATTCAGCAACACTAGAGTTCCTAAACGGAAAGATGGTGTGCCATACTGGTAAGGATCTTCCTGTTCGGGCTTTGGCGAATAGCACATATGAAGAGTCGGTGAGTTGTTACAACAATAATAGCGACACACAATCGAATCCTTCGCTTTTTCATTTTTGTACTGCCGCAAAGCAAACAAATCCTGTCGATCCTTTAACTGATGAATCGGGTATTGATTACGCATTTCATACTTTAAATATGGTTAGCCAGGTACTATTTACTAAATGGAGTATTGTATATGATATCACGAATATGCGTATATATTTTAAGGTTTTTGAAACCCCGATAATTGACGGTGAAAAAAAGATATTCACAAAACAACCGCCGTACGATCCAATAACAAAGGTTATAGATTTTAAAGGGTTGGATTTCAACTGTTCTGATATGGTAAAAGTATTCGATATCAATAGTAGCCAGGACAAAGCCGTGAATCAGTACTTTATTCCTTATTCAACTGACATTAATAAAGAATTCATTGACAAGGCATTCACATTCTACAAGGGATGGGGATTAAATATTGAACTGAAAGAAGACGAATTAAACTCTCTGGCAAAATATCCGGAATCATTTAAATGCTTTGTAAGCAAATAATTGGATTGTGATACACAGTTAAGGATTTCTGGAATGATTATTACCATATTACTTTCAATTTTCTATAATTTGCTTTCACTTTGCCGTCAGATACATTGTAGTCTGCAGGAGTTAAAAGAAAATAGACATAAAAACAAAACATAGTAAAGCGAGAAAATTTTTAACTTAACCTACACCTGATAACACGGACGGTTTAGTTAATACCCCCATAGGCGTGACAGGTTGCTTTCGGTGAGCTCTCCTGCTTAGGTGGGATCGATTGGCTTCGCCGACTTCTAACTAAAAGAATTACATCCTCTAAAGTTTAAATTTGACCGCTTATGATGAATATTATGACATCAACAAAATCCACCATTATGAAAGGGGGAATTCATATAGCTATTTACTTTTTGACTTCATCCTTCCTGGTCGCTCAAGTTTCAGACTATACTCACAGTGATTCAAAATCCTCAGCTAACTTAAAGCAATTTATATAAAATATAAAAACAAAATAATTAACTTTAATCCGGGGATGTTCGTCTTACAGTGTAAACTTATTTTGTGATGAGTACATGATTGAAGTTGGACAGATAAAACAGGTCTTTGATCTACGCTATCCTTTTAAAGAGATCATTCAGGCTACATAAATGTTGGAAAGGACACGAAAAGGAGATTTAGTTATAACTTTAGAGTATAATAACAAGACCATAACTGATAATTAGTAATTAAGAAAAATCAGAGAATGAATACTAATAATAATACTACGGTACCATTTTCTCAAAAGCCACTCAGGTTATGGCCTGGTGTGGTCATTGTAATATTACAGTGGTTGGTCAGATTTGTTATCCCTGCTTTGGATCCAGGTACTATTGCGTACGGCATTTTTGGCGGAGTTCTTTTAGGTCTGGCTATCGTTATATGGTGGGGCTTCTTTAGCAGAGCGCCACGATTCGAGCGATGGACAGCTATTGTTCTGATGATAGCTGCTCTTGCAGCAACTTCGCAGTTCATTCACAAGTCTATCGGAACATCGATGATGGGAATGATGTTCGTTGTATATTCTATCCCGGTATTATGTCTTGCTTTTGTAGTTTGGGCTATAGCCGGGCGATATCTTTCCACCGGATGGCGACGTACAACTATGTTCGCTACCATCTTGTTGGCATCGGGATTCTGGGTATTTCTGCGCTCAGATGGAATGGATGGACAAGCCCGTCATTATTTTGCATGGAGGTGGGCGAAGACAAATGAGGATCGCTTGTTAACTCAGACCAACGATAAGTTAATAACAATTCCATCAGATTCATCAGCTATGGCAAAAAAAGCAGAATGGCCAGGCTTCCGGGGAATTAATCGGGATGGAATTATTCATGGCGTGCAGATCAGAACTGACTGGACTAAATCGCCACCGGTTGAGATGTGGCGAAAGTCTATCGGGCCTGGTTGTTCTTCCTTTGCAATCCATGGTACTTTAATATATACCCAGGAGCAGCGTGGCGAGTACGAAATGGTTACCTGTTACAATCTTAATACTGGTGAGCCTGTATGGCGGCATAGCGATAAAGCCCGTTTTTGGGACTCACATGCAGGAGCGGGTCCACGTTCAACGCCGACCCTTAGCAATGGTCGCGTATACACTTTAGGTGCATCAGGAATTCTGAATGTGCTTGATGAACGTAATGGAACTGTTGTGTGGTCACGAAGTGCTGCCGCTGACACTGATGTAAAAATACCTGGCTGGGGCTATACGAGCTCGCCTTTGGTTGTTGACAGTTTGGTCTTCGTTGCAATAGCTGGCAAACTACTTGCTTATGACCTTATTACCGGTCATCAGCGCTGGGCAGGTTCCGATGGCGGCGAAAGTTACAGCTCACCGCAATTATTTACTATAGATGGCATCAGGCAGATATTATTTTTGAACAAAGCAGGTGCGACCAGCTACACACCGGCTGATGGCAAGATACTTTGGAATCTTTTATGGACCGGAGGGCACATTGTTCAGCCGGCATTGATTAATAACAGCGATATCATGGTCAGCGAAGGTGATATGAAAGGGATAAGGCGTATCTCCGTAAAAAACGGAGCCGGCGGTTTGACTTCCGAAGAGCTCTGGACATCGGACAAGTTGAATCCCTACTTTAACGACTTTGTCATTCACAAAGGTCATGCATATGGCTTTGAAGGCCCGAGTCTCGCTTGCATCGATATAGAGAAAGGCAATCGTCAATGGAAAGGAGGACGCTATGGAGGTCAGATTATCCTGCTGGCTGATCAGGATCTGTTGCTTGTGCTTTCGGAAAAAGGTGAACTGGCATTGGTTGAAGCAACCCCCGAACAATATAAAGAACTTGCCCGGTTCCCCGCAATTAAGGGCAAGACCTGGAACCATCCGGTACTGGTTGGAAATGTTCTGTTAGTCCGAAACAGCCAGGAAATGGCAGCATTCCGCTTATCAGTACCATAGTTGAGGCTAAGGAAGATTATGCAGGTCATAGAATAGCCAAAGATATTTATTTGATCATAAATGGAACAAGCATATATAGAAGAGAAAACTTTTGATAAAATCAACTTCTCCCAAAATCCTCTTGAAAAAGGGGAATATGAATCATGCTCATTCTTAAGCTGTGATTTTTCAAATTCAGACATGGCCGATCTTATATTTATGAAATGCGAGTTTGAAAACTGTAACCTGAGTTTGGCTAAGTTGACCAAGACAGCCTTTCGTGAAGTCAGGTTCAGGAACTGCAAAATGCTCGGACTTCACTTCGAAAACTGTAATGAATTTGGTTTGTCGGTTAATTTTGACAATTGTAATCTTAATCATTCTTCTTTCTATAAAACAAAGCTTAAGAAGACAATTTTTAAAAGAATAAAACTTCAGGAAGTCGATTTCGCGGAATGTGATTTAACCGGTTCCGTATTTGATGACTGTGACCTGATGAAAGCGATATTTGAAAATACTATCATTGAAAAATCTGATTTCCGAACCTCTTTCAATTATTTAATTGACCCTGAAAAAAACCGTATCAGAAAAGCCAGATTTTCAATAACCGGAATTGCAGGCCTTTTGGATAAATATGATATTGATATAGATTTCAAAAATTAAAGTATCCGCAGAATTGAGACCTAGAATTGAGATGTTGTCTGAAAAGAAATTTGTTGGGAAACGGATTAAAATGTCTTTTTCTGATAATAAAACCCATGAATTATGGCGGAGCTTTATGCCTGGACGAAGACAGATTAATAACATTATTGGTATGGAATTATACTCAATTGAAGTTTACGAAAAGTTGTACTTTGATAATTTTAATCCCAAAAGAGAATTTGATAAGTGGGCCGCAGTTGAAGTAATGAACTTTGACAGGGTTCCTGATGAAATGGAAACTCTTAATTCGCCCCGAGGACTTTACGCCGTTTTTCAATATAAAGGAGCCGCAAGCAAAGGAGCAGAAACATACCAGTATATTTATGGAACCTGGTTACCTGAATCTGATTTTTTGCTTGATAACCGACCTCATTTTGCGGTAATGGGAGAAAAATATAAAAATGAAGACCCTGATTCGGAAGAAGAAATGTGGATTCCAGTAAAAAACAGATAAATTATTAACCTGAAAGATTAAAAATTATTAAAGATGAAATTAAGAAATCTATTCTGTACGATCGTAGCCATTATGATGCTCTTTCTGCCGGCTAATGCACAAAATAAAGACAAAGCCATATTTACAGTCGCCAGGCCAGGGTTTTATCAGAACTCTATTCTGAAAGATGACCGGGATGTAAAAGAACAGATAACTCCTCTTAAAGAGAATAAAGTATTTGGTGTGGATATGACGAGTTACCAGCTCCCTAATAAAATTGAGATTTACAAAAATCAACAATGGCATAATCCACCTGTATCACAGGGCAATACAAACACCTGCTGGTGTTTTTCAACTACCTCTTTTCTTGAATCGGAGGTTTACAGACTTAGCAAGATTAAGGTCAAACTTTCAGAAATGTATACCGTTTATTGGGAGTATGTTGATAAGACCCGTGAGTTTATTCAAAAAAGGGGTAGCTCGGCGTTCGAAGAAGGATCTGAAGCAAATGCTGTTACCCGTGTTTGGAAGAAGTACGGAATTGTCCCTGAATCAATCTATTCAGGGCTGCCCGTAGACAGAAAATTTCATAATCATGAGGCCATGATTACTGAAATGAAAGCTTACCTCCAGTCACTAAAAGCCAATTCAGCATGGAATGAAGAGACAGCAGTAGCAACAATAAAATCGATCATGAGCCATTATATGGGAGAACCTCCTTCAGAAATCATGGTCGATGGGAAAAAGATGAACCCGCTACAGTATCTTCATGAGGTAATACGGATCAATCCTGATGACTATGTCGACATACTATCATATGAACAGGAGCCGTTTTATCAGCATGTGGAATATAAAGTTCCGGATAACTGGTGGCATAACAAAGACTATTGTAATGTTCCTCTTATTATTTTCATGGAGACCTTAAAAAAAGTTGTGCGGACCGGGTACACAGTTAGTATCGGAGGGGACGTTTCAGAACCCGGCTTTGACAGGAAGACACAATGTGCGGTTGTTCCCGATTTTGATATTCCGTCAGCCTATATAAACGATGATGCGAGGCAGTTCAGATTCTCAAATGAGACAACAACAGATGATCATGGTTTGCATTTGGTTGGATACCTCGAAAAGGACGGAAAGGACTGGTATCTGATAAAAGATTCCGGTTCAGGTTCTCGAAATAATGACCCGGCTGCCGGAGAATTCGGTTATTATTTTTTCTCTGATGATTATATAAAACTGAAGATGATGGACTTCATGGTACACAAGGATGCTGTTAAAGATCTTTTAGAAAAATTTAAATCAAACTAATATTATTCATATGAAAACACAATCATCAAGGAGAAAATTTCTCCAGAAATTAGGGGGTACAGCGGTACTATTATCAGCAGCCCCATTATACAGTTTAGCATCCCGTGAGAAAATGGAAGAACATATTATCGCTTATGGCAGGGATTTCTCTTCTAATGATAAAATAAGGATTGCAGGGATTGGAATGGGCATTATGGGCAACCATGATATCGATACAGCTTTAAAAGTCCCGGGAGTTGAATTAGTTGCTGCCTGCGACCTATATTCAGGAAGGCTTGAGAGAGTTAAGGAGAAATATGGAAAAGATATCTTTACAACTAAAGATTACAGGGAAATTCTTAATCGTAAGGACATTGATGCCGTAGTAATTGCAACAAGCGACAACTGGCACTCAAGGATATCGATTGATGCCATGAATGCCGGGAAGGCTGTTTATTGTGAAAAGCCTATGGTGCATAAACTTAATGAGGGTCTCGAAGTTATAGCAGCACACGATAAAACCAAAAAAACAATGCAGGTTGGAAGCCAGAGAGTCAGCAGCATTGTTTATCGCAAAGCCAAAGAATTGTATAAAACAGGTATAATCGGAAAGTTGAATTGTATTGAGGCTTCATTCGACAGACAGGACGCTCTCGGTGCATGGGAATATACTATGCCAACTGACGGATCGCCTCAGACAGTTGACTGGGACAGGTACATTTCTGGCACACCTAAGATGCCATACGATGCCAGGAAATTTTTCTGGTGGAGGAATTATCGTGATTTTGGAACAGGCGTTGCCGGTGATCTTTTTGTCCACCTGTTATCAGGAATTCACTTATTGACCGATTCAAAAGGCCCTGAAAAGATATTTGCTACAGGTCAGATCGCCTATTGGAAGGACGAGCGAGATGTTCCGGATATAATGGTAGCGGTAATGCATTACCCCGAAGTAAAAGAACATCCCTCATTCGAGGTGATGTTAAGGGTGAATTTTGTTAGCGGAAACGGAGAAAAGTCAGTGACCAGGTTTATTGGCAGTGAAGGTATTATTGAAACGGTTGATGACGGATTTGTTATAAGTAATAGCATCATGTCGAAGGCTCCGGGTATCGGAGGATGGGATGCCCTGGATACATATCCCAAGGCTATGCAGGAAGAACTGTTGAAAAGATATAATCAGAAATACTCAAAAGCCGAGCAGGAAAGACCTGTGAAACCCGGTACAAAGTATTCGCCTCCTGAAGGATACGATGAACATCTTGAGCATTTTGCAAATTTCTTCGAGGGAGTCAGATCAGGCAAACCTGTTGTTGAGGACCCGGTATTCGCCTTCAGGGCTTGTGCTCCATGTCTTGCATGCAACGACAGCTATTTCCAGAAAAAAATATTAAACTGGGATCCTGTGAATATGAAACTGGTCTGAGTAATTTGATTGATTCTGGAAGGGTCATGCCATGGCATGACCCTACATTATCATATTACATTAATTGTAAGGACACGCCATGGCGTGTCCTTTTATATTCTTGAAATAATTATTTGTTATAAGGAGCAATTACCTTATTCACGAGTGCTATTGGAGAGCCTTAATTCCATCGGGTTCACTCAATTTTTCGCCTTCATATTCAACATCAATCTACCCTCTATAATTTGAGTCTGGGATAATTTCTAGCCAAATTGAATTTTATTTGACTCGTGTTATTGTCTTTCTTAACTTTATCAGAGTGAACTACTAATATGGCAAGTCTCATCCCCGGTTACGAATACGACATCTTCATCAGCTACCGTCAAAAAGATAACAAACACGATGGATGGGTAACTGAGTTTGTCAATAATCTAAAGGGGGAGCTCGAGTCTACATTTAAGGAAGAGATCAGCGTTTATTTTGACATTAACCCCCATGATGGATTGTTAGAGACCCACGATGTAGATGCTTCTCTGAAAGAGAAACTGAAATGTTTGATTTTCATTCCCATAATATCACGCACTTACTGCGATCCAAAGTCCTTCGCCTGGGAGCATGAGTTCAAATCATTTGTTGAACAGGCTTCTCAAGATCAGTTTGGGTTGAAAGTAAAACTGCCTAATGGTAATGTTGCAAACAGAATTCTCCCTGTTCGTATTCATGATCTGGATAATGATGATATGAAACTTTGTGAATCGGTTTTGGGAGGAGTTCTCAGGGCATGTTGTTGAAGATGCTGTTCTCGGCAATCATGCAGCAATTGCGTGCCACATGGCAAATGAAGCCTTTTTCCGTCAGAATACTGTATACTGGGACGAAAATTCACATTCAATTAAGTGAGGCACAGAAATGTCATGACATATCCTGCTATACTTTGGACCAAAAAAATTTGTTTTTTGCTTTAAGGTGATATAATTTTACTTATGCCACAGTGTATTTGAAAATCCGATTAATTAAAAATAACAACAATCTCATTTCCAATAAAAAAAGGAGGTACTACTTATGAAAAACAATCTGACCAGACGAAAATTTTTACAAACGGGTGCTATGGCAACCGGTGGTATGCTGGCATCAAGAGCCATTCAGCTGAATGCACAACCTTATAGTTCTTCAACTAAACCGGTAGCCCCAAGCGACAAGCTTCGGTTTGGAATAATAGGTATTGGCATGGAAGGTTCCGGCCTGCTATCAGGGACTATGTCTTTGCCCGGAATTGAATGTGTCGCAGCAGCTGATCTTTATGACGGAAGGCATACTCTTGCAAAAGAAATAACAAATAATCCAAAGCTTTACACAACCCGCAAATACCAGGAGCTGCTCGACCGCAAGGATATCGATTGCATAATTGCTGCAGTACCCGATCACTGGCATAAACGTGTAGTTGTGGATGCCTGCAATGCCGGGAAAGATATTTATTGTGAGAAGCCTATGTCGCATACCGTTGCCGATGGTTTTGCCATGGTCGAAGCTGCCACCAGAAACAAACGCATTGTGGAGATAGGATCTCAGAGGGTAAGCTCCATGCTTTGTGAAAAAGCACGGGAGCTTTATAGCAGCGGATCGATCGGCGATATTGAACAGGTTGAGATTACACTTGGTCGCAATGATCCCACCGGAGCATGGGAATATCCTCCTCCACCTGACTTGTCTCCAACTACTTTAGACTGGGATACCTGGCTTAACGATGCTCCTAAGATTCCATTTAACAAGGAGCATTTCGCACGTTGGCGCTGCTGGAAGGAATATGGTACAGGTGTCGGAGGCGATCTCATGGTTCATCTTGTAAGCGGTATGATGTTTACACTGGGCTGGAATGAAACTCCACGTTCAGCAACGGCCCTTGGTGGTATCTTTCGATGGAAAGATGGCAGAAACATGCCCGATTTACATGTTGTGCTGTTTGATTATCATGGTGTCCCTGTTTATTGCAGGTTAGGTCTTGGAACTGAGACTCCTGAACTGGCCCGGTTTATGGGTCCGAAGGGAATTCTCGATGCAGGTGAGTTTAACCTCCGGTACGCACCACAACCCGGTATTGATCTGGCTCCAAGTTATTATGCCGGCGGATTTCCACATCAGTTGCGAGCTGAGTACGAAGCCAAATGGTACAGTGAACATGCTCCCAAATTAGGGAAAGAACCTATTTATGATGAGGTGAACTATCGTGGTCATGACTGGGACGATATGAATCCCCATATGTGGAATTTCTTCGAATCGGTTAAATCACGCAAGCCTGTTGTTGAGGATGCAGTATTCGGGAATCATGCAGCTATTGCCTGTCATATGGCAAATGAAGCTTATTTCAGTAAGAAAACAGTTTACTGGGATGAGGCAACACACTCAATAAAGAGCTAGGTTACAGACTTCTCCGGGAAATAAATTGAACTTAAATGAATATAGGGACATGCCATCGCATGTCCCTATTGTATTATTTGTTATAGGGAGCAATGACCTTTTGCACAAGAGCTATCGAGGCTTTCACTCCTTCATCTTCACTTAATTTATTGCCTTCATATTCTACATCAATATAACCTTTAAAGCCTGAGTCAGCAATAATCTTCATCATTTTTACATAATCAATAACTGTCTCATTTCCTTCCTGGTCAAAATCATGGGTTTTTCCACTTACTCCCTTTGCAAATGGCATCATGTCTGTGACTCCCTGGTAACGGTCATATTCATAAAAATTTCCAAGATCAGGTAAGGTACCGCAATTGGGTCTGTTTACTGCTTTCATAATTTCGGATAACCATTTTCCGATCGAAGAATTACCTCCATGATTTTCTACAATTACATTGATATTATACTTTGCAGCATAATCCGATAACTTTGTCAGACCATCAATAGCCGCGAGTTGAACCTGTCCCATTGTTCCTCTTCCTGCAGCATTTACTCTTATTGAATGACATCCCAGGAATTTGGCCGCTTTAACCCACTTATAATGGTTTTCAACTGCCTTCTGCCTCACAGCCAAAGAGGTATCTGCGAGATTACCTTCACCATCAACCATTATAATTAAACTTTTAACACCGTAGGTATTACATTCATCTTTTAATTTTGCCAGGTATATAGTATCTTCAGATTTACCTTTGAAAAATGATGAGACATACTCCACCGCATCCAGATTGTATTTGGTTTTTGCTATTTTCGGAAAATCGAGGTTCGTCATTTCACCTTTTCCCAATGCACGATGAAACGACCATTCTGCGAGTGAGATCTTAAATCTTTGTCCCTGACCGAATGAATTGCAAATAGAAAATCCTGAGAACAGGATTACGCACAAAAACAGTTTAATTTTCATAAGTATCAAATATTTTAATTTGGAATGAGAACTTTTATTATTATAATTCAATATGGCTCTTATTAATGCTTTATGGGTTACAGGCCTAAACATTGGAAGAACATTTCAGTACAAATATATGAAAGTAGGTCATGAAATTTATGGGTTGTTTAAAAAAAATAACCTTCATGAAGCTTAGAGATTACTCTTAAAATCGCATCTGCAGCTGATGCTGGCATTAATTCGAAATTTCTAAATATTGAAAAAAATATCCTATCTTTCCTTATCATAAAAAGTATAGTGTATGAAGAGAATAGCAGTAGTCTTTCTTTTATCGGTATTGACCGGTAACATATTAGTCCACGGACAGGCGAATAACCAGCTTTCAAATGATCAGAAAGCATGGCTGTTAAAGGCAAATCGCCATGAAAAAAATGGTTGGATTTATCTGCACATTGAAGGTACTCCTGAAGAACGTGGTTTCCAGCATGGCTATTTACTCTCGAAAGAAATAAAGGAAGCGCTCAGGGAGATGAACGAAGTCTGGCATTATCAGACGGCTTTGGACTGGAAGTGGCTGGTTCAGAGAGGTGGCAGGATGTTCACACCCAAAACGGATACGGAAAACCTGGAAGAAATTGATGGGATTGTCGAGGGCATGAAAGCAGCCGGAGTGTTGACGACCCGTGATGAAATTGTAACATATAATGGCTCAACAGAGCTTATGGGTTATTGGTGGCCGACTGTGAAGGACACAATTTCCCCAAATTCCCCTGATCCGAAAAAGGAATCCTGTAGTTCATTCATCGCAACCGGTAGCATGACGGCCGATGGAGGTATCGTTCTTGCTCATAATACTATGAGTTCATTCTATTATCCTTTGTGCAATGTTATTATGGATATTTTGCCTGATAAAGGCCACCGGATATTTATGCAATCTGTGGCCGGTTTAATCCACAGCGAAACAGACTTTTTTATAACCAATGCCGGACTTGTCGGTTCCGAAACTACGATCGGAGGGTTTTTCCCATTTGATGAAAATGGTATTCCGGAGTTTGCCCGTATGCGACATGCAACACAATACGCATCCACAATTGATGAATGGTGTGAAATAATGAAAAAAGGTAACAATGGGGGATATGCAAATGCCTGGCTTATTGGAGATATAAATACGAACGAAATCGCACGGCTTGAACTTGGATTGAAGTATATTGGTTTTGAAAAGAAAAAGGACGGTTATTTTGTCGGATCAAATGTTGCCGAAGATTTAAGAATCCTTCGATTCGAAACTAAATCTTCCGAAATGGATATAAAGAATTCTTCAGTTGCTAGGCGGGTTCGCTGGAAACAATTAATGAAAGAAAACAAAGGGAAAATAAACCTTGACCTGGCGAAAGAATTCGAAGCTGATCATTACGATACTTATTTAAACTCAAATACTCCCGACATGAGAACCTTGTGCTCACATCCTGATCTCGATGCTGATCCGTTTGGAGTTGATATACCTTTCTCCCCATGGGGTACACTCGATGGGAAAGTTGTTGATTCAAAGATGGCAAAACAAATGTCATTTGTTGCACGTTGGGGTTCTGCATGTGGTACTCCATTTGATGCTAAAGCTTTCCTGGAAAAACATCAACAGTTTGACTGGATGAATGGATTGCTTGTTGACAGACCTGCGCAACCATGGACTTTGTTTAAATCCGGAGAGATTAAATAGATTAAGGTAAGCTGTTCTTAGATGATCCTTAATCCTGTATAATGAAAATTAAATCGGGGCTGTTAACATCTCTGGTCGCACCAGGTATTTTTTAATATTAAATAGATTTCATACAATGAGTAAATTTCTGAGTACCATTCTGATGATTTTCATCTTACAGTCTTCAATTGCCCAGACTAAAAAGATAACTGGTTTCTACGAAAAGAATATTGATAAAGAACTGAGTATTGAGTCTGCATTTGACAAAAACCTGAGCGCGGTTAATATAGGTGAGACAATTAAAAAACTCTCTGCAGAACCACACAACCTCAGTTCTCCGGGAGATAAAAAAAATGCTGAATACATTTTGAGCCTGTTTAATGATTGGGGATGGGATGCCAAAATTGAAACCTTTTATGTGTTGTTTCCAACTCCTCAAACAAGAATTCTCGAAATGATTTCACCAACATCATATAAAGCTGTGTTAAAAGAACCGGCTTTAAAGGAAGATGCCACATCGGGTCAGACAGGACAATTGCCTACTTATAATGCCTATAGTGCAGATGGGGATGTTACCGCGGAATTGGTATTTGTAAATTATGGTTTGCCGGAGGATTATGAGATTCTGGATAATATAGGCATTGATGTGAAGGGGAAAATCGTTATTGCAAAGTATGGACATAGCTGGAGAGGAATAAAGCCTAAAGTAGCGCAGGAGCATGGAGCCATTGGCTGTATCATTTATAGCGATCCGGCTGATGATGGATACTTCCAGGGAGATGTATATCCAAAAGGTGCATTCAGAAACGAGTATGGAGTACAGAGAGGTTCTGTAATCGATATGGCAGCTTATCCGGGTGATCCATTAACACCAGGTATTGGAGCAACAAAAGATGTAAAAAGACTTGAGAGGTTAAAGGCGCCAAGTCTTTTGAAGATACCTGTATTACCCATAAGTTACCATGATGCAGCACCATTGCTTAAGGCTCTTGACGGGCCTGTAGCACCTGTGGACTGGCATGGCGGTTTGCCGTTCGCGTATCATACCGGCCCGGGAATAACAAAAGTGCATTTAAGGGTTGCCTTTAATTGGGACATTGTTTCTTGTTATGATGTTATCGCAAAAATTCAGGGTTCTAAATATCCTGATGAATGGGTGATACGTGGTAATCACCATGACGCCTGGGTAAATGGTGCAGGAGATCCGATCAGCGGACAGGCAGCTATGTTGGAAGAGGCAAAATCGATGGGTAGCCTGTTGAAAACCGGATGGAAACCGGACCGAACAATAGTTTATTGCGCATGGGACGGTGAGGAACCGGGCTTGCTTGGTTCAACCGAATGGGTTGAAGAACATGAAAAAGAATTAAAAGAAAAGGCAATAGTTTATATAAATACTGATGGTAACGGCCGTGGATTCCTTTATGCTGCAGGGTCACATGCATTGGAGCCTTTCATGGATGAAATTGCCAAACAGGTAATTGACCCTCAGACTAAGGTAAGTATTTTCGAAAGAAAAAAAGATAATGAGTTGATATCGGCAAAAAGTGAGGATGCTAAGAAAAAAATATGGGATGAAAGAGAATTAAATCTGGAAGCATTGGGCTCGGGTTCTGACTACTCTTCTTTTATTCAGCATGCAGGTATTCCGTCATTAAACCTGGCTTTTGGTGGTGAAGATTCCGGCGGAGAATATCATTCAATCTATGATTCTTACGATTTATATGAAAAGTTTAAGGATCCGGGATTTCAATATGGTGTGACTCTGGCTGAAACCGTAGGTCATGCAATGTTAAGAATGTCCTGTGCTGACGGATTGCCTTTTGATTTCACTCACCTATACAAAACTATCAATACATATTCAATTGAGCTGATGACCCTTCTGAAGACAAACCGTGAGAGTACTGACCTCGAAAATCAGATTATTCTGTCAGGGGGTTATGCTGCCGGAGAGGATCCGACAAAAGGTCATATAGCTCCAAAGGTTAAACCTGAGGTGCCATATCTTGATTTTTCACCTTTGCAAAATGCATTGAATGAATTAAAGATTAGTATAGATAGCTTAAATGTTGATTTTCAAAACAAAATAAAAGCTAACAGAGTCAGCGTATCTTTTAATCAATCGCTGTACAGGGCCGAACAACAATTGTTAAATGAAACAGGACTGCCACGAAGGGCCTGGTATAAACATACTTTGTATGCACCCGGATCTTATACCGGTTATGGTGTAAAAACATTGCCCGGCATTCGTGAAGCTATTGAACAGAGAAACTGGAAAGAGGCACAACAACAGATTGAGATAGATTCGGAAACAATCATAAAGCTTGCAGGATATTTTAAAGAAATATCTTCTTCAACTAAATGATTCTTAAGTAATACGATGGAATGAATTTGGAAAAAAAGTTGCACATCTGTCGAACAAGAAGTAAATTTGTCAGACACTTAAAAACCGCTAAAAATTAAAGTTATGGGAAAAGAAATATCAGAGAGCTTATCCAGTTTCATATGCTATAATTGTAACGAAAAAAACTTCTTTGATAAGACACTTTATATAAATAAAAATGAGAGAGAAGTGCCTTCGGAAGTGAAATCCTCAGGGCACAATGCCAAAGAAGTACCAATAGAATGCAAAAGCTGCAGAGAGATCAATACAGTAATAATTGAGTCTTAAAAACTATACAAGAACGTTGATACGGTAAATTATAATAATGGGCCCCGATAATGCCATGTATCAGGGTCTATTATATCTGATTTCATTAACCCGGTTCCTCAATTTCTAAATTTCAAATGCCGTTGAAAATAATTAATTGTTTCATCCATCTGAGTTAATCCCTGGATGGGCAGAGTTAAAAATTGATTTAGTTGAAGAATACCTGACGGGTAAAAAAGAATATCTTTATCACAAATTTTAAGAATATTTCCAAACAAAATGAGATGATATGAACATAATTCAATCAATAATTTTATCCATAATAGAAGGTTTGACAGAATTCCTTCCGATATCATCCACAGGTCATATGATATTAGCTTCAAGCATAATGAACATCCCTGAAAGTGCTTTTGTAAAAACCTTTGAGATTTCTATACAGATTGGAGCTATACTGGCTATCGTTCTGCTTTATGCCAGACGTTTTTTACAAGGGATTTTCATATATTTAAAACTTGGCATTGCCTTTATCCCCACAGGCATTATTGGTTTTTTAGCGTATCCTTACATCAAAACCTATCTATTCAACCCGATAATTGTTACTATTTCTCTTATTCTAGGTGGTATTGTTCTGATTCTGATAGACAGAAAGGTAGTTAACCAGAAAAGTGAAACAGATATACTTGAAAACATTTCCTATAAGAATGCGTTTTTCATTGGTCTTTTTCAAAGTATATCAATGGTCCCGGGCGTATCAAGAGCCGCAGCAACAATTGTAGGCGGAATTTTTAACAAATTAGACAAAAAGCAGGCAATTGAATTTTCTTTTTTGCTTGCCGTTCCTACTATGTTTGCTGCAACAGGATATGATTTGTATAAAACATCTGTTGTGTTTTCGGGACATGAAATTATATTGATTATTATCGGACTTGTAGTAGCTTTTATTACTGCATTGATTGCTGTGAAAGTATTTGTAAGAATTGTACAGAATTACGGCTTTAAGTATTTTGGTTATTATAGAATTATTATCGGAATCCTCTTTCTGCTATTAATTAAATAGTCTCTCAAATAGCAGTGCATCATACTTGTCCTATTCATATTTCTGAACCGGGAAATGGCCTATTATATCGGCAATCCAGCAATTCTTGATTAGCATCAAATTCAGGAACATATTAAATAAAAATGATGTTTAGCTTGACAAATTAATTTATATGAGCAAAATAAGTTGATATTTCAATGTAAACAGTCTCTTATTATTGAAAACTTATATTTACATTTGATGCTAACCTGGACTTACCAAAAACTTAAATAATGAATTCATGAAAAAAGCTTTACTTTTCCTTACCCTGGTTCTCTATGTAAATATTGCATCAGCACAAAATGTACTTAAGGGCAAAGTTACAGATGCACAAAATCAGACTCTGCACGGAGTTAGTGTAATTGAAAAAGGAACAAACAATGGTGTATTTACTGATAATGACGGTAATTATACAATTGGCTATAAGGATGAAAACTCAATTTTAGCTTTCAGTTTTGTTGGATTAATGGGGCAGGAAATTACAGTTGGTAAACAAAAGGAGTTGAACATTACACTGGTTAGCAATAATGTACTTGGGATGGTGGAAGTTGTTGGTTCCCGCCGTCAGGACCGTACTGCCGTTGAAAGTGTAGTTCCTGTTGATATTATTGAAGTTTCCCGGTTAATGAGCACACTTGGTCAACCCGATGTTAACCAAATGCTTCAATATGTTGCACCATCTTTTAATTCTAACAAACAATCCGGAGCTGATGGTGCTGATCATATTGATCCTGCGACATTACGCGGTCTCGGTCCCGATCAGACGCTTGTACTTATTAACGGAAAACGCAGGCACCAGTCATCGCTCATTAATCTTTTTGGATCAAGAGGCAGGGGTAATACAGGGACCGACTTAAATGCAATTCCGATATCGGCAATAGATCATATAGAAATTTTGCGTGACGGAGCAGCTGCACAATATGGTTCGGATGCTATCGCCGGAGTTATTAATATTGTACTAAAATCAAGTACTAACGAATTTTCCGGTGAGTGTACAACCGGGGTAAGGAATTCTACTCCTCCGGGCAAATATGATGTTCTTAAAGAGGATAAGAAATATGATGGCATGCTTTCACAGTTGAGTGGAAATTACGGGACAAAAATCGGAGAAAAAGGATTTGTTAATATGACACTTGATTATTCAAAACTGGATCACACTTTCCGTCGGGCTGATCCGACAAAATATGAAAATGGAGTTTACCGGAATAAATTTGGCGATGCTGCTTCTGAAAACTTTGCGACTTATTTCAACTCCTCATTCAGCACCGGGGAAAATACTGAAATATATATGTTCGGAGGATATAATTATCGGTTTACCGACGCTTTTGCTTTCAGCCGCGATGCAAACGAAAATCGAAATGTGCTTGATATATACCCAAACGGCTTCGATCCTCAGATTCAATCAATAATAACTGATAAATCACTCTCTGTCGGGATGAAAACATTAATAAGAGGATGGAAGGTAGATTTTAACAACACGTTCGGAGCCAATAATTTTCATTATACAGTTGACAATACACTTAATTCTTCACTTCTGGCAAAATCACCAACACGTTTTGATGCAGGTGGTTTTTCATTAGCTCAGAATACAACAGTATTGGATATTTCCAGACTTTTTCCGGGAGTAGCAGAAGGATTGAATGTTGCATTCGGGGCCGAACATCGTATTGAGACTTACCAGATTGTAGCCGGTGAGGAGGCATCATATAAAACCTATGGACACCAGGTATTTTCTATAGATGGCGATACTATTTTCAGGCCAGGTGGTTCACAGGGTTTCCCTGGTTTCCAGCCAGCTAATGAATTGAAAGAATCACGCAGTAACTTTGGTTCTTATGTTGATCTTGAAATGGATGTTACTAAGAAGTTCGTAATAAGTGCTGCCGCTCGGCTTGAACATTACAGCGATTTCGGAAATACAATTAACGGTAAGTTAGCTTCACGATATAAGATCTCTGATAATTTTTCGTTGCGGGGCTCTTTAAGTTCAGGGTTCAGGGCACCCTCTCTGGCCCAGTTGTTTTTCAATAGTACTTTTACAGATATTGTTGCAGGACAGGCAATCGATAAAATTATAGCGAAAAATAACAGTCCGATCACCCGTGAATTGGGTATTCCTGCCTTAAAACAGGAAGTTTCCACTAACGCAGGTCTCGGATTCACCGCTAAAGCAAACGCCCTTACTTTAACAGTAGATGCTTATTATGTTCAGATTAAGGGCCGTATTGTGCTTACCGGTGCATTTACTAGCGACGATCCGATAATAGGCAATGAGCTTAAAAAATTAAATATCGGGGCAGCACAGTTCTTTACCAATGCCGTTAACACAACTACAAAAGGGGTTGATGCAATTCTGACTTATTCGACTTCATTTTCGGGTCAGCAAACCCTTAGATTTTCTCTTGCCTCAAATATGAACAATATGGTTATTGACAAAATTTATACCAACCAGAAGTTGCAGGGGAAAGAAGGTACTTATTTTGGACTTCGTGAACAATATTTTTTACTTGCTTCCGCTCCAAAGAGTAAGTTCAATTTTGATATTGATTATTCAAAAGAAAACTTCTTTACAAACCTGAGACTTACAAGGTTTGGTATGGTAAACCTCATAAACTGGAGTGACAATGGAGATAATATTGCAGATCCCGGTGAAGTAGATAAATATAACCCTAAAATCACAGTGGATTTGTCAGTAGGTTATAATTTGAAAAATTTTACTTTCACTCTCGGCGGGCTTAATATTTTAAACACCTATCCCGGCAAACACGATCCGGGTTTAACTGAATCGGGTGGTATTTGGGATTGCGTACAGATGGGCTTTAGTGGTGCTTTCTATTTTGCCAAGCTTGGATTTAAATTCTGACACTTCGCAAGGAAATTCTATTAAACCCGATCTGACATTACCAAAAGCCGCATGTGCGGCTTTTTTTCCCCTGCCAGACTATGCTTCATATAATTAGAAGAAAATGTGTGAATGATATAACTTGTTACATAAATTATATAACACTTTCTTATTTAATGAACTATACTTTTGTTTATATCAATAAAACTAATAAGGAAAAAATAGCAACATGGCAAAATATTCGAAAAAAGCTCAAATTAAAATTGAGGAAGTGATGCATGAATTTAAAGAAGGGACTTTAAAATCAGGTAAAAATGGTATAGCTGGTAAAGTGAAAAGCAGGAAACAAGCAATTGCTATAGGTATTAGTGAAGCAAGAAAAGAGGGAGCGAAAATTGCTTCAAAAAAACAGTAAGGTGACAATAACAGGAAATCCAAAAGCAACCGGATTTGTAATCCGACTCCATGTTGACCCGGGATTTTTTCCATTATGAATAGCTTTAGGGATATTTGCATGGCTGTTGGGAAGTGTATTAATAAAATATATGAACTACCAGCTAATGTGTAAATTATGTAACTTATTTCTAATTTTTTGTAACATTTTCATGGGTTATTAGGCTTATCATTGCATTTCAAAAGTTCATTCACAATTTTAAAATTTAAAAAATTAAAGCAACAAAATTAAAAAGAAACTGGAATGAGCAGTAACCCATACTTAAACAGAAATTTAGAAGTTTTTAAACCAATTATTTATTATTTATGAAAAAAGTATTATTTGTTCTCGTATTAATTATGGCAGTTCTGGTAGTCAATGGACAGACCACCAAAACAACGGTCACCAAAGAGAAACCCATCCGTACTGCCGTCATGGTAGCAGATCTTCAAAAAACTATAACTGACAGTATTGCTAAAGATTATGTCGGTTATACTATTAAAGAAGCAACAAGCGTTACAACAAATAGCGTTGTTACATTTGAAGTAGTTATTGTAAAAGAGACCGCTACTGAGACACTTGTTTATGATAAAGATGGAAAATTTCTTAAGAAGATGCCTCCTGCTCCAATGAAAAAATAACGCATAGTCTTAAGCTTACTCTATTAAATTTTTTAGTACAAATTCCATCCACCTGAATTGAGTTTTAGGTGGATGGTTTTTTATGTCTTAAATATTTAAGAGATAAAGATATTTTTACCGAATATATTTTTTATGAACCGCTGAACCAGCAGATCAATAAGGCCGGCTTCCCTTTTGAATCAGACAATTCCATAACACTTTGCTTAGGAGGACTTCCTGTGTTAGTTTAAAAGAGGCCGAGAAGAATAAATAAAAAGCCTTAAAGGATAGAAATGTTTGAGCAATGGTTCAGCGGGAACAAACAAAAACACCTTCATATATAATATGTAAGTGTTTGATTATAAGTTTTCCAGTCTTCTTCCTGAATTAACCTCTTTTGAATATGTATAATAAAATTATTCTTTATTAAAGAGCAATATGGTTTCATCCTGAATTAATACCCAGATTGTGTAGACACCTTTTATTGTTCCAAAAGGGATATTAATACAACCCAGGGTTGCAATAACAATTACCAGAAACCTTGCCCAGGGTCTGTAGACAAGAAGTCCAATCCCTCCAATCAGACCAAGAGTTGACAGACCACCAAGAAGAAGGGGAATACTGATTGATAGAAATCTTAGAACAATTTGTGGCACCTCATCGTTTTCAGTAAATCCCCTAGCAAAAGTAAGAGCTACGAAAACTGCAACGGCTGCCATAAGACCAAGAACCGCAAATCCAATCTGAATAGAACCGACAACTGTTACGTGTTTTTTCATTCTTGAGTTTTCCATGACTATCAATATTTCAGACTATTAATTATTATTTTCATTCCTGTATCAATGACTTGTATTTTGATAAGTTGCTGCGTGTAATATCATTAATTATCAATATTATTCAGAATATCGCCGGGCGTTTATTATTAAATGTATACATCATCTGGTCATTAATTATTTTTATTGGTTGTTATTTTATAAATGACTAAGGATATTTTATTTCTCAGCGTAATTTCGTGTCTGTCTTTTCTTATATAATTGTTCCAGATCATAATCGATGCGACAAATATTATAACTGTGGCAATACCTAATCTGATAAGATATGGAACAATACTGATGAGGTGGCTGATGCTGTAATTTATTTTAAGCAGGAATTTTTCCAGATGGCTGTGAGGCGGATGATAGACACTGAATTTATCTTTGTTTTTACGTATAAACTCCTCGATAGTATTTTCATTAAGCATAACCATGACTGGTTTTTAAACAAAGACGGTCAATAGTGCTTTGTGATGCGTGCAACCGCAGAGAATTTAAAGATACATGAGCTTCTAATAAAATTTAGGATGAAATAATGAAAGCTCTTTTGATTCCAATCATTGGATATAGTTAATGTTTCTGACCCGAAGCTTTCTTAAAAAATTATGAAAATATTATGAACAATTTGACAACAGTCAGAGTTTATAAACTACGTTCTTTAACTAAATCTCATATATTATGACAACAAATTTATTTAAAAACCTCCAGAGGTTTCAAAACGAGGCCAGACAGGTGCAAAGTGCTGTCAATGAGAATCGATCAGATGTTGAAAGATTCAATATGAATGCTAGACAGAATAGCCTTGTCCGAAAGGGCACGTCCAGGTTTGAAAAAAGCGTCGGAAGCGCCTTAAGTTTAAGTATCCCAAATATGTTCGTCGTATTAATAGCACTTACGATGATGAGCTCAGGGTGCCAGAAGTTGCGTAATGATATACTGGATGAACTGCCGGTTCCAGGATCAAAGGTGGTAAATTATGCACAGACAATCCTTGTTTCTGATACTGTTGGTTACCAGGCAGCGAGAATTGATACTACACTAAAAAATGCATGGGGCATTGCCATTAACCCAAGTGGTATATTCTGGATAAATGCGAATGGAACAGATGGCTCTGAAGTATATGATATGAACGGTGTTCCAAAACGGCCGCCGGTTTCCGTACCATCCCCCAGCGGAATAGTATTTAACGCTACATCCGATTTTATTATTCCTGCCACGAACACGGTAGCCAAATTTATTTTTGCCAGTGAAAATGGTAAAATCTATGCCTGGAGTTCAGGCGATTCAGCAAGGACAGTCGTAAACAGGTCAGCCTGGAATTCTGCTTATAAGGGACTTGAACTAGCCAAGGACGGAAATGATAATTTCTTATACGCTACCGATTTCCATAATGGCAAAATTGATGTCTTCGATAAGAGTTTTAACCTTGTAACCACAAAACCATTTACTGATCCCATGATACCGACCGGGTTCGCACCATTCAATATACGGCTTATTGACAGCGTATTGTATGTAACGTATGCTAAACAGCTCGCTCCTGATAACCATGACGACGCGAAAGGTCCCGGGAATGGATATGTAAATAAATTTAATACCGATGGTTCATTTGTCAAACGTTTTGTTTCCCAAGGTAAGCTTAACTCTCCCTGGGGAATTGAAAAGGCCCCTGAAGGATTTGGACAGGGAAAGAATGTGATATTAATTGGTAACTTTGGAGATGGGCATATTAATGCGTTTGCAGCAAAAGAAGGTGAGTTTCTAAGACAGCTGAAAAATTATGGTATGCCAGTTACGATCGATGGTTTATGGGCAATAACATTCCCCGATAACAACATTCCGGGAGATAACCCTGATAAACTTTATTTCACTGCTGGTCCCAAAGAGGAAAGTCATGGCGTTTTTGGCTATCTCTTAAATAAGTAATTGGAGTATTCTCGATTGAATTTATTTGGGATGCCGGTGTTAAGTGCCGGCATTTCTTTTATTATTCCCGTTTCTGAAATCCAATATTCAAACGTTTAAAATGATTAAGGTATATTTATAGGGATTTATCAGTTACCGGCAACAAAATATATCGCAAACTGTTATTCAATGAAGCCGTTCAATCCGAATCGGTTTATTAATCATAGTTAAAAATTTTAAAGTTATGGCAACTATCATTCAAAAAGTGTTATTTAAAAATACAACAAGAGAAGCCCTTTATGAACTTTATATGAATGCAAAGATACATTCGTCAATTACTGATGGTCCGGTGGAGATCTCAGAAAAAGTTGGCAGCAGTTTCAAAGCATTTGGAGGCTACATTACGGGTAAAAATCTTCAGTTTGTAAAGAATCAACTTATCGTTCAGTCATGGCGTGGATCCGACTGGGATTCTAAAGATTCAGACTCTGCATTCCTACTGTCCTTTGAACAGAAAGGAAATGATGTTTTACTGAATATGATTCATGCAAACGTACCGGATGACAAGGAAAAAGATCTTGACAAAGGGTGGCACGATTATTATTGGAATCCGTGGAAACAGCACCTTTCAGGGCAGGCAATTACAAGACCTAAAATGTAACTGATAATCACACAATTAAATTCATTCCATATTATGTCAAACGATACTCCGGAATATTCCAGTATATTTTCATCCGTTTTTGAGCCTGATTTGCTAACTGAACATCGGAAGTACCGAAGCTTACTGGAATTTTATGACTGATGTAGTAGCTCCTGTTGTAGCTGCAATCAGTAAGGCAGACGATGCGATGGAGTTAAAAACTAAGAACGAAGTTTTTGAATTGATCAATCAGAAATATCCAAACGGGAAAGTAGCCATTGATTCTAATGCACTTGTAATTTACGGAGAGAAATTGATTTGCATAATAAAGCCTTTCCAATCACGTTTAATATCTGATGCTCAGTAAATACAAAAGCTAATTTTTTTAATAAATGAAAAAAGCAAAAACGATTATCACACTAACCGGAGTTTTTATACTTTTACTTTCTCTCGGCAATATGTCAGGTAGTGTAGATTATTCGGGGGGATCAAATTCTGATCAGACAAGTTCAAAAACTGTTCAGACAAAAACAAAATCCACACAAACAGGTTCAAAAACTGTTCAGACAAAAACAAAATCTACTCAAACGGGTTCAAAAACTACTCAGACAAAGTCAAAATCCACCCAAAAGAGTTCAAAATCTGAAGCGGATAAAAAAAGCAAAGATGTTGGAGCTCTCAGGATCGGTACACAAGTCTGGGCTGTAGCAAACCTGAATGTAAGCACCTTCCGTAATGGCGATACAATTCCTGAGGCAAAAACCAATAAAGATTGGGAAAAAGCCGGTGAAACAGGAAAACCTGCCTGGTGTAATTATAATAACGACCCGGCAAGCGGTCTGAAATACGGCAAGCTCTACAATTGGTATGCAGTGAATGACCCAAGAGGGTTAGCTCCGGTTGGATGGACTTTGTCGAGTGATGCTGATTGGGCGACGTTGACTTATAATTTAAAAGGCCAAGGAGCGGCCGGTAATAAACTAAAAAGCAACAGTGGTTGGAGTGATGGTAACAATGGAACTAATGAATCGGGCTTTACAGCTCTCCCGGGAGGTTACCGTCTTGAGAATGGAGCATTTGTCAACCTTGGCACTATCAGTACTTGGTGGAGTTCAACAGAAAGCAGGGAGCTTAGCGCCATTGACCACTACATTGCTCTGAGTGGCAGTTTAGTTGGAAGCAGCAGTCCCAAGCAAAGAGGAGAATCAGTTCGTTGCCTCAGGAATTAGTCTATATATGTGCTTCCCGAAAAAAGCCGCTCTGAGCATTGTCAAAGGGCGGCTTTTTTTGTCCCGTCCTTACTCCACTTCGTTTCGCAGGGCAAAGCAGGTCCCGAACCGGGACGACCATTGAGAAATTGTCCGATGGACAATTTTAGGGAGGAGCCAGACAGCAGGGGTGGCCTTGTGATCCAGAATCATTAATCAATTATTTCAAAGTAAGAAGACCTACTTTTCGGGTGAATGTTCTAGCCTCTAAAATAAAAAATAAGTTTACATTTGGGCCCATTTTTTTCATTTCAGATTTTGTTTTTCATGATAAATATTCTTGTTATTGTCCTCCTGTTTAGCTAAATTTCGTAAACCTGATTTTTGTGATATTATATTTTTAGAAATCCTCTTCTAATATAACTATGCTAAACCTGTAAAAATGAAATTATTCTTTATTCAATGTAAAAAAATCCTGCTGCTATTGCTGATGATAACAGCCTTTGGAACCGTTTCCGGACAGATCACAGTTAAAGGACATGTGATCTCAACTGATGAAAAGGCAGCAATGCCGGCGGTTAATGTGACCGTTAAGGGGACTACCCTTGGCACAGTAACTGCTGCTGATGGTTCGTTCAGCATTTCCGTGAGAAAGAAAGAAGATATCCTGGTGTTTAGCTTTATTGGCTACAGCACTCAGGAAGTGACAGCTGGCAATAAGACCATGTTTGAGATAAGGATGGAGCCAATGGTAAACGAGCTGGTGTCTGTCGTGGTAATGGGTTACAGCAACAAGAAAAGGAACGAGATAACCGCCGCTGTGACAACCGTTTCATCTGACAAACTCATGGATGTGACTTCCAATGATATAGGAACCATGCTTCAGGGTAAGGTTGCCGGTATCCAGGTTATAAACGGATCAGGGAGTCCCGGATCCACTCCCGATATAAGGATAAGGGGATCATCATCGTTCAGCGCTCCGAACCAGGGGCCTCTTTATGTCGTTGATGGAATTATCGGGGGGAATTTTGATCCTAATGACGTTGAAACTATTACAGTGATGAAAGACGCAGGAGCTACAGCCCTCTATGGTTCCCAGGCTAATGGAGGAGTCATTGTGGTTACTACAAAAAAGGCAAAACCAGGGAAACCGCAATTTGAGGTAAAGGCAGTAACCGGGGTACGTGTTGCTGATCACGGTCATGTAAGGATGATGGACAGCAAAACGCTTTATAATTATCACCGCGAATATTTCCGCGATCCGGTCCTTTTTGAAATTGATGACAGGAAATTCAAAGAAGCCCGTCCTGCTTCACTTCTTGATGTCAACACAAACTGGCTTAAGGAAACTTTCAAACCTGCCCTGCTTCAGAATTATTTCCTTTCTGCATCAGGTCAACTCGATAAATTGTCATACTACATTGGTGCAAGCTATTACGATGAGGAAGGAACGTTCATCAATACTGGCTATAAAAAAATAAACTTACGAGTCAACAGCACTTATAAATTTTCAGACAAGGTAAGCCTGACAAACAACATAAATCTCAGCGGCTCAAAAACCCTCGGTGCAGACTACATGAACATCTATTATTCCTATACAAGTATGCCCTGGGATAATCCATATGATGCGAACGGAAAGCCGAGAAGTTTTAAGAATGCAGATGGGATATGGTCAAAGGATAAAATAAATCCGATCCAGGCTGCAAACAATTCAGAACTCAGTAATACCGGATTTTCTCTTGATTATGATCTTAATCTTAACATCAAATTTACTGACTGGCTATCATTTTCTTCAACAAACCGTTTAAGCGCAGGTTCGTATATGGATAAACAATATTATTCGGCAACAGCAGATAACCTGTCCTATTTCGGCAGTGGCTTCGTGAGCTCAAGGAACGATGTTAGCTATGGTGGAATAACGACCGACCTGGTTATGTTCCGGTTCGATAAAGGTGTTCATTCGATTAATGGTCTTGCAGGCTTTGAGGCCAGCGGCGAGAATTCCGATTACATAAGAGGATCCGGGACTGGCATTCCTGAAGGACTGAAAGTGCCTTCTGTTGCATCGGGGCAGTACTCAATCGCAGGAGCTCCAGTCAGTTCTGTAATGCAGTCTTTCATCTCGCAGGTAAACTACACACTAAATAACAAGTATTTTTTCTCAGGTTCATTCAGGGTTGACCAGTCTTCTTCTTTTTCACCAAATAAGCGTACAGCAATGTTCCCCAGTCTTTCTGCAGCATGGAATATCAGCAGTGAGGATTTCATGAAGCAAGTCGAAATGGTAAACAACCTCAGGCTTAAACTTAGCTGGGGCAAAACCGGTATGAAGGATATAGGACCTTATAAGTACATGGAACAGTTTAGCTATACCACTCAATACGACGGGCTCTCAGCAGCAATTCCCTTCCAGATGGCCAATCCTGACCTGACATGGGAACAGACCGACCAGCTTAACGCTGGCCTGGAGTTGGGATTGTTAAAAAGGATCAACCTGGATTTCAATGTATATAAGAATATCACAAAGAATCTCCTTGTGTACCGTGATCTTCCTCCATCAGGTGGATTCAGGAAACAATGGCAGAACACAGGCAGTTCTGAAAATACTGGCGTGGAGTTAAGCATTTCTACGACCAACATAAAATCCACGAATTTTTTATGGACAACTGACTTCACTATCGGTTTCAATAAAAACAGGCTTTCCGGTTTCGGAAGCGATACCATACAGAATGCCAATGCTTATGGGATTGTACAGATATATCATAATGGAGGGACACTCTATTCGTGGTATGCAAAGGAGTACTACGGCATAGATCCTGCAAACGGCTCAATGCTATGGGTGGGAGCTGATGGCAAACCGACTCATGATTACCAGGCTGCGAGAAAAATTGAATATGGCTCTCCGATGCCAAAATACCAGGGAGGGTTTGCAACAGAATTCAGGTACAAAGGCCTTTCAGTGCGAGCCAATTTCTCCTTTGTGTCAGGTAATAAAATCTATAACTATTTCAGAAGATATGTAGATCATGACCTCCAGGATGTAGGGTTTAATGTCATGATGCCACGAGACGACTGGAAGATCTGGCAGCAACCGGGAGATGTTGCCAACCACCCGCTTCCGCAGAATGCCGTTAATTCTTATGATCCTTCAACAAGGTTTATTGAAGACGGAAGCTATGTAAAGATACGGAATATCACATTAAGCTATGAGATTCCCTCGTCGGTGGTAACCAGACTGAAACTTACGGGGCTTACAATTTCACTCGGAGCTGACAACCTCTACACCTTTACCAACTTCTGGGGACAGGATCCGGAAGTATCTATTAATCCTGCTAATGGATTGCCCGGGTATGCTGAATTCAAATACCCAAATAACAGACAGTATGTATGCACTATAAACGTCCGATTCTGATAACCATTAATTCTCGTATAATGAAAAAAATATTAAATTATATCATATTTCTTACGGTTCTGGCGTCTTTTACATCCTGCGATCTGAATATTATACCAACCGATGCTCTTACCGGAACCCAGATTAAGAATACCTCCAACGGACTTGTAAGCCTGGTAAACGGGGGCTATGCTCAATTCAAAGACATCCCTAGCGGTGAAAGTTCAAATAACTGGTACCTCCGTCAGAATTACCAGCTAAGCGATTTCGCCAGCGATGATATTGTTTGCGGTTACAAAACAGAAGATGATCTGATAAACAGTTTCAGATACAATGACCGTGCATCCGAGAAATCAAATATTAACAGTTTCTGGGAAGTATCCTATAAAATCATCTACGGGTCAAATATTGCCATTCAGATGGCGGATGAGAAAGGCAGCGATCCGGTTACCGACTATTTGAAAGGAGAATGCTACTTTTTGAGGGCATTCGCAACTCATAACCTGGTCCGCCTTTTTGCCAGGCCTTATTCAACAGCCAATAGTTCATTGCCAGGTGTTATACTTCGTGAATCTTCATCCGATGGTGCACCCAAAGCTCGCGCAACTCTGGCTGAAACCTATAATTACATTATCTCAAGCCTTAAGAAAGCAGCGTTCCTGATGACTGAGCAACCACCCGAAGTACGTAATAACAAGGGATTTGCCTCAAAATACAGTGCATGGGCTCTTCTCTCGAGAGTATGCCTTTACAAAGACGATTTCCAGAGTTCCATTTTATATGCTGATTCGGTTATAAACTCGGGGGCATATTCACTGGAAACAGCAGTAACTTATCCTGACTATTTTGCTAATGCCCAAACTGCTTCCGAGACCATCTGGTGTATTCCCTTTCTTGCTGTTGATGACAAGAAGGAAGCCGCGGTTGCATCAATGATTTTTAACGGTGCAAACTGCTGGGGAGAAGAAGGAGCATCGCCTTCGATACTTAAGGTCATGGGATTCGGAACATCCATGATGGATATTGATGTCCGCTGGAAATATATTGAAACTTCCAATCCGGGGTTAAAGAACGGAGTCAATATTTATTATATCAGCAAGTTCTCAGGACAGGATGGTTCGCCGACATTGAGTTCTCCTGTAATGCTACGGTTGTCGGAGGTTTACCTCAACAGGGCCGAAGCATATGCGAAAACGGGAGATGTCGATGCAGCACTGGCTGATCTTAACGAAATACGCACTAACAGGATGGCTGTCCCTGAAGGAGGTAGCCTGGATGACTATCTGTATAATGCAGAGAGGGATGGTATTACATCAGACAATATTCTGGATGCAGTCCTGAAGGAAAGAAGGATTGAACTTGCATTCGAAGGACACAGGATATTCGATATCCTTAGGAACGGGCAGGATCTTGTGCGTGATTACTGGGGCTATCATCTTGATAATTATAACGGAATCCCGACTGCAAGTGATCCGGGAATGAATGCTTCAGGTGTAATGATCCATACCAGTGATCCTTCCACGGTTTACCCGATACCATCAAGCGAGATTACCACTAACAAGTTCTGCGTTCCCAATAATTAATTTTAATGGACAGACAATTATGAAAAAGATTAAGATATCGATATATGCAGCATTACTGATGATTATCGTATCAGTGTCATGTAAGAAGGAAGGAACTTATACACTTACTGAAACTCCTCCGCTGGATTTCAAGTCATATTATAACGGACTGACAGTAACGTTCGCAAATCATACTAAAAACGCGACCGGGATAACCTGGGATTTTGGTGACAAAACACCAACTGCGACCGGAGATTCAATTTACCACAAATACTCTTCCACCGGCAATTATCTTATTTCGATGACAGGCAGTGTCGAAGGACAAACATCGACAATGCACACCGTTCTGAGAGTTGACAAACCATCTGTCGTAAAACTAGATGATAATTCATTTGCTGACTGGGCCGGCGTTACCTATCCTGATTTTCAGCTTCAGGGTACCGATCATATGATAAGAGGCAAAGTTGACTATGATGCCAACTTTGTTTATATCTTCATAGAATACGATACCGTCGGAACAAATGGCCTTGCAACACTCGATGGTGCAATTATGGACCTGTACATGGATAATGACAATTCATTGTCCACCGGGTTCTCATCAGCCCTTGGAGCAGACCTTCTTTATGAAGGAAATATCCCGACAGGCTGGTTTGATTTTTTCACTTTCTTAGGGACTGACCAGTCACAATGGTCATGGAATGGACCGACATCAATTAAAAATGCAATTATAATGGGACATGCGGAAGAGGTTTCTGATACAGTCAGAATGGAGTTTGGTCTGTCTCGTGATGCCCTGAAGATCACCAAAGATGTTTTTGGCTTTAAGCTGGTACTGAACTATTCCGACTGGTCAGCGGAAGCAGGTTCGCTCTCGAAGGACAATGATACCAGGATTGAAATGCATATGGACAAGCAGGGCAAATAGCAATCTGATCAATATTATTCAGGCCAACTATAGTCAAGGTCAATGACTCTTCCAATTCATATTCAGAGACTCGATTTTAAATAAAATTGACTTCAGTTTAATTATGAGGTACTTTTGATTAAAATTCAAATAATCAACGATAAAAATTATGAATAATGAAAAGGGGAGTAATTTTATTGTTCTTTTGGGGGATGTTGATATTGAGTTTGCAGGGACAATGGTATAACAAGTACTACGGGGAAAAGAGTCTTTCTGATTTGAGTCAACAAGAATTATCCGTATTATTTCAAAAATCTAAGAATTTAAAGAACATTGGCAGGGCTTTAACAATCGGAGGTATTGTAGGTGTCTCGGTGGGTTCTTCAGCACTGATAATTTTATCTATAAGAGATATCTTATCTTCAATGTCAACAGGGAATTCAGCCTCTTTGGTTCCCTATGATATTTATATAGGCTCTATCTTAGCTGGTACGATTGCAATGATAGGAGGGATTCCAATCTGGATTATTGGTCATAAGAGAAATAAAGAAATTGACGCATTGATTAATCACAGATTTTCAAGTTTGAATATCCATTTAAACCCTTCTCTTGCTTTTAATCATGCTCAAAACAAGTATTATCCCGGGATTTCAATTTCTTTTAGATTTTGATAAAATATCAGTTCTTGTAGTTCAGAGCATAATGTATAATCCGATCTTGATATTCACTTTTATCCGGTCAGATTACTGTTAACATACAATGGTAAACAACAATTATTTAACTCCGGCTTTTGGTGATTAATTTATAAAGGTCAAAGGTGGTTAACGACAGAAGCTTTTGTCTCGTCCTGGAAGAACCGTTATCAATAAACAAAAGCTTATTATTCTTAATTATAGTGTCCCAAAAATAAGGATAAAGCGGGAAGGACAGCATTAAAATAAAATTGACTTTGGCTAAACTTAAATTTAATTTTACAAGTACATAATTCGCTATGGTATAGTTTTTATAGTACTTGATTTGAAATTATAAACCTAATTTTAAAATTTTATGAAAAAGTTTTTATCCATCAGTTTTGTTACCCTTGCACTGCTTATAACTGGAAAAGTTAATAGTCAGGGTTTCGTTGCGGTTTTAGAAGGTGAAGGACTTTCAGCATTATATGGGAACGCATGCGTAATTAAACTTGAATCAGGTGATGAGATTCATGGAAAGTTTGTTGGTGGAACATATTCCGCAAACGGGCTTAATAAGATCTCTGTAAAACTTGAAAATGGTGAAAAGGCCAAATTTATTCCCGAACAGGTTATATCCTTGCAAATAAAAGCTTCTGCCCTGTTGAAATTGACTATGGTTTCAGAATCCAATGGGTCAGTTTCACAAATGGTACATTCAGATTTTAACGGAATTGTGAATCGTGACTATATAATATTTGAAACTGCACTTACAGCAAAAAAATCTGATACTTACAGACTAATGCAGTTATTAAATCCAGGGTTTGACAGCAAAATAAAAGTTTTTGCAGAACCCAGTAAGAAGACTGGTGGCTTAAATGTAGGAGGACTCCAACTAACTGGAGGAGAGGCCAGAGCCTATTTGTTTGTAAAAGGCAGGGAGAAGTCTGTAGAGGTGAAAAAGGGAAGTTATTCTAAAAATTTTGAAGAATTATACTCAGACTGCCCGGCGATGGTATCAAACTTCCAGGGTAAAAAAATAGAGTGGAATGATGTTGCCCTACATGTATTCGCTTATGACCAGGCTTGCAAATAGGAATCTGAGCTATTAAAATACAGTGTTTATCGAATCTGGTTATATAATTCAAATAGCGTAGCACCTGACCGCATATAACCGGCTCAATTGCAATTATATAGTCGTACAAAACTCTTAAAATATATTCACAAGTGGAATCACATAATAAGCTTCCCCTCTTCAATTCGATTATTATAAGAAAGGTAGTAACAACAAGGATTTAACTCAGCCTTTTAGTAGTTATTTTGAAAGCCGGGCAAAATTTGGGAATGATTGGCGAAGCTAAAGTCTCAGCAAAATATTTAACCGCAAGAAAGACATCCTGTAGCTGAAGGTATCACTTTTTCAAGAGCCAGTTCGTTAATCTCCTTTGAGGGATTGCTCTCTTTGGATGTAAACCAATCGTTGGCATCCGACTGAACCTCACCATTAAGCAGTTAAGAGAGCGTAATGATTGATTTTTCAAGTGTAGATATATCGTGTTTGATCTGATCCCTTATCCTGGTCCTTTCTTCCTGTGTCATAATAATTCATTTGTTTCCTGTAGCTGATCAGCCTTCTCCCTATAAAACTTATATATCAAAAACAGTCCCGATGTTGGAGAACCTCACTGGGTTTTACAGAGAGGCTGACAGACAGACAAAAAGGAAAATCCTTAGTTGCATCTTTTCCGAAAAACTCGTTTTAGAAAAAGGGAGAGTTGCAACCACCCCCTTTACTGTACCGATACAAGTTTTATTCAAGATTACCAAGGTTTTACAAGGGTCTAAAAATATAAAAGAGGTTGAAAATAACCTCTTGTCCACTTTGGCTCCCCAGCCAGGACTTGAACCTGGGGCCTCTTGAATTATCAGTAAGGGGGCCGATTATTTCTAACTCATATTTTCGGTTAAATACTTCCCGTTTTGTCCAAAAACTGGCTCAAACCTGGCGCCAAACTTATTAGGCTAAGGTTAAGATTAAGGCTGAGAATATCGCAAGAGGATCTCAGGTTGTAGGTTCTAGTTTTACATAAGATTCTGGTTTAATTTTCATCCTTAATAGTTTTGAGGTGATAGGCTATTTCAAGATGAGACAAATTCTTAAATCAGAATTTAAAAGAGATTTCTCATTAGGTTATGATTCTAATTCAGATTCCCTTAAATCCATTTCAAACAGAAAATTATCCTCTTCATACAATAACTAAAATGTAATGATCAATCAATTTATATATTAATTAAATTTATTAATTGGTTCCTAACGTAAATATTCAAAAGTGAGTTAACAGTTTAATTGACAACAGTATGAGAAATAAATTATTAATATCGTTTTGTTTTAGTTTCTTTATTTTCCTGGTTCCTATTCACTGTCAAAACGCTATAAACGATTCAATTTTTATCACTTTTGAAGTAAACAATAATTTAAAGAGTTATTTTAATAATTCTATAAACGTAGCTAATAAGTTTGCAGCCAGAACAACGCAAAAAAAGAACTTACAGTTAGATTATTTTAATGTATATTATAATATTGATGAAGAGCCTGTTACAGGTGTATTTGAATATATATATTATAATGAAGGGAGACATTGCTTTCTCACTCTGGCTATCTCATTGAAATCAGAACATTTAGCAATAGAATATTACTATTTCAATAAAACGATTGAAAAAGAATGGATAAAGACACTCAAGGCTACTGAGACACAGAAATTAATTATCTGTAATTCAGGAAAATTTTTAAAACAAAATGAAAATAGATATTTAAAATACCCTGAAAACAAATTTTTCGATAAAAAGTCACTACTTGAAAAATCAGAAGAAATAAAGGGGAAACAAAATTACTTATCCAAAAATAAGCCCAACCCTGATTTTGTTACTTCTAAAACAATTAAAGGAGAGACTGCATCTGAGGTAGTTATTAGTGGTGTTCCTAATTATCTCTGGTATTTGAACTGTGGGTTGACTGCAGAAACTATGTTAATTGGGTACTGGAATGATAAGGGGTATAGTAATTTTATCCCGGGAGGTAATAGTGTTAATGGTCATTATTGGGCTTTTACTGAGGAATTATGTTATTTAGGCGAGTCTCCGGATTTTAATACTTCATTCCCATTGACTTACTATGCCCACGCTTTTGAATATGGTAATAACTATTCTTTTGATGAAAAATATTTTAATAGTTCTTCATATACCTTAGATGGATTTTGGGATTTATACGTAAAAATGATCGATTCGACGCAAAATCCATTGGAGGTAATTTGGATGGGACCACCTTATGGAGCACATGCAACCGTTGGTATCGGTTATAAAACTGACGCTGATCAAAGGTTTCTCATATTAAATGATACCTGGAGTAACGTTTCTGCTTATGTTAATTATGATCAATATTATGAATCTGTCAATGGATTTAATTATTTCTTCCCGGTTTTAAAGAAGGCACAGGCACCAATTTTAACATCACCAGATGTAAAAAATAATTTAAACTCTGCATTTTCGTTAGAATCCATTAACTTAAATATTTCTCCGACTCTAGATCCTGATTCTTATGCTTATCATTCATTTGAATTGGCAGATTTAAATGGTGATAATCTAGAAGATTTAATTATTTGCAATTTCACAAATAATACAGGAACAAGCGGGATTAAGATTTACTATAACAATGGAGAAAGTTATATAGAAGATTCTGGTTTTAGACCTAAAGGTGAATCCTTTGAATGTCCCAACATTAGCCGCACTTTTGACTTTGATAAAGATGGAGATCTGGATATAGCAACTACAGGGTACTGGTCACCTGTAACTGTTTTTATTAATGATGGAGATAGCATTAAGAAAACTCCAATTGTTGTTGACAATGTCGGCAGAGGTTTTATCGACCTGGAATATGGAGATTATGATCGTGACGGTAATATTGATCTTGTTTCTACTTCTGTAGACGGTCAGATACGTTTGTACCATAATAACAATGGAAGTTTCACCAAAGATATGACTATCGATTTAAAGAGCCAGAGCTATAAGGTCAAGTTTTGTGATGTCAATAACGATAAATATCCTGACTTAATAGCTTCTTCACGCGATGGAACTATAGTACTTTTTTATAATAATGGTGGTCATTTCAATACTACTCCTGATTTTTCGCCCAATGGCCATGGGGGTCTAAGTTTTGATGTTGCCGATCTTAATAATGATAGCTGGCCTGATATTGTGTCGTCCTCTGATGGGGAAATTATAATTTATTATAATAATTCGGGAGCTTTTAGCGACAACCCGGTACATATTAATGACAATCTCGACTGCTTTCCCAAAGACATTCTGGCAAGTGATTTAAATAATGATAATTATCCGGAATTAATTATTGCAAATTATAACAGGCCAAATATTATTTTGAACAATAATCTTGGGCAAATAGACCCAACACCTGTTTGGCAATCAGTAGTTATTGATCCGACAATAAACATAAGAGAATTTAGTAATGTCAAAGGAGAAAAAAGATTGCTTTTTGGAAAATCACGGGGAGGAACTCTGGAATTTTACAAAGTTGATCCTTCTAGTAGTAATAAATTATCTGTCTCTCCAAATATCCAGAATGTTGATTATCACGCTGGTAATAAAATGTTTAACATCAACTCAAATACTGTATGGACAGTTACAAATGATGCTCTGTGGTTAATGGTAAGTCCAACCGATGGAAGTGGCAATGGAACATTAAGTACTAGCTTTACTTCCAATGCATTAAGCAATTCAAGAGTTGCAACAATAACAATCTCGGGAAATGGTGTAAGTTCGCAAACTGTAACTGTAAATCAAGAAGGTATAAATTTTAATTTACCCATTTTGTCAACTGAAGACATCTCAAAAATTACCAATACAACGGCAATTAGTGGAGGTAATATCACTTCTGAAGGTATTTCAGCTGTTATTGCAAGGGGTGTCTGCTGGAGTACAATTGAAAATCCGACAGTTGATCTTAGTACAAAAACTTTCGATGGCAATGGTACAGGATCGTTCACAAGTAGTATAACCGGATTGACCGAGGGTACAATATATTATGTAAGAGCTTATGCTACAAACAGTGCAGGTACAGGATATGGCAATCAGACTTCATTTAAATATGACCAAAGCCTGATCGCTTTCTATCCCTTATTAATAGATGGTAATGATGAGTTGGGTAATAACGACCCAATGACTTTAACAAATGCCCCTTTTCAAAACGGGGGAATATATTGCAACGGTATATACAATGAGTGTGTTGCTATAACTCCATCCATTAACAATTTTAATTTTAATTCTTTTATCATAAGCGCTGATTTTTTAGTTACAGAAAATAGAACCCAACCAGTTTTTGTTTGTGGGCGAGGCTGTAGATGGTTAGGGTTTTATCTTAACGCTGATGGCAGATTATATTTATTATATAACAATATTAACTATTTAGCAAGTGCCATAACTTATAGTTTAAATCAATGGCATAATGCTCAAATTACCTATGATGGTACTACTGTAAATATGTTCCTCGATAATGTATTAGCATGTTCGACTAATATTAAATTAGATTACTCTGTATGCGGACTATATGATACGGGTATAGGCGTAACTAATTACGGTAGTGGAATGGGGTTAATGGGCTATTTCAAAAATTTAAAGATTTATAACAATGCGTTAAATAGTGTTTTAAATGTCTCAACAGATGCTCTAACAATCACATCATCTGCTAATAGTACTAAAACATTTGATTTAACTTCAAATACAACTTGGGTAGTCTCAAGTTCAGAAATATGGTTAACAGCTAGTAATACAAGCGGTTCAGGGAATGCTACTATTACATTAACTGCGCAGGGAAACATATTAACAACATCCAGAACAGCTATTTTAACTGTTTCTGGGATTGGAGTTTTAAACCGTACTATTACAGTTATCCAGGATGGAGCTCCAACAGGTATTTTAAAGACTGAAAAAGATAATATTAAAGTTTATCCAAATCCAACATCCGGACTGATTGAAATTTCAATTAAAGAACCTTTGGGGAGTGATTATAAAATTGAGATTCTTAGCATTCTTGGAGCCAGGCTAATAACTAAAATATTATCAGGAACAGAAAAATTAACCCATCTTGATTTGTCTTCATTTCCTTCAGGTACGTATCCGCTGGTTATCACATCTAGAAATAGATTTTGGGAGACCAAAATAATTAAGAAAGAGTAGTTATTAAAAACTATTGGGTTAAAATAAACTATTTAATTGGAGATCTGGTTCTTGAACCCTAGTAGCACAAAAAAAGGATTAACTTACTTTGTTAAGTCATTGGTTATAACCAATTTATGTCCTAATTTAATTTAATAATTTAATGGTTGTAAATGTCACCGACCTCAATACCTTTCTGTAACAATTATTTTAAAAATCCACCAAAAACCTGGCAAGAATCTGGCAACAAACAAAAAATCACCTACTACAAAAGGAGTGAGTGGTGAGTAGTGAGGGGTGAGGTTTTATATCCAATCCCTCATTCCTCAATCCTCATATTCTCGTCCTGCCTGCACAAAATAAAAAAGCCGTCCTGAGCATAGTCGACGGGTGTCTTTTTGTTATCCCGTCCCTACTTCACTTCTTTTAGTTGGGCAAAGCAGGTCTCGAACCTGAACTCTTCTGATCCAGAATCAGAAATAAATAAAACACATTTAACTTAACACATTGATTCTTAAACCTATTATAAAAAGATAAAATCTTTATATTTCCATTATTTGATACCTGTCATCTTCAAAACCTGGCAAGAAATCTATCAAGATTTTTTCGACTAGATCATAATTGATTTTCTTGATCCTTGATTCTTGGTAGGGAAGGGGACAAGATTTTAAAGAATGTATGTAATTACCACCGGCCATTGTTTAAAATTAGACAAAATGTCGTTTGACCAAATACACCGTTTCAGTATATAGTGAGTTCAATAAAAATATAATTACAGAGGCAGGGTAATCCGTTTCTTAATGTCAGTGGGTATTGCGTTTTTATTGACCATAACTGAAATTGTCTTTAGTAAAAAGAACTCCTTTGACATATATAAATACCCACCGCAATCCAATATGTCACTTGAGTTTTTTACAATGTAGAATTCCTTTCCCTTTTCGTTCCTGGCGATTCCGATAATATGCATATTATGCTGATCGATAGTGGTGTAATTATCAAATGCATTTTGCCTCATCAGTTGTGTAATTGAATTAACAGAATCACTCAGTACTGCAAAACCATTTTTATAACCATCCCTTATATCGCCATCCCAGGCTACAGAATAATTGTGTAACAAAGCATAATCAACAACATTGATGAAATCATTTACAGGAAGGTTTAGGTAGAAGTTATTATTCCAGTTTGACTCTATCTCCAGTACAAACTTTGAATAAAACGGATGATGAGTGAAGGAGGTTATTTCGACATAGTCATCCGGATTGATTCCGACCATCTCATCGGCAAATGATTTTGGAGTATATAATTTCTGGTTATAGGTAAAGGAAGAGGGGGCTTTCCCGAGAGTACCGGATAAAATATTTGCAATACTTTCTCTATACCCGTCTGCTGTCATATTCCCCCTGCCTGAACTTACATAATATTTAACCTTTTCAAGCAGTTTAAAATCCATTCTTCCGTGGTTATACGTGGAGGTGGAATCTTTTTTCCCTGAAAAAACTGACTGAGGTACTGCACCGAATTTTCTGTAAGCGCTCATAGCACTGAAAGTCAAATCACCGGGGCTGAAACAACTTTTGCCATTCATTCTTATATATTTCTCGGATTTGTCAATATATGTCGGTATTACAAAAAACATAGGCGAGAGTACTACTGGTTTTTTTCCAAGTCGTATAGCTTCTGTTTCAATAAAAGAGGTAGTTGCAAAGCACCAGCAAAGACCCGTCATTTGCTGATCTTTTACAGGTGTGCTCTCTATCAGTTTAACAATTTTGTATCCTTCAACTTTCGGATTTAAATTGCTCTTTCTGGGCACGGGGGTGAAAATATATGTAGTCGTTCGTAACCTGAGGGGAAATGATCCTCCGCTCTGCATCCATTTTCCATCAATTACTGAATCGCCTGGCAGTATTAATCCTTTAAAAAATGAACCCGGTCCTATTGTTGATGAATGGTCTGTAATAATGCTGTCTTTCAGAACCCTGACTGAATCGATATAGATATTCTTGGTCGACTGAGCAGGAACATCCAGATTACCTTCGATAAGGGTTTCCTTTATATCAAATTTCATAACGACAAGTATTTTTGAGCTATCTGGTAATACAATATTACCAACCCATGAGCCCTTTAGTCTTTCGGGTTTAATGTTCTGACCATTTATTAAGAAGCATGAAAAGAACAGAAGTAAAATAATTAAGGTTTTTGTTTTCATCGTCAATAGTTTTTGAATTACACAACATGTTATTCTAACGGATAGACTGGAAGTTTAGTAGTATGATGCATTAAATATTAATCTAAATTGTTATTTAGAATTGATTTAATGTTTAACGGGGTTATCTAATTATACATAAAAGGGGGAGTCCATTTATCCAGGTCTGGCCAGGGATTGATTGAAATAGTTTGGTTTGTTTTAAGGTATTCCGTTAGGACTCGGACATAAACTCTTCTGATCCAGAGGTATAAGGGAATATCATTATATTATGTTAATACATTGAATATCAATATAATATAAAAAGGCAAGATCATTACATTTCCATTATTTAATACCTGTTATCACCAAAACCTGGCAAGAAACCTGACAAGATTTTTCACCAAGATCATGATTGAATTACTTTAGCTTGATTTTTAATTGCGAGGGTGAAAGATTTTAAAAAATGATGTTAATTACCACCAATCTTTATGACTCGATAGGGACAGACCTTCCCAGAATAATTCTGGTCAAACCTTGGGAGTTTTACTGATAAAGACAAGAGGAGTTCAGCCGAACCGGTTCCTGGAATTTTGAGTGAATATACCTAAAATTACATACTCACAAATGTTGTAGTTAATAGTAAAGATTATGTAATATTTTCGTAATCTTATTCAAATATTAAGTTCAATGAACAAAGAACCAATTATTTTAGTAAATCCAGGAGGAAGACCTGAAATAGATGCCTTGGAAAAAAACAGAGATTCCGGAGTTTACATATATCCATATAGTCTTCTGTTTTTACAAAATTATTTACTTGCAAATAATATACAATCACGCATAATCGATTTGAACTGGCAAAAACCAGATGAGTTATTCGAAATTACGAAGGCCATTGAAAATCCCATTATTGGGGTAACAGCCCAACCACATTCCGTTTTAAAGGCATTGGATATTATCAAACAACTTAAAAAAAGCAACAAAAACTCTATTATTGTTGTTGGTGGTAATTTCTTTACCAAAACTCACAGGGATGTTTTAAACCGTTTTAAAGAAGTGGATGTAGTAGTTCGCGGCGAAGGGGAAATTACTTTTTATGAATTGGTAAATGCAATACAGACCAAAAAAAGTTTCGATAATATTGAGGGCATAACTTATAGAAATAATGACAAGATTATTGAGAATAAAACCAGGAAACCTGAAAGCGATATAGAAAAATTTGCATTAAAATACGATAAGTTGCATATAACAAATCGTTTCAAAGAAGGAATTTTAATGCGCAATTATGAAAAGGAAAATTACCGAAGCTTTCCGGTTTTTATAGGTAGAGGATGTTCCAGAAAATGTGCATTTTGTGAATATAATCAATTTAAATACAGAGTACGTAAAATCCCTGCTATACTACAAGAAATAGACTATTTAATAAAAAACTACAGTGCGGACTATTTTGCTTTTGCCGATCCTTCATTCTGCGAAAGGGAAAATTTTGTCAGGGAATTCTGTGAAATAATAATTGAAAGATACTCTCATATAAAGTGGTCTTGCGAAGCAAGGGTTGATACCCCATTAGACATTTTGGAATTAATGGCTAAGGCTGGTTGCATAAGCCTCGATTTCGGATTGGAATCGGGTTCGGAAAAAGTACTAAAAGCTATTAATAAAGATATTGACCTTTTCAAAACAATTGAATTTGTTAAAGCATGCCATTCACTTGGAATTCGTACTCATATGTTTTTGATGGTTTCATTACCAGAGGAAACTGAAGAAGATGCAATGCAAACGATAAAGGTGTGTGGAGATTTGTCGAAATATGTAACAAGCATGTCACTAGGCGTTACACAAATTCTCCCTGGAACAGAATTAGAGCGCATTGCATTCAAAAAAGGTATTTTAGCCAAGGATTTTTCATACTACGATGAGCGATTTTATCATACGCACACACAATTTAGTGACCCGCATATTCCAATCTATCTTGAGTTTCTAAATATCGATTTTATTGAAAAGTTTTTTATAAAAATTATGGATTTAAGAGCGCAAAAGTACGATAATCTAAGTGTCCTGATGCGGAAGGCTAAGACTGGCATTTTATCATTACACAGAAGACCAATAAGAAAGAATTTAATTTATATTCGACGATTTATTATTGCTATTTTCAGGAAAATACAAACCGTTTTCAATAGTTAAATGCAAAAGCAGGACGGCTTGACCACATTTGACCGATTAAATTGAGATTATCGTATTATATTAAAAAAACAAGCACTTAACGCCGGCCTAGTACGGTCAATTTACTACTGTGCGGAGTAATCAATGGCACTGGCTTTTCCAGTCTATGTGCATTGATTTGTTATTTTAATAGTCAATTTCTCTGATTGCATTGTAATTATGTTTGTGGAAGATGCAAAAAATCCTCGATAACAGGTTCCTTTAATATCCCCAATTGATACGTATGAAAAGTGTAGTGTTAACTTCCACCGGACATAACACAATTCTGAGCCAGTTACCCTAAAATCCTCCAAAACCTGGCAAGAACCTGGCAAGATTATTGGTCATATTGCAAATAGATCGAGATATAGGGAAGCTGACATTTTGAATAAACTTTCCTCATTACAGATACTATCCTATTATTTTTCTCGTTAATTTTACCTGACTGTTTAACAGGGATTATTATTAACCATGTCTGGATGTAAATGTAACATAAGCTTAATTATTGTCCTGGTTTCACTATTTTCTATTCAGGCTTTTTCGCAACAAATCAATTACCGCGATAGCCTTGCTGAGTATAATTCCCTGAAAGTAAATTTAAAGCCCAGACTGCATTATTCGGTGGGAGGTACCTTTATAATTGTTCCTCATTTGGGTACTGTCACTGGTTTTACACTATCTCCTTTTTTATCAATTCCCTTGTCTCCAAAGTTGTCGGTTGATGGCGGAATTATTGCCGGACGCTATTATTCTACATTATGGAATTTTAATCCTGAAGTTGCGATAAATGGGTCATTTAACGAATTATATGTGTACGGATCAGCTAGCTATCATTTTAATTCTCAGTTGACTTTATATGGTACAGGGATAAAACAAATTACAGGTACTTCTCCATTTTATTTTCTCCCAAAAAGCAGTTATGCCATTGGATCCACTTATAATTTCGGAAATTTTTCAATAGGTGTTACTTTGCAGATGTCAAAATGGAATGATATCCTCAGCCCCTTGCCATTCAATGGCTCTCAGGGATTTTATTCTCCATATGAGCAAAAACCGGGCACATTGAATACATTTGGCCGATGAAAAAACCATTTGCTCACATATTTCAACATTAAACATTTAACTCCGACCTTGAGTGGTCAATGTTTTCTGACTGAATATAGTCATTGTAAAAGTCCCTATAAATTCTATAAGTTAAAATTTGACTTTTTTCAAACAATATTAAGTTTGGTGTTAATTACCACCGACCTCTATTATTTAGTACCAATTGTTGTAAATTCCCCAAAAACCTGGCAAGAACCTGGCAACAAACAAAAAACCACTTACAATATATATCGTAAGTGGTTGATTATATGGTTGTCCCGTCAGGTTTCGAACCTGAACTCTTCTGATCCAGAATCAGACGTGTTGCCAATTACACCACGGGACAAATTTGCGGGGCAAATATAGAAATAATTCTATAAAAACTTTATAAGGATCGAAATTCTCTCATCTAAAAATAAAGGAGTGAGGGGTGAGGTATGAGGCATGAGGTTCTTTTACTTTAGGTCTCATTCCTAATGCCTCACTCCTCATACCTTGTTCACGCACCATTTTTCAGGACTGTTAATCATAGATATCAACATCTTACTTACCTCATCATAACCTGATATCATTTTTTCATATTCACCATCTGTTATATATTTGCAGTCTCTCGAGTAATCAAGCCAGTCTTCTGTTTCATACTCCTCCCCTAAAGGTCAGTTAATTTATTGACGAATGCCTTTATATATAATCTTTTTGCCCACGATCCTGCAATACATGAACTTACTGATCTTGAAGATCTCCTGATCTGATCAGTCAACGAATATCTTTCTTCTTTGGGGAATTTCTTTGATAAATCGAAGATATCCATTGCAAGCTTATGAGCCTTCCGATAAACAATAAGTTCTTTAAAGCTATTTACCATTTCTAACTGATATCTAGTTTAATCCTTTTTCCTCACTCCTCACATCTCATACCTCACGCCTCATTTGTTAATCTTCGACCATGTATCTTTTAATTGCACTGTACGGTTGAAAACCAGTTTTGACTCAGTTGAATCATAATCCACACAGAAATAACCAAGTCTTTGGAATTGAAACTTTTCAAGAGACTTTGCTGATTTAAGTGACGGTTCCACTTTGCAACCGGTGAGTACTGTTAATGAATCGGGATTCAGAAATTTCCGGTAATCATCATCTTTCTGTCCTGCAGGATCTTCATGATTGAATAACCTGTCGTACAATCTTACCTCTGCATCTACCGCGTGCTGAGCAGACACCCAGTGAAGGGTGCCTTTAACTTTTTTATTTGATGTGTTTTCACCACTCCTGGTATCTGGATCATACGTGCAATAAACCTCTTCGATAGCGGCGGTGGCCACATTTTTCTTAAAGCCTTCACATTTAATGATGTATGCTCCCTTAAGTCGAACCTCCATACCAGGGGCGAGACGGAAAAATTTGTTTGGAGGTATCTCCATAAAATCATCCTGCTCAATATAAACCTCCCTGCTGAACGCAACCAGTCTTTTCCCCATAGTTTCGTCTTCAGGATTATTAATGAGTTCAACATTTTCAATCTTTCCTTCAGGATAGTTTTTAATAATGACTTTCAGTGGATTCAATACTCCAAATACCCTTGGTACTCTTATATTGAGATCCTCACGGATGACATGCTCCAGCAGAGAGACATCGTTTATTGCTTCAACCTTTGTATAACCAATCAGGTCAACAAACCTTTTTATCGACTCAGGTGTATATCCTCTTCTTCTCAGACCACATAATGTTGGCATCCTGGGATCGTCCCATCCTCTTACGTTACCTTCCTGAACCAATTCGAGCAGCTTTCTTTTACTCATCATTGTATATGTAAGATTCAGACGGTTAAACTCGATTTGCCTTGGCCTGTAATCATCGGTTTTCAGCTGATCGATAAACCAATCATAAAGCGGACGGTGAACTTCAAATTCAAGGGTGCAGAGAGAATATGTAATTCCTTCAAAATAGTCGCTCTGACCATGTGCAAAATCGTACATAGGGTATACATTCCACTTATTGCCGGTACGGTGATGAGATGATTTTATAATCCTGTAAATGATAGGATCGCGCATATGCATGTTTGGAGAGGTCATGTCGATTTTCGCCCTTAGAACATGGCTCCCTTCATCAAATTCACCTTTATTCATTCTCCCGAAAAGGTTAATATTTTCATCTGCAAAGCGATTTCTGAACGGACTTTCAATTCCTGGTTGAGAGGGAGTTCCTTTCTGGGAAGATATAAGATCGGCAGGCTGGTCATCAACATAAGCAAGCCCCTTCTGAATAAGCTCCACGGCAAAATTGTACAAATTGCCAAAATAGTCAGAGGCATAATATTCCCTGTCATCCCAGTCAAATCCAAGCCAGTGAATATCCTCCTTTATTGAGTCGATATACTCCACCTCCTCTTTCAAAGGGTTGGTATCGTCGAACCGGAGATTGCATTTTCCACCGTGTTTTTGTGCCATGCCAAAATCGAGACAGATTGCTTTTGCATGACCGATATGAAGATAACCATTGGGCTCGGGGGGGAAACGTGTAATAACCTTTCCGTCATTTTTACCAGCTTTCAGATCTTCAATAATAAACTGTTCAATAAAACTTATTGAAGGTTTTGTTTCTTCTTTTTCCCTTGTAATTTCGTTGCTCATCCCAGATAATTTTAAGAATACAAAAATAGGATGAATTTAAGTTCATCCTATTATTAGTACTGATATTTTAATTGTCTCTTATTTTTTACCACCAAGGATCACAAAGGTTTGTACTAAGGAACACAAAGGCTTTAAAGAAAATATTATTTCTGGTTTTTCCGTGGTGAACCTTTGCGGAAATGTAACCCTGCAGTCTGGCCACTGCGTTAAAATAGCCCACCGTGCTATTTCTAACGCTTGTACTCCTTTGTGCTTAAGGATTTGGGCTCAGATAGTCTCTCAGAGAGTTAACATAGTCAGTGAACTTCTCTTTCCCAAGCGGAGTTATATTGCATAGAGTCTGAGGATAATTGTTCCTGAATTTTTTTGTCACCTCAATATATCCCGACTCTTTTAATTTTGTAATCTGGATACTCAGGTTTCCTGCAGTTGCCCCTGTTTGTTCCCTGATAAATGTGAATTCGGCTACCTCGGTGCCAACCAGCAGAGATACTATTGCAAGACGCAGCTGCGAATGCAATATGGGGTCGAGTTCTTTAAACCGTGTCATGATTTACTTTATTTCTTAACATGTATCCTGGTATGAGGTATCCAATAAGCATTGCCACAGGCGTGCCCAAAGGAGCAAGGGATGGACCAGCAAAATTGACAAGAAGCGCCACAATCCAGAAACAAATACCACCGGCAATGAGCGGCTTGAATTTGATGATGAATCCCGAAAGGAATGTGGGAAATCCTGCCAGCAAAAGGATATATGGGGTCACTGTTTGCATGCTTTTGGCCTGGATAATGAAAAGTACTGTTGCTGCGATCAGAAATCCTATCCATGTCCACATATATAACAAATTGGCATAAGTGTGAACCTTTTCTCTTCGCCCGTTTACAAACCCATAGATCATTGATACAAATGCGCCCGGAATTACCAGGAACCATACATAATAGGGATGTTCATAGCTGGTAAATTTTGCCAGAAGCCAGGCTGAAAGGCTGCAGACAATCAGGAGCCATCCCCAGAACAGGAGGTGAAAGCTTCCCTGCCGGATGCTTACTTTGGTCTTGTTGATCATTTCTGTTATGATTTTCAGGCTTTCTTCGCCCGTCATCATTTTTTCCTCGTTTTCCATAATAATGTTTATTTTTATAATTGAATAACTATGAATATAAATATATCACAAATGTAAACTAGTTTATAATATAAACCAAATATATAGTAAGTTATTTTGCGTAATAAATATTTTATTAATTTATTATCAGGATGAAATCCTTTAACCTAAGAGTCTGCAAAGATTTTTTCCATATAATTAGAGACGCCCAATTTGGGTGTCTCTACATAAATTGTAAACTTTGTGTACACTGTGCCCTCTATGGTGAATTAAAAATTTCAATAAATAAATTGATTTTCGAGCGTCTTACTTAAAAAAAGACTAATGGGACTTATCCAGATTGAAAATATGGAGTTCTACTCCTTTCATGGCCATTTCAAGGAAGAACGTATTGTCGGAAACAAGTTCCTCGTTGATCTTACAATAGAAACAGATATGAAGGTTCCTGCATCAAGCGATAACCTTAAAGATGCCGTGAATTACCAGAGAGTGTACGATATAGTCAAATCACAGATGGAGATGAAATCGCATCTTCTTGAGCATATTGCAGGCCGGATCCTTGATGCGATCTATGCAGAGATGACAGGGATTGAAAAAGTCACAGTCAAAGTTTCAAAGATGAATCCTCCCATGGGTGGTAAGATCGGATCTGTAAGTGTGGTTATGAGCCGTTAAGTGAGCTTACCGGTAAATTCTATGATATTACCGATTTTTTCGTTGAATAATAGGCTTTATTGAATTCCTTTGCAGAATATTGCAAATAAACATGGATAAAGTTATCTCACAATCTGCAAATAACAGAAAATCCAAACCAAGTGTATTCAGCTTACTGAGACCCTACTCAGGAATAGTGATATTATTAATTATTATGGCACTCCTTGGTAGCGGTATCAACATGTTGATTCCGAAAATTATTGCACATGGTATTGATGCTTTCACCTCAAAGCATTTTGAGATGGGAGCTGTGATTATTCAGTTTTTGGCAGCGGGTGTAGCTATATTCATATTTACTTTCCTGCAAAACATAATTCAGACATATGCCTCAGAACGCGTTGCTAAGGATTTGCGGACGAAACTCTCAGATAAAATATCGCGTCAGAGTTATTCATATATTCTTAAGTCTAATCCTTCAAAATTATTAACGAACCTCACCTCCGATATCGACTCTGTAAAGATGTTTGTTTCTCAGGCTTTTGTTACTATTATTTCTTCGGTTTTTGTTATAGCCGGCACATCCGTTTTGCTTATTCTGATCAACTGGAGACTGGCGTTGGCCGTTATTTCAATAGTTCCTGTAATAGGGGGGGCATTTTTTATTGTATTAAGGAAAGTGAGAGTTTTGTTTAAAAAGGGGAGGGAAGTTATTGACGCCCTCAACAAAATAATAAACGAGAGTATTATGGGTTCTGCATTAATAAGAGTGCTGAATTCACAACAACCTGAGAGTGTAAAATTTCTGGAAACCAATTTAGTATCCCGGAATCTGGGATTATCGATTTTGCGATTGTTTGCTACGCTGATCCCTGTTATAATGTTTGTTGCGAACCTGGCCGTGGTCACTATACTTGCCCTGGGCGGCCATTTTGTTGTTGCCGGTACTATGTCTCTGGGTAATTTTGCTGCCTTCAACAGTTATTTGTTGATGTTAATATTTCCTATTCTTATGATTGGTTTTATGAGTAACATCATTGCACAGGCTTCGGCATCATATGTGAGAATAAATGATGTATCAGAGGCTCCTGAAACGAATGAATCGGGGACTATTGAAAGTAATATAAAAGGTGATATTAAGGTTAAAAATGTTACACTTTTTTATGGAGATAAACCAATATTGAAAGATATTTCATTTTCAATTAAAGCGGGAAGTAAAACTGCTATTATCGGACCTACAGCTGCAGGTAAAAGCCAGTTATTATATCTGTTGACTAACCTTATTTCTCCGAGCGCAGGCTCAATAGAATTTGATGGGATCAGCACTGAAAAATATACCAAAGAATTATTTCATAGCCAGATTGGCTTTGTTTTTCAGGATAGTGTAATTTTTAACATGAGCCTTCGCGAAAATATTGCTTTCAACGATAACGTTAGCAATGAATCTCTCGAAAAAGCCATTGCCACAGCCGAACTCGCCGATTTTATTGAATCATTGCCTCAGAAACTCGATACAATAGTCTCGGAACGGGGTACAAGTCTTTCGGGCGGGCAAAAACAAAGGATTATGCTGGCACGTGCGCTGGCATTAAATCCTAAAATTCTATTGCTTGACGATTTCACATCGCGGGTTGACAAGAAGACGGAAAATAAAATCCTTTGCAATCTCGAGAACAACTATCCCGGTCTGACACTTATATCTGTTACCCAAAAAATTGCCCCTGTAAGGCATTTTGAACAAATCATCCTCCTGATGGAAGGCGAGGTCATTGCTACCGGTACACATAAGGAACTAAAAGAGAGCTCTCCCGAATATATTCAGATTTATAGCTCACAAAGAAGCACACAACACTATGAATTATAATTTAAATCAGCCATCGGATAGAACGGAGCAAAAAATATCTAATTTTGTGTCACTCAGGAAATTGATCTCTCTTATAGGTGAAGAGCGTAGTAACCTCATAATAGCTTTTGCGGCCATTTTTTTAAATGCCGGATTAAGTCTGCTTGGCCCTTATCTGATAGGATACACAATTGATACTTATATTCAAACCAGGCAATATCATGGAGTGTTGGTATTCGCAGGGATCCTCCTGGCGCTTTATGTATTGGCTTTTATTGTAAACTACACTCAAATGCGCATGATGGGCGGCATTGGGCAACGAATGCTGTACAGTTTACGCAATGCGGTATTTAACAAACTTCAGGAATTGCCGGTTGATTTTTTCAACCAGAATAAAGCCGGTGACCTTATATCACGCATTAATAATGATACGGACAAGGTAAACCAGTTTTTTTCACAGTCTTTAATGCAGTTTATCGGAAGCATTATCACTATGACCGGTGCAGGCATCATATTGTTATGCATAAATCTGCCTCTGGGTGTGGCAGCCCTTACTCCGGCGCTGATAGTGTGGATATTTACCAAATCCACCTCCCCCTGGGTAAAACGCCGGAATGCAGAGAGTGCAAAAAGTACCGGTAATTTAAGCGCTGAGATACAGGAAAGCCTTGCGAATTTTAAAGTAATTATTGTGTTCAACCGTCGTGATTATTTTCGTAAACGCTTTGAAGAGGCGAACAAGGACAATTACACTAAATCGGTAAAGGCAGGTATCGCAAACAACATGTTTATGCCGGTATACACTATGGCCGCTAATATTGGTCAGCTTATAGTACTGGCTTTGGGAATATATCTGATAATAAAGGGACATTTTTCGATCGGTCTTCTGATAAGTTTTCTAGCTTATATTACCAATTTCTATAACCCGTTAAGACAACTGGCGGCTTTGTGGGCTAACTTTCAGGTGGCAATGGCCGGATGGGACCGCATTTCCCTGTTATTATCCCTCGAGTCCAATCTACATGTTATGGAAGATCCCAACTGTGAAACATCTGCATCATTCCTTCATTTTCGAAACGTATCATTCAAATATCCGAACGGGAAAGAGGTACTTCACAAAATAAACTTTGATCTTGAACGGGGTAAAACGTATGCGTTTGTAGGTCCGACAGGCGGAGGCAAGACCACTACAGCATCGCTCATTGCAAGATTATATGATGCAACAAGGGGGTCCATATTGTTGGAGGGTAAAGACATCCGTTCTTATAAACCTGAGGAACGTGCCCGTAAAATAGGATTTATTCTTCAGGAGCCATTTCTGTTCTCGGGAACGGTACGCGATAACATTTTATACGGAAATGCAGAGTATAAGAACTTATCCAACGAACAACTTTCGGGAGCTATTTCAGAAGCCGGACTTGAAAGTCTTCTGGCACGATTCGATCAGGGACTCGACACAACAGTTCAGACGACCGGTGATGGAATCAGTCTGGGACAAAAACAGCTTATAGCTTTCATGCGTGCTGTACTCCGCAAGCCTGAATTGCTTATACTCGATGAAGCCACTGCAAATATCGATACAGTTACAGAACAGCTGCTAGATAGTATTCTGAAGAATCTTCCCGAATCGACCACAAGGGTAATAATAGCACATCGTTTAAACACAATAGAAAATGCAGACGAGATTTTCTTTGTAAACACAGGTAAAGTTATTCGTGCGGGTTCATTTAGTGATGCTATTAACCTGCTTCTGCACGGGAAAGTAGAGAGTTGATGACTTAACCCTTCCCCAACCCTTCCATTATTGTATTACTGAACCTTAACCAACCCTTCCTTTTTGTATAACTTAACCCTACCCCAACCCTTCCTTTTTGTTTAACTTAACCCTACCCCAACCCTTCCCTTAAACAATAAGGGAAGGGGGTTAATCAGTTATATATTAGAATGATAGGTTTTCAGAGCAGGATATTTATGAGATTATTAATTGTTAAGTAATCAAATAAATATAAATTTATGATTGGAATAATTAAAATATGCCTCGCAGTCATTATAAGAGTTATAAGGGGATTACTTTATTAGGAAGGAGTTTAAGAAAGAATCAGACTCATTCAGAAAAAATACTATGGGAACTACTTCGCAGAAAAAATATCTTAGGGTACAAATTTTTAAGGCAACACCCAATTTTCTATAGAATTGATAATAAATGGGTTGAATTTTTCATTGCTGATTTTTATTGTTCAGAGCTTAAACTTATTATTGAACTGGACGGCAAGATTCATGAAAGCCTTAAGGACTATGATGCTGAGAGGGATTTAAAGTTATTAAATAAAGGCATTTATGTTGTAAGAATCAAGAATGAAGAACTTAAGGATATTAATTCGGTTACTTTTTTTATAAATGAAATAATTTGCAAACGAAAATGTCAAATTATTGATAATAAACAAAATAGCTCCCCTTCCATTATTTTTTAAGGAAAGGGGCGGAGGGAAGGGTTAGATTTTACAGCAAAAAATAAAATCTAACTATATCTGAGGTTAAACTTACTTTCGAAAACCTGAAATATCAACTACCGATAGAAGGCAATTCCTGTCATCCCCTGTAACCACACCTTCCATATAAACTATGCTTTTAGGGTTACCATCATACCCAATTTTAACTTCACATGATTCTTTGCCTTTTTTTGAATATATTTTACTGAAAAACTTGTCAAATATATTTCGTGAATCTTCGGTGATGAAAAGCTTAAAATTGCTATTTACAAGACTATATCGTTTATCGCCAAGCATTTCGGCCCCTGTGAAGTTCAATTCACAAATGTTACCTTCAGGATCGAGTGTAAAATACCCCATCGGTGCAAAATCGTATAACATAGTGTACTTTCTGAGAGCTGTCTCTGCCGTTTCATTTGCCTGGATCAGCTCTTCATTCTGCATTTCCAATTCTATCTGGTGAACCTGAAGTTCATGAAGCAGCTTTAAAGAATCAGTTTCTGTGGCAAACTTATCCATTTTGCCCTGCTTCTTTTTAAGTAACTCTTCTGCATTTCTTCGCAGCATCTGGTCATCTGTAAAATTGCGTTTTTCCTTATTCATTGTGTTCTTATTTTTTTATTGATAATATCATTCCACTTGGTAACTTAAAATTATCCTGGAGTACTATTACAGACCAATCAGCTTCAATTAGTTTGTCTTCGGCTGTAATTAACTGCATTTTGAATCTGGTATCCTGCGATTCATTCAATATCCTGCTCATTTCGCTTTCTGTCTTTTCCCTTAATGATTCAGGAATAAACATGTGAATATAATTCTTGTTTATTATCTCCTCTTGTTTTTTTCCGAAATATTTTTCTGCCGCCGGATTAACCTCCAGAATTTTCCAATTCGTTGCCAATTTAATAATAATATCTGAGGCCGAATTGAGTAACAGGCGATTCATTTGTTCTGTTTCATGAAGTTTTACTTCCACCTCTTTAAGATCGGAGATGTTGAAAAAAGTTATGACAACACCGTCTATTTTGTCATCTAATGTGCTGTAAGGCATAATACGAACGGAAAACCAACGTCCGTCTTTAGTAGGAATCTGTTTTTTTATATAAACGAGAGTCTTAAGTACGTTAAGAGCATCATCAGGTAAATCGGGGTAAATGAGGTCGGAAACCAGGTCGGTAAAGGGTCTGCCGATATCGCTTTTTATCAGTTTAAAGATTTTGACCGCCTGCACTGTAAAACGACGGATGTTCAGTTTTTTATCGAGAAACAGAGTAGCAATATCGGTGCTGTTGAGAAGGTTTTTCATGTCACTGTTCACACTGGTGAAGTCTTCTATCTTTGACTGTAATTCAGCATTTAAGGTTTGAAGTTCTTCATTAAGGCTTTGCATCTCTTCTTTAGAACTCATTAGTTCTTCATTTGTAGATTGCAGTTCTTCATTAGTTGATTGCAATTCCTCATTTGTAGACTTTAACTCTTCCTGTGATGATTGCATTTCTTCAAGAGTATCCTGTATTTTTTCCCGTGCATACCTTAACTCTTTTTCCAATTCCACCTGTCTTACATTGCTTAAAGTCTTTTTATCTTTAAGTGCCTGAAGCTTAGTATTTTTAATCTCTTCTAAATCAGTGAAGATTATCAATAACATACCATTAAGCGGTTCAGGTTTATTAAGCCACCGGATGTGTACATTTAAGGTTTGATAGCTGCCATCTGAAGCTACTTTGATATTGTGTAAAACCACAGCTTCTTTTTTCAATACAGCTTTTCGGAAAGCTACAGGAAATTCGTTACGCAATCCTTCGCGTAACATTGCAAAAATGTTCATGTTTGCCTTACCTACTGCAGGCTCGAGATATTTTCCTGTACGTCCGCTGATATATATAATATCGCCATGTTCATTTACAAGAACTCCGGCCGGTGAATAATGCTGCAACAAAAGCTGATCGGCAAGCGTTTGAATATTTCTGGCTGGGCCGGAAGGGATTTCTTTCTCAATTATTTCTTTCTTAGTCCGGAGTAATGTATTGACAGGAAAGTCAATTAACTCAGGTGCCAGAAAAGTTACCGCGCGTTTATAAACTTTCCATTTTGAATCCAAAAATGTAAAAAGATGACTTTGGGTTCCAAGTGATTCGGAACTACCTAATATCATGACACCCGCAGGGCTGAGACTATAATAAAACAAGCCGATCATCTTCTTTTGCAGCTCCGGTTCCATATAAATCAACAGGTTGCGGCAGGAGAGGATATCGATCTTGGTAAAAGGCGGATGCATTATAACATTATGTTGTGCAAACACAATTTTTTCCCGTATTTCCGTATTAATGAAATAGCCGTTATTAGTTTTAAGGAAAAAGCGCTTTAGTCGTTCCGGTGAAACATCATCAGCAATATTTGAAGGGAAAATGCCTTTTCTTGCAATTTCAATTGCTTCATTATCAAGGTCCGTTGCAAATATCTGTAAAGAAAATCCTCCGTGTGGATTGATTTTTTCAATTACTTCTTTAAACACTATGGCTAAAGAATAAGCCTCTTCGCCTGTTGAACAGCCTGGTACCCATGCCCTGAGTATTGAACCCGGTTCGAGTTTTGATATTATAGCCGGTATAATCGTTTCTTTCAACTTTTTCCATAGAACAGCATCACGGAAGAAATTAGTTACACCGATAAGTAATTCCTTGAAAAGTATCTCAATTTCTTTAGGATTTTCATTTAAAAATATTACATACGAAGCTATCTTATCTATTTTATGAATGTTCATCCGTCTTTCGATGCGGCGATACATCGTATTTTTTTTATATAAGGAAAAGTCATTACCGGTATAGGTCTGAAGCAACAAATTAATCTTTTCAAGTGAACTTTTATCTTTAATTTCCATAACCTGATCAGTTACGAGAACCGGAATATGTTTTAGAAATTCCGTGAGCCTGCGTGGTACTTCGTTTGGCGGAGCAACAATATCAGCAGAAATTGAATTAATGGCATTACGTGGCATGCTGTCGAACTTGGCGCTTTCCGGATCCTGAACAATAACTATCCCGTTTCTTTCTTTTATGGAACGTAAGCCTAAGCTTCCATCTGAGCCCATGCCTGAAAGGATAAGACCAACAGCCAGTTCTTTCCGGTCATTGGCGAGGGATTGGAAGAAGTAATCAATAGGAAGACGCTGTCCTCTTGCCTGTACCGGCTTATGCAGATGAAGTACACCTCTTAATAAGGACATGGTTTTATTAGGCGGAATTACATAGACGCAGTTTGGCCTCACAACCATACAGTCTCTTACCTGAAAAACTTTCATTTTAGAAATCCTCTGGAGCAACTCAGGCAGCATTCCCTTGTGCGTAGGATCGAGATGTTGCACAACAACATATGCCATCCCGCTGTTTTCAGGAACGTTTCCCAGAAATTGTTCTATTGCCTCCAAACCGCCGGCTGAAGCGCCAATACCAACTATCGGAAACAAACTGCTATCAGAATCAGAAGATTTTTCTTTTAAAGCTGCTGTCGATTTTATCATGGCTGGTTTCACCTGTCTCTCTTTTAAATATTTTGCAGATAATAAACAATCCACAAGGAATTATTCTCTTTACCTGATCCTTTTGAAATCATTCAGGTTAAAACCATCTGCATTCTCATTAGTGATTTTCCTGAAATTATAATAATAGAGGTTACCTTCCGGATCAAAAATCATCTCAAAACATTTTCCTGCTCCTGCATCCTGAGGCGGGCCGACATGAAAGTGGAACAATGTATTTGGGGGATTAGTGATGAGTTCCTCCTTAATTTCCTCGGTAGTTAGAAGTTTTACCTGATATGGATAAACTGTTTTTATTTTCTCAGGTGTATTAACAATTGAAGCCAGTTTATCTTTATTCAATAACAGATCCATACCTTTAAATCCTGCTTTGTTGTAGAATTTCAATCCATTTAATGAAATGGGGAAACGATCTTTCTCAAGATTTTTTAAATGTATTTGCATGAATTTTACGATTGCAGGGATAGCGTATTCAAAGTCGGCGCCGTTATCGCCTGAATATGAAAGAGGTATGCTGCAATATTCAGGCATCTTTGTTAAATTGCCCGATACCTCTCCAAGTACCAGGTTAATGTAACTATAGCTTACTCCGCCAGGATCTTTATCGTAAGCTCCATTCATCAGTAAAATGAAGGAATATCTGGTATCGGTCCGCCGTTTTTCAAACTCCTTATGGTCAATAAACTCGTAGTCAGTAGATTTCCAGTATTTCTGTATTGCATCTTTAATAAAAGCGTTGTAAAAACTAATACCATCTTCAAACACAACACAGGTTTTGGAGTTTTTAAACATGCCAATTTGTTGTTTGGATGCAAGTGGAGCATTGCCCGACAACCACATACAAAAGAGCCCAAAGGAAAGAGCAAGTGTATATTTTTTCAATAATCTTCTGGCAGTCAATCCTTTTACAGGATTTACTAAGATTTTGTTAAGCATCATTCTGTTTTGTTGGTTAGGTTTATAAAAATCATTCTTTTCAAAAAGAATAATGTTACATAATTATTGTAAAATGTTACAAAATTCACAGGTGGGTTAAAATACTAAATATCAGATAGATACTTAAATATAGTGGGGTAAAGTGAATGAAAACCTGCTTCCTTTTCCTGCTTCACTCTCAATACGCATATTGCCACCATGGAGTTCAATAAATTCTTTGCAAAGCAATAATCCTAATCCGGTACCTTTCTCATTATGAGTGCCGGGGGTTGAATGAAACGAGTCTATTTTAAGGAGTTTTCTCTGGTTCTCAGCTGAAATTCCAATGCCATTGTCTTTTACTGTTACTTCTACAAATTGTTTTAGCTCGCATGCATTTATCGAGATTTTGCCATTGGTATTTGTATATTTAATAGCATTGTTAATCAGATTTCTGAGTATTGTTTTGACCATCTGAAGATCAGCTGTTACATTAAGGCCTGGTTCAATGGTATGACTCAATGAAACTTGTTTTTGTCTGGCCAGCGTTCTGAGACTTTCAATTTCTTCCCTTAACAATTCGTACAAATTAATTTTAACGGGATTAAAGTTTTTCTCTTTATTCTGAGAAACAGCCCAGATTAGCAGATTATCGAGAAGGGATAATGTATTATTTGCAGAATTGTAAACAATGTTTATATATTCTTCAACTTCATTCTTATTAAATTTTCTCAGACTTAGTTTCAGTAGCTCCAGTATTCCGATAATTGAACTAAATGGGCTTCTGAGATCGTGTGCTACTATAGAAAGAAATTTCGCATTTGTGGAGACAATTTCCAACAGCTTACTGGTACGTTGTTGGACTACCAGTTCCAGGCTGGCATTGAGTTGTTCCAAATCCTCTATCCTTAACCTGAAATTGTTTTCATTTGCAGTAGCAATACCTATTTTATCAGCTGAAAGATCGTGAGATTTTGACTTTTCACTTTCTTTATAAACCCTATTTTTATCGGGTTTCAGTTTATCCGTGTGATCATCGAGCTGCTTTATATTCAACATGACGGGAAATCTTTTAATATTATTTAGTTAATCTCCTGATTTTTATAGCTTATATGCCGGAGTTGCCTGAAATGTAATGGAGTAAGACCTGTAATACTTTTAAACTCCGTTGATAAATGTGCAACATTAGTGTAATGCATTTTAACCGCAATTTCAGTAATGTTCAGATTGTTATTTCCCAGCAATTCTTTTACCAGTTCAACCTTTTGTTTGATTATATATTTTTCAATTGTAATACCTTCGATTTCGGAAAAGAGAGTGTTAAGAGAAATATAGCTGTCATTTACTCTGAGACTAATGTAATCGGGATAACTGGTTTTCAATTCTTCATCTGAATACATCTCGAGATCAAATATGGCTCTCTTCAGTTTCTCAATAAGATAATTCTTCTCATTATTAATAAGTTCGAATCCAAATTGTTCTAATGCCACATTGAGCAGATGATGTTGTATAGATGTCAGTTTTTTTCTAATTGTCACTTCGCCAATCTCCACTGAAATATATTGTATACCTAATTTGTCCAGTTCAGTTTTGATTGTCGTTTTACACCGACTACAAACCATATTTTTAATATAGAGTTTCATTATCTTAAATAATCCGAATCAATTTAATAGTGTTTTGAAACTTTCCTCGACAAAGGTATCATGTATAGTGTACTGAATCGTTACATAATTATCATTCAAGTTTATATGATTCACGCATTTTATAGATTAGATAATGAGCGGTGGGGATCATTTCCAATTTTTAAGATGAATATTTCATAACTTATTTTCTACTTAATGCTGCTCTATAAATTTGAAAACCTTCACTTATCAATTTTAATTGAAGGTCCGGAAGCCGGATCAAAGAGAAAAGCCAGAGACCTCGATGGTGTCTGGCTTTAATTAATATACTTAATATTTCATTATGGTAATGACATCTTAGACGTAAAAGATTTTAATGTCAGATCACCGTATGAATTTTGAATGTTTAACAATTACCTCCCATGACTATCAGGCTGGCGGGCTTGTTTTTGCCAATGACCCTTATTCCATGATTTTCCGCGTTGGGTTGTCTGCCAGTTACCTTTCACATATGTCCGACCTGGTCTGGGATTATCCCAGTAACCGGCCTTTTGAACATAAACATGGGTTTGGCTGTTCCAGCCCCAATCCCCATCAATCCAGATTTGGTTATCATATTGACGTTGTGGTCTTGCATAGTCTACATAGGCTGGCTCTGATACAACATAACCACCCATACAGGAGGTGAATACCAATCCTATTCCTGTCAGTAGGATCAGGTAACTGAATATTTTCATGTATTTGCCCACTTTTGCGGAAATACCTGTTTGCCGCATATTCATGAGTGGTTTCCGACTTATAGCAAAATGAATCTCATTTTGTAACTCTTCATTTTTTTTCATTGTTTGTCCATAATTAGTAATATCCTGAAACTTATTAAATGATTTTTCGTGTTTTTTCATGTTTAAACTATTAGTAGTGAAAAAAATCACTACACAAAGGTGAGGCTATTAATAATGGTATCTCTTACATAACTCTGGGAATAAGTTACATCATTCACGTATTATAGTGTAACGGCACAATGAGGTAAAGGGTAAAAGCATAAAGGGAAAGAACAGGAGATAAGACTCCCACCTGCTATGATTGGGTCAGCCGCTTTCTTAGAGATGAAATGTAAAGCATACCTCAAAACCCCAGAAGGAATCTGGGTACTGTGGAAATACTAGTAAAGCATTCATTTACTACTATTATTTCAATTGCAAAAGGTTGTATTATTGAAGTATTAATTCTCGCATTAAGAGAATTAACTATTTCCTGGGTGACATAAATATGACAACTCCGCCAACTCCCATTACGGCGATACCAATGAGAGGTGACCAGCTAAGGTGATGTGGTTTGTTTGCGGTTATTTTAAGACTTCCAATATCAACAACTTTTTCCCTGGTAAAAAAGGTAATAGCCGTAAAAATGGTTAATGCTAACCCGAGTAGTACAATGAGAATTCCGGCTTTTTTCATAATATATTTTTATTAAAATATTGCTGAAAGGTAACTTAAGCAGAGAATAATATTGTTACACAATTCTAAGTAAAAGTTATATTTTTTACGCCTTTTTACCTTGTTGATCTGATAATAACGGAAGCAGGAAATCTCTGTGTGAGATGGTAGTTTTATCTGTTTTGCTCCGGCAGAGGATTCTAAAATTTAACCTTCTTGTAAAAAATCCTCTTGGTAATTTCAGCAGCGAGAATGTAAAACATCACAATCATCATTAATAGTAAATATGTTGAAAGTGAGAGTGGACTGAATCCGAATATCTTTCCGAGAGGGGTGAACGGGAAGATTAACGTGATGACAGCTATTGATAATGTAGCTATTAACAGATATTTCCCGGGTCTGCTTCTGAAAAAAGGTTTTCTGCTCCTGATAACAAGTACTATCATTGATGCCGAAATGACTGATTCAAGAAACCATCCCGTTCTGAACTGACCCTCATTTGCGTGAAGTACTACTAAAAGGAGGCCAAAAGTGAGATAGTCGAAAACAGAACTGACCAGCCCGAATGTAATCATAAACTTTCGGATAGCTTTGATATCCCACCTTCGGGGATAGTCAATCATCTGCTCATCAACACTGTCTGTGGCAATTGTCATTTCAGGAAAATCGGTCATCAGGTTAGTGAGAAGAATCTGTTTGGGAAGGAGAGGGAGGAAAGGAATAAAAAGAGATACTCCGGCCATGCTGAACATATTCCCGAAATTTGCACTGGTAGCCATAAAAACATACTTAAGTGTATTGGCAAAGGTGGTCCGGCCTTCTCTCACACCATCAATCAGCACACCCAGATCCTTTTCAAGCAATACTATATCAGCCGCTTCCTTAGCTACATCTGCCGCAGTATCCACTGAAATCCCGACATCGGCAGCATGAAGTGCTGAAGCGTCGTTGATACCATCGCCCATATATCCCACTACATTCCCGGCCTTTCGCATTGCGATTATAATCCGTTCTTTCTGATTGGGTTCTATCTCGGCAAAAACATCGGTTGTTCCAACACTCCGGAGTAATGCACTGTCGCTCATCTGACGAAGTTCCTGGCCGCTGATAATTTTAGTATCGGACAGGCCCATCTTCTTACTCACGCTGGCTGCAACAAGATGATTATCTCCGGTAATTATTTTTAAAGAGACGCCAAGTTTTTTCAGCCTTGTAATTGTGTCGAGAATATTTGCTTTTGGAGGGTCAAAAAGGGTAAGAAATCCTAAAAATGTCATATCCTTCTCATCGGTTTTGTTAATGGGCGAATCAGATGTTAAATTCCTGTATGCAATGCCCAGAGTTCGAAAACCAAGGTTACTGAACTCTTCGTAGTGCTTTT